>Ga0070745_1002084_pt1 | contig 10874 bp, 17 predicted proteins | sample VirMetDEL_Mar_4_FD_77438 | JGI IMG/M metagenome (GOLD analysis project Ga0070745, IMG submission 77438) | Aqueous microbial communities from the Delaware River and Bay under freshwater to marine salinity gradient to study organic matter... | ecosystem: Environmental > Aquatic > Marine > Coastal ...
AGCTGAAGAAGCGGCGTTGGTAGCCTGAGTAGTAACGTCATCTACGACTGCGTTGTCGGATGTCGAGCTTGCGCTACCTATACCACGATAAATCGCCATTGAAATCTCCAGTTATAGAATTAGGAAGACCCCTCCGAAGAGGGGCCTAAAGAGTCATATTAAGAGTTGAAGATCAACGCTAATGCTGACTCAGGACGCAGTACCTGTACACCGTACAAAGTGTCTGCTGTGAACAGATCACCTAAGTACTCTTGCTTGTACTGAGTTTGAGTGCGAACACCTAATTGTTCTGCGAAGACCATCGCATCACGGTGTCCAAGGATACCTGCCTTGAGTTCGCCACCACCAGTTGCGCCGTTTTCAGCGGCTGTTTCAGTGACAGGGCAGTTGGTAGAAACGTAGATGTCGATACCGTAAAGAGTACCAACTTGACCATTAACTACAGGCTGTCCAGATACGAAATCTGAGGAGACGTAACGCTCTTCTCCACGGATTGTTTGTACAACTGAAGGAGGTACAACGAGAAAACGCTGATCCATAGGAGTATCGTTGTCATCCAACTGCTTAATAGCGGCACGGAAACCGGCGTCTGAAAAGACGTCAGCAGGAACAACAGTATCAGCTGCGTATGCAGTCAAGCCTGTTGAAGCGTCCATGTAGAACGAGTTAGAGTGAATCCAGTCAGTGCCAGATCCATTGTCATCACCGAGACGCTTACCAAGTGCGAACAAGTCAGTATCGACCTGCTTAGCAAGTGCATAGCCTGCGTCTGAAGTGTAGAACTGACGAAGTGAGCTAAGAGCCTGTACGTCAGTGATGTCTTCGATCATACGAGAATACTCGTAGTGCTTGTCGATTGACACCTGAACTTCTGATTCAGTAGCTGCGATCAGTGTTACCTGAGTTTCAGCTGCCTTAGCAGATGCGTCGCCACGAGTAGGCTTAGGGATATGAAGTGTATCACCTTTCTTGCCTGTCATTGGCATACGGTTTACAAGATTGGCGAGTACGAGTGATTTCTCGTATGCCGCTACGATTTCGTCGGACCAAATCTCGGGGATGAAAGTTGCCGCCGTAGTATTGGTGACGTGGTCAGTACCTAGTGCCATTGTATAAGCTCCTTAATGCTTAATTAACGAACACGTCCATCAGCGTATGCTTGCATAATTTCTGGTTGCAACAATTGATAACGCTTAGGATCGGTTTGCATAAGTTTAATAATATCAGCACGACGATAAATTTGACGACTTGGAGCTTCACTTGATCCCGAGGCTGCACCTGTTGACGCTGCCTTTAATTGCCTTTTCCGGTCAGAATCCTGTATTTTAGCAGTTTCCTTAACCATCGACTGGCGTTCTTTCCACAAGGTTAAAAGTTCATTTGCAGACTCATAGTCAAACTGTTTGTCTGCACGATCAAACAAATCTTGTCTAAACCGTGAACTATTTTTCCATTCGTGGAATTTAGCATCCTGCACAATATCAGCAAAATCAGGATGATTTGTCTGTAATTGAGCTAATGCTGCTTGCTGACGCATTGCTACTGTAACTGCCTCTGCTTCTTTTAGCTTCGGATGGTTTTCAATAGCTCGTGCTACAGCTTTATCTGGATCAGTGAAAAAGTCGACGTCATCGTCTTCTTCCTGTGGGCTAGTATTGGCCTGCATCTGAGACTTAACGAAGTCATCTACAAGTTTACGTAACTCACCAACTTCAGAACTTTGACGACCAAGTAGCTTTTCGGCTTCTTGATGCATTTGAACAATGTCTTTGATGTCTTTCCCTTTATATTTATCAGGGATTGCATCTTCTTGTTCTGAGGCTTCAGGGATTGGCTGTGCAGCTTCCTGTGGAATAGCCTGTTCTTCGTCTAGTGAAGTAAATTCGTCTTCCTGTTGATCTTCGGGTTCCTGATCTAAAAAACGTGCCATATTCTTAAACTCCGTGCCGTAGCATTATGGAAAATTATCTTCTAGCGGCTCTCTCGTGATCCTTAGCCCACTTATCGTCAGCGTCGGGCCAGCCTACGCCTTTGAAATGTGTTCGGATACTAGAGATTATCCGCTGTGCGGTGTCACCACATTCCGGACAAGTGGCAAACTCATCTACTGAGTCGACCCATTGTTCTTCAATGTGATCACAGTTAGTGCATTTGAAATCGAATCTTTTAATCATTCTCAGAATCCAATTCAAATGCATTTTTTATTCCTACTTCAAAGTTTACGATGCTCAACAGAGTTTTACGTTGCCCTTGAAGTAGGTATAATTCTTTCTCGTTTTTGATGTCATCAATACTGTGACTATCTAAGAGATCCTCAGTTTCATTTACGAATTGTTTCCAACCGGGTTGTAAAAACATACTGAGGTAATTCTCATAATATTTTTCATCTTCAGGACTCAAAGAGTTTCTCCTGTTTTACCTAACAAAGTTATTATAGCATACTTTTATTTATTTGTCAAGAGGCTTTTGCCGTAGTTGCTCTTTTTTCTGTAGTTTTTTGTTTTGTAGTGTTATTCTCAAGCTCTGTGATACGGCTATCTAAGCGTTGAAGAATGGCGTTCATTTGTTGTAGAACGTTATCCAGTTCTTGTTTCGTTACCATTGGTACCTCTCATTTGCATTTCAACAATGTCTTCTTTCGTTTCAATTTCACGCTGTTTCAGTGCAAGTTCAGCAATCTGAGCACGGCGTGCAAACTCAGCCTCAGTAGGATCTTGTCCCATTCCTTTCATAACGGCTGCATACCGTTTAGTCTCTGAGTCAACAGGGAGCAGTTGTGTTTCAACTTGATTCTGTTGAATGCGAGTAATAACTTCCTGAGTCTGTGCAGTTGTGTAATCAAGAATTGCTTTCTCTTTAGCCATCTGCATTTGCTGCATTGCCTGTTGAGCCTGCTGAGCTTCAGGGTTTGGCTGCATTGCTTGTTGTAGGCTTGCAATAATTTCTTCACGATTACTCAAGTTCATGTTATCAACAATCGCTTGAATGAGTAAAGGATACATTGGAGAATCCTGCCCCATTGTTTGCAATAACTGTACCAACTGAGTTACTTCATACTCACGGGCAATGATACCTAAAGAGCTTGATGCAACGAACTTAAAGTCTTTGACAGGATAGCGCTCAGGGTCAAATTGCATATAACGATACGCTACTTTCTGAACCAACGGGATTAAAAACGCCTCTTGGAAATTAATCAGCGTTCTTTTATGTCGTTTGATGATTGCACCAAGTGACATGGAAATACCTGCGGCAGTAGCGTCCCCATTAATTGAACCCGGTATACCTGCTGCATCAATTGCACCGGTTGCCATTTGAACCATTTGCTGAAGAGCTGCCGATTGGTTAAACGTATTTGGGTCTAGCCGACCAAAGTTAAACGGTTGTAAAATCTCAGAAGGGTTACCATTAGTTAAGATTGCTTTGCCCGGTCTTACCTCAAGTTTAGCTCCACGAGGCAGCCTAGAAGCGTCCACAGCCATCATTGGATGTACAGTCAATGCCAAGGCATCAATACGTGCTCGAAGTTCCGTGTCAAGGGCTTTCTGTGCGTTGTAGCCTTTCTCACAAACACCACGGCCCCAGAAGCGACCCGGCACAACATCCCAAGGGAATGCAACAACTGGCCTGTCCTGCATCATGTATGGGTTTGTTTCTGCTTTCAGTAAGATCCCACCGTTAGCAATAATAACAATTGCCTCAACGTACTCAGACTTGTTTGCAGGTTTCTCGCCTTCATCGGCATCCGATTCAAACAAATCACGAGGCACTAAACCGTAGTACTTAGTCAATCTGACTTTATCGTCTGTGTAGATTGTTAAGTCCTGAGTTGGTTCTAAATCAATGTCAACAGCTGTGTCTTCGACTGACACATTCCGGTAAATACCGGCTTCCTGCGCCTGATGAATTTGATGAATAGGAACATACTCGTCAATTGCAACACCAAGTGCATCTTTGATTGTTGTAGCAACAGGATCAATCAAAAAGTTTTGAGGCATTACAGGGCGAACTTTAAACACAGTGCGATAGCGTTCCATCACACCGACTGCCTGCATACTTCCTTCTAGTACAGGCTGAGTTGCTGGAGTCAGTTCTAATTCTTCGTCTGCAACAATCTCAGCAACACCTGTACCAAATACAGCTGCATTTAAGACACATTCCGCAATTGCTTTACGAGCAGCAACAAATTTAAAGTCTTCGTCAAGATGTGTTCTCAGATGGTAGACATCCATGTTGTCTTGATCCATCATGTCATCTTCGATGTCAAACCATTTGCCTCGGCCAAACGTAGCTTCCTCAACCTCAGCAACAGCAGACTCTACAGCCTGTTGCAATGCAGGAGAAATAATACGAGATCGTTCTGAATTTCTCATTGTGTCTTCAGCAGCCCAAATACCACGCCACAAACGATAGTATTCATCAAATTTTTCTTTGTAATTTGATTCATAATGATCACGCCACTGATCACATTTATTGATTACCCACCCCTCAAGGGATGTAGGGTCAATTGAATTGTTTTCGTAGTCCATATTAATATCCTGCTACAGGGTCTAAAATTTCAAAATCGTTATCTTCGTATTCGTAGTAATAAGCTACTTTAGCTAATTGATCAATGTAGGCTAAAGCGTCTACCAAGTCATCGTGAACTAACGCATTAGGGAACTGAAACAGCTCATCTAAAAACGTTGGTGTCCAATCACCTTCGTTCAACCAGATATTCCCGTGTTCAAAGCGGCCTTGTAAAGCCCAGACAACACGATCAGTTTTCTTTTTATTACCATGCGTTAATTCCTCAACTCTAAAAAATCGTTGTTGAGATTTCATCAGGTCTGTTAGGTAGGGCAATACAGCGTTCTTTAATGCGCCTTTTTCAATACCTACAGCAACCGGTTGATATGCGTTTACAGCCTCAAAGATTTTACGTGCGGTTTTCTTAATGTCCCAGCGTCCATGAACAATGTCAGCAACCCACCAGCCATTTTCATTGACTTTGACAATCGCTATAGCTGTCTGGTCCAGTTTTTTGTTCTTACTTTTCGTCGCGCTTTCAACATCCGCAAAACCAGCCAAATCCACCGCAATATAGTAATCACCAAACTCAGGCTCTTCAATTTCAAACTTAATCCAATCTTCTTTAAATATCTCAGAACCCATCGCTTCAAAAGATGCCAAGAATTCCTGCCTGAAAGCGTAGGATGACATTGACTTTTTAGCGGTGTCGATTTCTTCTGGGTCAAGAAGTGGATTATCATAAGACGTAAAATGCCACGCCTTATAAGTCTCATCACCAGACATTTCCGCATATTTAAACAGCTCGTAAAAGTGATTTCTTCCCATAGGCGTACCAATAAACATCGCATCGCCTTTTTGGTCAGCAAGCGCAGGCCTCAGAATCGTTTCCCACACTGAGGGCTTCATATCCGCATACTCATCCATAACTAGGAACTTTAGGGATACACCACGCATTGTCTCTGGTCTGTCAGCACCCTTTAGAGAAATGGTTGCTCCATTGACCAGCTTAACCTGTAAGTTGTTAATATGGCTTCCAGTGATGACTGGGTTGCCTAGTTCGAGCAACGTAGTCCACATAATGTCTCGTGCCTGCCCTTGAGTTGGCGCTACGTAGAATACGTGACCACGTTCAGTCTGCAAAGCGTTAATAATTAACATCCAAGCAGCAAGACGAGACTTACCAGTACGACGACCGGCAGCAACGATCTTAAAACGAGTGTCATCATTAAATACAGTCTGCTGCCAAGGCAGAAGTTCTACATTAAGCTCAGTACTCACAGATTTCCTTTCATCAACCCTTGATCAGGTTCTAACGGGCTTTTCTGGGGCTTTGTTGGCTCTTTGTAGTAATATAAAGGGCGCATTGAATCTGGAAGATCAATAGTACGATTCTCTTTATCAGCAAGTTCCCATTCTTCAATGTAAGACTTTGCAATCTCTAACGCTTGTTCTGTTGATAAACTACCTGCGGTTTCAGCATCAAGCATATTATACAATTCTTTTGCTATCGCATTGTTGTGGTAGTCCATTTCATGACCACGTTCTGTGTCCTTCATCCATTCTTTAGCGTTTAGAATTCGATCCGCTAAGAAGTCTGGATATTGGCTGTAGAGCGCTAAAGCTCCACCGATATGACGGATTGCATCATATTTGTTGTCAATTTCGTCGTAGTTGGTGTCTTCAGCAATACGTAGCTTTCTGGCGTACTCTGCAGCTTCTCGATTGATGAAGAAAGGTGCAGCGATTTGTTTGCCCATTTCCAGAGCACTGTCGAACATTCCTTCAGCCATTAGAAGGAACCTCCAAGTAGATCGTCCTCTGTTACGTATTGATCAATAAACATTGGTTTATCAAGTGGTACAACATCCGAGCCTTCGCCAACTTCAGGAATATCGAAACCTAATGGAGATAACATATTCCAGAGATCACCCGGCGCAGCATTCAGATCAATTCCGTCTGCCATGGCATCTTCCGCAAGACCTAATGTAGATAGCCCTACCCCAATAGCAGCTCCAATTGGGCCAAAGATTTTAATCGCTTTATAGACCGGATGAGTTTTACCTCGAACTTCAATTTCACCAATTTTGTCTCCAAGCTCAAGCTCGCCTTTTTTCGTAGGTCGTAAGCGAGGCTCAGTAGTTGATTTTTCATACCTTTCTAAATCTACCCCTTCAGGAAACTCAGCCTGCACGGTGTAGTAGTGTTTTTTACCGTCCTCGACGGACACAAGTGGAAAGTTTTTATCTGGGTTGGGATTAAACCCTTCAGGAACTTCTGTCCAGTTCCAGCCAGCTTTCTTTTTAAACAAATTGGTTTTTACTTTACGTCCAGTTTTTTTAACTTCGCCTGTAGTATCCAGCTCTTGTGACACTTTCATGATTGGTTTACCATCGCCGGTCACTCCAATCACAGCTTGTTTAGGGCGCTGCCCGGTAATATCTTTAGGCCCTTCTGGTCCCATTTCAAGATACCGTCCTCCGGGTGTATATTCAAACATTCCACCTAATTTTGGATTGTACGCTTTATCAGCAGGATCAAAAAAACGCTGAGGCGCTGGGAATACACTGCGGCCTTCTTCTTGTAAAAGTTCAAACAATGTTTTAGCCATTCTGAGAGTTCCTCATAAGCTCTACAAGCTCTTCACCACGTCTTTTTACCTGACGATACCATTTTGAATCAATCATCTCGTCAGCGGCTGTAGAATAGTTACCTTCATTGACCGCAGTAATCATTTTTTTAAATTTAGAAAGACGATTTCTGCCGAGATTAAAAGCCATGTTAATGCAGACTCTTTGTACATCAGTAGGGTGGCTAGCAAGATTCATAAAAACAGCACAGGCGTCCGTATAAGCGGTCTTACAGTCATCATGAAACACCTGTAGAATTCTTTCATCAGTTACCGGAGTGCCTACAGGCCAAGAATGCTCCATATCAGCTTCAGTCACCAAGTGACCGATGCCAAATGTCGGTAAATTTTCTGAGTCTAAGTAGATCTCAGTAACATATCCCTCATGTCTGATCAAATCTTCTTTGACCAATTCCATCAAGTCATTATTCATCATGATACTCCGGTGTTACATCAATGACATCAGAGTCATCGCCGACTATTTTAGTTTCTCCACCGACTCCAGTGATTGTGATGCTCACAGAAGATTTACCTCCTGACATTTTATCCTTTTCAAAGTAGGATAAAGGCAATACACGATCCATACACATCTTCAATGCAGCCATTTGACCGGGATGCTCATCATTCTGAGCAATTTGTATTATTTTACTAATTACATGATCACCTGAAGTCGCAAGCAATCGTGCTTTAAATTCATTAATTCTTGCAGCGTCTCCGGGAGGTCTACCTCGAACACCTCTGTTGCCCTTTTTCTTAGCAACAATCTCACCCTTTTTTGGTCTACCGGGGCCACGCTTTTTAATTTCAGTTTCTTCAGTCATCATGGTCTGTCACAGATTCTCCATTACACCGCTATTGTAACATAAAAGTTCTAAAAAGTCAAGCAATTTCTGTGCCAAGACGCCAAGATAGCCTGCAAAATCCTTTTATGAGGCTAATCAGGCAGTTATGTTACATTATAACATATAATTAAAACGTATAATTTAGCTATATTTATACCTTTTTTGGTTATATAGGCTAAATTGACTACTTTGCAAAATTGAGCAGGTACTATAATAATAATTTGTTAGCCTAGGCAGGCCCCCGTCCCTCTGTAGATCTGGCATGATCTTTGCAGATCAATCTAGCGCGAATGATTCGCATTTGAATCTAAGTTGGCATGATCCTTGCTTGGTAGTCAAATTAGATCAACCAAGATCAACCAAGATCAACCGAGACAGCAAAGAAAAGAATACAAAAAAGATCTGCAAAGGCTAAAAAGTGAAGGGACAGATAGCACCCTCTGAAGCCTGAACAGACCAACACAGACCAACACAGACCAGCACCAATCATGCGACCAATTCTAAGCCGTTCTAAGCGGCGCTATATTGTCGCTGGTATCTTCCTATTACTTTACCGATAACGTCGCACTACGGCGCTTAGAATAGCTCAGAGCTACATGCTGCCAGCTGGTTTGAGTGACTGCATTACATATACTGCAGGCATAAAAAAGCCCGCATTAATAGCGGGCTAGATTGGTGGGTTTCAGCTGGTCACATATCGAACGTATGCCATACCAGCCAGCCGATGATGCACAATTCCATTAGTTCAATCATTCAGGAACAGCTCCGCAATTAAGCAGGCGAAACCGAGCACCAAAGAAACGCCAGCAATAGCGGCGACAGTAAATATCAAATCAACCATGATCAGCTCCGATGAGTTCTGGATTACGAACGATGAAGGGATTTGATGATTTCTTTGCTGGTCCCTTTGCACGTAAACCGATGATGATTCCCTTCGGATCATCGATACGGATATCGTGTTCATCGCCATCGATAACACGGCGACCAAGAAACTGCGAAGGTAAACCGCCAGAAAATACGACAGCTATATTTGCGCCGTGTTGTCTCGCACGCTCAACGTGTTTCACGAAACGGGCTTCGCCGGAATAACTGAACGTCAAATAATAGTTGTCGGGCAGATTCTGAATGAACCGATCCGATCTCTTCGAGTAATCATAGAAACGGATATTCGGGAACGATTGAGGTATTCCGTAATCTTCCCATGCGATATCGGAAATGACATTCAAGCGCACTACCGGCGTCTTACCGGCTTTATGCGCTTTACGCTGAAAGGCGCTCAAATCAGCTCTGAGCTGGTCCAAGAATCCATCCCGATCTGAGCGCCACCAATCCGATTTGCGTTGACGTGCGGCGACTACGTTCCGGAAGATTCCACGCCCAGCTGATTTCAGACAATCATCGAAACAACCGGCGATCTTCGAAGCTGGGCAGATCGTGCTATCGGGAAACATTGAAAGACCGGCGAACAGATATTTACCGGCTTTGCGATTGGTTTTCTCAATCTTCGTATTTCCGCTAATGGATAAAAGTTTCATCAATAATCCCCTTCCATTGAATTGATAATTGCGGCGGCCAAATCGGCTTCGCCTTCAGTCTCGAACAGATAACGAAGGGTATTTCCGTCTCTGGGATAATCTGCCAGCGAACGATATCCGTCCAAGCCTGCCAGCGTGAAACGGGCTTCGATTTGATGGGCGTTTGCATATATAGGCTGGTCGCCATCCATAAATGATTTGATTGACATTCCTGATACCTCATTTGGAACCTGAATTGTGAACTGATACGGATCAGTCGGGCTATATGGATTTGGTTGAATTGTGATCATGTTTTAATCCTCTTCGTGTAAAGCGTAAGAAATAGCGGCGCGTGTTTCGTCGTCGATGTCGCCATCGAACGCTTCGTCGCGTGCGGTCTTCGTCGAACAGTGAACACATACCGTAACCGTGAACGGGTCGGAATCCGTAAAGTGCCAATCCGTGCATCCGTGCGGATCGTTCCAGTTGTCATAAACGAAATCGGCGACGTGTTCTTTACTCACGCCGTACCGAAGCATTTTATCGATGGTCCATTCAAGATCCCCGACGCCATCCATTACGACGCCGGAAACCAGCTCATAATTGCCAACGTACACGTCGAACAGTGTTTTCATATATTGGTTACTCATTAGATATCCATCCTGTGTTGAATTTCGAAGTAATAGCTTGAAACGCTATAGGGCGTTTCTGGGCGGTATCCGATCGTGTAATCGATATAGGCTTTACCAGCCGTCGAATCGTCCCAGCGATTGATTCCGAAGTAATCGGCGCACGAACGATTGATTGAACGCCAGCCTTCGGTAGTGATAACGACATTTTCCGGAAGATCGAACCCAAATTTCCGATCAATCATTTCGTACAGATCTTCGTCTTCATGCAAGACCGAACGTTCGTACCATACGTCGCCCAGCTTTTCCCCAAAGAGAATTCCAAGAAGATTTTTCGCAATCTTCAAATCGTTTTCATACGGCTTCATGCGTCGATATCCCCTTTTGAGAAATTCCAAAGAATTTTTCCGGATGGTCGTTTCTCAACCGCAATCGTGATCTTTCCGCAATGGATTTGGTCGAAACTTTTTTCGTGATTCGATCCCAGACCACGGTCCAGCGATTTCCGAACACGATAGAACCCTTCCGCCCAATATTTGGAAACGGCGAAGCGCACTGTTCCGTTCGATTCTTTGCAGAACACGATTTCCGATTCCGGAAAGTAAGAGCGAACCAGCTCCCGTGCGATGCGATGATTCCGTTCGATTTCTGATTCAAGACCGAACACGTATTTGATTTTCTGAATGATTTGCATTTTCAGTATCCTTAAATTACGCCGCAAAATTACGAAGGGCGCAGTATAAACACGAAACGC
>Ga0070745_1002107_pt1 | contig 10805 bp, 9 predicted proteins | sample VirMetDEL_Mar_4_FD_77438 | JGI IMG/M metagenome (GOLD analysis project Ga0070745, IMG submission 77438) | Aqueous microbial communities from the Delaware River and Bay under freshwater to marine salinity gradient to study organic matter... | ecosystem: Environmental > Aquatic > Marine > Coastal ...
GACCCGTAACGATGAGGGTTCCGCGAGCCCACAGGCCGGCTTTAGGGATGTCTCGCTCTGGGTTGTGCGCTTCTTCTGCGGCGAGCGGCAGCTCCTCGATGCCAAGGAAGAACCACATGGCGAAGGGGAGTGCGAACAGAATTGCCGGCACGCCATGGGGCAAGAACGCGCTCTGGCCTTCATCGGGTGTGATGTTCCAGAGGCTGTCCCACGAGAACTGCCCGGAGAAGACAACCATGAGTGAGAACACGAGAATGATCGCGATAGCGATGAACGACACGATGATCGCGAAGCGGAACGAGATGTGCGCTCCGGCGGCGTTGAGCGCGATGAACGCAACGTAGAGAACGACCCACCAGACCCACATCATTCCTGATTCGGCGAGAGAGAAGTCAAGCAGAGCGCTCGTGATTCCGTCGGCATATTGTGCCGAGAAAAACACGATGACGGCAGTAGTAGCGACGTATTCGATCGTTTCCGCCACACCCGTGACGAGTCCTCCCCACGGTCCCATTGCCGAGCGCGCGAACGAGTACGCACCTCCCGTGTGTGGCATTGCTGCTGACATTTCTCCGATGGAGAAAACGAGGCCGTAATACATGACTACAAGAATCACGAAGGCAATGAGCATCCCGCCGAAACCGGCGAAGTCGATTCCAAAGTTCCATCCTGAGAAGTCTCCCGAGATGACGGCCGCAACGGCGAGGCCCCACAGGCCCCAGACCCCGGCGGTGCGTTTGAGGCTGCGTTTCTCGAAATAGCCTTCTTCGGCTGTGCTGTAGGTCACTCCAGACGTGCCGGCAGTCTTCTTGTCAGTCATTCAATCCTCCATACAAGTATTTCGGCTCCGTGAGCGACACTGCTCACTTGGTTGGGCTTGAGTTTGGCGTTTATTGGTACCTGTTGTCTACCTTTAGCTGTAAACATCTTGTTACGAGGTTTCTGATACTCGGCCAAAGCGTGTGATGTAATGGTCGGATTACTCGGACAATGAAGCCCACCACGACGAGAGGCTGAGCAATGACAAGCACCCCAAAAAGTGCAGAGCACCGGTCCGGCAATCTCACGATCGCCGAACTGGAGAGCCTCGTAGCTTCACGCGACGTCGACACCGTGATCATGGCCTTCACCGACATGCAGGGCCGGCTCGTGGGCAAAAGGGCATCCGCTCGCCTGTTTCTTGAAGACCTGGCCAGCCACGGCGCTGAGTGCTGCAACTACCTGTTGGCCGTCGATGTCGAAAACAACACCGTCGATGGCTACACGATTTCTTCGTGGGAGACGGGCTATGGCGACATGGCCATGATTCCCGACATGAGCACTTTGCGAAAAACGCCCTGGTTGCCTGGCACTGTCATGGTTACGTGTGATTTGCACTGGCTCGATGGCAGAGCTGTCGCGCCGAGTCCGCGCGAAATCCTCAAGAAGCAGATCGCGCGACTGAATGAGCTGGGTTTCGACGCTTTCGTTGGAACAGAGCTTGAGTTCCTGGTCTTCGAAGACACCTACCGCGACGCCTGGAAGAAGGGTTACACCGGGCTCACGCCCGCGACCGATTACAACATCGACTATGCGCTCATGGCCTCCACGCGCATGGAACCTCTGCTTCGCGACATCCGGAATTCAATGGATGCCGCCGGCATGTACTGCGAAGGCGTCAAGGGTGAGTGCAACCTCGGCCAGCAGGAGATTGCGTTCCGGTACACCGATGCTCTCGGCACGTGTGACAACCATTCGATCTACAAAAATGGTGCGAAAGAGATTGCCGACACACACGGCAAATCGCTGACGTTTATGGCCAAGTTCAATGAGCGCGAAGGCAACAGCTGCCACATTCACATTTCTTTGCGAGGGCTCGACGGCAGCGCGGTTCTTGCCGACCCTGCTCGCCCCTACGGTTTCTCGAAAACGATGGAGCACTTCATTGCGGGTCAACTCGCGACTTTGCGCGAAATGACCCTGTTTTTCGCGCCAAACATCAACTCCTATAAGAGGTTCGTTGAAGGCAGCTTCGCTCCGACCGCGGCGGCCTGGGGTCTCGACAACCGCACGTGCGCTTTGCGGGTTGTGGGAAGCGGGCTCGGTTTGCGAGTCGAAAACCGTGTGCCGGGTGGCGATGTGAATCAGTACCTCGCGGTTGCTGCTCTCATCGCGGGTGGACTGCACGGCATCGAAAACGAACTAGAGCTCGAACCCATCTTTGAAGGCAACGCCTATACGTCTGACAAACCGCGCGTGCCGTCTTCGCTTCGCGAAGCCATCACTCTGTTCGAGAACTCGACCATTGCGGCAGAGGCTTTCGGTCAGGATGTCGTCGACCACTACCTCAACTACGCCCGCATCGAGCAGAACGCTTTTGATGCAGCCATCACGGATTGGGAGAGGGTACGCGGTTTTGAACGCCTCTAGTCAGCCTCCCGTCTACCGGCCGATAATTGGCCTTACGACCTACCTTGAGCAAGCCCAAACCGGTGTGTGGGACACTCCTGCCTCCTTTTTGCCGAAGGTCTACTTCGACGCTGTCACGAGGGCTGGCGGCATCGCCGTACTTCTTCCGCCGCAGCCCGTCGACGACGAGATCGCACAAGCCGTCGTGTCCAGACTCGACGGAATCATCATCACGGGTGGCAAAGATGTCGACCCCGCGCGGTACGGCCAAAAACCGCACCCCACAACGGATGCCCCGCGCCTCGACCGCGACGCGTGGGAAGACGCCCTTCTGCGCGCAGCAATCGATTCCGAAGTGCCGTTCCTCGGCATTTGCCGGGGATTGCAAGTGCTCAATGTCTCGCTCGGTGGCACCCTCCACCAGCACCTTCCCGAAGTTGTTGGTTCCGACAGGTACAACCTCGGTGGGGGAGTGTTTGCGACGAACGACGTCATTGTCGAACCAGACACGGCAACGGGCGCGCTCCTTCAGGGCCACGACGCAGCGCCGCTCGCCGTGAAGTCCTACCACCACCAAGCTATCGACGAGCTTGCCGCGGGGCTCCGGGTGAGTGCCCGATCCGACGACAGCACCATTCAGGCCGTCGAACTTGAGGGCGTGCCGTTCGGGCTTGCTGTGCAGTGGCACCCAGAGGAGTCGCTCGATGATCTCCGACTTTTTGCCGGTCTCGTTGAGGCCGCGCGCGACTATTCACGAAAGGCCACGGCATGACCGCGAGCACAACCATCATCAATCCGGCGAACGAGAGTGTCATAGCCGAAGTGCCGCAGTCGAGTCTCGAACTCGTCGACGAGTCGATAGCTCGCGCGGTCATCGCGCAGCGGGGCTGGGCGGCCCTCGCCCCTGCCGAGCGAGCGGCAGCGCTTCGTCGATTTGCTGCCACGGTTGGCGATTCGATCGAGGAGCTTGCTCTGCTCGAGGTCGCCAACTCCGGGCATCCCATCTCGCAAGCTCGGTGGGAAGCCGGGCACGTTCGTGACGTGCTCAACTACTACGCGGCGGCCCCCGAGCGTTTAATCGGCAAGCAGATTCCTGTCGCCGGCGGAATCGATGTGACGTTCCTCGAGCCGCTCGGTGTTGTCGGTGTGATCGTGCCGTGGAACTTTCCCATGACCATCGCGAGTTGGGGTTTTGCCCCCGCGCTCGCGGCCGGCAACGCGGTTGTGCTCAAACCCGCAGAGTGGACTCCGCTCACAGCAATTCGACTCGGCGAACTCGCTCTCGCATCAGGCCTTCCCGAGGGGCTTTTTCAGGTGCTCCCCGGCAAAGGGTCAGTGGTCGGTGAGAGGTTTGTGAGCCACGAGTCCGTGCGCAAGATTGTTTTCACGGGATCGACCGAGATTGGCAAAAAAGTCATGGCCGGGTGCTCGCACCAAGTGAAGGCAGTAACTCTCGAGCTTGGTGGCAAAAGTGCCAACGTCGTGTTTGCTGACTCCGATCTGGAGAAAGCCGCCGCGAGCGCACCCTCATCGGTCTTCGAGAACGCGGGTCAGGATTGCTGCGCTCGCAGTCGCATCCTTGTAGAGCGTTCCGTTCTTGACACGTTTCTCGAGCTACTCGAGCCGGCCGTTACCAGCTTCAGAGTGGGCGACCCCGGTAGGGAAGATACCGATATGGGGCCCCTGGTCTCCAAGACACACTTCGAGTCGGTGTCGTCATTCATGGCCGACAACCCTCGGGTTGCCTTCCAAGGGAGCGCGCCGACGGGCCCCGGCTACTGGTTTGCCCCCACCGTGCTTCTGCCCGAATCCAGAACAGAGCGAGTGGTCACTGAAGAGATCTTTGGGCCCGTCGTGAGCGTCATCCCGTTCGACGACGAAGCAGACGCGATTGCTCTAGCCAACGACAGCATTTATGGTCTGTCTGGCTCGATCTGGACGAGGGATCTGGGCCGAGCGCTCCGAGTATCTCGCGCGATTGAGAGTGGGAACCTTTCCGTCAACTCGCACTCTTCGGTGCGGTACACGACACCCTTCGGCGGCTTCAAACAGAGCGGCTTGGGCCGTGAGCTTGGCCCGGATGCTGCCAACGCCTTCACCGAAACCAAAAATGTCTTTTTCAGCAACGACTAAGGAGCACCGCCCATGAGCATCACAAAAATTGACCTGACCCAGCGGCTCGCTGGCAAGGTCGCTGTCATAACCGGCGGCGCTTCGGGCATCGGATTTGCCACAGCCAAGAGATTCGCTGCCGAAGGGGCAACAGTCGTTATCGGCGACCTGAACCCCGTTACTGGAGAGGCTGCGGCGGCCGAAGTCGGCGGGCTGTTTGTCAAGGTTAACGTCACCGACGAAGCAGAAGTCAACAACCTCTTTGACACCGCCGTCGAAAAGTACGGCTCGCTCGATATTGCGTTCAACAACGCGGGAATCTCACCCCCAGAAGACGATTCAATCGAGACGACAGAACTGCCCGCGTGGGATCTCGTTCAAGACGTCAACCTCAAGAGTGTCTACTTGTGTTCGCGCGCAGCTTTGCGGCACATGGTCGCTCAACAATCGGGGTCGATCATCAACACCGCCTCCTTCGTTGCCGTCATGGGCTCGGCCACGAGCCAGATTTCCTACACCGCATCGAAAGGCGGCGTACTTGCCATGACCAAAGAACTGGGAGTGCAGTTCGCGCGCCAAGGCATCAGGGTCAACGCTTTGTGCCCAGGGCCTGTCAACACACCGCTTCTTCAAGAGCTGTTTGCGAAAGACCCAGAACGCGCGCAAAGGCGCCTCGTGCACATACCTAAAGGCCGCTTCGCCGAACCCGAAGAGCTTGCTGCCGCTGTGGCGTTTCTCGCTAGCGACGATGCGAGTTTCATTACGGCATCCACGTTCCTCGTTGATGGTGGAATCAGTTCGGCATACGTGACACCGCTATAACGAGCGACGAAAATCGAGGAGCACGCGAACCATGAATGCGGAGGTGAACAGAGCGATGAGCGCGAGCGAGGAAATCGTTGTCGATTCCTCGGGAGCCCACGCACTGTTTCGGCCCGTGCGCACGGGAAACGCTTTTGAGGACACCGTTGCGCGCCTTCTGCAGACAATTCGTCTCGGCATAGTTCTGCCTGGTGAGGCGCTGCCGCCTGAGCGCGAACTCGCCGTCATGTTTTCAGTCAGTCGGGACACGGTTCGCGAAGCGATCCGTTCTCTCGCGGATGCCGGCTTCCTCGTTTCGCGTCGAGGCAGGTACGGCGGCACTTTTGTCAGCGACGAACTGCCACACGCTGCGCCCGACCTCGCTGTTGCCGAGGAGCCCCTCACCGCTGAACTCATCGATGACGTGCTGGGACTTCGCGAGATTGTGGAAGTTGGGGCCGCGCGGGCGGCGGCGGCCAGGTCTCTGAGCGCCGCGGACCGTGAGCTTGTGTGGGCTCGCCTCTCCGAAACGAATGGTGCAGATGTCTCGGACTATCGGCGCCTTGATTCGCGACTTCACGTGACGATCGCTGAGATCACGGGTATCCCGAGCCTCGTACCGTTGCTCGCTGACAATCGCACGGCCGTCAACTCTCTGCTCGATCGAATTCCGCTGATCTCTCGAAACATCAGCCATTCCAACGAGCAACACGAAGCGATCGTTGTGGCAATTCTGACGGGGGATTCGGAGCGTGCCGCTGCAGAAATGCTCGAACATTTGGGCGGCACGGCCTCACTGCTTCGCGGCTTTTTGGCGTAGCTTTCAGATAGTGCGATCTCACAAGGACAGCACGACCGCCATGACTCAGCCCCAACGACGAGGTAATCATCATGACTATTAGCGTGTTCGACCTGTTCTCGATCGGAATAGGTCCCTCAAGCTCACACACTGTTGGCCCCATGCGTGCGGCGCACAGATTTGTTGAGGCGCTTCGCGAAGCCGGCACTCTTGCAACGGTCTCGCGGGTTGAAACCCACTTGTACGGTTCGCTCGCGGCCACGGGCCACGGGCACGGAACTGTCACCGCCATAGTGATGGGGCTCGAGGGGGAGCAACCACACCTCGTTGATCCATCGCGAGCCGCAGAGTGTGTCGATGCCGTGCACGCGACGAACACCCTGCAACTGGGAGGCGACCACAAAATCGCCTTCGAGCTGTCACGAGATGTGGTTCTTCATCTGGGCATCCGGCTCGATTTTCATTCGAACGGCATGAGATTCATCGCTACGAGCGCCGATGGTGGTGTCGTTGCGAGCCGCGAATACTTCTCGGTCGGTGGCGGATTCGTGCTCGACGAGACGGAGACAGGCTCCGAAGCGCCGCGCGATATCGTCGCAGCTCCCGTTGTGCCCTTCCCGTTCCGCAGCGCCGACGAACTCATGGGGATGTGCGCAGCGAATGGACTCAGCATCAGCGAGATCATGATGGAGAACGAAAAGACTCTGCGCACCGAGGAGCAGATTCGAGCTGGACTCCTCGATATTTGGCATGTCATGCAGAGCTGCATTAGCCGGGGGAGCGCCGCTGAAGGCATTCTGCCTGGCGGGCTCAACGTGCGCAGGCGAGCGGCAATCCAGCGTGCCCAGCTTGATGCGGCGAACGATCAGACCGACCCATTGCGCGCTATGGAATGGGTGACGCTGTTCGCCCTTGCCGTCAATGAAGAAAATGCTGCGGGCGGACGAATAGTAACCGCCCCAACCAACGGAGCAGCTGGGATCATCCCTGCTGTGCTGAGCTACTACGTAAAGTTCGTGCCGGGAGCCGATGACGCAGGTGTCGTGCGATTTTTGCTTACTGCGGGTGCGATCGGCAGCCTCTTCAAAGAAAACGCGTCAATCTCTGGAGCGGAAGTGGGATGCCAGGGCGAAGTTGGTTCGGCCTGTTCCATGGCTGCGGGAGCGCTCGCTGAAGTGTTGGGCGGAAGCCCTGAGCAAGTGGAGAATGCCGCAGAGATTGGCATAGAACACAACCTTGGACTTACGTGCGACCCTGTCGGTGGTCTCGTGCAAATTCCGTGCATCGAACGCAACGCGATCGCGTCGGTCAAAGCAATCACTGCAGCACGCATGGCCGTGCGCGGAGACGGCGCACACCACGTTTCACTCGACAAAGCCATCGATACGATGCGTGAGACGGGCGCCGACATGAGTCACAAATACAAGGAGACCGCCCTCGGAGGCCTCGCCTTGCGCCTCAACATGGTGGAGTGCTAGCTCTCCGCGCAGTAGTGACGGACCGGCGGCCGAGCAAGGGTCGGCGGTGTCCAGTCCGCCGACCCTGCGGAATTACTTGGCGGGCGGCGTCTTCGGGGTGCGCGGCTTGGCTGCGGGCTTCGCGGGAGCAGCAGCATCCTTTGCCGGTGCGCTTGCTGAAGCTGCCGGAGCCTTCGCGGCTGGCTCCTGGGCTACGGCCGAGCTGTTTTTGTCAACACTGTTTTTGTCAACACTGTTTTTGTCAACATAGAGCTGAGCTGCTTTAGTGGCCACGAGGAGAAAACGCACGAGAAGAAATGCGATCCCCACAATGGCGGCCAAGAATAAAAGCGATACAAGGCCGTAGATGACCATTCCGAAGACGTGGAATCCCATTCCGAACATGTCGCCGATGGGCTGGACCGGTGTGTAGTCATTCATAGTGTTTAGCTTTCCAATTCGTCGAGCGGATCTTTGTTTTCTTCAATGACGGTTCCGACGGCGATCGCTACCGACAGGCCCCAGCTGAGCCACATGAGGATGAGCCGCCAGTCACGCGGGCCTTGCGCCGTTGCTTTGGCGACGCCGATGCCACCGAACAGTGCACTCAATACAGCGCCGCTGAAAAGAAATTTGCGCATACTTGCCTCCCGAGGTCGTATGACAACGCTACCGGCTTGACGTGCTCGGCACACTGTCGGGGCAATCAAACTGAAAGTAACCTGACAAAAACCTCACAAACTGACCGATCGGACAGCCCCTGACCGCACGGTCAGTTATCGTGGTTTTATGTCCAGCCACGAAGAACTCCGACGCATCGCGCTCGAAGAGTTTGCTCACGCTGGTTACGCGGCGACGTCGCTCCAGCACGTGGCCGACCGAGCAGGGCTGTCGAAGTCGAGCGTGCTCTACCATTTCTCCTCAAAAGAAGCCCTTCTCGAAGCGGCTGTCGGGCCAGCCATCGACAAAATGGAAGTACTCCTCGAGGGTCTCGTTGGCAACGAACTATCGCCCGACCTGCGAGCCTCTTTCATCGAGGGCTTCGTGGACTTCATCCTCGCTCACAGGCTTGAGATCAGTACATTCCTAGACCAGGGCTCCGCACTCGTAGATGTACCTGTCATCGGCAGAGCGAACCAGATCGTCGACAGACTTGCGGAGTTTTTTTGCACTGCCGCGCCGACGGTTGAGGGTCAATTGCGTTTCGGAATCGCCCTCGGCGGGTCCGCCTACATTTTGGGTTCACAGCCCGACAAAGCAAGAAAAAATGCGTTTTCTGACGACGAGATCAAGGTTGCTCTCATCACCATCATGACTGAGTTGCTTTCCCCAGTATCCGTCCAAAGAATCACACCCTAGGAGTTTCTTGTGGCTACCCTCCTCTACCGACTTGGCCGGTTCTCTTTCCGGCGAGCATGGACTGTTATTGGCGTCTGGTTTGTGCTTCTCGTCGCCATCCTCGGCGGCGGAGTGGCTCTCGGCGGCCAGACCGAAGAGTCATTTGCCATTCCCGGCACCGAGTCGCAAGAAGCTCTAGACCAGCTCTCGGCGGTATTCCCGGCTGTCGCGGGCGCGACGGTTCAAGTCGTCACGGTTGCGCCTGATGGTGAGTCAGTAACCGACCCCGACCTCGAAAAAGCTATCGAAGAGCAGGCCGCAGCACTCGAGAAGATCGACGGCGTCGAGGCTGTCGTCAGCCCGTTTAGCGAATACGCGGGAAAGGCGATCACCGATGACGAGAGCATGAGCATCATCCGTGTGCAGTTCAGCGGTGCGTCTACAGACGTGACTCCGGAGATGCTCGATGACGTTCTCGCGACCGCGAGCATTACCGAAGACGCGGGAATGGATGTCGCATTCGGCGGCCAAGTCTTCCAAGACAACACTTTCGGCCTCACGATCACCGAAGTCTTTGGCGTCATTTTCGCCGGCGTCGTGTTGTTCATTACCTTTGGATCGTTTCTCGCCGCGGGAATGCCTTTGCTCACAGCGCTTATCGGTGTTGGTGTTGTCATGGGTGGAATCATCACTGTCTCCGCGTTCACGTCGGTCTCAAGCACGGCCCCCATGCTTGCTCTCATGATTGGTCTGGCGGTCGGAATCGATTACGCCCTGTTCATTTTGTCGAGGCATCGAACTCAATTGGCCAGGGGAGAAGACCCCGAAGAGTCTGTTGCCATGGCCGTGGGTACTGCTGGTAGTGCCGTCGTTTTTGCCGGGGTTACGGTCATCATCGCGCTCCTCGGACTCTTGGTTGTTGGCATCCCGTTCCTCAGCACTATGGGTATTGGTGCTGCTTTCGCAGTTCTTGTGGGTATTTCGGTAGCAATTACTTTGCTCCCGGCTCTTCTCGGGCTTGCCGGTTCACGCCTTGCACCCAAAGAAGGTTCGCGAGCGTGGAAGCGCGCGCAACCGGCAACGGCATCGAGCAAGCCCGCGATGGGAACTCGCTGGGTCAATAACGTTCTCAAGCACCCACTGCTTGCCAGCATCGGCGTTGTTGCTCTTCTAGGAACTTTGGCCATCCCTGCGTTTAGCCTCGAGTTGAGCCTTCCCGACAACGGTTCAGAGCCAGAAGGTTCGACGCAAAGAACGGCCTTCGATCTTGTCACGGAAGGTTTCGGGCCCGGCTTCAACGGCCCCCTCATCATCGCCGTTGATATCACCCAATCAACAACCTTCATGGATGACCTTGAATCCATCGGCAACGACGTGGCGACTCTCGACAATGTCGAGTTTGTGAGCCAAGGACTGCCCGACAACGGGCTGGACACGGCAATCATTCAGGTGACGCCGTCGACTGCGCCTAACGCAGCAGAAACCAAACAGCTCGTTCAAGACATCAGAGATCTTGCTCCAACGATCGAGTCCCGCTATGACATGCCCATCGCTGTCACGGGGACTACGGCCATTGGGATCGACATTTCCAACCGCCTCTCCAACGCTCTTGTGCCTTTTGGAATCATTGTTGTCGGGCTCTCCATCGTGCTTCTCATGATGGTGTTCCGCTCGGTTCTTGTACCAGTCAAGGCTGCCCTCGGATTTTTGCTTTCGGTTGGTGCCTCCTTCGGAGTTGTTGTCGCCATCTTCCAGTGGGGATGGTTTGCTGACTTGCTACACGTCGAGATGCCTGGTCCAATCCTGAGCTTCCTACCCGTGCTGCTGATGGCCGTGCTGTTTGGCCTTGCCATGGACTACGAAGTGTTTTTGGTCTCCGGAATGCGCGAAGAGTATGTCAAAACCGGAGA
>Ga0070745_1002111_pt1 | contig 10782 bp, 14 predicted proteins | sample VirMetDEL_Mar_4_FD_77438 | JGI IMG/M metagenome (GOLD analysis project Ga0070745, IMG submission 77438) | Aqueous microbial communities from the Delaware River and Bay under freshwater to marine salinity gradient to study organic matter... | ecosystem: Environmental > Aquatic > Marine > Coastal ...
AACTATTTAAGCTCTTGGATGATATTCAAGAGCAAGGGGATACCCCTCATCCAAAAAAACATGATAGAGTTTTATTAATAGATGGTTTAAATCTATTTTTTAGAAACTTTGCAATGCTTAATATGATAAACCCTGACGGGATCCATGTCGGGGGGTTAGGGGGTTTCCTACGTTCTTTGGGAGCACTAATCAGGCAAATCCAGCCTACTTCTGTTTATGTTGTATTCGATGGGGCAGGTTCATCAACCAACCGCAAGAACCTGCTTCCCGAATACAAATCTGGTCGTGATATCCAAAGGGTAACTAATTGGGAAATATTTGATAATTTAGACGAAGAACATGACTCAAAAGTTGACCAAATAGTACGTCTAATCCAGTATTTAAAGCTATTACCTGTTAAAACCATAGCAATCGATAAGGTAGAAGCTGACGATATTATAGCCGTGTTATCAAACAAATTGGTTGAAGACTATAATTCAAATGTTTTTATAGTCTCTAGCGATAAAGATTTTATTCAGTTAGTTACTGATAAAATTATTTTATATCGCCCAATGGAAAAAGAGTATTATACTCCTAAAACAGTAAAAGATAAATTTCAAGTTTTAAGTAAGAACTTTATTTTATATAAAACACTAATAGGAGATAATTCAGATAAGATCCCAGGAGTTAAAGGATTAGGCCCAAAAGGCATATTTAAAAAGTTTCCTGAGTTGCTAGATCAAGAATTAACTTTAGAAGACATTTTTAATATATCAGCTAGGAAATTTAAGGAGCATGTCGTATATTCAAGAATAGTTCAGGAACAAAACCGGTTAGAGAACAATTACAAAATAATGGATTTATCTAACCCTATGATGGATGAAATAGAAAAAGATTATGTCTATGGTTTAATAAAAGATGATTTTCCTGAATTACAACCTTCTTATTTTATCAATTTATATGAAGAAGATAAATTAGGAGGAATGATTAGAAATTTAGAGTTTTGGTTAAAAGATAATTTTTTACATTTTAAAGGTTATAAATAGATGACATTACAATCGTTAAATCAATATGGTTACGATTTTCAAATAAAGGTAATATCTTCATTATTAACTCATAAAGAGTTTTTAGTTAATATTCATGATATTATTTCTGAAGAATATTTTGAAAATCAAGCGCATATTTGGATTATAAAAGAAATCCTAAAATATTACGATAAATACCACACTACTCCTTCATTAGAGATTTTAAAGGTAGAATTACAGAAAATTGAAAATGAGGTTTTACAAGTCTCTATTAAAGAACAACTCAAACAAGCCTATGTTTCTTCAGACGAAGACTTAGAATATGTTCAAGAAGAGTTTACCAATTTCTGTAAAAACCAACAGTTAAAAAGAGCTTTAATGTCTTCAGTAGATATGCTGAAAGCTGGAGATTTTGATGGTATTCGTTTTTTAATTGATAGTGCTTTAAAAGCAGGCCAGGATAAAAACTTAGGTCACGAGTACAATAAAGATATTGAAGAACGTTATAGAGAAAATTCTAGAACTATAATTCCAACCCCTTGGGAAAAAATTAATAACCTTTTACAAGGAGGTTTAGGAAATGGAGATTTTGGTTTAATATTTGGTAACCCGGGTGGTGGTAAGTCTTGGTCACTAGTAGCTTTAGGAGGTTATGCTGTTAGATTAGGATATAATGTTTTACATTATACCTTAGAGTTAGGTGAGGATTATGTTGGGAAACGATATGACTCTTTCTTTACTAAGATACCAGTAAACAAAATAGATTCTTTTAAAGAAAAAGTTGAAGAAATAATTCCTCAATTACCTGGAAAACTAATTATTAAAGAATTTCCAACAGGTCGCGCAGCAGTCTCAACAATAGAGTCCCATATCCAAAAGTGTACTGATATGGGTATCCGACCAGATATGGTGATAATCGATTATGTTGACCTTCTCTCATCAAGAAAGAAAAATAGAGAAAGGAAAGATGAAATTGATGATATTTATACAAGCACTAAAGGATTAGCCCGACAGTTGGATATTCCAATTTGGTCAGTCTCTCAGGTAAATCGTGCAGGTGCTAAAGATGAAATCATAGAAGGAGATAAAGCAGCAGGTTCATATGATAAAATGATGATCTCTGATTTTGCGATGTCTCTTTCACGAAAAAAAGAAGACAAAGTTAATGGAACTGGTAGATTCCATATCATGAAAAACCGATATGGGATTGATGGGTTAACTTTTTCTGTTAATGCTGATACTTCAACTGGACATTTTGAAGTATTTGATTATAAAGGAAACGAAGATGGAGATGAAGAAGATCTCCTCCCTCCATCTCGCTCTAATAGTTTCGATACTAATGTAGACAAATTTGACAAGCATTTGCTCCGTCAAAAGTTTTTTGAACTGAAATCTTAACTTAATAATTTTAAATTTAAAAATGGCAAAAAAATCTTTATTACAAGAACGTGTAGTTTATAAACCTTTTGAATATCCAGAGGCTCATGATTACTGGATGAAACAACAACAAGCACATTGGTTACACACTGAAGTACCAATGATGAGTGATGTTAATGACTGGAAACAGAACTTAAATAAAACAGAAAAAAATATAATTGGTTCTATTTTAAAAGGGTTTGCTCAAACTGAAACTGTAGTAAACGATTATTGGTCAGGATTAGTAACAAAATGGTTTAGAAAACCAGAAGTTATTAAAATGGCTGTAACTTTTGGTGCTTTTGAAACTATTCACGCTGAAGCTTATTCACTTTTAAATGAAGAATTAGGGTTAGATGATTTTAGTGAGTTTTTAGAAGATGAAACTACAATGGCTAAAATTGAGACTTTAATGAATGTTAGAGATTCTCATGATGGTACTCCTAACTGGCATGAGAGAGCTAAATCATTAGCTATATTCTCAGCATTTACTGAAGGAGTTAACTTATTTTCATCTTTTGCTGTTTTACTATCATTTAAACTACGAAATTTACTTAAAGGAGTAGGTCAAATTGTAGAATGGTCAATTCGAGATGAATCTTTACACTCAAATGCTGGATGTTGGTTATTTAGAACATTAATGGAAGAACATCCAGAATTAAATACTCCTGAACTAAGAGCACAAATTGAAGAGGCTGCTAGATTATCTCTAAAATTAGAATTAGACTTTATTAATAAAGTATATGAAATGGGAGATTTAGAAGGTTGTTCAAAATATGATTTAACTTCATTTATTAAACACCGAGTAAATACTAAAATGGGTGATTTAGGATATGGGCCTATTGTAAATGATATTGATGAAGCAGCTGTAAAAAGAATGAAATGGTTTGATTCATTATCAGCTGGAAAACAACATACAGATTTCTTCGCAAATCGGGTTACAAATTATTCAAAAGGAGTACAAAACTGGGATGCTAACGATTTATTTTAATTTAAAATGGACAACAATTTAATTGCAGATTATAAACAATGGGAAAAGGGTAAAGATTACCCTGAATTTTTTGATGAGATTTCACTTGCTACAATATCTAAAGGATATCTCTTACCAGGTGAGACTCCAAGAAAAGCATATAAAAGGGTAGCTCAAGCAGCTGCTAACCGGTTAAATAAACCTGAACTAGAAAATAAATTTTTTAAATTAATCTGGAATGGTTGGTTAGGATTAGCTTCTCCTGTTTTATCAAATATGGGAACAGACCGTGGTTTACCTATCTCTTGTTTTGGAGTTGATACACCTGATTCAATTCGTGGTATTGGGCTTACCAATGCTGAATTAATGAAACTTACAGCCTCAGGGGGTGGTGTGGGAATTAGTTTATCCCGTATTAGACCACGTGGAACCATGATTAAAGGTAATGGTAAATCCGAGGGTGTAGTGCCGTGGGCTAAAATTTATGATTCTTCTATTATTGCTACAAACCAAGGAAATGTAAGACGAGGAGCTGCCTCTGTTAACTTAGATATTAATCACCCTGATATAGAAGAATTTTTAGAAATTCGTCGTCCTAAAGGTGATCCTAATAGACAATGTCTAAACTTACACCAATGTGTTGTTGTAGATGATACTTTTATGCGTAAGTTAGAATCACGAGACCAAGATGCTATGAACATTTGGGCTAAAATTTTAAAAGCCCGAATGGAGACTGGTGAGCCGTACATTATGTTTAAGGATAATGTTAATAAAAATAATCCTATTGCTTACATGATGAATAATCTAGATGTAAGTATGACTAACATTTGTACAGAAATTACATTATTTACTGACGAAGAACATTCCTTTATATGTTGTTTATCATCTCTTAACATTGCTAAGTATGATGAATGGAAAAACACAGATACTGTAGAGCTATCAGTTTGGTTCTTAGATGCTGTAATGCAAGAATTTATTGATAAATCTAATGGTAAAGATTCATTACTAAGAACCCACAACCATGCTAAAAAAGGTAGAGCTTTAGGTTTAGGTGTAATGGGTTGGCATACTTTCTTACAACAAAAAGGATTACCATTTAATTCTATCTCCTCAACAGCTCATACTCACAACATTTTTTCTGATATTAAATCTAAAGCAGAAAAAGCATCTCGTGATTTAGCAGTAGAATATGGAGAGCCACTATGGTGTAGAGGAACAGGTATGAGAAATACTCACTTACTAGCTATTGCTCCTACTGTTTCTAATTCTGTAATTACAGGAGGGATCTCAGCCGGAATTGAACCTCTACCAGCTAACATTTATACTTTTAATGGTGCTAAAGGTACCTTTATTAGAAAAAATAAAGTACTAGAAGAATTTTTAGAAGTTAAAGGAGAAAATAAAGAAAAATGGTGGGATCAAATGCTAGCCGATAATGGTTCAGTTCAAAACTTACCAGATAATGTATTAACTCCAGAGGAAAAAGAATTATTCTTAACTTTCCCTGAAATTAATCAGTTAGAATTAGTTAGACAGGCTGCTATTCGTCAAAGATATTTAGATCAAACTCAATCATTAAATCTAAGTTTTACTCCTGAAGATTCTCCTAAATGGATTAATCAAGTTCACTTAGAGGCTTGGAAATTAGGTATTAAAACACTTTATTACCTACGAACAGATAGTGTGATTAAAGGAGATTTAGGATCTAGGCAAGCCGATTGTGTAAGCTGTGAAGGATAAAAAAAGGGTGCTTTGCACCCTTTTCTTTAACTACAGCATTTAATATAATCTGCCCACATTTTTTGGGCGGTCTCGATATCAATTACCCCTTTATCTAATTGGGTTTTAATAACACTGTACATTTCTTTTTTCTCTACTTTATTTTTTTCATGAGCAAAAGTTAATGTACTTGTTAGTAACACTGCTAAAAATATTAATTTTTTCATACGCTAAAATGTTTTGGTTACCATTTATACATATTGAAGTCATATTAAAGACATATTAAAATTGAAAGGCGTAATATATAGTTATATATTATTTTGAAAAATTCTATCATATTTATAATAGCAACCTTTAAAATTTATATTATGAAAAAAGTGTTAGATTTTATTAAATCAAAAGGATTCACTGCTCTTGCTTTCTTAGGTATTGGAGCTGGATTATGGATTTTTGGCTACAAAATTTATGCCGGAATTGCTTTTGGTGTATTTTTAACTCGTAATTGGGATATCCTTCGTGGGTTATTTTCTAAAAAATAATATTTTATATTGTTTATAAAACTTGGGAACCTAATGGTTCCCATTTTTTTTCATATTTATAAACGTATGAAAAAATTATTATTTTTATTTGGGTTATTTTTATTTACCTCTTGTAGTACACTAGAGAGAACATCTTCTTACACTACCCAATATCAAGTAGGATATAATACTTACGATGATGATTATTGGATGAGAGATTGGAGATGGAGAAATTTTGGTTACACATATACTTTTCACCAACCATTTTGGTACGGTTTTAACTATAATTTTTATTGGGGCCCTTTAGGATTTTATAATTACTGGTACAATCCTTACCAGTGGGGCAATTGGAATAATTATCGTCCTACTTATACTTTAAGAACTAGACCTCAAACTACTAGTTATACTCCTAGAAGAGGAAGATCAAATGTCGAATATTCTAATAATCGACCAACAAACCGACCTACTACCTATAGAAATAGAGTAAGAATTAATACTACTTACAGACCCTCCCAATCTAGACCTACAAATATTCAAAGTAGACCCACTAGACCTACAAATATTAGAGTAAGACCTACAAACACTCCCAGAGTAAATAGATCAGTTAGATCTATAAAATCAACCCGTAAAAGAGGGTCTTAAAGATATTATTTCAATACGTATAATAAACAGTGTTTCATTAGAATCGTTATTTTATGTTTAATTATTTAAAACGTAAATGGATGGCTTTTAAAGACATTTTTAAAGATAAAAACGACTATAATGAAAAAAGCATTGTAGGATTTTTATCATTTGCTGTAATGGCAATTTTTGCCGCAGCTGATATTATTACTGGTATTATGGGTAAACCCTTAACTATCAGTGATACTATTTTTAATTCTTTTGTTATTGTTACCTTAGGAGCTTTTGGAATTGCTGAGGTAGGTAAGATATTTGGGAAAAAAGAAAATACTCCCCCTACTCCACCAACTGATAGTGAAGATTATATTTAAATCTACAAAAGTACTGTAATGGGAGAAGTATCAAAAGATAGTAAATTTACACTAAGTATTGAATCATTAGTAATACTTGGAGGAGTAGTAATAACTGTAGTAGGTATGTGGTTTACGCTTCAATCTGAGATAGAAGAAGCTAAAAAATTACCTCCTAGTGAGGTATCTCGAACAGAATATGATTTAAAAGACCAGCTGATTCGAGAAACCATATTAAATACACAAGAAAAAGTAGAGGATAATAGCAAAAAACTTGATGATATTGATCAAAAACTTTATGAAATAATTAAAAAGGATTAAAATGAAAGCCTTAATTTTTATAGCAGGGTTATTTATGGGTTTTAATGCAAACGCTCAAAAGTTTGACCTAGTCCAAATAAACGCTGATTGGAATAAAAAGAATAGCATTCAATTTACTCAAGTTGCTGGTATTCCTATACAATATGCAAGACTAGAAGACCAGCCTGCTAATATTGTTTCTAATATTAAATCTGTTCCTATACTAGTACTGTACGTTAACGGTAGAGTTAGCTACACCTGGTCCGCAGGCATAGACTTAAAATGTAAAGCTACTCCAGCTGAAGTAGAATATATAATTAATAAATTTAGAAATTAAAATTTTGTTATAAATGTACACTAGAGAGCAAATCCAAAAATCAGTAGAGTGTAAAGGATACAAATGGTTTGAAGGAGGAGATTACAATTTAAATATTGTAGGAATAAGAAACTCTGATACTTTTGGAAAAGTTACAAATAGGTTTGACGATAAGATTACAGTTTCTTATTCTGTAGAAGGAAAAATGAAATATCATGAGTTCGATGCAACTACCGACCCAGGATCTCATTGGGAAAGAAATTTATTAAATGAAAACGGAGTAGCAATTTTAGTACCTGGCCAATATAGAGGCTCCCACAAAGTTGGATTACATCAAGGTAAATATGAAGCTCTTAAACAGAAAAAGCATGTAAAAGTTTATCGAGATAATGATAAAGATGGCCAGTATGACTTCCTTACCGAAAACATTCATGAAGGTATTTATGGAATTAATATTCATAGAGCTACAGCAAGAGAAGGAGGAAAGTCTACACAAGTCGATAAATGGTCAGCGGGTTGTCAAGTAATAGCTGCTAATAATGATTTTAAATTATTTATGGAGCTAGCTAATAAAGCTAAAGACTTATATGGTAATTCATTTACCTATACGTTAATTGAATCTAAAGATTTAATTTAAAAATGAAAACTACTAAATTACTCATTTTAAGCGGAAGTATGTCAATCGGATTTATTTGTTCCTATTTTATGGAACTTACTATGCAAAATGCAGAACAATACTTAGCCATTGCTACCTTAATCTTCGCTGATGGGTTTTTTGGTGTAATAGCTGGAATAAAAAGAGAAGGCTTTAAAACTTATAAAGCCCTCAAAATCTTAAAAAATCTAGTATTTTGGCTTGTATCATTAACTCTAATTTTAGTTATAGAAAAAAGTATACCGGGGGCGGGCTGGATAAGTGAAACTATACTTATGCCTCTAGTAATATTTCAATTAATAAGTGCCTTAAAAAATGCATCAATGGCCGGTTTTATTAAAATGGATGTTTTAAACACTGTCTTAGACCGTATCGATAAGCATAAAGGTGATAGAAAATAGGTTGTTTTAGTCCTATTCTTTTATTATATTTATAACCATGCTTGAAAATCTAAAAAAAGGGATATTTCCCTTCATAATTGCCGCTTCTGCCCTGTCAGTATCTGCTTCGGCCGCTTTCTATTCAGTTAGCGGCTTGAGCAAACTCTTTGCTGGTGCTTCACTTGAGGTAATCATAATGGCAGGTTCTTTAGAGGTATCAAAATTAGTTATTGCTTCCTTACTTTACCAGTACTGGAATGAATTAAACAAAGTACTTAGAACTTATTTAACTGTAGCTACCCTAGTATTAATATTAATTACTAGTATGGGTATTTATGGTTTCTTATCTGCTGCATATCAAGAGACTTACTCTAAATTATCATTAGTAGAGAATGAAAAAAGTTTTATACAACAAAAAGTTGATTTTTATCAAGACGATTTAACCAGATATGATGAAGAACTTAAACAAATTAGTTCAAATATTGCTACTCTTTCTAATGCCAAAGCTTCGTCGATCCAAATACGAGACACCTCGGTGGCTGGGGGCGTTAGATCCACAATATCCACAACTGAATTACGTTTGGCACAAGCTCGTATTGCAACCGAAGAAGAAAATAGAAAAACTGTTCAAGCTAAACGAGAAGTAGTAGTTGATTCTTTACGTAAATATCAACAACAAGTACTAGAACTAGATAATAACACCGAAGTTGCTGGTGAATTAGGTCCCTTACAGTATCTATCGGGGCTTACAGGTGCTCCTATGGATAAGATTATAAACATTTTACTTCTTATTATTATTTTTGTATTTGATCCTTTAGCAATTGCTCTTGTAGTTGCAGCTAACTTTGCATTCGAAAAAGCATATCCTAAAAAACGAGAAAATTTATATGGAGAGCTTGTAAATGATTTTTCGGAGTGGGACAATTTAGACAATGAAGTTGAATTAGAAGCAGATCCAGATGATTTACCTAATATCGAAGATGAGGATCATGCACTTGATATGGTTATGAACGATATGGTTAAAGACATGGAGGTCAATGACCTAGAAGAAATAGAACCAGAATACAATATTTTAGATTTAAATAAAGATGGAGTTATAGATGAAGATGAAATTCAAAAAACCCACCAACTTATAAATAAACTCCAGTCTCAATTAGACACAGGAATCTCTTCTTGGAGAAAAGGCAAAATCCAAAGCCAAATAAATGAACTTCAATCTCGTCTTAACCAAAATGAAGATAACACAAAAACTTACTAGTTTATTTTTATTATTACCTTTTTTTGTTTTTTCCCAAATTCGAGATATAGATGCTGGAATTTATAAAGTAAAATATGATGAGGGCTTAGAAAACCCTCTTTGTGTCCAATATACTGTTTTATGCCCTATGGGTAATGCTTCTAGAAGGGGTATGAATTTTTATACAGTAGATTCAGTACATACAGCAGATAATGAGGATTACAAATATAATGTTTGGGATAAAGGCCATATGGCTCCAGCTGCTGATTTTAACTGTAATAGAGAAATGCTTTATAAAACATTTTCTTATTTAAATTCCTCTCTACAACACCAAAGCCTAAACAGAGGTGAATGGAAAGAATTAGAAAAATATGAAAGAGAATTAGCCCTATCCGAAGGACCAGTTAATGTAGAGATAGAAGTTCTATTTGATGAAAACCCTCCTAGAGTACCAGCAGGTGCAGCTATACCAAAAGCTTATAAAAAACACATTATAACTAGCAGTAGAACTTTATGTTACTACTTTTTAAATGAAGAGCCTGTAGAACAAGGCTTTGATAAGTTTCAAATAAAATGCCAACACTAGTTTGGTTCCCCTAAAAAGGTTTCGTATATTTAGGCAAATAAAAGTTATATGTTCAACCCGTATTTATCAAGAGAGCAGTTAGAAGAAAGGTTTTCAAAACTCCAAAAACTTAATTACAACCAATTCCGGTGGTGGAGAATGTACGAGTCTCCCAATAAACCACTTCATAGTAGAAGTCCTCTTATCGATAAGATATTGAATGGGGATTATGATTATTCACACTACAAGTTCCAAGCTATGTGGTGTGAACATGAATTAGATGATTTGCTAAAAGAGTGTGGTATTGATCTTCAAAAATATTTAGAAAAAAGCTCTGTAACCCGAGCTCGAAGAAAACGTTTATTAGAGGATTTTGATAAAGACGAAGAACAAAAACTTCATGCTCTTATATCTGAGTTTGTTAAATGCTTTAGATGTACTAGAGAACAAGTTATAGAAGAAATGGAAAAATGTAGTGGAACCCTGGTAGATCTTTATTATATTATAGAAGACAAATATAAAGTAACGATTGTCCCTCCTCCAAGAAGAGGTAGACCTAGAAAAAATATATGAAAGTATCACATGAAGTACCTCGCTGTTTATTAACAGCATCAGAAGAGTTTAATGATTATGATTATTGTTTACCTCATTTATTAGATATAGATGAGGAATATAAGCAATACTTTTTAGATGCTAAATCTAAAGGTCGTTATATTATTATGGATAATTCA
>Ga0070745_1002119_pt1 | contig 10759 bp, 12 predicted proteins | sample VirMetDEL_Mar_4_FD_77438 | JGI IMG/M metagenome (GOLD analysis project Ga0070745, IMG submission 77438) | Aqueous microbial communities from the Delaware River and Bay under freshwater to marine salinity gradient to study organic matter... | ecosystem: Environmental > Aquatic > Marine > Coastal ...
ATAGAGCCGCTCGAGCGGCTGAAGTTAGTTTGCCCTACCCAACTACCAAAAGCAACCTTCTAGCGGCTGTATGGGGCTTAAATAAAGTCATAATGTTTCTTTACACGCGGGGTATAAGTACCTCCACTCAAAGCATTTTCTATTGCCGTTTCTGTTTCCTGCGTAGGCTCGGGTAACTCCTCGCGTCCCATACGGTCAGGCAAAAGTCCATTACGCAAAGTGGTATTGTCACAGCCGTTGCAAGGACCAAAATCCCGCTGACCGTGGTACAGTTTCGTTCTCGCCGCATGGAAAGCATCCCCCTGCCATATTTCTTCTAATGGTGTTTCTAAAACATTGCCGCACTTATACCATCCTACCCAATCATTACAGCAAATAGCGACATTACCATCCCAGCGTATAGACATCTCACGGAAGGGTTTTGCACAGCGTTTGCCATCTTGTTCATGGTTCAAAGGGAAAGCGTTTCCAGCATGGTTGCTAACTTGGGCATGAGTTCCACTTGTAGCCAATGTGAGATCCATGCCAACAACAATATCATGCTCTGTAACTTTTCTTCTACGGTGGGGGTTTGCGGCACGATCGGCGGGATATTCATAAACGGGATGTGGACCATTGTAACGCTCCTTGATTTTATCTACGATTTTAATGCGGTCGTAGTTATCCAAAAACAAAACATTTAGCCCTGCATCCATCAACCTATTGACGCTTTCCTCTGTATCTTTCAAAAGGCCACCACCATTGCTAGTCATCATCATGGGGGCTTTTGGTAGGATCATGCGGAACTGCCGTATAATTTCAGCACAGATGGGGTGCATTGTTGGTTCACCGTGCATAGCAAACTCAAGCCGAGGATTCCACCCTGACTTTTTTATTGCTTCGGCTATTGCCTTTGCATCATTTAGACTTAGGTTTTTGTATGGAGCCGATGCTTTACCATGTATGTCTTCTGGACCATCAGCACCGTTTTCCCGGATTGATTGAATACCGCAAAATGAGCAAGCAAGGTTACACCCTTCCACTAATTCTATCTGAATAGCGTTTGGTGGATCTTGGTAATAGTTAGATACAATCGCCATCTTTTGCGGCCTTTCTCCATTGTACGCGGACATCCCAGCGGGTTTTCATACCGTCCCAGCCTGTTTTAGTTTCTTTCTGTACTGCCTTTACATGGTCAGGGAAAGCGGCGGCAAGAGCAAGGCTGGCTTGTTCTTGTAGTTCAGCGTTACGGTAAGAACTACACCCTCCTGCCGCACCAGAAGCACCACGCTGATCCCAAGTCCAATCTACAATAACATAATTAGGATAGCCCTTACTGAACAGGCTGAGGGTTACATAGTAATCTTCCATCAGTTGCATTGTATCGTACCGTATATTTTCTTTATGCAGAACTTTTGGTTGGATACCGTGGACAGCGTTTTGCCGCATACCCTCTTTGAATAAATGGGGGAAATGTTTATCATTCATTTGCCGTGGGCTAAGTCCCACATGAACATAACTATCAAGCATTCTACCCATACGCTCCCACAACTCGTGCATTTCTTCTTGAGTTGTTTTTCTTAGATTGGGAGCATCTGGCATTGCACGACGACCAAATACAAGATCGTCATCCAGAATAAGCACTTTATCATGGCCTCTCTCCACCGCATGATCTACTATAAATTGTCTTACATTATTGATGCCCTTAATATCGCCACGGTTTAAGCAATAGCGACCATTGTTAATGTGGGCTTGGACTTCTTCTTGGGGGCAAACCAGAACAGCGTGTTCCCGTGCCTCCGGACCAATACTTTGCCATGTGGTCTGTTTATTGATCCTGCCCCTCGTTGGAATATAAATTGGTATCATAACTCATCCTCGTCAAATCTTACCATGCCAGCCATAATCGCTGTTTCTAACTCTTCATCAGTTAGCATTTCAATGTCGGCTTCTGAATACTTGAATTTTTGCACTTCTTGGTATTCCTTAACCACCTTTGTAACCTTCTTCATCTTCGGTTTCGTACGCAGTCGTTTGCGCTTCGGGTGTTCGGGTTTCGGTTTGGGTTTCGGTGGTTGCGGCGCGGTGGGCTTGGAGTTCTCTAATACTTCCAATGTCCGATAGACGTGTTTGCATTTCTGACACACTCTCTTCCTCCGCATCGTGTCTTCCGGAGTAAGTCTGCTGTCTACGACGCTGGATTTGCCACTGCATTTTGGACACAACATTTCTATACCACCCCGCCATTTGGAGCCTCCAACCACATACCAATATTAGCGCGATACTTACTACGAGGCTTGCCCTGCCCTAACCGTACACGCTCATACTTATCCCACTCACACAGGCTATGCTCAATCGTACGCATATCTACTGCTTCAATGGGAACATGAGATTGAATGTAATCTGGTGCTTGAGCCAATAACTCTTGCATTTCTTTATTGGCTTGAGTCTGCGGCATAGACTTTGTCAGGGTTCTGTCGTGGATTCTGTTGAGTCCTCGCTTTGCTCCTGGACCTGCATTTGCCCAACTATAACGGTCTGATGCCTTGTCCAATACAGGCGTGTAGTTGAGGTCGGTAACCACTTCGTATGACATAAAACCTCCCCCTCCCCATCCCCTATAGGAAGCCATCGCTTCATGTACGGCTTGGAGCGAGTTCGTGCTGGAGGCGGTTTCCGCCAGTTTGTGTTGCGCTTCCCAGATCGGCGTGAGAAAATGGTCAACCACTACCTCCGACTTTTTAGCCTTGAGTCCTTGGTTAGTGATTATATAAGCTCCAGTGAATGTTCGTAAACCAACCGATAATCGGGTATCGATAAGTTCCTTAGTGCGGGTAGGATCCCACTCTGTTACCCACCCATGTTCATCGGCAAACTCGCTTGTGCCAACCATGCGGAATAAACAGCAGTTAAAAATGATCTCACCATGTGGGCGGTTATCATTGGGCTTTGTCCAATTATGTCGCATCCACACGGTAACGCGGCCGTTTTCACGGAACGGATTAGTAAACTTATAATCCTGCAGGATATGGTCATCCGTCCAAGGGGGGTTGACCCCCTTGGCTCGCTTTTGGTAAATAGCGTGACGCTCATTTATCCAGTAAAAGAACCTTTCTATGTTCTCCATAGACCTAGCCCCCTAACTTGATAGCACCTTTTTCAAGGGCTAGACGGATATCTACGCTATTGCCTCCTGGAGTCAGGGCTTTCATAGCGGCAAGTGCATCTGCCACAGTAGCCGACTTTGCAAGGGCTTCAAAGTTATGCCAGCGATTACTACCTTCACGATAGGGGTTATCACCTGTAACTACGATTTTAGCATCAGGATCATACTTAGAACGAGCCGTGCGCTGAGCCTTTGGCTCAGTTTTGATAGGTGCGGTAGGCTCGATGTTTACTACTTCTGCAGACACTTTGGTCTCCTTTTTGATGGGTTTGTATTTTCGCGCAACAAAATCCACATATGAAAAGAACTCTCCATGGACACCTTGCGCTCGCAAATAGCCAGTTGTTTCATTGTCTAAGGGTGACTTCAGTTTATTGTAACTGGCTTCCATAACACTAAGGAGCTCTTCCTCAGTGTAGGCTTCCTTCAACTGGTCAACTGTGGAGTATACAATACTGTACTCATTTATCTCCTTGCAGTTACGCAGTTCCCTCATTGAAGGAAAAACAAAATACGAATACGGCTCGTTACGGTCAGACTCAATATTGTTTTCAAGTACAACATATGTCTTTACTGGTGCGGCCATGATTACCTCGCTTTCTATAAAGGTTTACCATTTAACTCTACTACATATTGGGAATCAAGCAAGCCCTAAATACTCCAATGCCCCACTAAAAGTTCTCTCCTAGCAGGGCATTGGGCGAGAGGTGGGCTTCTGCCCACCCCCACATTCCTATGCGGCTTTAGCGTATTCCAAAGCCTTTGTAAGAGCCTTGCGCTTCACTTGGGCATTGTTTCCAAACCAAGTAGAAGTAAGGGCATGGTCGCGGGTTTTGGCTCGCTTTTGGTGATCCATAACATATGTAACACCATTGAGCGCACCCCACCAAGTCCCCTTGGCTGATGCTTTATCATGTCCTGGAGAAGTTTCAATAGCCTCCAGTATAGACTGGGAAGTTTTGCTAAACTCCTCATGAAGCGGTGGAAGGTTGGCCTCATTAGACTTACCGCGCTCCACTAACAACTTCGGCTGGAATAACTCAGCAATGAAGTTATCAACCTGATCCTTAGTAGCCTTTTGCTTGGCAAGGAACTCGGACTGCTCTTTGAACTTGGTCATTTGCTCACCGCTAATACCAAGTGCTGTTTCAGCCGCTTGCATAATTTCCTCGTCAAACATTTGCAGATGCAATACACGGAACTTACCAGTAAGCCCTTCTTGGTTGAGAGCCATAGTAATCGTATTGTTGCACACTACGCGGATAGGCGTGAACATAATGGTCATTGCCGAACCAACTTTGTGACTGTTAGCCATAAGCAAGTAACCTTCAACTTCATCACCGCCAGCGAGGGTAAAGCCCTTCTTGATTTTGGCCAAGCCCCAAATGCGCTCACCATCACTAAGGCTACCCGCCGTATCCATTTCCATATGCCCTGCTTCAGTAAACTTTTTAAAGAAGGACATTGTTTCGTGGTTCTGGAATGGAACAAACCCTTCACCGCAGTGCGATAGCACACGGTTATCTGTATCACGCACCACTACATAATGGTCGTGAGCACGAAGCATCTCGGCTTCACCGCGTGGGTCATTGAGGTTCCAAGTATTAGGCTTATCAGCATAGTAAACAGGACGCTTACTAACTGTCCAATCAAGCCCTGCGGCTTTAAGCATTTCCTCGGGGGTGAGGTTATGCTCAACTTTTTGACCAAGCCCATGCCAAGGTACTTGACCTGCATAAGCCATCGTTTCTACCATATGCGCCATAATAGTCTCCTTTCTACAAAACTAGGCGTTATGACCAGCTTCCACACTTGGAAGCACATCAAAGTCAGCCAGCGAAATATCTAGCCAACAAGTTTCCCCCATTGCACTATACGCAATCTGACAACGCACCTCAACATCGTTGTTAACGGTGTGCATCATTGTGTGGATAATGGGGTATTTGAAAGAGTCGTCAAGCGCATCAAGAAACTTACGCTTGAGTGTGCGGTTAGCCTTACGGCGAATAGCACGGTCATTGAGCTGGATAAAATGCTCTTTGGTTAGGTATGGTACATCCATAAATTTAGCCCCTTCTATGGCTGGTTGCGTTATGGGTATATTTAAAAGGTATAGCATTTGGAGCGCAACCAGTAACAGGTCGCGGCGACCAACTATATTGTCATGCTGGTATTTGATAACCTCTGCTGTACATCGGGTGTATCAAATGAAGATGTTGTAAAGCGCGAGTAAGACCCACATAAAACACGCGAGCTTCATCCAAATGTTCGTTCTCAAACTTACGCCACATAGAATAGGAACGACGCATAGTATCAGTGAGAAGCATAACATTGTTCGCCTGAGCTCCTTTTGCAGAATGAATCGTTGAGATTCGAATGCGTGGCTCTTCTGTAAGTGACTCCCCCTTACGCAAACAGGCTTTGATATAGCGTTTATCAGTATCTGATATTTTGCCTAACCCCTCATCCCATGGAAGGCTGTGCAATAAGCCATGGAAATCTAACAAGTCCTGCATCCCGTAGCGTTGGTCAGATTGGCCTTTGCTGAAAGTCTTATGGCCATACTCAACCTGAGTACCTAACAGCATCTGGCTGTAGACAGTACGCACTTGTTCAGCCGTTAAACTTCCACCACTTCTCAAGTTTTCCCAGAGGCGAACGGCTTCAAGAACTTTACCATCAATAGATTTACTGCCATTGTAGATATAGAGGTGGCCACGGCGACGAACTTCTTCCTCTATTTGTTTAGCTCCTCGGGTTGTACGACTAAGTAAGAGCCAATCACCATCGGCCATGTTAACTTCTTCGGAGTGGCGATGCCAATGGACAAACCCATTCTCATCCCGTGGGTTGAATTGTTTGGGGCGGCGATTGACGACGCGTTGAATTACTTTCTGGCTAAGTGTGTGATGCAAGGCGGGTATCCTGTAACTTTGATCCAGAACAGTGACATCACCCTCCAATCCTATGAAATAGTCTACATCTGCACCCGCATAACGGAAGATGGCTTGGTCATCATCGCCAGCCACAAATATCTCTTTGCAGTTGGCTTGTAACAGACGCACCATTTTCCATTGCAAAGGTGATAAATCTTGTGCTTCATCAATAAACACCACCTCTAATTTCGGGGCTAACTCCCTATAACAGAACTGCTCAAGCATATCCGTATAATCAAACAGGTGGTATCTATCTTTCCAAGCCTTTAAGCCACGGTCAACATAATCAACCCTAGCCCAATCTGTTTTAAGTGGCACGGTAGAAGCATTATATACCTGACGCAACGGCTGTTGCTGGATACGAGCAATGTTTATGATTTCAAGGAACTTATCCCCATAGCCAAAGTCTTTGTACGGACCTTGGTCTACAGGTTGGTTACTTCCAAAAAAGCCACCAATCTTTAACCAATCACCTATTTCTGAATATTTGTCAGAGGTCATTATTTGGTTTTGGTTGATACCCATCTGCATGAACGCTAGACTGTGTAGCGTACGGAAAAAGGGTAAGTCGCGCCTGTGCAGTTTAAACTTATCACAAGCGCGGTCTATGGCTTCACTAGCGGCACGGCGAGTAAAACCAAAGTAACCGATACGATCAGGAGCGACACCTTTTTGCAAATACTCTTCGCCCTTATTGAGGAGGTATGTTGTTTTCCCTGTCCCTGGAGGTCCGAGTATAATGTTCATTATAATATGTCGTCCTGCTGAGGTAGGTCAGGCAGTTGCATTGGCTCATCGTCATCAGCAAAGAACTCCTGCGGTAGTGACCACACATGGATACCTTTACCTTTTATTCGCCAAAACATTTTTTCTGCTTCCATGCCCTGAAGCCTCAGCGTAATTTTGTTAGAAGTGTAGTGGTTAAAGTCATTAACAGTCAGGTGCTTTTTAATATCCTTAACTTGGAAAAACACCTTTCCTTCTGACCAAACCGCTACACCCTGCAAGATGTCTTCACGTTCTACACCTTTTGCTCTATCAGTGCAGAACTGTGATAACAGGTCTTCAAACTCGCCTTTAATAGTAGCATCAGGCGGCACTTCTACAATCGTTAAATTATCTAATAGCAGTTGTATTCTGGTCTGCCATGCTCTTTGGCTAACAGCAATGGGTAATTTATTGATTTGTGCCACACAATCTTTTTGGAAGCGTGTTTGACTAATCAATCCATCAGTGCTTAATTCAACACGCTGGCCATCTACATCCAATATCCAAATTGGTGGATCACCATCAATCTTGGTAAGGCTGGACATTTGGTTTTGGATACCCGCTGGACCAACACCATATTTGCGAGTAACGCATAAATCCTTATTACAAAAAGGTTTGATAGGTTGGTCATCACATTTGTAATAGTAATCTTTACGCTGTAACTGTTTGATTACAGCACCTACCTCTGTATGGCTGAGGGGTGGGTGCAAATACTCTACATTGTAACGCTGGATTAAGGCTTCCCAATTATCCGCGTCAAACATCCTTGCATATACACCAAGGTTGAAGAGAGCATTGTTCCGTGAGCCTTCGCCAAAGCCCTGTTGACAAAGTTCATTCAAGCACGGTGGACCATCCTTTAACTTAGGTTCTGGTTCGGATATACGGTACTTGGCAAAGTCCTCAGGGCTAATTTTGTTACGGGAGGCTTTAGTCACAAACTCTTCAGGTGACATAAGTTCACCCTTAAAGTCGTACACTGACCGTGTGCTCAAGTCGCCTTTGAAGTAAGGCATATTTAAACCATTACCTGTATCACCACGGTCTACAAGAATGGTTGATTGTTTAGGGAATATCTCACCTTCGGCATGGCCGAGTGATGCGGCAAGCTCAGTAAGTTTGGATTGTACAAACTCGGCTTTTAGCGCATCTGTAAAAAAGAAATAAATATGTGCGCCACCAGATTTACTGCGACCCACCCATCCTATAATTTTGGCATCTTTGAGTTTATTAACAAGAGCCTTATGGTCAACATCATAGGTATCAATATCAATCGCACCCCACATACAAAGGTTATCATCGCGTATGGGGATAATACCAAGCCCTTGCTTACCATCTAAATGCTGTTGCCAAAGTTCTATCGTTGGCGGCTGTTTAATGATTTTGTAAACGCCAAGCCGCTTACCATCGCCACGCTGTTCATCAGGGTTAAACACCCCATGAGCGCGTTTGTTACCATCAAAGAGTTTTAAGAATTTTTCTGCTATTGTCATTGCTTTCTCCAACGAAAAAGGGTGGGAGAGCAGGATTAGTTTTTTACTACCAAAACAGGATCCCGCTCTCCCGAGCAACCATAGGGCGATCAACCCCCACAGTTGAACTTAGAACGGAATATCGTCATCATCGGCAACAGAAGTGTTATTCTGTTGTACTGACTCAGTGGGTGCTGGTTCTTTTACCTCTACCTCACCAGATTTTACCTTCACTGCAAACGCTACAGCCATTTCAAACAGGGAATTATCTGTGCTGTTTTCGTCTTCAATGTCAAGCATATCGATTTTGTTGATTTCCCAACCAAACCAATTACCCTTATCATTGCTTTCTGCAACAGTTCCGAGTTTATATCTGTGCGACATCATTGGCAGGGTAAACGAACCATTCTCACCTTGTGCTGTAAGAGATTGCATTTGTGTAACCCACTTACGAGCTTTCTTGAGTTGGGTGCTAGACATTGTGATCAAACAACGCTGTGGACCATCCTCATCAAGCAGGATTACAAAGAACTGCGCTGTGTTAGTCAGGATATTACCATTAGGCAAAATATCCTCACCACGCTCGTTTTTGGTTGTCGTGTTGACAATAGGATCATCAGGTAAATAAGAGCCAAAATAGCCACCACCCTTTTCACGCGGAGCCCACTCAACATAGCGACGGTTATAATAGCATGGCACTACAGTCACACCTTTTTCACCATCGTATACTTTATTGGCTACCGTATTGAAGATCATGCCAGCTTCCGCACCCTCAACATATTGTCCATCACGCTTATTAACTTGTGGGCTGAGTTGTGCGAGGATACGCAGGAATGGGATTGCCATATCCTGTGTTGTTGTTTCCTCAAAACCCAAACCACCAACACTTTCAAACTGAGATGCCATTGCTACCGCAGTTGATTCTTTCTTTGCTACTTCTGTGGCCATACCTACCTCCGTATCTTGGCTCGCTGTCCCACGAATATACCCAACAGGTCGTATGGTAAATTTTCACCTTTTTCAACCTGTTCCTTAACAAAAGACTTGAGCGTCATGGGTTCAACCCAAGTCTTAGTTTGAGTTGCCATACCGCGCTGTTCGAGCTCGGCAAGCAAATCTTTGGCAAGGTTATCCTCGCCACGTCCAAAGGCCGCTGTTACATGGTTCTTGATTAATGAGCCATGCCCTGCTTCAGTAAGCCATTGAAAGGCTTCATCAGCACGGTCTTTGGAAATGCTGGCACTGTAATAAGGTGAAACACTTATTTCACTACCATCATCCATTTTTAACTGAGACATACCATGCTCATCCATCGCGGCTGGGAGTAAATCCTCAGCAATTTTGCGATGTTCACGCTTGGCATCTTTCAGCTCTTCTTCTAGATCAGCGATCCGTTTTTCCAAGGCAAGTTGTTGTTTGCATAGGTTACTGATAGTGCTGATACCAGATTGATTTATGCTGGTTAGGTCTCCAGCCACACTTTCAAAGTCCATTTTGGACCTCCTTCCTATGGTACAAGTCCACTTCCAAAGGGTAGTAGCGTTCTTCTAACCTATCCCACTTGAGTGCTTTGAACCTACCATTGTTACGCCGCGCCGCTTCTGCACAGGCAATACCAATGCACAAAGGGTCACCAGATAACAAAATGTAATCCTCGTCACAAAAGTTGCGAAGGCCACGATGAATCCTACGAACCGTCGGCTGAGTGCTAAATGAAACTTGCTCCTTGGCAGGAACAAGTATTTGCAAGTCACCAAAAGCAACTGCATCTGTGATATCTCTACCACGCACTTCTTGTGTTATGTAGACTGTCACGGCTTTCTACTCCGTTTGCTTTCTACGCTGGGCAGGATTACCCAACACCCCTACATTACACTTTTATATATAGGGGTAAAACATAAAAGTTATCGTTACGATTAATCCGATATTTTAATATCAGATATCTGATATCTGGGTTTTATCCAAAAACAAATACTTACTTTGACTGGCCGCGCGGATTAAAAACAGATACAAAAACATATGCAGTTTTTTGCGTTCGGTGCTATTATACAAAAGTACCCATTAGAAAGCGGTGTTATGCGTTACAAATTTAAATTCCAGCCCTATGAGCACCAGCTCGAGGCTTTGAAAAAATCTTGGAACAAGCCAGAATTTGCCTACTTCATGGATATGGGGACAGGTAAATCAAAAGTGCTTATTGATAATATGTGTGTGCTGTATGACCGAGGTGAGATTACGGCGGCATTGATAATCGCCCCCAAAGGTGTGTACAGAAACTGGGAAAAAGGTGAACTGCCCACGCACATTCCAGACCATGTTATGTATGACACGGTGCTGTGGAATCCTAGCCAGACTAAAACACAACTTGAAAAACAAAAAACCTTGTTTTTCCCTGATGACAACCTCAAGATCTTTGTTATGAATGTTGAAGCCTTCAG
>Ga0070745_1002126_pt1 | contig 10740 bp, 17 predicted proteins | sample VirMetDEL_Mar_4_FD_77438 | JGI IMG/M metagenome (GOLD analysis project Ga0070745, IMG submission 77438) | Aqueous microbial communities from the Delaware River and Bay under freshwater to marine salinity gradient to study organic matter... | ecosystem: Environmental > Aquatic > Marine > Coastal ...
GAGCAATTGTAGGATTACCTTCAGTACCATCAGCATTTGTAATTGAAACACCTGTACCAGCAGTAAGTGTTCTACCATATACTTGACCTGCACTTACAGCAACAATGCCTGTAGTTCCTGTTAGATCAGCTATAGCATTTAACTCAGCCGCAGTAGCAGTTAATGTACTTCCGCTTAACTGAAATGTTCCATTAATATTAACCGTACTATTACTAAGTTGCAGAGGCGAGTTTGTTCCTGCTCCATCCTGTACAGTTTGTACAGTTGCAGTTAAACCATTATTGTCAGTACCTACTTGCAGAAGCTGCTTATAAGTATTGGCTATCTTTTGCCCTGTAAGTGTACTCATTAAATCATATTCCAATATTTATTTGTGTCTTCAAAAGTAGTAGCAGCTTGTTCCCAATTTAAATTTCTTTCGATATATGATGGTGGTCTTGGGTTTTTAATAAACTCGTTATCTTTAACATTAGGAGATTTATTTTGAGGATGATTCTTTTTATCGTATGCTCCATCAAAGTCTGAAGGACATACTAGCATACCGTAACTATTCTTTTTTAAATCTCTTCTTCTGTACCTAAATCCACAAACATCACATAAGGCATATGCTCTTTTTATACTTGCCATTTTTATTCCTTAATTCTTTACTGTTTTATATTAAGGTTGAGAGGGCAACCAATCTGAAGCAGTTACTGGAACATAAATATCTAATTCGTCATGTGGTCTTGAGTTTATTATATACTCGTCATCTCTTGAATTAGAAGATTTGTTTTGAGGATTATTCTTTAAATCAAACTTACCTTCATAGTCTGACGGGCAAACAAGTAAACCATAACTATTTTTAATCAAAGACCTATAAGGATATTCAAAACCACATACATCACAAACACCTAATGCTCGTCTGGTACTTGCCATATTATACTCTATTTAGTCTTGGTAGAAAATAAGCACTTGCTCTTTCTTTGTCTTCATTCATAGCTCTAGCAAGGCGTTCTTCATATTCAAGTTTTAGAAATTGAATACGATTTGCATCAATACCCGGTCGTTTCATTGACATGAAGTAAGATAGCCCAATAGTAAGACAGGGAAGAAAACGACGGGAAATATCAGCAGTTTGAACAGCAGACTTATTTACATCCTGTATATAACGTACTTGTTCTAGCTTTAAAGTGTCTGTACTATTTTCAGGAATAGGCCAAAGATACAAAGTAGGATTGTCTCTGCCTCTACGAATAGTATATTGAGAAGGTCTACCAGTCTGACCCTTGTTTGGAATTTTAAGATATTCTTCATATGAGATACGTTGAATTTGAATATCAGTATTATTTCTGGTCAATACTGCCTCAGTTACATCTATGATACTTGAATCAAGATCATAAGCAGTAACGCTTGTTGTTACGGAAACTACAGTAGTATTTGTAGTCCATAGAAGAATACCTCTATTCTGCCAGTCTTGAAGCAGAAGATTAATTGAACGACGGGCAGACTTAGGATCATGACCTAGTGTCTGCTCACCACCAATCATTTCCATTGCTTCTTGAATAACTTCATCAATATCAAGGGAAAAGTTATATGTTCCACTGGTAGTCATAGAAACTATCCTTAGTCGTTATACTCTACAATTTTACCCGGTTCATGCTTACAGACTACATCGTGAGGAGTACCTTTTACTTGTGGACCTTTTCGTGCTGCACCAAAACCCTGACCAGTAGGTTTACCAGTCATCTTAATTACGTCTTCTTGTGTGCGTGGGTTTTTAATCCAGTTATATGTATATTCATTAGCCATTATTTTTTGCTCCTTTTAACTTTACGTTTAATAGCTTTCTTCTTTTTCTTGGGAGGTTTAGTAATCTGTTGAGAAATGCTTGAACGACTTATCATTATGTTTTCTTTCTGCCACGTACTAACTTCTGTCCCTTTGGTGGTTCTTTCTTTGATCCACTTGGTCCTGCCCAAAAGAACTTGTCAGCCCAATAAGCTGCACTACTTTTACCCTTGGCAATATTCTTGGCGTGTCTTGCTTTAAAAGATTTACGTGCTTCAGGAGAATAATTATGACCCATCTTCTGATCGCCAAAGCGTATAACCTTTACACCACTACCTTCCTTTACCGCAACAATACCTTTTTTGGTAGGGTGGTCTGGTGTACGCTTAGGACTATTTAAACCTGATAGACCATACCGCTTTAGTTTATCACGTTCAGAATCAGAGAGTGCCATATTACTTTTCCTTTCTATACTTACGTACCTTTTGTGAAACACTCTTAGGTTGTTTTACAAACTGTTTACCTGACTTAGTTCCTGCACGCTTGGCTTTAGTTGTTGCAGCGTACTCAGAAGAAGATAAAGACTTAATTGCTTTTTCAGGTAAGTATCTTTCTCCTGTTGCTTCCTTTCCTTGAATTGAAGGTTTACCAGATTTAGTGCGCCACTTTTGTTTTGTCCAAGCCTTTAAACTTTCCTGTTTTTTAGTTGGACCTGACTTATACCCACCACCAGTTTTTTTATATTCACTTGCAAGTAACTGTGCTTTTCTAGCTGACCATTGACCGGGTTTACCACCCTTGTCTCCAGCCATTATTTTATTCTTTAATCGTTCTCGCAAGCTGGGTTTAGTATAGGTATTTACCATATTACTTTTTCTTTTTAGGTTTAGATTTACCAGCTTTAGAAAGGGAAATAGCAATAGCTTGCTTTTGTGGTCTACCAGATTTTATTTCAGTTCTGATATTTTCACTAATAACTTTTTGACTATTACCCTTTCTTAATGGCATTTTAGTATAACCGATTACAACCACTAGAAGAAGGTTTGGCTTTTTTCATTTTACTTTTACTAGGAGATTTAGACGAACCTCCCATAGCTAACTCTTGCTGAAGGGTAACTGCACCACCTTTTGAATATTTCATCATTTTCTTTTTATTAGAATACATAATTAAATCTCCTATTAAGTTGAATTAGCAAGTAAAGGATTGTCTGCACCAGCGGGACTGGCAGGTGTTTGCATATCATCACGACGAGTACGCCGTGCTTGGTTGCGCTGTAGATCAAGAAGTTCTATGTACCGCTGTTGAAAAACACTGATTGCAGGATAGTCTTTTTGAAACATCATTGCTTCCATCATACAAGAGTTAAACAAAAGATCATAACAATAATCAGTAAAATAATTTGTTGGTGAGACTGAACTTAAAGTAGTAGGTCTAGATACGTGTACTACCTGTCCTGAATATGTTGAAGCAGGAGTAGGAGCAATTAAAACGGTAGAGTTATTACGAGGTGAATAGTATCTTGGTTCACCAGTAGAAGCTGAAACAGGCCAATAGTCATTTATATATTCATCCGTTCTTTGAAGTAAATTAATTTTTGTTCCATTGCTTGTAATATTAATATTTTTTACTACTCGTGTTCCTGTAGGTAAAGTAACAATATTATTGTTTAGACTTACAGCTACTGAAGTATAAGTTACTAAACCGTAATCGTCTAAATCTTTTGTAAGTCTTTCCTCGGCACGGTTGACCATATTCGGAATATAACTTTCAAATTCCGAAGAGTCATTCTCACATGCTTGGATAATATCATTAACGAGAAAAGTATAATTAGCCATAGAACAATGCTACTGTAGCAGTAGAGGTTGGCGCAGAAACTTTAACTACACCATTCATACGAATACCAAGATCAGTAAAGAAAATTTCATTAGCATCTGAATTTGTTGTCTGAACAAATTTTATATTGCTTCCCTGTACATTACCGTAATCATCAGTTGATGTACCTGTAATAAGAAATGTTCCTACACCAGTAGCAAAAATGGAACGAACACGAGTATCACTAACAGTTACACTAGATGTAACATCCAGAACTGCTCCACTACCAGTTACAAAACCTTGCTTTAAAGTTGTTGTCATATAGAAAATTCCTGTTGTTATCTAGTTAAGAGTAAAAGCAAGTTTTATTATACCTTACTTATTACAAATACAAAAGAAAGGGGTGAAAAGAAAATAATAAAATATTCTCCTCTCACCCCAATCCATAGTTAGCTATGGTTAGAACTTAGGAAGAACCTGAAGCACCATAGAAACCACGCCAATCGGACCAGCCAAAGCTGTATCGTTCGCGTGCCTTGTAACGAAGATTACCCGTATCAAAGTCAGGTTCCATCTTTGTCTGTAGAGGTGCACGAACAAACATCTTTGTGCCGTTGGGGCAGTCAGTTTTAATAAACCAAGCATTAGTGTCAGTGAAGCGACGGTTTACAAAGAAACCACCGGGTACTAGACCTTGGTTACGAATGCTGTTAATGTCATTCGTATTTGTTACACCAGTTGTGCTGTTGGTAACAGTTGTGGTGCTTAGTGTGCTGTTAAGAATCTGATCAGCAGTAAATGCTAGATCAGGAGGAATGTGTAGTGATTCTGCTTGTAGACCAATTAGAATACCACGATCATCCTTTGCCTTTGCAATGGTGATAAGAGCAGTCTCAAGGGATGCCTCAGAAAGGTCAGTAGCACCTAAAGTATTAGACTGATTACCAGAACCTACGGTTGGGTGTGCGGCACTAAATAGTGCAACACCGTCACCGCCAAGATAGGAAGAGCTAAAGCCGTTATTGAAAACGTCAGCAGCTTTTACCTGCTTGGTATTAGCCATAGCACGGGCAAGACCACGGGCACGGAGCTTGGCAAATGTATCATAAAGGTTGTCTTCCATAGCTTCTTCAGTGACAGCAAAAGCAAGGCTGATTGTCTCGTGTGTGTAACGAGCAGTATAACCTTCCTGTGCATCATCATACTGAACGGCTGCACCTTCACCTTTAACTGGTGCTGAACCAAAGCCGGTGAACAGAACCTCTTCTTCAAACGCACGATCAGAATTTTCTACGTCGAATAGCGAAGCATGTTCGTTATCCACATCTGTGTATTCGATTCCAAAAACTGCGTTTAGTCCGGGAAGAAGTTCTTTAGCAATACTAGCGCGATTAATAGCCATTTTTAATTATCCTTTCTCTTCATTCCCGGGTTAGCTTGCTACAGAAACTGTAACATAAGCATCAACATTCTGTACTAGACGAACTTCCAGTTTAGGGAAAGCACGCTCAGTAGCAACGTCAATGTTATTGCCCGGTTCTTGAAGAACACTGATAACACGAACCATAGCTGAAGCACCTGTGCGTGAAGCTGCCTGAATGCCAAAGCCGGAACGGCCAGTGTAAGTTGAACCTGAACCTAGAGTAACATCAAAGTTTTGGCTATTGATATCACCTACAGTTACGGAAGCATCTGCTTGTACAATGAAGGTAGCCTGTGGATCATCCATAACCATTGCACGAGCATCTGTAGTGGACGTGCCTGATGGCCAGTAAGATGACCATTTTGGTACACCGTCCTGAACATAGTTACAACCCATAAATACACCAACAGTGCGATTATCTGCACTGGTGATAACTTCGATATTTCCGTCCACGTTCTTTACAAGATCACCTGTAAAGATATTTCCTGTAGTCCCTGAAGCAATACGGTATTCGCTAACACCTGTACTATTTACACCTGAACCACGGATGCGGGAAGGACGGAAACCACTTAGTGCTTTTGTAGTAGACATAACACTTTTATCCTTTCTCGTTAAGTAAATACTATGACAAAGTAAAGGAAAGTAAAACAGCTTTTAATCTTGGAAAGAAGCTGCCTTTCCTCTAGTAACTTTTGTCCTGCTTGCGTTAGAGATCGGCATACGTGAATCTGAACTACGCATTAGTTGAGCATTCACTGCATCTACCGCTTCTCTACTTTTGTTTTCATAAAACTCTTGACGAGATTCAGCTAGGTCAGTTGGCATTTTTGCCAAAGCCAAGTCCCCACGACAGACTGCTCCTGTATATCGTCCTGTCTCCCTCACGAAAGAAGAGTGCATCATTTCAGGTACTTCTTCAGAGTTGACTACTTCCCAACCTTCTGCTGTACGCTTTCCCATATTCTGGTAGTCGTCATTACCCTTGAGAGTAATCCGTATCCAACGAAGAGACATGCCTTCATTAGAAAATCGTTGACGAACTGTTTCAGGAATGTCAAGCCAGTTAGGTTCTTCAAAAGTCCTACGTGATTTGTTTTCCCTTGTTGATGCTGTACGTGATTCAATATTCCGTGTCATTGTATTTATCATTGTCCCTTCTCATCCACGCTGGTTAGATGCTTGTGTACTCGCCATCGGCCTGTTCGACCTTTAGCTTTTCTTGAGCATATTTTTCAAGTGTTATCCCCCATTTATTAGCTAACCGAACATCTTCTTGGGTTAGCTTTACTCTGTTTTTAGAGTTAGAGGTTTTAGGTGTGCGTGACGAACCTGCTACTACTTGAGCGGAATTTGACGGAGTATCCCGCAATCGAGGTGCTTCAGTCTGAACTACTGCTTGTTCAGTTTGAAATTTGTGAGGATATTTGCGTCGTAGTCGAACGTCAATTTCCTCGTAGAAATCATCATCTGAAGGATCATAACCTTCATTCTTTAGTTCCTGATCAAGAGTAAGCGCAGCAGCAGTCATAATCTGATCCTGACCAAACCAAGGATTTTTTGTTGCCCAGTCTACAGCTTTAGGATCGTACTGCGGTGTTTGTTTTTGTGCTTGCTCTTGCTGTAGTGCAAGACTACGTTTAACTTGTTCGTTATATTCTTCCCATGCCTTACGTTGTTGATGAACCTGTGTCATTTCTGCATAGGCTTTACTCATTGATTCTTGTGCTGCTAACATACGTTCTGCATCACCAGCTTCAGCAGCTTGCTTGTAAACTTCTCGTGCGTTGTTTAAAGTTGTTTCAAGTTTTGATTCAGTTGAATCAATTGTATTCTTCAATGAACTTGAAAGCTGTGTGTCTCGCTCCTTAACTGAGTTACGAAGACTACCTACTTCATCCCGTAATCGTTCCAGTTCTTCATCACGTTCCTTACGTTGACGAATTAACTGACGAATACGTTTTTGTGCGCCTTTTGTTTCTACACCTTCAAGTTCTTCAGGCTGTTCTTCCTGTACTTCATCCTGATCTTCTTGTTTCTTTTGGACTGTAACAGGAGCAGCTTCTTCGACTACTTCCTCGTCTTGCTCACCTTCAATTTCAAACTCAACTTTATTAGCTTCATCTGAATTAGCATTTAAATCAATAGTTGACCAATTTTCTTCTTGTTCTTGTTCCATATTCTTTTTAACTTCCTTTCTTTATTTCCGTTAGTAGCGAATCTAACGTGTTGTAAGTAAAAGTACTGAGTTTTTACTTTACGCTGTAATAGTTTAGAATTAGTATTCTACTATAGTATTTCTAGTTATACAAATTAATTCGATAAGTTGTATGTTGGATCAAGTAGTGCTGGTTCACTTACCTTCATAATGATCTGATCATCAAAAAGAAGTAAAAGTTTCACACCCTTGTACACAAACTTCTGACCGGAAAACTTACCATAACAAACATAATCACCTGACTTACACCATTGTCCATTAGGAAATTTTTCTGTATCCTTGTAAGCCAAATCACCTAGCTTTAAAACTTTTCCTACAGTAGTAAGATAAGCAATATCATCCTTTACCTTATCAGGAAGAATAATTCCTCCCTTTGTTTTCTTTTTAATAGATACTGGCTGTACTAGAATATGAAAACCCGGTAGTTCAGGCAGGCTATTCATGTCAATCTTTATTTCTTTTTCGTCAGTAACCCAGTCCGAGTTATCAATACTTTTTTCCATTGCAACTGATTGCATTGTAGTTATTAATCCTCCTCATCATCTTCAAAGATACGTTGCTTAACCATATGCTGTAAACAACTCTTAGACCATTCAAGTCCTTCATAAATTCCTACAGCATGCCGATAATCATCGTAACTTGAAACATTTCCTGATGCAAGAGAATTTTTTATATCTTCTTGTTTTTTATTAAGAAGATTGTTTAGTTCATCCCATAATGTCACAAATATCTAACCCTTACTTATTTGCTTCTTGTACAAATTTAGTAATCATATCAGCAGCTTTAAATGCTTTATCTTTATCAATATTAGCTTCAGTCTTAGCAATGTCCATAAGAATATCTAAAGCCTTTAAAGCTGACTCAGCATTACGATCTTTTTCACGTTCCTGAGTTTTACTGGTGAGATTAGCACCTTCTTTAAACATATCCAACTGAATTTGTAGTTCTTTTAGATCAAGTTCACGGTTCTTTAGTGCAGCATTGGCATTCTCTTTAGCTACTTGTGTCTGAACCTTCTGTTGTTCTATAGAAATACGTTGACCTTCAAGCTGTACCATCTGTGCTTCAGGTGAAAGAACCTGCTGTTGTGCTGCCATCGCCTGATTAGCTTGCATAACTTGCTGTGCAGCCTGCGCCATAACCATTTCCATGACTTTTGGATCATTAGGATCAACGCCTGACTGTACAGCAGTAGGCCCATACTGTGCAATTAACTGGTTTGCTACCCCATTTACCTGTTCTTGGTACTTCATTAGCATATGTTCCTGCATATTTGCCTGTAATACTGGAACAATACGCTGCATTAGTGGGTTAGCACCATTCATTGGGTCTTGAAGGTACATCGTTTTAGCTTGAATGTGTGCATCATGGTTCTGACCAACAAATGCTTTAATAGGCATACCCTTTACTGCTGCTGCAATATCACTAATTGGGTCTAAAGGTACAGGATCAGGCTTACGTGGCATGATCTTGTCAAGATTAGGAATGTTTGCAGTAGTTAGAATCGTCCTATTTAGTTCTTCAATGTTAAACATACCGGGTGGTGATGACTGAGCAAGCTGTAAAGCAAGCTGCGCCATCATCATACGATGTGCAGAAGAAGGAATGTTAGGATCGGACACTGGAATAATGTCAATCCTGCCATCAAAGTCACTACGCATGATTTTGATTGTACCATTTGGAATGTCAATCAGAGACTCATCAGGCAGATACTCGTTATTAATCCTACCTAGTAGTTTAAATTCATCATGTTGTGCCTTATGTAGACGCTTATGAATAGCACTAAAGAACTTACTTGATGCTTCCAATAGAGCCATCGTTGTTCCTACAGGCCCATACGAGGCAGCATCCGACACAACCTGCTCTGTTGAGTCAGCAAACTTCTGTGCAGTAGTTGTCACGAAGTTGAGCATCTGGAATAGGGTCTGTGATGGTTCCTTATAAGGTAAGTTTATGATCATCTTGGACAGATCATTACCAGTTGCTTCAACTTCGCGAAACTCTCCGGGGGAAATAGGATCATTATCTCCGACAATCCTCATGCCTTTTGCCTTAAATCCACCCGGAAGGTTAGCAAATTGACCAGCATCTACCAGACTACGCATGGCAGCGGTAGCAGTCATGGTCAAGTTACCCAGAAAATGTATTAAACCTAAGCCGTAAAAACCAAAACCCGGTACAAAACGATAGTGTGTAAAGAAGATTTTCTTTTCTTTACGACGATCATCCTTATTATAGTTACGTCGAATGGATAAAATCTTACGGGATTTCTCTTCCATAGTGACAACATAAGGTAATGCTACACCATCTTCAGACGGAAACTCAGGTAAATCAAGATAGCAGTGTTGTTCAAGTAGCACATATTGTGGATCGTTGTCACTGGTTGGTGACAAACCCATGATTGTATCCATCTTTTGAGAGATTGGACTTAGATTTGGTTGGCTTGCTTGTGGCAGATCAATATCTGAATACATGCCAGATGCAATATCTCGTTGCATTTCAATAGGTGAACGGTAGATAACATGGGTGTAACGATCTGCCCTGCGCAAGTCAGTTGCATAATATGACACATAGAACTGATCAATAGGTACAAACTCTGATACAGGACGGTTTAGATTACTATCAAAATAAATCTTTTTGAAAGCTGATCCAATAAGTGGAAGATGAAACAGCATACGTTCAAATTCATCAAAGTATTCTGGCATTTGCTCAGTTACTTGATAGTTCATAAACTCCTTGACACGTTTAGCTTGTTCTTCCTTTTCAATATCTACATTACCAACGATCTGTGTTTTGACAGGACCGCTGGCAGGAAACAGTTCCTGCGTAGCCTTTGACTGAAACTTAACTGCTGACTCAATAAGAACAGGATGTACAGCAGTACATGCTCCTTCAAATGGTTCTGAAGTATCTTCCAGCTTTAGACCTAAAAGGTCAAAGCCTCTTTCAAACATGCTTTCCCAGTCAGCACGGCTATCCTTATCCGCTGTAAAATTATCATACACCTGATTTGCAATATCATCAAGAGTATCATCATCTAAGTCTTCAACCAAGTTACTGAAAAACTCTTCTTCAGTTTCATCCTTTTGTTCTTCAGACAAACCTTCATCAGCATTAGTTTTAAACTCAACAATAACCCCGCCACCTTCAGGATCATACTCAATACTTGTTTCCTCTTCCTCACCTTTTTCTAGCGTACCTGATTCAATCTCAACAATTGAAAGTTCAGTGGTTGGAATAGGATCAAATGGGTTTCGTTCAGTTGCCATGTTCTATATTGCCTTTGCTGTATAGTTGTAAGGATTACGTTCTACCACAGAACCACCCTTCTTTTTCTTTTGTACTGTTGGTTCTTCTTCTTGCTCTTCTGGTTTTAATAAAGATTTTCCAGCCCTTACACCAAAACCAATTGATGCTTCTTTTTTAAGTCTTGAATAATCTTTTGCATCTGGTTTTAAGTTTGCTACTACTAATGCTCTAAGATACTGTTCTCTTGAACTAAAGGCCGCAGGAGTTTTTTTA
>Ga0070745_1002127_pt1 | contig 10736 bp, 15 predicted proteins | sample VirMetDEL_Mar_4_FD_77438 | JGI IMG/M metagenome (GOLD analysis project Ga0070745, IMG submission 77438) | Aqueous microbial communities from the Delaware River and Bay under freshwater to marine salinity gradient to study organic matter... | ecosystem: Environmental > Aquatic > Marine > Coastal ...
GCTCGTAATGCCACAAATGCTGCGGTTACTACATAAATCGTGTTGCCCAATGTACCCATATTGCCAATGGCATTCATTATTTCGCCAGCCGTATAGCGAAGTGCAGCACCTAAACCTTCCTGACCCACAACACGATTAAGTTCACGAATAAAATTAGTCAACGCTTCAATTTTTGGTGCAAGTGCCTGACCAACCGAAATAGCGGTATCAATAATCGCGTTTTTTGCCAATTTAAGTTGCGACTGCAACGATTCCAGTTGCTTCTTCGCAATATCTTCCGTCGTGCCACCAGCCAAACGCAACTGTGTCTCATAAGTTTTAATCGCATCAGATGTTCCCAACAATGCCAGAATGGTTGCAACAGACCTGTCGGCAAATCCTAACTGCAAGAGTGTTGCTTTTTTGGTTTCATCAGATGCTCCACTTAGAGCATTTTCAAGGTCTGCAACGATGTCTGCCATATTTCGCAGGTTCCCATCGCTGTCATAGACGGTAATGTTTAACGCCTCAAATGACGCAGCATTATCTAATGCTTTTGTTTGTAAGTCACGCAACGCAATACTGAACTGCGTACCTGCTTCTTCGGCTTTAATACCTTGGTCAGCCAACGCAGCAAGAACAGCGACACCTTCCTCAATATCCATATTCACCGCCTTCATCGCTGCACCAGCCTTATTGGTTAGCGATTCAGAGAACTGTTGAACTGTTGCATTAGCCAAAGTATTTGCTTTAACCAACACATCAGAAACACGAGTCATATTCTCCATGTTCTTAACCGTGTTATTGCGTATCGTTAAACCAAGTGCCGACTGTGCATCCGTCAGCAAGTCGGTTGCTAACGCCATATCAAACATTCCTGCTTGCGCAAACTTCGCGACCACAGGCAACGCTTTAAGACTTTGTTCAGCGTTCAAACCAGCCGACGCAAGATAGAAATACGACTTAGCGGCTTCAGTCGCACTAAATGTGGTTGTCTTAGCCATATCACGCGCAGCCTTAGTCATTTCTTCGCGCATAGCATCAGACACATCGCCCATAATCGCTAACGATTCAGTCATCGCCCCATCAAACTTGGCGAACTCACGAACTGCGAAACCACCAAGAACTGCAACACCAGCAGCCGCTTTAACTGCCGCTGCCGCTAATTGTTTCGCTGCACTATCAATAGTGCGCAGCGCATAGGTGGCTTTATTGCCGACACCTTGTAAGGCTTTGAATTGTGTAACTGCACGATTAATGCCCTTCGCATCAAATGTGGAGACAATATTTACGCCAAGTGCCATTAGTTAGCCTTTAAGAATCGCATTAGCGACAAGTGTGTTGGTAACACTTAACGCAGCATCAACTTCGCGCTCAATCATAGCCATATTCTGTTTTGTTTTGGGGAACAAAGTACGCGAACGGGTACGCCCCTTTTCGCTTTTGCGAGAAGTATGTTTATCCAAGTTTTTTACAAATTGTGATTCGGGGCGCATACTTCCCGACCTGTCATACACGGCACCGCCAGCGTTGCGTTGTTCAATACGCAAGATGCCGCGCTGAGAACCAGACGGAACTTTCTTAATGCGACCAATACCCACAACTGGTTTTACTCCGCGTTTAGATGCCGCACCGTTATAGGGTGGCATATTTACTTTTCCTTTACGACCGCCAGACGAATGCCACTTAGACAAAGGTTTATCTGGAAACGAACTACCGACTTTGCTGGCAAGCGGTTGAGCACCTAACTTCAGTTTGCCTTCAAGAACCTTATACATGGTCTTGTCGTACTTCTTTAATTCTGCAAGCGCAACACGCAAACCTTCTACCTCAACACGAACAGCAGTCATATGTCTAATTGTATATCTAACGCTTGCGTCGCATCCGCTCTGCACGCCACTGCAAATACTCCCACATGGTATCCACCATTAACTCACCACACTCAATCAAATCTTGTGGCGCGATACCAGTTTCACAGGCAAGAGCAGCAATATTCCAATGCGCGCTACCCTTACCTAACTTTCCAAAGGGACGGACACCTCTTCGTCGCGTGCTTCTACTTGCTGAACCGTACTAACCCAATCAGGGTCAAACTTCAAGGCGGTTTTATTTAGGCGTTTCTCTGCGTGCCACGCCAACCACGCCAAATCAGTCAACTGCATTTCTGCCTCAAACTTCACCACACTCTTACGACGCTCGCGCTCAAATGCAATAAAGTCAGGAAAGATTGCATCAACATCGGCTTTGTCGCCGTTGATGAATGTAACCACCAATGGAATCTTCATTTGTAACTCCTTCTCAGGTTCCCGTTAGTTTACGAAACAGCCTTCGCAAGTGTACCACCCGTGAAGGTCAGGGTGATGGGCGAGGTTGCACCAACATCCGAAGCATTAATCGGCGTGTGACTTGCGAGATAGCAGTTCGTCAGCGTGTACGAAGGATTATCCGCACCGACAGCCGACGAAGTTGGCTTCAACACAACTGTGGTCTGTGTTCCGACCAATGGGAAAACAGTTGCTTCTACTTCGCTTGCAGCAAAGTCTTGATACATCGTGACTTCCAAAGTGTTGTTCTGGATACCGCCGATGAACGAACGGTTGCCACCCATAACCGTTGCTTCCTGCTGCTCAATCTCATGCGTGAGAACAGCCGAACTTGCGTGGTCGCTCAAATCAACGCTGTTGATGGTGACCGAAACATCTTTGAGTGCGATAATTGCCATAGTTATTCCTCAACCTTTGGTTGCTTGTCGTTTTCTTTCTTGAAACTCTTATTGCCGATGATAGCGATATGACCGCCATCAAGCAACGCCTGAATATTAGCACCTACAAGGTCAGATTCGTCAACCATTGAACCGTGCTTAAATTGCGGCATTTTTTTAGAAACAACTTTGTATTGTGCCATATTCTTATCCTAACCGTTGATAATTACTTGTACTGCGACCTGTAAAAAGTCCGCATCGCCTTGTGAAAGATTAACAATACTTGCACCAGACACTACCGTAAGCGATTGTGCAACGCCACCAAGCGTTTCATCTCCCTCAATAGCAGCACGAATACTTTTAGCCCCCGAATACGCCAAATAATCATCAAGGTCTGCAAACGCTCGGTCATCCGTATAACGACCCACAACAACAAATACGGTTGCATCAAACTCAACCAAACCACCGCTCATCGCACGGTGATATGTCACGGTGTTTAGAACTGGATAACCAATCGGTGGCGTTACTTGTGACGGCTGATACGAAAATGTACGCAAACCACTAATAGTCGCTAAACGAGTTTTAAGACCGTTGACAACTTGTGATGGGGTGGCAGCCATTAGGCAACCGCCAACTTTCTGTACGGATTAAGAAAATCGCGCACATCTGGGTCAACGGCTTTAATTGTCATAGCCATATCAGCAAATCCCACTATGCCCAACGCAGCGTTGTAGCGCGCAAAACCACGAGCAGCCAATAACACACATGCTTCGCGCACATCATCTGGTACTGATGGATAGCCCCAAGTTCCTTCAATCTGCACACCAGGCATTAACGGAACAGAATACAGCGGAAATGTTTTTGCACCGATAGCAGTAAGACGCCTAATCGGAACACCTAGCAAAGCCGAGTCATACGGTTCTGTTGCATAATCCACATTTGCTGTCCATGTAGTTTCAAAAGAGAAGTCGCCATTATCGTCAGTTTTTAGTGTTGTAATGCTGACTAAATCATCAGTCAGAAACACATGGAATTCGGTTCGCGCAAATACTTTTACGGTTGCAGACTGTTGATAAAAATAGCGACCACAGTATCCGTCAATGCGTCGTGACGCGCCTTCAATTGCATTTTCTAGCAGCGTGTCATCTGTATTATCCGAAATACGGAGAGCCGCTTTAAGTTCGTTAAGTGTGCAATATCCGTTGGTGATAGCCATCACTTAACCTCGTTCTTTTTACGCCTTTTTCCTTTCGGCACGATAGCGCGTTCTGCAGGCGGTTCAACGGATGCCAGTTCGCGTACACCGAGTTGTGCTAAAACTTCATCAACGGCGGCAACGCGCTGCGCTAGTCCGCGACGAACATACCCCTCACGCTCAGTCTTAAGCGACTCAATTAGTGCTTTCGTTTTTGTATCCATTTTGTCTCCAAACAGCAGTGTGGGTGGTGCAGTTTTCACCACACCACCCACATTACTAGTTTTCTAACCGAAGTTAGAAGGTCGGCGCGACCAATCCCGTGCCGTTGATTTGGGCCCAAGCATTCGGGTAACGATTTGCGGTCACGGCGGAATAACCGTAGACAATCATCGTCACATCCAACTCGGCGCCCTTTGGCTGCTCAAAGCGGAGCATCATCGGGGAACCATCGCCCTCTTCCCACAGGTGAAGTTCCTGCAGGTTGCCAACATAGATGGTGTCTTGGTCAGTACCAGCACCCTTGTTGGTGGCAACATTCGCATCGGTGATGACGGGCAGACCAGCAATCGCGTAACCGCTGTTGCCGTACTGCACCGAACCCGAACCAACCGCCGTTGCGTTGAACGGACCAGCGGCACTCGGCACCGCCAGCGGACGGTTGCTGCTATCAAGAGCAGCAAGCACCCAAGCAAGACGACGCGGATGCATGATGATGGCGTTCGGACCAGCAAAGAAAGTCGTCTGAACTTTCTGCACCGCATCCAACAACTTCGGATACAGTTCTGCAACCGTCGGGCTGGCATCGGTGTAGGTCACAGCCTGACCAGCCGATGAAAACAACTCGGCGACAACAGCCGCGTCCAGCGTCGTGTGATATGCCGACACGAGGTCAGCCATCACCAGCGACTCAATGCCCGTGCCACGCTCAAGAGCCTGACGCGAAACATTTTGCTGACCAGCATAGGTCGTTACCGAAATGTCCAACTTCGTGTCATCCATGTTCGTTTCCTGCACGGCAGAACCTTCGGTTTGCGCTGCAACACCCGAACCAGTCGTGACCTTGCTGATGGAGATGGTAAGACCCTGAGCAGGCAGCGGATGCTTGCGCGCCGCGTCTGCAACGGGGCGACCTGCACGAGCGTAAGGCGCGGCGAGGTCGGTGAGATACTGCGGCACAACGAGACCAGCGAAGTTTGCGCTAGTTACATCACGACGCTCAACTTTTTCCTCGTTCATGTGACGGGCAAGACGCTCACGGGCTTCGTAGTCGCCATTGAACTGTGCGTTGTACGCATCGGCAAGGAACGAGTTGCGGCTCTCCTTGTGATAGGTGCGCGGCTCGCTCTTTACGACTGACACAGCGGTGTCAATCTTCGTCTCGGCACGAACTTCGGCAGCCTTTGCTTGACGGGCTTCCAGTTCCTCGTGACGCTTAATCTGCTCGTCCAAGTCACGAATCTCATCCAACTTGGATGCAATCGTCTTGTCCTCGTCCGAGGTCAGGTCGCGCTGCTCGGTCTGTGCAGTCGCAACAAACGAATCGGCTTCGGCAAGAAGCGCGTTCCGCTTTTCCTTTAGTACATCTGAGTATTTCATAATTTCTACCTTTGGTTGTAGTTGATTGACGGAACAGTGTTGGCGGAAAGTGAAAGTTCGGCTTTGCTACGACTGCTTATGTTTCGCAATAGCCAATTGATTCTTGCGAATCAACAAACTATTAGCGACATCTATAATAGGCGTTTCATTACGCTTACGCAACTCGGCAACGGTTTCCTCATATGCTGGGAAAGTCACAATTGACACATCATAAAGTTGCACTTCCTTCAGTTCACGAACTTGACGGTCTGACGACCAACCATCCTTAATCGTGCGAAATGCGAAACTCATTTGAGACATATCGCCGCGACGCATCGCGGAAAGTACGCGCTGAGCATCTGGATTAGACGCATCCAATTCAGCCTCAACACGAAGCCCACGCTCATCTTCTTCAAGTGCAAGCGTTCCGCTACGAGTACGCGCCAACGGAATACCCTCATGGTCAATCAACAAACGAACATCAGCACCATCGTTAAGCGTTTTAGCAAATGCACCACGACGAACAAACTCAATCCAAGGCAACGGTTCGGACGGCGAATCAAATACCGCGGCATAGCCGATAAGTGTTCCATTATCTTCTGATGCACGAACTTCAAGATTGCTATACGCAACCGAACGATGTTCGCCCCTATTTACTGAGACCCATGCGGTACTGATGACATCACTCATTTTCTGTTACTTCCTGTTCGGAATGATAGCCGATTTCTTGAACAACTGTGTTAGTGATACTAGACGAACGATTGTCGTCAAGTCTCGCTACCAGTCTTTCAGCATAGTCCTGTGCGCGTCGGGCTGACGCTTTACTGCTTCCACCACCCCACAGCAACATAGCAACTAATCCTGGGGTAATTTCGTTGCCTTGTACCGCATCCAAGTCAACAATATGACGAGCAATCCAAGGTGCAATTTTCCGCCACTTTTGTTCAGACAATGCTGTGCCGTTCGCCATTTTTCCAGCATCTTCTACTGTCTGCGGTTTTAAGCCATCACCTGAATAGCCTTCTTCATGCAACGCCAATCCTCGTTTGGCAGATGCGCGCATAAATGCTGGTGCAATCAAATTAACTTCGGCGCGTGCCTCATAACCCATATTTGATTCTTCTGGTTCAGTAGAAATAAGGTCATTCTTAATAATCCAGAACTTGCAAATAGCATTTGGGTCAATATCTCCTTCAACAATTTCACAATTACGACCACCTTCATAGAAAATACAATTTGCACAAATCAAACCATCTTGTGCAAACGGTGAACCTTCCACATAATGCGCACCATCACCATAAGAATCTTTTGTAAACTTTCCTGTTTCGTCAGTTACAAACTCAAGTAAGTCGTAAAGCATTTTTTGCTTCTGCGTTAAATTGACATCTTCTTCTTCGTTTTCCATTTCTATTTGCCGAACAGTCTCTTCGCTTTCTTCATATGCGGCTTCTACGGCAATCATATGAGCAATTGCATCTGATTTAAGAGCGTGACAACCGCCTTCAATGGGTGTTGTTTCCCCTTCTTTTACAACCGCATAGCCAGAACAGCCTTGTGCATTAGAAATAACTGTGTACGGCATGTCAATCCACGTCTGGCGTCATAACGCGCAGGTCCGCTGAACCAACTTGTGACGTAACAACTGCATACATGGTTTGTTTGAGAGGCAGAAAGATTTGATGCGGTGCAGTGTGCTTCTCCAAAGGCATACCGTTGTCGGTAGTAACAGTGCCGTCACCAACGTAGATGGTAGCGCTGGTGACAATCTGCATATAGACGTAACGGTTCTGGTCGTCAGGATTTACGACGAGAGTTGGTGTTGTTCCGACGGTTACGACTGTCGTTTTCATGCTTCTTCGGTCACTTTCTGGTTAGGTGCTGCATCAACACCAAAGATGACTGTCGGTGAAGTCGTGATAGTCATCTTGACTGCTCTCATTCTGGCGGTTCCGCATCTGTTCCAATAATTTCTGATTCTGCACTCGGTGTTCTTACTGGCTTAAAGAATACATCGCCACCTTCATATGGCTCACGATTCTCAATTTGTCGGGCTTCATTTGGCGACAATGTGCCTGAAATAATTTGTGTGCGTTGTGCATTTACGCGAGTTGTCAAATCGGCGCGCATAAACTCGTCTGCATTAAACTTTACCTTTTGATTTAGCGGCAACATCTGGCTAATTGCATCCTCTAAACGACGCATCCAAGGAAGCAAGGTGTATCGCACAAAGTTGATACCAGCCTGCTCAACATTCTGATAAGTCTGTGTATCGCCACCGCTGCCAGCAATTAAATGCAGCGGAATACGATATGCGCGCGCGATATCACGAATGATTGATTCACGATGTTCAATCATTTGCATATCTGCTGCACTTGTTGTAATCGGTCGCCACTTCAATCCGTTCGTAAGAACTGCTGGACGACGACGACGAACGTGCGTATCCTCCCAAGTTTCACGAACAATTTGTGCCTGTTCAGCGGTAATGCGCTCATCGGTTTCAAGCACCGAAGATGGAGTTGCGCCTTCACCATAAAACTGAGACAAAAATCTATCCATCGCAATACCCATACCGATTGTGTTGCGCTGAACTTCTAGCGGCGACAAACCACGCGAACGACCGGGGAATATGACCCAATGAATTGCATGAATGTCCTTTGGCGAATAACGCTGTTTGCCAATTTCGTATGCCATATCGCCCGTATCAACATCCGTAATTGTTTTAACGCTGTTCGGATGGATGTTTCGCATTTCGGGTGGCAATTCACCAGCAGCACGCGGAGCATAGATGTAGGCACTTCCATGCAACGCAAGCATCAGCACGGTTTGATGGATGAACTCAAACATTGTCTGATAATCATTTGGTTTTTGTAAAACGGAAGGAGTAGAAAGTTTTTGTGTGCGTCCGTTTAATTCTTTTACTCGCTCTAAAGGAAGCACCGAAATTGCATCAGCCAATAAAGTAACGGCAGCCATCAAAGCCGAATGAGCAAACGCCGATGTTTCTGTAACTATTTCTCCTGAATAATTATGGAAATAAGGGCGAGCAGTTATTTGATATGGGTCAATGCTTTGTGGGAGTGCGCGTTGTTCAATTCTTTTAAAGAAACTCATGATGTGAAGTATCCAATTGCTATCAGGAACAAACCAGCCACGACCAACCCAGCCGAAACCGATACCGATAGTACACCAGTCGTTACCGAAATCATGCCAACTAATTCCAAACCTGTCGTAATGAACGACCTGTTAGCCAGTTTCCGTAGTTTTTTTATTACTTCCATATGTTTACCACGCTAGGGCCCTCGTTCATATTTTGTTTGCGTGTTGCTCTATCCACCGCCATAACCATAGCAATACAGGCGTCAATCTTGCGTTTGCTTTTTCCTTTACTGAGTCTCCAGCCACTATCGGTCATTCGTTGTGCGGCACTCATAACTTGGTCTGTAAATGTTGGTGAACCGCCGTGTAATAGTTTTCCTTGCACAATAAGTTCGTAAGCGTGACCGCAGGCTGGAATCATACGTTGACTGGTCTGAGGGAACTCCACCATGTTCAGTCCATCATCCGACAAGATTTCTGCCGAACGCTGAAAATATGCAGGGTCAAATGCGAACTCTTGAACTTGATACGAATTATGAATATCGCGCAAATAATTTTCTACTTGAGCAACATCAACACCTTCATCTTTGGGTAACCAAATTTTTGCTGTTAGGGCAATTCGGTCGTTTTGTGGTTGCGCCAATACGACTGCGATGCTGTCGTGTTTCAGAGCCATGTCAATTCCTACCCATACGGGCAAGTCAGGAGACAATTCCGTTTCCCCGACGCATTGTTCCCATGCGCCAAGCGGTAACCACGACTCTTGGGTGCGTACCCATTGATTTAGTCGCCAACGACGAAATGCGGATTCGGTTGTTTGTTTAGTAGCAGTAGCCATATCATCAACATCAAGTAGTTGTTCTGCAATATTTGGATTAGCGCGTTTCCATTCGGTTCGGTTATTAATGTCGCAATCGGCGGTTGCTTCCCACCACCAAAAACCAAACGATTCGTCATCGTGTTCCCCAGCAGCACATCGTTTTCCGTATTGGTAAAGACTGCCAGCAAGACTGGTTAAGTCATAGCCAGCGGTTGTGATGCTGACGATAAGCGGCTCCATTCGTGCACCTGAACCAAGAGTCATCTGGTCAAACAATTCGTTGTCTGGTTGGTTCCACAATTCGTCAAATAAAACTGTTGATGGATTAAGACCAGCCTGACTTTTGAACTCGGATGACAATACGCGGAACACAGAACCAAATGTAGGTATCTCAATTGCGTCACGATAAACCTTTGCGATTTGCATAAGCATCGGAGAATTCTGAATCTGCTGCTTCGCTTCATTAAAAATAATTCGTGCCTGCTGACGGTCACCAGCCACCGCATAAACTTCCGCGCCAGCCTCACCAGCGATAAGGGAATACACCGCAATCGCAGACCCCATTAGTGACTTTCCTTGTTTGCGTGGCAATCCGATTAGGGCCCTACGGTAACGCAGTCTGCCGTCGTCATTTCGTTCGTATAGAGAACGCAGAAGCCATTTTTGCCATGCAGTAAATTGCAACGGTTCACCTGCACGAAAACCTTTTAGAACACGAAAGTGATTTTCAGCAAACTGAATTAACTCGTTGCCGTCTGTGTCCTTGTATTTTCGTGGAGTATAAAATGCTGGTGCCCACTTAGCCTGCGGAATTAGCCCGTTTCGCTTGGATGCGCGCTCTGATGTCGTGGAGGTCATGATGTTTTGTTTCTCCTAATCCTAGATTTGCTCTGTCTGTTGGTGAAAACCCAATTTGACCTAAAAGCGAAGCAATCTGCCTATCTAATTCGCGCAGCCCTCTTCGTTCACGCCAAGAACCAGTATTAAGCATAACCTGATTTCGTAACTGAACGCGCTCATCAATAGCCTCACATGCCATTAAAACGATTTCGGCATCCATATTCGGTTTAAGCCATGCAGCACCAGCAGTCCAGACCGCATCCCACATACGGCGACCGAACGCCGTTGAAATTGGGCGATGCGGCTCAGGAACATTCTGAAAAGGCAGCACAACAACCTCAGCATTTTTAGGCAACGGTCGTTTACCTAAATTGCCGAGTCGTCTTTTTTGTTCAACAGGTTTTGGTCTACGCCCAGAACCTTTACCACCCATCTAAATACACCTGCATTTCGTAGTGATAATTGTAGTTAGTGAGAATACACCACGCTCACAAAAACGTGATTTTTCGCGGTGGTGTGTCCGAGAC
>Ga0070745_1002134_pt1 | contig 10698 bp, 13 predicted proteins | sample VirMetDEL_Mar_4_FD_77438 | JGI IMG/M metagenome (GOLD analysis project Ga0070745, IMG submission 77438) | Aqueous microbial communities from the Delaware River and Bay under freshwater to marine salinity gradient to study organic matter... | ecosystem: Environmental > Aquatic > Marine > Coastal ...
AATATACAAGGAGGGTTTTGAATTAGTTAATCTATACGAAAGCCTTGAGGCAGCACAAGCTGTAGCAGATTCACTACCTAATCAGCCTTATCAGGTAGAGTTTTATGCCCCTTATACTCCAATGACAATACAGGAAAGGTTGAATTTAGATATGAGTTTTGGACAAGACCTTGTTTTTGTATTTGTTGAGGACAATAGAATTATGGGTACAACACAAGAACAAAACGATGCCATACTTGTCAAGTTTAGAGACATTCTTGCCTTTGCACAAACTGGTGCAATTGAATCAATTAATGTGCATCTTCCAAATATTCCTGTGGATGAAGTCTTTACACAAGAAAGAAAAGATAAATACATCCAGATGGTAACCGATTACTTAGCACAATTCAACTAATAAAAAATGGATGAACTCTTACTAAAACTCTTGGAACAAACCCCTGTTATTATCGTAATGGGTATCGGACTCTATGTGCTTTGGGCTGAAAAGCGTGAAACAAAAAAAGAAACACAGGAGGAAAGGCTTGCACATATACAGCAAATTACCGAACTTACGAATAAACATACTAATGAGTTGAAGGAAGTAAATAACTATATCAAAGAAAGAGACCTTGAAACCCTTAAAGCATTAGAAGATACAAGTTCAGCTTTTCAAACAATACAAACACTTATTTCTGATATCAAACCAAATCTATCAGAGGTAAAAACATTGCTGGAAAATAAGCTGAGATTATTAGATTAAAATTTAAAACTATGACTGTTCAAGAACAACATCAACACTTGGCTAAATTAGAGGAGTTTATTCTAAAGCAAAAAGAAAGGATTGAAAAGTTAAAAAAGAAGTGCGACAAAAAGAATGATTAAAACAATACTGTTAGACGCTGGACATGGAGGAATGATTAATGGGAGATATCAAACCCAAGGAAAACGTTCACCTGAATGGGAGGATGGATCTATTCTTTATGAAGGGGAGTTCAATAGAGCTATTAAGTCTAGAGTTATGGAGCTGCTACAAAACGTTGGCGTTTCTTATGTAGACATAAACCCACAGCAGACAGATTTATCATTAGGGGATAGAGTAGGATATGCGAATACATATAAAAGCGACTCTTTATATATAAGCATTCATGCTAATGCAGGAGGAGGCACAGGATGCGAGGTGTTTACTGCTGAGAATTGTAGTAGTACTAGCACTGCTTTTGCTAACGAGATTGCAGATCAGTACCCTACATTTTTTCCAAACGAAAGGTGGAGGGGTGTAAAGAAGAAAGATTTTTATGTAATTAAAAATACTGCCATGCCTGCTGTGCTTATTGAATGTTTCTTTATGGATACAGAGAAAGAGTGTAAGGAATATTTAATGACCAAGGAAGGGAGAGATCAGATTGCAAAATGGATATTTAGCAGTATAAAGACATTTTTAGATTTTTCTAAATGAGACTAAGTGCTACACATCTTGTGTTCATTGTTCAGTCAGTATTTATATTGATATTGTTTCTAATAGTGCTACTGAAAAAGAAACCAGAGGAGTTTGATTATGATAGAGTGAAAGGAGACATAGAGTCTTCTTTAAGAGTTTTAGAGGATGAGTTTAAAGCATTGAGTGAAGAAAACATTATATTGTATAACAAAATAGATTCTTTAAAAGAGAAGATACCAAACAACAAGAAGAGTTTAGAACGAATAAACAAAGAAATACAAAGACTTAATGAAACGTATACTAATTTTAATTATAGGGATAGTACTGATCAAGCCATTATCCGCAGACTGTCAAGAGGTTTTAATTGAGAGAGACATACTCGTTAGGGTAATATCTCAGTTGGACAGCTTTGAGGTTTTAAAAAAATTAGAAAAGGAATATATAGCGTTTCAAGATTCTTGCATTATGCTTACAGGATATCAGTCTGAATATATGAAGACACAAGATAGACTAATCCTAAATAAAGACGAGCAGATTAAAAACCTTGAGATAGTCTCTAAAGAGTATAAACAGCTAATTGTTATAAACGAAGAGCTTGTAGAATCTTACAAAAAGAAGTACAAAAAATCAAAAACAAATACAATTATAAGCCTAGTGGGTGGTGGAGTTCTTACAATAGGACTTACCACCTCCTTATTAATTTCATTATTATGAAACTAGAAGAAGAAGAATTAAATTTTATCAAAGAAGCTACATCTAAACTTAATGCAGCAAAGTCTATGCTCGGAGATCTTGAGTTAAAGAAAAACAATATCTTCAAACAGATTGATATGTTGCAGGTGCAGATGGAAAAAAAAGAACAGGAACTAATTAGTAAATATGGACTAAACTCAGTAATCAATATAGAGACTGGGGAGGTCAAACAAAAAGAATCATAATGGCAAAGATAAGTACTTATGACAACGCAAGTCCAGTAGCACTAGATGACAAAGTAATTGGAACGTCTGTAGATGGCTCTCCATCTAATGTTACTAAGAATTTTTTGATATCTGATATCCTTGGATTGGCAACTGCTGCAACCCTAGATGATGTTTTAACAGCAGGAAACTCTTCTGCTCAATCTATGGTGCTTACAGGTAGTGCTACTATAAATGATCTTAGGGTAGACAATATGAAGATGACAAACCTTAGTGCATATTTAGATAATGCTTCTGCATTAGCTGGTGGGCTAGTTCCAAATGATGTATATAGAACTCCTACAGGAAGTTTACAAATAGTCTACTAATGTCATCGCATATTAGAAAAATATCTGTTGGTCCAGACTATAAGTCTAGTATGACCTATGTTGTAGGACAGAAGGTTCTAAACAGCAGTTACACTATACACCTTATACAAAAGGATGATGGTGATTTAAAGATATGGATAGAAAGAGAAGGAGAGGTTGTTCTATGGAAAAGCTTCAATGTAGCTATGCCATCTTGTGTTGAGTATAATATAAACTTTTAATATGAGGTCACCTTTTAGTTTTATTGTAAAGCCAGTGGGGGGTACTAGGTATGTGAACAAGAAAAACATCGGAGGTATTGATCTAATCATTAATACTTCTGAAGAGAACCATAAGGCATCGAATAGGATGGCAGAGGTTATAGAGCTTCCATTGGGGTACAGTGGAGACATAGAGGTTGGAGATATTCTTTTAGTACATCACAACGTATTTAAGTTTTACAATGATATGTACGGAAGGAAGAAGAGTGGTAGAAGTTTTTTGAAAGAGGATACGTTCTTTGTTGATCCAGATCAGTTCTTTATGTATAAAAAGAATGGTAGATGGATTGCTTATGACAAGTATTGCTTTTTGAGACCTATAGAAAAGATTAAAAAGTCTATAGATACAAACGATAAGGAAGAACCTCTAATGGGGCGTATGGCATACCCTAATGAGTACCTAAAGTCCAAAGGTGTAGAGGAGGGGATGATAGTGGGGTATAAACCTGGATGCAACTATGAATTTAATGTAGATGGAGAGAGGATGTACAGATTGTACGATCATCAGATATCAATGGTTATATGAAAGATAGAAAACTAAGAATAATAAACGCAGGGTACAAAGCAGTCGAACATTTAATCAAGGTTGCTGAAGAGGAGATTATAAAACCTAATCCTGAAGATGAGTTGGCTGCTGATAGATTAAAGAATGCAGCAGCTACTAAAAAGCTTGCGATATTTGATGCTTTTGCTATCTTGGAAAAAATAGAAGAAGAACAAAGTAAAATAGACTCTACTAAAAAATTTGCTGAAAACATAAAAACAAAGCAAGGATTTGCAGAACGAAGATCAAAATAGTTTATACCTTGTAGTAGATGATTACATAGATCCTGCTGTGATAAAAAGAAAGAATCGCAGTAAGGTTTGGGACTATGGCTACAACAAAGAGTATGACATTGTAGTCATATCTAAGAATGGAACTATAGGTCAGATTATAAGCATAAAAGGTCTGTTGATAGCACTCCCTGCAACACCAAACTATTGCTCCTCTAGGTCTAGCTCAAAAAAAGACCAATATTGGGAGCGAGAAGAAGAGCCAGCACAGCTAAAGAAAATAAACTCCATATTCCAATGGAACTCAATGCCCAATGAGTTTAAGGCAAAGTGGGTAGATTATATAGAGGAAGAGTTTGACCGAAGAGACTATGGGCATTGGTTTATGAACAATGGTACTCCAACATATATAACAGGATCTCACTATATGTACTTGCAGTGGTCAAGTATTGATGTTGGGTATCCAGACTTTAGAGAGGCTAACAGAATATTCTATATATTTTGGGAGGCTTGCAAGGCTGATAATAGATGCTTTGGTCAAGTGTATCTAAAGATAAGACGTTCAGGCTTTTCGTATATGTCTTCTTCTGAGTGTGTAAACATAGGTACGTTAGCAAGAGATTCAAGGATAGGTATACTATCCAAGACAGGTGCTGATGCAAAAAAGATGTTTACAGATAAAGTTGTTCCTATAGCAAGTAAACTTCCTTTCTTTTTTAAACCCATACAGGATGGTATGGATAGACCAAAGACAGAACTTGCGTTCAGAGTACCTGCTTCAAAGATCACCAAGAAGAATATGTACGATGACAAGAAGAGTGACATTGATGGACTTGATACGACAATAGATTGGAAGAATACCGATGACAACTCTTACGATGGTGAAAAGATGTTATTCTTAGCACATGATGAGAGTGGCAAGTGGATAAAGCCCAATAACATCCTAAACAACTGGAAGGTAACAAAGACCTGTCTTCGACTAGGTAGAAAGATTATAGGTAAGTGTATGATGGGTTCTACCTGTAATGCTTTAGACAAAGGGGGTTCTAATTTCAAGAAACTATACTACGATTCATTATCTACAAAAAGGAACGCAAACGGACAGACAAAGTCTGGACTATATAGTTTATTCATACCTATGGAGTGGAATCTAGAAGGATTTATAGATAGATATGGGATGCCTGTTTTTAAGACTCCAGAGAAGCCAGTAAGAGGTGTAGATGATGAATGGATAGAGCAGGGTGCTATAGACTATTGGGAGGCAGAGGTAGATTCTTTAAAAGGAGATGCTGATGCTCTAAATGAGTTTTATAGACAGTTTCCAAGGACAGAGTCTCATGCATTTAGAGATGAGAGCAAAGCGTCTATATTTAACCTATCTAAGATATACCAACAGATAGACTTTAATGATGCGATGATAAATGATCATATCACGACAAGAGGGAACTTCTATTGGGAGAATGGAATAAAAGATTCTAGAGTAATATTTACACCAAATAAAAGTGGAAGGTTCTTAGTGTCTTGGACTCCGAACTCAAGACTACAGAACAATGTCCATGTAAAGAATGGCATGAAGTATCCAGGCAATGAGCATATTGGTTCTTTTGGGTGTGATAGTTATGACATCTCTGGAGTAGTAGGGGGCGGTGGATCAAATGGTGCGTTACATGGAATGACAAAGTTCCATATGGATGAAGCACCTGTAAATCAGTTTTTCTTACAGTATGTAGCTAGACCACAGACAGCAGAGATATTCTTTGAAGAAGTCCTTATGGCGTGTGTGTTCTATGGGATGCCCGTATTGGTAGAGAATAACAAACCCAGGCTTTTGTATCATTTAAAAAACAGAGGCTACAGAGGGTTTAGTATGAACAGACCAGACAAGACATACTCAAAGCTATCAAGGACAGAAAAAGAGCTTGGAGGAATACCAAATAGTTCAGAGGCTGTAAAACAGGCTCATGCCTCTGCGATAGAGTCGTATATAGAGAAGTACGTTGGATTCGATTTAGAATCTATCAACAGACCTTCTGATGAGATAGGAGATATGCCATTTAACAGGACACTAGAAGATTGGGCTAAGTTTGACATTAACAACAGAACAAAGTTTGATGCTACGATCAGTTCAGGTCTTGCTATAATGGCGAATCAAAAGCACCTATATACACCTGAAAAAAAGCAGTCAAAAATAAGTGTTAACTTTGCAAGATATAATAATAAAGGAATAACCAGCGAAATAATAAGGTAATGAAAGAGGTAGTAGTAAACATATCCCCACAAGGCTTCCCTAGTCAATTCGTTTCTGATGCCGAAAAAAAGACAGCAGAATTTGGATTGCAAGTGGGTCAAGCGATACAGTATGAATGGTTCAAAAGAGATGGCTCTAATTGTAGATTCTATGATCAGTGGAGACAGTTCCATAATCTAAGGCTGTATGCAAGAGGTGAGCAGTCTATAAGAAAATATAAAGATGAGCTTGCTGTAGATGGGGATCTTTCTTACCTAAACCTAGACTGGACTCCTGTTCCTATCCTTCCGAAGTTTGTAGACATTGTAGTAAATGGAATGTCTAATAGACTATTTAAAGCAAAGGCTCAAGCACAGGATGCTTTGTCTCAGGCAAAAAAGAATAAGTATCAAGATATGGTAGAGGGTCAGATGCTTTCTAAAGATATCTTGACTATCATTAAAGATGAATCAGGTGTAGATCCTTTTGTTATGCCACCTGAAGAGCTTCCAAGTAATGACGAAGAGCTTTCGTTGTATATGAACCTTCATTACAAGCCAGCTATAGAGATTGCTGAAGAGGAGGCTATAGATACTATCTTTGAAGAGAATAACTACTACGACCTAAGAAAGAGATTAGACTACGACCTAACAGTAGTGGGTATTGGAGTTGCAAAGCATGAGTTTCTTCCAGGGGCAGGCGTAAAGCTTTCTTATGTAGACCCTGCAAATGTAGTATATAGCTATACTGAAGATCCTCAGTTTAAGGATTGCTTTTATTGGGGAGAGGTAAAGACAATTCCTTTAACAGAGCTTCTAAAAATAGATCAGTCACTAACTCAGCAGGACCTAAAAGAAATATCTGAGTATAGTCAAAGTTGGTACGACTACTATAATGTTGCTCAGTTCTATGACAATGATATATTCTATAAGGACACTTGTACACTCCTATACTTTAACTACAAAACCACTAAGAAGTTTGTTTATAAAAAGAAAATACTTGAGGGTGGTGGGTCAAGAGTTATAGAAAAAGATGATCAGTTCAATCCACCTGAAGAGATGATGGAGGAAGGTAACTTTGAAAAAATATCAAAGACCATTGATGTTTGGTACGAGGGTATTATGGTTATGGGGACTAATATTATTCTTAAATGGGAGCTTGCTGAGAATATGGTAAGACCTAAGTCTTCCTCTCAACACGCTATGCCAAACTATATAGCTTCAGCCCCAAGGATGTATAAGGGTGTTGTAGAGTCTTTAGTAAGAAGGATGATACCTTTTGCTGACCTTATTCAAATTACACACTTGAAACTACAGCAGGTTATTGCTAGAGTAGTTCCAGATGGTGTGTTTATAGATGCTGATGGGTTAAACGAGGTAGACCTTGGTACAGGTGCTGCATATAATCCTGAAGATGCACTTAGATTATATTTCCAAACAGGTAGTGTAATCGGAAGGAGCTATACACAGGATGGAGAGTTTAATAACGCAAGAGTTCCAATTCAGCAGTTAACATCTAACTCTGGAGCAGGAAAAACTCAGATGCTGATATCTAACTACAACCACTACTTAAATCAAATCAGAAACGTAACAGGTTTGAACGAAGCAAGAGATGGCTCTACTCCTGATCCTAATGCTTTAGTTGGTGTACAGAAGCTTGCTGCATTAAATTCAAATACAGCAACAAGACATATATTAGATGGTAGTCTATACATATACAAGACATTAGCAGAGGCGGTATCTTGTAGAATAGCTGACATCTTAGAGTATGCTGATTTTAAAGATGACTTTGCTAATAAGATTGGCAAGTACAACGTAAGTATACTAAACGAAATTTCTGATTTGTATATCTACGACTTTGGTATATTCATAGAGGTATCTCCAGACGAAGAGGAGCAAGCACAGCTAGAGGCTAATATTCAAATGGCACTATCTAAAGGAGATATAAACCTTGAGGATGCTATAGACATCAGAGAGATAAAGAACATAAAACTTGCCAATCAGCTTTTAAAAGTAAAGAGGACTGCAAAGCAAGAGCGTGAAGAAAAGATGGCGATGCAACAACAGCAGATGCAGTCTCAAATGCAGCAGCAGTCTCAGCAGCTTGCAGCACAGACAGCGATGCAGAAGTTAGAGATGGAGACTCGTGCTAAGATGCAGATACTACAAGCAGAGGTAGCTATGAACATTGAGAAGATGAAAGCGGAAGCAGAGATTAAAGGAATGCTAATGGAGAAAGAGTTCCAATATAACCAACAGATACATAGTATGCAGAACGAAGCTCTCTCTGGAAGAGAGCAGTCTAGAGAAGATGCTAAGTCTAAAAGGATTAGCCAACAGAACTCGGAGCAGTCAAAACTTATAAACCAAAGGAAGAACAACCTGCCTCCACAGAAGTTTGAGTCTAACGAAGATAGTCTAGATGGATTCGATTTGGCGGAGTTTAATCCTAGATAAAAAATTTTTTATTAACTTTGTATAAAATTATAATGAAATGGAATTTAAAGTAAGAGAATTAGGTGACAATGAAGAAAAGTCTTTAGCTGAAAGAGAGCAAGAAATCCTTGAAAAGCACGAAGAGCAACAAGAGGAAGTAGCTGTTGAAGAAACAGAAGAGGCTACTGAAAGCGAAGATAATTCATTGACCGAAGAAAAAGTTCTACAGTTTTTAGGTAACAAGTACGGAAGGGAGATTAACTCGTTTGATGAGATAATGTCTAAGAGAGAAGAGACAGAACTTCCAGATGATGTATCTGCTTACCTAAAATACAAAAAAGAAACAGGTAGAGGAATTGAAGATTATGTTCGTTTGAACAGAGACTTTGATTCTATAGAAGAAGATTCTTTGCTAAAAGAATATTATAGAGCCACTGAAGAGGGCTTAGATGATGATGATATTGAAATTATGATGGAAGACTTCATGTACGATGAAGACATTGATGATGAATCTGAAATCAAAAAGAAAAAACTAGCAAAGAAAAAGGTATTATCGAAAGCGAAAAAGCACTTTGAAAAGCAAAAGGAGTTTTTCAAGCAGCCACTTGAGTCAAGTGGAGGTTTAACTCAAGAGCAAGAGGAGGGTTTGAAAGCTTATCGTGAATATATGGAATCTGCTAAAACTCAGCAAGAGGAGAACAAGAGGAGACAATCTTGGTTCACCGAGAAGACAGATGAATTGTTTAGTAAAGAGTTCAAAGGTTTTGAATTTAACTTGAACGACAAAAACATCACCTTTTCACCTGGATCTGCTGAAGAGCTGAAGAAGTCCCAATCAAACCCAATGAACTTCGTTATGAAGTACTTGGATGAATCTGGACTTTTGAAAGACACAGTTGGATACCACCGAGCGTTAGCAGTTGCAATGAATCCTGAAAAGTTTGCTAAGTTCTTTTATGAGCAAGGTAAATCTGAAGCTACCGAAGATGTTATGCGTAAGACAAAAAATGTAAACATGAGTGAACGCAGAACACCTGAAGTTACTTCTAAAGGAGGCATGAAGATTAAAGCCATGAGTCAACCTTCGAGTCGTGGCTTGAAAATTAAAAACAAAAAAAATTAGAAAACTATTAAAAAAGAATAACAATGGCAGGTTCATTTAGTGCATTACCCACGTTTGGGTTGCAACCATCGGCAACGCAGATTGCATTGTCAACAAATTATATTACTAACTTTGATTTCTTGAATCAGTATCTACCAGACACTTACGAGAAAGAGTTTGAGAGATATGGAAATCGTTCAGTAGCATCTTTCCTTAGACTTGTAGGAGCTGAGATGCCTTGCGAGTCTGACCTTATCAAATGGGCAGAGCAAGGAAGATTGCACGTTTCTTACACTCAAGTAGGTATTCCTGCTGCTACACTCGCAGGTGCTACTACAGCAACATTTACAGTAAACGATAACCTTACTACTCCAGGTGGTTATCCAGCAGGTGTTGTTGCTGACAAAAACATCTCCTCTACAGCAGGTGCTTTGGGTACTCCTGATATTGCTATCAGAGTAGGACAGACAGTTCTTATCTCTTTCAACTCAGGTGCAGGTGTAAACAAAGGTATCGTAACTGCTGTTACAACTAACACTTTCACTGCTTCTTTCTACGAAGCAGGTGGTCTAGTTGCTGCTGGTACAGGTGTTGGTAATTCTGATGTAACAGTATTTGTTTATGGATCTGAGTTCGCTAAAGGAACAGCAGGTATGGATGGTTCTTTGGAAGGAGATTCTACTATCTTCGAGAACAAGCCTATCATCTTGAAAGACAAATACCAAGTGACTGGTTCTGACATGACTCAAATCGGATGGGTTGAGGTAAGCACAGAGAATGGTGCTACAGGATACCTATGGTACTTGAAATCTGAGCATGAGACTCGTCTACGTTTTGACGACTACCTTGAGACAGCTATGATCGAAGCAGTTCCAGCAGGTGCAGGTTCAGGTGCATTAGCAGCAGGATTTACAGGAACTGAAGGTATCTTCAACGCTGTTCAAACAAGAGGTAACGTATGGGCAGGTGGTATCCCTAATGCTCTTACGGATTTTGATACCATCATCACAAGACTTGATGCTCAAGGAGCTATCGAAGAGAATGTGCTTTTTGTAAACAGAGAGATGACTTTTGCAATTGACGATATGTTGGCTGCTCAGAACTCTTATGGTGCAGGTGGTACTTCTTATGGTCTGTTTGACAACTCTGAGCAAATGGCTCTAAACCTTGGATTCTCAGGATTCCGTAGAGGATATGA
>Ga0070745_1002141_pt1 | contig 10666 bp, 23 predicted proteins | sample VirMetDEL_Mar_4_FD_77438 | JGI IMG/M metagenome (GOLD analysis project Ga0070745, IMG submission 77438) | Aqueous microbial communities from the Delaware River and Bay under freshwater to marine salinity gradient to study organic matter... | ecosystem: Environmental > Aquatic > Marine > Coastal ...
CACACGATCGACAGTCTCCTCCCACTCTTCAGTGCGATTCTTAATTGGACGAGAATAGGTACGCTTATATGTGGCGTAGCCGACCTCGCCCCAGGGGATTAGCTCTGGGCTATAAGTCATAGTTAAAAGTTTTACAGATTAAAAAAGCGGACGACTAAGATAGTCAATAATCTTTGTCGTATTCCCACACCCTGTAAGACATCAGGTTCTGAAGGTCTGACAATTTCAGGCGAGTGATAACGTCAGCTCTGTCCCTTCGGGTGTAGCGTTTGAGGTAGGCTAGCTTCTTGTCGTCAACGATCTCTTCGGACACGTGCTTCTCACAAAAGAAAGCCAGCTCCTCGCGATCGACGATGGCAAAGCCACCCTCCTCAGGCATGTCGAAGGCGATGATCGTTGCACCACCATACATCCAGCCGTCATTGCCAGCCACATTCTTGAACTCACACCACACTTCGTCTGGTAGGTTGTTTCCTTTCACGTCCACTCCCCATCGGCCACTGTCTTTCAGTGCCACCCAGTAGTCTATGTGTTGGTGTCTGTCCTCGGTATGGCTAGACTTGGTGACAAGCAGCCCCTTTTTGCGGGCTGCTCGAATGAATCTAACTTCGGCTACTCGGCCAGTCGATGAGCTATAAGCTCTACGTTTATTGCTCACTTTCGTACTCATCGACTATGCTTTTGATTAGGTCAAGCTCCTGATACAGCGCTGCTCTAACTCCTTCCATAGCCTTCTCCACCTGCTCCGTAGTCATAAGCGGTTCCCCCTTCTCGTCATGCAGAGATTCAAACAGGTCGTCAATGACCTGATGAATCCTGTCGCATGCGATGTAGAAGTATTCGCTGAGCTTAGATCGTTCCATCTTTAATAGACCGTAGGATTTCTTGAATAGCCCTGTCCACTTGACTGCTATTCTTCGCTAAAAATACGATTGTATTTGCCTTCTTTCCAACTAAATGGCGAAGAAAAAGTTTCCATCGCATCGGGAAGTCATGGTGAGACGGTAGATATCCCTTGGTCTCAATGATCCAATCGTGGTCTCGGCCTACGAAATCAGGTGTGTATGTAATGGGAAGGACGACGGACCCTGTACGGTCCGTCATATCCTTTCCCTTTGAGGTCATCTTAAAGTACTTGTTCGGAAAACGGAATCGGTCCATCAACTCGAAGGTGTGTTCCTCATAGTCAAAGGCTAGCCCGTATTCTTTCAGCTGGTCAGCGCAGTACTTCTCGATCGAAGAGGCGTAACGTCCCAGCTGCTTCTTGCGAGCGCTGGTCCTTCTCTTCGTCGTCTTCCTTGGTCGCTTCATATAACGAAGTTACCAAAGGAATTTTACAAAGTCAAGAGAGGAACGTCATGTTCATTGGCATCGTTGCCTCCTTGGGGAACGTAATCGGCTGATAGAGAGCACGTCTACCCACTCTGTCTGTGAATCCAGTGTGAGCAAGATTCATCATCAAGCAGTATGGATCCTCCAACGGAGTAGGACGACCGCCTGTCTCCACCTCACGCACCTTTCGGATGTGTATCTCACTCATTCTCCGTATGTCAGCGTCCATTGATTGAACCTTTCGGTGAATTGTGATGAAGCAATCCGCTCTGTTTACGAACTTTCCGCCGCCCTCTGTGTCTTCAGCATAGGGGGCGACAGGTAAACCGTCGTCTCCCTTGCGTCGTTGAGCCTCCGTCACAGCGTGCATGTTCAACCACACTGCAATGTCGTTTGCTTTGCTGAACGTGAGGAACTCTGAGGCTGCCTCGTAGTGGTACTCGTGTGAGGACACACCCTTCTTCCCCATGTCCAGACGCAAGCTGTTGTATGGGTCTACGAAGATGGCGTCGACAGGTTGCTGTCGCATAATCTTCTCGACGAAGAGGATGATGTCGCTGTAACCGTATACTTGGCTGTTGCTGATGACGGTGAAGTGATCGTTCACCCACTTGTATGCCTGCTTACGTTCGAGGTACGTCATGTCGGACACCTTCTTGTCCATGGCGAACTGCATGAGAGACATCTTAACGGATGCGGTTCTGTTCTCCGAGGAGTAGATGACCCACTTCCAGTCGTGACGCACGGCTGAGTTCGCAATCATGTACAGCATGGTCGTAGTCTTGCCTACGTTGGAGTGTCCGTTGACGATGACGAACTCCTTCTTGTAGCGGAAGAACTCATCGAGCTTGGTGTCGCCAGTATCGAGACCGACTTTAACCTTGCCTTGCGAGTAGTCATCAATCCACCTGAAGTCTTCGTCGTCTGAAGAGATGAAGGACATATCCCCATCGTTCAGGAGCATCTCACGTTGTACCGACTTCTCCTCTTCGATGAGATCCTTGATAGGCATACGCTTGCCGATCTCGATCCCGTCGAGGATAGTGTTGAGGGCATGGTCTTCCGAGTCGATGTCGCGCTTGCATATCTCACGATGCAAGATGCGGACCACCTCGTCATGCTCCATCTTTCCAGCGGCTATGTAGCCTCCGCACAAGCGGGAGGCGTTGACCAGAACCCTATGCTTCTCTCCATCAGCAGCGTTGCGTATCATACGCGCAGCCAAGTTGAGTCGCATGTAGTCCGTGTAGTCGTAAGCTTCGTTGGTTGGTACCTGAGCTTCAGCGTGCTCAGTGGTGAAGTGTCCGAACTTCTTGTAGTCATCCTTGATGATGATGTCTGGATCGTAAGACTCGAAGCATGCACGAGATTCGTTGATGCCAGACTCGTCAAGGTCTAGTCCATGTGTGCGCTCGAAGTATTTGATAAGCGCTCTAAAGTGGTCTCGATGTCGTTCAGGGTGCGTAATCTTGACCAGTGCCTTGACGCCGTTTCCGCTCGGCGAAGTCCAGCATGAATGAACGAAATCATCCGTGGCAAGAGCCCGCTTGGTCGCGTCAACATCAACGTGGTCAAAGTCCAGAACAACAAATCCCGAATGTTCGAAGAGCGCGTCATCGGAACGCGACGAAAACTCCCCGCTGAAACAAACAACGGGGAGCTCTTTCTTTTTTTCTTTGTCGCCATCACGGACTTCAGACACCAGTGTACTCGACCTCCCAGTCTGAATCCTCTCCAACGCTTGTTGAAGTGGTATGTAGTGTGGGTTTGTCTTGTCGAATACGTTCTTGAATATCGTTACTTGCATTGTCCTTAGCGATCATGAGGAGGATGAGATAACCTGCAAGGTCTTGCAACGTATCCTCCGTTGCGTCACACAGACCTGCGTTCTGAATTCGTTTGAGCTTGTCGTCGATACGAACCTTGATGCCCGCCACGGCGTTAGCCTTGGAGAAAACATTGAGTGGTTCGAGGGCGGCATCCCCATACTTCTGGTTCTTGTAGAGAAGCAACTCTTCAAGAGCCCTGCATTGCTTCTTGATTTTGTCTTTTGTGTTCATCGATAGATAGACTTGAGTAAGAGATTAGCTTCTTGGTTAGTATCTCCCTGACTACGATGTGCTTCTCTGACTTCGCGTTCTTCCCGTATAGGTCTATGCCTAGTCGGTGCATAGTCTTGGAGTCGTAGATGCGTATGTCGTTGGGGTCGTCGAAGACAGATACTATCCACACGACACGCTCGTGGACCTTCTTATTTTTTTTGAAGGCCACACGAGCGGTCATGTAATAGATAGGAGCTTTATCAGAACGGGAGGTCATCCGTCTGAGCCTCAGCCTTCTGCGCTTGCTTCTCCTCGCGCTTGGCTTTTGCAGCCGCGCTGTTAGGATCGAAAACAGAACAGCAAGGCTTGCCATTCTTGCTGAAGAAGAGCTTGACGTAGACGTTACCACCCTGTCCCTCTGCATTCACAGCGGTAGAGTACTTGTCAATCATCTCTTGCAGTTCAGACTTCTTGAACTTCACGCTCCAGCTAGAGAGGTTCTCTTCGTAGTAACGTGGTTCCTCGCAGTATCCGACGAGTACGGAATCATATTGCTTATCGCTCATGAGTATAGAAAATTGGTGATTAGTAAATGAAAAATGTAAAGGCTTGTGATTGTAAATGCAAAGCGCACGAGTGTCTTAAACGACGAACTCAGCGAAGTGCTTTTCTGTTTGTTTGTTCCCATTCAAGTAGGCGTTAATGTTTTCAAGAGCTTGGTGGAACTTCATCTCTCCTCGGAACAGAGTCTCCTCTGAACACTTCACATCGGCAGGGTAGAAGGGGTAAGCCTTCTCCTGCACCACCCAGTAAAAATCTTTGATGTCGAACACCTTGGTGTAGATGTACGCTTGGATGTCGTAGCTCCAGCTGTTGACGTCGTATCGGAACTTGTCGATAGCACGTGAAGACTTAGAGTCTACGATGAATCCATCCTGAAGGCAGTCGAGGAATCCCTTCAGCGGAACCCCGTCGAGGTCGACGTTGAACTCCACTTGGTACTTCCCTCCTGCAAAGCGCTTGTCGTAGAGGCCGCAGTCCTTCAGGCGCTGGATCATCTCCTTCGCCTTCTTGACGTCCTCCGCAGGAGCCAGGATCTTGTCTTCGTTTTCCGTCGACTGTTCTGCTTTCCATTCCTTGTAGCGCTTCGTGCTTCTTGGATACTTGCCGCCAATAGAAGCAACAATATCGGAGTCGTCAAGAGTATAGTAGGTATCAGCAAACTTCTCTGGTTCAAAGAGTAAGAGGTCATAGAGTGAGCCGAAGTACAGGGCTTCGGACTCCTTCTTCAGCTGGCCCCGCATGTACATCTCCCAGAGACGCATGTCTCCAAGAGCGTACTTGAGGGAGGAGTAAGAGAGGTGGGGCTTGCCCACGCTCTCCTGCAACCTATCACGCATGCTCATCGCACAAACTTCTTAAGCCCTTCGACTTGCTTCTCACTGAGCTGGTCTCCGTACTTCTTAGTGATGGCTTCGAACGCCTTCTTCTTGTCGGTCTGGGACTTGATGTACCCGACCGCCTTGTCCATGATGTTTTCTACTGGCGCGTCGAGCGCTTTCGAAAGCTTCTGTACATGAGGGTTGTCGACCATGGCTTGCTGCTTGGCAATGGCCTCCTCGACTTCATTAGCTGACGCAATAGACGTGTCGATTCCGATTCCGAGCATAGCAAGAGCTCGTCCGACTGCTGAGGTCTCGCAGTTCTCGACGAAGCTAGTCTTGTTGATGTTGGATGCCGCACGCTCCTCGTGAGCATGCCCAGTGGCAATGACACGTCCAGAATTGTCGGCGATAGTGACCTTACATACGCAGTTCTCTGCGTCAATGACAGGGAACTCGGACATGATAGTCCAGTTTTTGTACTGCTCTTCCTGACGAAAGAACTTAATGCGTTCGTTGACTTCAACGTACTGTTTACCACGGATGTTAGTGGTCTTGAACTTGTAGTTGCTCATTTAACTTGGATTGAATTGATAATTTCTCTTTGAGTAATTTGTTTACGATCTTGTCTATGTACTCGATGCGGTTGATCTTGGCCATGCCGTCGAAGTATGTGTTCACTACATACTCTGCGGTCTCGTAGTAGGTGTCGTATCCGTCCCACCCAAACATGTTGGCATCGTGAGACTTCTTGTAATGGATAACTGTGGTCCTATCTTTCTGGATTACATCTGCCGTGAGCGTGTCGCCGATGTGTCTAGATAGCGCAAGACCGAACGCCATGCGTGGCTGGCTGTGTTTGAAATGTCTGCTGTCTGCATCATACTTCTGTCCGATTGTTTTGTAGTACATCTCAAGGGCTTCCTTGCCCTGCTCAATAAGTGTTATTGGCGTCACCAAATGTACGTCGCTTCCTGCAGAACTCCAACTTTTATTCCTTGTTTGTGTAGTTTTCACGTGCATATTCCTGTGTTTCGTAATACAATTCCATTGATTGGAACACGTCAAGCATTCCGTTTTTGATACCTCGCATGCAGTCTACGTGATCGAGACGCATGGTCTGGTCGATGCCTAGTTCGTCTAGGTCTTGTTCTTGTTTGACAAGGGTGGAGTAGTCGTCAACAAGGCGGCTACCCACCTCTGATGTACATTCATAGAATGATGCGGCAGTAACGGAGGCTGGCTGGTGTAGCCAGTTCTCAAAGCCAACGTCCGATATGTCTTCTTGGATGAAGCCGAGGGCTAGTTGTCCAGCTTGATTCTCAGACAAGTTGTCCTCCATAAATAGCATAAGTTCTAGCTCAGTCATTGCGCTCATAGATAAGGAATGCGTTAGGGTCTCGCTGTGCTGCGTAAGATTCGCTTGGCGTTACGAAGTCTTGTCCGTCGATTCGGTACTGCCAGATTTGTTCTCGTTGTTCTTCCATCCGTCTAGTTTTTTAAGTTCTCGTTCCATAAGGCGGCGCCGTCCTCGGGCGCTGGGTTGATTCTTTGATATGTTCCTGAGGAACCTCATGTATTTATCCATAGATGTTTCTCTTGTGTGTAACCATGGTGGTTAGGGGTAGACCGTCTACGTTTTTATTGGCGTCGGTAAACCAATGTGGATTCTTTCTGGGGTTGTACTTGTATTGGGTTAGTTTGGATAGCTTGGGTGGTGTAGCATCTTCGTACACTCTGACAGAGTCGCAAGATACCCACGCACATACGGTTTTGTCTGCGCCTTCAAAGATTTTTTTAGCGGTTGATGGTTGGTTTCCGAGCCGACACCCTCTCATTACAAGAGAGTAGGTGTCAGGCTCATAGTATTCTTTTATGTTGCGCTCAAGATCGAACACCTGCCACTTCATGTAGTTGTTACCACGGGCTAGGTGGAACCTCACCTTGAATCTCTTCATCTTGTAGTTTTAGTTTCTGTTTTGCTTCGTAGTCTTGGAGCATACACTCCAACATCATCTTGTCTTGTGGTCTGCGGTAGAGTTCATACGCCTGCATCTTGTTATCGATGCGGCGCATGAGCTCATCCATGTACTCGTCCGTCATGCCATTGACCTGACGAACTTGAACGCACCCCACAGGATGCTGTACTCGGTTACGAAGCCAGTCTTCGGAGAGGCTTTTGTTTTAGAAACCTTCTTCATAACACGCTTCGTTACTGGCTTGGTAACCTGTAGCTTGCGTGGTCGGCTTCCAAGCACACGTTGGACCGTGCTTGTGCTACACCCAACGTTGTCAGCAATAGCTTGTTGAGTAAGTCCTTCGTTGCGAAGCTGTACGATGCGCTTGTTGCGCGTTTTAGCAGACATCTTTGTCTTCTTCATGGTTTTAAATTTTTCTGTGTTAATAATTTGTTCTACATATTTCAATTCGAAACTCCACATATGAGCAATCTCCTCGGGAGTTTTGCCTTGGTTGAAGTGTAGCCTGCGGATGATAACCTCAGGCGTTACGTTTATTTTTTTAATCATTGTCGTCGATTCCATGGATGCGGCATTCGAACTCCTTGCTTGCGCACAATCCCTTGAGCGCACCCACCACAAAGGATTCTTCGTACTGACCAACCTTGTCGCGCATCCAGTCGATGTCAAGCTCGTCGTCGAGGTCGATGCGACGTGAGAACGACACCTCGAAGTCACCGCAGTACTCGTTCTCCTCGATGTTAATGCTCTGCCCTTCGAGTTCAGCAACAGCATCGTTGATACCTGACTGCACACCCTCTCGGAAGATGGCGATGGCTACGTCACGAGGGATGACGGGCATAGTGGCTCGCTCTGGTTGTTCGAGGGCGTTCACCTCAGACTCGAGCTCTTGAACCCTGTCCTTGAGGTCGTCGTTGTCGCACACGAGACTCATGTTTGCTTGCTTGAGTTCTTCAACCTGCTTGATGAGGTTCTCAACCTTAATTTCGAGGTTGTGGTTGTCAATTACGAGGGTCTCGTTCGTCATCTCAAGGTCTTTGACAAGCTTGGTCAGTGCTTCTTCACGTCCTGTCTGCTCTTGGAAGTTCTTCTTCGCCATCTCTTGGCGGAACTCCATCGATTCGATAGTGCCCTGTGCAGATGAGATAGCGTTCTCTGCGTAGCGGATAGCCGCTTCGAGTTCGTTCTTGGATTCTTGAAATGAGTTCATGATTAGTTGATTTGAGATTGGAATTCTTCGTAAGAGACGAACCCGCCCAAGGTCGGGTCGTTCTTGTCTGCTTCATGGCGTTGTTTCGGGGATACCCAACAGTACTGACCGCTATCTGTTTTGGGGTTGACGGAGCGAAGGATTTTGCCATCCTTCCATAACCCGATAAGAGTGTCTTCAATCATGTTGAAGAGGTAGTTGTCCATCTTTTCTTTGTTCATTGTAATGTTGCTTTGAAGATTGAGTTGACGCAGTCAATGACTACGCTCTTGGGTTGAGGTGAAGTAATGAGATGTTTCTTGAGTTGATGTGTAGTTTCAGGGGCTTCACGTTCGATGTGCTCTACTCGGATGCGGTAGTCCCCGTCGTATGGGTTGGCACTGAGGAGGTCGTTCACTCGCATCATGAGCCGTAGATGAATGAGAAGCATTCGCGGATAGCCCTGCCGTAGCGGGTGTGGAATCCGTAGCTATGTGTGCCAGTCAGCGGCTTGTTCTCCACCATGAAGCAGAGGACATCGTATGGGTCGAGGCCAAACGTTGCACCTGTTTCGGTGGCGGCTTCAAGTAGCATCTCGGGGTCGTGCACACACACTTCCTCTACCACGTAGGTGAAGTAGTCTTCAACATCAGATATTGTCATTGTCTTGAAATTTGGGAGAGTTCTCCATGATAAACTTGGACACCATGTCCTCGATGTCGCTGACCACCTCGTCAATGTCGTTGTTGTCGAGGTCGTACTCTTCTTTCATCAGCCGAGAGAGCATCATGTATCCGCTGGATGCGCCAGCTCCTTCGCGGTGGTTGAAGCAGTCGCTAACGTAGCACCGCAGGTCGTATAAGGTTTCGTTACTCATTGTCTTCGAATTGTGTCCAGTTAAAAATAAATTCTTCAAGGTCTTCAGCAAGGGTCTCCATCTCGGAGTGCAGTATCACCTCTTCGCGGTCAACGAGAAGCTTGTGCAATTCCTTGTATGCTCCTGTGTAGTTCAGCACGTGGCTGATACGTTCGATAAGCTTTTGCTTTTCGAGGTCGGTGAAGTTGATTGTGTTGTTCATGATGTATATTTCCGCCTTTATAGCTCAAATCAGGGGTTAATGATGGTTTTTGACATCACAGATTGTGATTCCAAGTTAGGTTTGGGGATACGGAAGGCGTGCATCACGTAGTCGTCGATGTCGATGAGAGCGTGACTGCCGTAGTACACCGAGGAGATGAAGTCCGTCAGCTGTTCGAGGCCGTGAACCGATGGGTCGTTGTCCATCACGTCGGATGATACACGGGCTACCAAGGACATACACAGAGGGAAGTAGTCCCATGCTTGAGAGGTATCCTGTTGGTCCCACGTGAGCCAGCATGACTCGGTGGAATCACCTCGGTTGGACATATCAATCTCGATGATGCGGAACACCTCGACACTGCAAACGTCTCCGTTCTCGGCAACCCAATCGTCGTGGGTCATGGTGTCGCGATTTACACAGGCATCATAGTCCCCATACTCGTGGGTTGTTGTTACCTCGGCATCGCCTCCGTCTTGGTGTTCGATGTGTACGCACATCTCATCCTCTCGGTAGTCGTCGAGGATTTGCTTGATGTGCTTCTCTGCGAATCCCCGCTTGGGGAAGAACTCACAGGTGGTGTCGGAGTACCCTTCGAAGAGTCCTGCGACAGCGTGGATTACTGCGTATTGTTTCATGATGAGAAAGGATTCTTGTAAGTTTTTTCGATGATGAGGTCGGATGCTTCGTCGATGTTGGACAGGAGTGTGTACAACGGGGTGTTGCATGAGTGCTTGCCATCCAAGGAGGCGCATGACGCGCTCATTAATTGGGCTACATCCCTGCCACGACTGAAGTTGAGGATGAGGGTGACCTTGCTCAGGTCTTCCTGAATTGCTTCGGCAAGTTGCCGTGTGTTCATGTCTTGTAACATGGTTATTGAATTGAAGTTTGAAAATGTTGAGTCGTATAAGTCTCTCTAACTATATACTCTTCATAAATGAAGAGAGTATATAGTAAGAGATACTAGATAGAAGGGAGGTTGGGATTCGAACACAACTGCCATCAGCCTTTTACCACACTGATGTACGCACCGACTGCGCTCCCTTGATAAAGGTGGGGGTGTAGTGACGTTTCACCAAGCACCCCCGATGGTCAAACTTCAATCAACCAATTCCTTTTGTTCGTTTTGCCACTTGTCGTAGCCTTTCTCTACGGCAGTGTTAAGAGCCTCTGCCTGTGCTCGATCGATTGCCTGTCCCTGCATACGGGAGAGTTCGATGATTACTTCGATGATGTCTTTCATGCCATGTATGAGATTTCAGATGGGTTGTACCCAAGTTCGTATAGTGTTGATTCCAAATCCTCAACGTCGTCGAGGTTGACGATGGTGATGATGTCCACCTCTCGTGTAGAGTAGTCGAGGACGGCTACTTGATTGTGTCCGAGTGTTACTTTCATGAGTATTTGTCTTCGATTCGTTGCTTGGTTTCTTCGCAGCATGCTACCCATGCCTCCATGTTCACGAAGGAGAACTTGCCCGCTTCGCAGTTAGCCTTGTAGTCCGCAAGGATTTCGTCCTTGTGCTCGATGTATTGGTCGAGTCCTTTTTGCAGGCAGTCAATCACCACCATTTGTACGAGTGCCCCGTACTTGGAGTAGCCCTCCGTCAGGTGAGTGAGGAACTCCGCATTTGTCATTTGTTTGATGTTGTCCATCGTAA
>Ga0070745_1002151_pt1 | contig 10636 bp, 11 predicted proteins | sample VirMetDEL_Mar_4_FD_77438 | JGI IMG/M metagenome (GOLD analysis project Ga0070745, IMG submission 77438) | Aqueous microbial communities from the Delaware River and Bay under freshwater to marine salinity gradient to study organic matter... | ecosystem: Environmental > Aquatic > Marine > Coastal ...
CTCCTTTGACCATTGGCTGCCGAAGCCCTGAGAGAACCCAAGCAGTAGCAATAAAATCAATTCCATTATTCTGTCTCCACCATTTTGTACACTATTTCCACGTCGCAGACGTCACCCAATATGCCGCCTAAATCGGCTCGTGAAAAGTAGGGTGCGCTGATGGTTCCTATGTGCCAGTTGCCTTGTCCATACTCAGAATCCAACCACTCGCACAGGTTGTCTATGTATGCTTCATCATCATCCTCGATTCCGGTGTAGTCATTGTTCACCAGCGCAGACAAGGCCCACGCTGGTATTTTGTAGGTGTCGCTCTCGAATTGAATTGTCATTAGTAGTCTACTCCTCGTTTCCCTAGTTTCCTCAACCACCGCAACAATGGCGCTCTGTTTTTAATACGCATGACCACGCGCGCAGGATCATCGTGTCGTTTTGTATAGTCCAGAACTTCCCATTGGTGCTCCATGTGGTCGTACCAGATGACGTATCCTAGAAAGTGCATTAGTCCGTTCCCTCAGGTTGTAATTGATTCAATGGTGGCGCACCAGTCTCTACCTAGTAGCTTTTCAGCATCGGAGTAGACAGTCGCTAGATCAGCATGCGGTGCCCAGTTCCTAATGTGTATGGTTGCATCCGCATCGGTATCACGAAAGACTGATCGGAATCTTCCGGAGTCAGTGTTGAATATCAGCACTTCCAGACCGTCTTCAGCGTTTACCAATTGGTCGATTAAATCTGTTGTATGCATTATGCCACCTCCACAAGTGAGTTGATGTAGTCCTGAGACACTGTGCGGCCTACGTCCTTACCGCCTAGATACTGATTGATGTGCTTCGTGGTAGTGACTGAGTAGTGCTGTGCAGTCCTGAAGGCTCCCTGATCGTCATAGCCAGCGACGGGCGTTCGGTAGCTGAAGAGCACCGTAGTATTGCCCACAGTGAGTTCTGTCATATTGCTCTTGATTGGTCGTAATTGCATCTCGTGTTGTCCTCATGTAATGTCAGTTGATGTGCCCATCATACGCTCATGGATGCTGAAGTCCAGCACTTTTTGCACGATCCATGATATCTCCAGAATCTTGAGGTTTCTACAGATTGTCTATTGTTGGCACAGTCTGTGCTAGTGCTGTCTAGTGGGTACTACATAGGCCCTCACATGTCAACACTTGACTCCCAGCTCCACCTATGGTTGCGCCCCGTGTCGCTACCACGGATCGCACCTTATGTCAACACTTGACAGCCCGTGTCATCTGTGGTTGCACCTCGTGTCGCTACACTAGTTTGGCCATCGTGTCAACACTTGACAGCTTGTGCTGTCTGTGGTAGGCCCAGAGTTGGCACGATTCTTGCCTTGGTGGGTCAAATGTTGGACCCGGGGAGGGGGATTGACTGTTGTAAATATTTGTAGTAGCACCCCGGGCACAAAATAGGTCAAATTTGAGTAAAAATTAAGTAAAACTGACGTTTATTCACGAGTTGCATGTCTTTGATTCCCCTCAGGAATACATGAGCAAGCTCAAAACAACAAAAGGTGCGCCCCTGGCGGCACAAATGTAGTAAAAAGTACACCAAATGTAGTAAAAAGTACACCAAAGTTCTTGACTTTTGTAAAAAAATATGGTATAATATAAAGCAGATACTAAGGAACAAATAATGTTTAGCAACAACAGCGATAATTAATCTTATTTAAGGAGTAGCTGAGGCTGCTCAACATCAGTATCTCCTAAGACAAAGGAGGCAATACGATTGTCAGAAGAAGAAACATTAGTTAAACCTAGAAAACGAGGTAGACCTAAGAAATCATTAGTAGAAGCACACAAGAGTGGCTCCAGAGGTGCAGTAGGTAGACCCAAGGGTGACGCAGCTATCATCAATGAGTACAAAGCTCGTATGTTAGCGTCACCTAAGTCCCAAAAAGTCCTTGACAGCATCATGAATGCTGCACTAAACGATGAACATAAGAATCAAGCAGCAGCATGGAAGCTACTAATGGACCGTATGTTACCCATTAGTTACTTTGAGAAGGACAAATTAAGTGGTGGTAGGAACAGTGTATCCATTACCATCAGTGGCATCAACACAGAAGCTACAATAGACACGGGCAGCACTTTAGAAGGAGACTACACTGAACATGAGTGAGTTCAAGTACTTTACTATTGACGAGTTTGACTGTAAGGAGACTGGTAAGAACGAAATGTCCACCAAGTTCCTACACAGGTTGGACGAGCTTAGAGAAGCCTGTGGTTTCCCTTTTACAATCACAAGCGGCTACAGGTCAAGAGAACATAGTGCCGAAGCACACAAGAAAACTGTCGGGCAGCATGTACTTGGTGTAGCCGCTGACATTGCTGTAGCTGACGGTGTACAACGTAGGAAGATCATTGAGGAAGCACTCAAGATGGGCTTCAAGGGTATCGGTGTAGCCAAGAGCTTTGTCCATGTGGATGACCGTGTAACTACACCAGTGATGTGGACGTACCAAATGAAGTATTCCATAGGTAAAAACCTGACGGCTGGTGTATCCAACACGTTATTCACAGTACCAGAAGGCTACCACTGTTACGTCACGTACCTGTTCATTGCTAACGCTGGTGGCTCCACAGCCTCCGTGAGCGCTAGTTGGAACGACGGTTCTACCATTACCTTCCAAGGTGCCAAGTCAGTCAACGGTGGTGACAACTTAGTCTTTGGTGGCCCAGAAGGTGCAATCCTAGTTATGACAGACGGAGATTACCTAAGCATTACACCGGACGCGGGTTCAACCTTTACAGCTATTTGTACGTTTGAGATGATCCCGCATCAAGCCAGTAACTTTGACCTAACGATCTAGTGTCGGAATTAAACATCCAGTTGCTCCCGTGGCAACAAGAGGTCTGGGAAGACCCCACAAGATTCAAGATCGTTGCTGCTGGTAGACGTACAGGTAAATCACGGTTAGCTGCTTGGTTGCTGATTGTGAATGCACTACAGACTGACAAAGGTACGGTGTTCTACGTAGCGCCTACTCAGGGTCAGGCTAGGGACATCATGTGGGAGACCTTGTTGGACTTGGGGCACCCAGTGATCTCAAGTAGTCACATCAACAACCTGCAGATTAAGCTGGTCAACGGTGCAACAATCAGTTTAAAAGGCGGAGACAGACCAGAGACCATGCGTGGTGTCTCCCTGAAGTTCTTAGTGTTGGACGAGTACGCTGACATTAAGCCCGATGTTTGGGAGCAGATCCTAAGGCCAGCACTGGCTGACCAGAAGGGTAATGCGTTGTTCATTGGCACACCAATGGGACGTAATCACTTCTATGATCTGTACAAGTACGCAGAGTTGTCAGAGGACGACTCCTATAGATCATGGCACTTTACTAGCTATGACAACCCACTACTGGATAAGGAGGAAATAGATACCGCTAAGAAGTCCATGTCCAGCTACGCGTTTCGTCAGGAGTTCATGGCGTCCTTTGAAGCCAAAGGCTCTGAGATGTTCAAAGAGGACTGGATTAGTTTTGCAGACAAGAGACCTGAGTTCTTTGACTGTTACATTGCTGTGGACTTAGCGGGCTTTCAGGACGTATCCAAAAAGAAATCAAAGAATACCAAGTTGGACAACACAGCGATTGCTGTTGTGTTTGCCAATGAGGACGGGTGGTACGTAGAGAATATCATTTATGGGCGCTGGACACTGGAAGAAACAGCACAGAAGATCTTCCAAGCCGTTAGGGACTACAAGCCAATTAGTGTAGGCATAGAACGAGGCATAGCAAAACAGGCGGTAATGTCCCCCTTGACAGACATGATGAAACGGAATGGGTTCTTCTTTAGAGTGGAAGAACTGACACACGGTAACCAAAAGAAAACTGACCGTATCATGTGGGCTTTGCAAGGTAGATTTGAACACGGCCTAATAGCGCTCAGCAAAGGGGAATGGAACAGCAGGTTCCTAGATGAGTTGTTCCAGTTCCCCGATGTATTAACGCATGATGACCTAGTGGACGCTTTGGCCTACATAGATCAGCTTGCAAAAGTGCCTTACACTGGCGACTTAACTGAGTACGAGGACTTTGATGTCCTAGACTCCGTATCGGGATATTAATATATGGAAGATTTCAACGAAGAAAACAAACCGTTGATGATTGAGGAACACTTAGAAGACTGGGTGATGCACAAGTGTAACTCATGGCGTGATCACTTTGAATCCAACTACTCAGAAAAATTTGATGAATACTATCGCTTATGGCGTGGTATCTGGGCACAGGAAGATGCAACTAGAGGTTCCGAACGTTCTAAAATCATTAGCCCAGCGTTGCAGCAGGCTGTTGAAAGCTCTGTGGCAGAGATTGAGGAAGCAACATTTGGCAGAGGTCGTTTCTTTGACATCAAGGACGACGCTAATGACCCTGAAAAAGCGGACATTGTATTTCTCCGTAATCAGCTGCATACAGATTTTGAAGCTACTAAGGTACGTAAAGCAGTGGCTGAATGCCTTATTAATTCGGCTGTCTTCGGAACTGGAATCGCTGAAATAGTCATCTCAGAAGAGAAAGAGATGGCACCGGCAACCCAGCCCATCATGGGTGGGGACCTGACTGCCGTAGGTGTAAACATCAGGGACAGGACGATCTGTAAGCTACGTCCAGTCATGCCACAGAACTTCCTGATTGACCCAGTAGCCACGAGTGTGGAAGAAGCACTGGGTGTTGCTGTTGACGAGTTTGTATCCCGACATCTCGTGGAGCAGCTACAGGAGTCCGGTGTGTACCGTGAAGCTGACTTGGGTGGCTCTGCTCCTGACTTTGAGATTGAACCCGACAGGGACCTCACAGTTTACTTGGACGACAAAGTACGTCTTACGAAGTACTATGGTCTTGTGCCTCGTTACCTCTTGGACGACGCACAGGCCGAAGAAGGCGAAGAAGTGTTATCAGAAGACGATAACGATTCTTACTACGTAGAAGCCATCGTTGTCATTGCTAACGAAGGGACTCTGCTGAAGGCAGAAGCTAACCCCTACATGATGCAGGACAGACCCATTGTTGCTTTCCCATGGGACGTAGTACCTTCGCGTTTCTGGGGTCGTGGTGTGTGCGAGAAGGGCTACAACAGCCAGAAGGCTCTTGACGCTGAACTCAGAGCACGTATTGACGCTCTGGCGCTCACAGTGCATCCAATGATGGCTATGGACGCTACACGTATCCCACGAGGGTCACGTCCAGAAGTCAAAGCTGGTAAACTCCTACTGACCAACGGTAATCCACAGGAAATCTTACAGCCGTTTAACTTTGGTCAAGTCAACCAGATTACCTTTGCACAAGCAGATGCCCTTCAGAAGATGGTACAGACCGCTACAGGGGCGATTGACTCAGCAGGCATAGCGGGGTCCATCAATGGTGAAGCAACCGCAGCGGGCATCAGCATGTCTCTGGGAGCCATCATCAAGCGCCACAAGCGTACCCTGATTAATTTCCAAGAATCATTCCTGATTCCTTTCGTTACCAAAGCTGCACATCGGTACATGCAGTTTGATCCTGAGCATTACCCCGTGTCGGACTACAAGTTCCACGCTACGTCAACACTGGGCATCATGGCCCGTGAATACGAGGTCACTCAGCTAGTACAACTGCTGCAGACCATGAAGGCTGACTCACCACTCTATGGTTCTCTGATCTCAGCCATCATCGACAACATGAACATCAGCAACCGTGAAGAACTGATTGCACGTCTTGAGCAGGCATCGCAGCCCACTCCGGAACAGCAACAGGCTGCACAGCAAGCACAACAGGCACAGCTTGAGTTTCAACAGTCCCAGACAGCAGCACTCATGGGTCAAGCTCAGGAGTCCCAAGCTAGGGCACAGAAGATCATTATTGAATCTCAGGCGATACCACAGGAACTCCAAATCAGTAAGATCAAGGCCATCACTACTAACCTACAGGCAGGAGACCAAGACGACAAAGAGTTTGAGCGTCGCCTGAAGGTCGCTGAGCTTGCTCTGAAGGAAAAGGACATTAAGCTTAAGGAGAAGTCCTCAGTTCTGAGCTTGGAGCGTAGAAACAGCGAGAAGAAAGCTGAAGAGCAACTCATGAGTAGGATCATGCAGTGAACGTAGACCTCAAGATTGCAGCGGTCTATGACAAACTTGAGCAGAAGATCAATGCTGTCACAAAAGCTGCTGGTCCTAAAGGTGACAGAGGCGATCAGGGTCCAAAAGGTGACTCCGGTAAACAAGGCCCAGTTGGTCCTGTAGGTCCAAAGGGTGACAAAGGAATTGATGGGAAGACTGGCAAGGACGGTAAAGACGGTAAAGACGGAGTTGGTATAGAGTCCATTGAAGAAGCTATAGACGGTAGCATTGTCTTCAATCTTTCCGACGGTTCCCAGTACGACGTTGACGTATCTGGTCTGATGCAGGAGGCTACGCAGAACATAGTCTCTTCCAACACAGTCCGGCTACATGATAAAACATGGATTGACTATGTAAACGGATATACGACAACTCCTACGCTGCTATCAACGATAGCTGACGGAGACGTATATGAATATACCTACACTAATACAACACTCTACAGATTAGTTCCATCAGGTTCTGCTATAGACTCGTTCTATACAGCATTCTCCGGTGGGGTTCTTAGCGGTTTAGTTGTTGAAAAAACAATTATAGTTTGAGGATAACAAATGGCTATTGCTACAGATATTGCTATTGACGGCAGCGGTAATATCTACTACAAGGGTGCAGTACACGGCGCAGCTGGCGCTGGTTACTACACTGTCTTGGAGTTACACCGCTTCCTACAAGATCTAGCAGACGACGCAAGCGCATCCGGAGATGATCTTATTGACATCACGAGCGTCACACCGTCTGACAGATCAACTGACAACATTATTACAATAAAGACTGGCTACCAGTTAGACGACGCTAATGCTAGTGCTACTGACGCCATCTCTGAACACTTGTACGATGGCTCCGTCATTCAGGAAGGCGACGGTACAATCTATGACGGTATGTTTGTAATTGCTGCTGAAGGAATGGACCTTCAGATTCTGCAAAACGGCGCTATCGTTACGAATGACTTCTGGAACACAGTCCCTAACGGTCTGTCAACCAAAGGCTTAAACAGAGATTCTGCTAACGGTGTTTCACATCGGTTCCTGCTCAAAGTAAACAACGCAGGTACTGAGATTGACGGTAGACGTCTCATCGGTATGACTCGTGAAACCGGGTTTACCTACTCAGAATTTAAGATTAACGGTACGTCACGAGGTAACAACGTACTTGCATTAACCTATGCTGCTGACATTAACGATACAACTGACGCTTCCGGTAGAACGACTATTACCAACACGGAAGGCTATCGTTCATTAGACATCAGCGGAGACGGTACTTCTGAGCCTTACTACTCAGAATGGAATATGGATACATATACCAGTAAAGAGTTCTATGAGCGCATGAAGTACATCACTCGTCGTGGTGAGACTGCGCTTATCTATGGCTTAGAAGGTCGTGTATTCAGAGGAGTTACACACCAGCTTGACGGAACACAATCAAGCGGTACGTTCGTTGAACCAGAAAGCCTGAGTTGGACTGGTGGTACTGGACAGTTGTTGGCTATTGACAGCACAACAGCAGGTACTAAGATCTGGATGCAGATTCTCACAGGTACTGCTCCAACAACAGGTAACGTAACGGGTAACGGTGGTGCTATCTTTGCAGTCTCCGGTGCTACTGACCGTACCGTATCAAGTCCTTTCTGTGGTCAGTCCACTGGTTCAGCACTTATTGGTGCCTATGGCTTTGGTATGGAAGTTGCCGATACGTCAGCCTCCGACACCTTTACGGACTTGACTGCTACCACGGTCAACCCACCAAACAACGTAACGTTTACAGTTAATGGCATTGTTTCTGGTGAGGACCGTGTACTTGTTGGTCCTGCTAACGGCTCTGCTTTACGTACTGACCAGTTTAACTTAAATACAGCTGTTACTGGTGCTTCCACGTCAGTTATCGTAGAGACTGGTAGTGAAACTATCGGTGCTTCTACGCCAAACCAAACGGACACACCTACGAGCGGAACTATTCGTGTTAAAGGTGATGATGGTGTTTATCATCGTGTGCCCTACACAGGTTTGACTAAAGCGTCCACTACACTTACATTCACTGGCTGTTCTAACGTACCTACGGCGTCAATTGCTAATGATGTGTTTATTAGTTACATCGACAAGGTAGCTGCAAGCAGCAGTGAGTCCTACACTACTGTATTCTCCACAGGCAACCCACGATCTCTGTTTATCCGTGTTCGTGACGGTGGTACTGCTGGAGATACCGTCCCAATTAAGACTTTTGAAAGTACAGGCACACTAGGATCTGCCGGAGGTACTTCTACAGCAATTAGGACGAGTGATGCTTAATGGCTACAATAGCTACGGATCTTACGGATTACGCGTTAGCTGAAGCGACATCAGACACCACTGGAGTTGGCGGGACTTGGACTCAGTTCGGCTCCGGTGGTGGTACTGGTTTTGGCGCTGGTGTTGACTTTGCTATGCAAGGGACTAACGCCGTGGATCTTAAAGTCAGCAACAGTGAGAAAGGGGCAGCAGTAACGTTAAACTCTGCCCAAACACTGTCTGCTGGAGATCACGTATTTGTCTGGACGTTTATTGCAACGCCGGGACTAACTAATGACATTCAGAACAAAGGTTCTGCTGTTATCGTAGGTTCTGCCAGTAACGCATACGTTCAGTACCATGTAGCTGGTAATGATACTTTTGGTGCACAGGGTCGTGTAGGTTTGTGTTATCCTATAGACTACTCCGTAAGAACAGCTAACGCTTCTGCGCCCTACAGAACATTGCAGGGAAGCCCATCAGCAACACCGCAGTACATAGGACACTCTGCTAACATAACAGCAACCGTAAAAGGTAATAACGTTGCTTGTGATGCTGTTAGAGCAGGCACAGGTATCTACGTTACTGCTGGAACTGCTGGATCACCCGCTACGTTCTCAGAAGCAGCTACATCTAATGACAACGTAAGCAACCGATGGGGTGTTCTTACGTCTCTGGGCGGTACTTCGTATGAACTACAGGGCTACTTCGTAATAGGTCAGGACTCTAGCCAAACTCCTACTCAAGCGTACTTTGCTGACTCAGGCGCGTCCATTACGTTCATTAATACCATCCATGCTGCATCAGACTTCACAAGAGTCGTCGTGGACCACGCAAGCACAACTTGCAACTTGGACTCCATCAGTTTTTCAGCAGCAGGGTCAACGAACAGAGGACGCTTCATAGTTAATAACGCCAGTTCAACCGTAGCACTCACTGGTTGTTCTTTTGGTGACATGAACATCACCACGTTACAAGCTGGAGTAACAGCTACTGGCTGTACTTGGCGAGGCTGTGAAAAAGTAACACAGAACAGTGCCACATTGACTAACTGTACATTCACAGGAAGTACAGCGGCTGTTGCTTTGGAAGTAAACAGCCTCAACGACGTAACTGGCTGTAGTTTTACATCTGCTGGTACAGGACACGCAGTTGACTTAGGTACTGTCTCCAGCAGCACCTCAGTAAGCTGGGACTGTACTGATAGTGGTTATGCCGGTACTAATGGGTCTACAGGAAACGAGACAATACTTGTCAACGTAGCTTCTGGGCAGACACTAACTATCAACGTAACTTCTAATGGAACTACGCCTACTTACTACAACACAGGAAGCGGGACGGTAAGCATCGTTAGTGGTGCTGTGACAGTCAAAGTCACTGTTAATGACTCTTCAGGCAGTCCTATTCAAAATGCTAGAGTCTACTTAACCAGAGCCTCTGACAGCGCTGTTGTTCTCAGTGGTCTGACCAATGCTTCCGGAGTTATTCAGGACACAGCCTACACGTACACAGCGGATGACAATGTATCCGGTTGGGCTAGGAAATCATCAGCATCGCCATATTATAAGGAAGGGCCTATTTCGGGAACAATTACTAGCACAGGTTTTAGTGGCACTGCTATCCTTCAATTGGACGAGTAACTATGGCAATAACAATAGACTGGGGAACTAAAGTCATCAGTGTCCCAAAAGCTGACACGACGCTGATACAGTCCAGCCCAACGGAGATTCGTCAGCTCAACTTGAACACGTTCAGGCTTACATTGAAGGATCTTGAAGATTCTGAAGAAGGTATGGCGTATCTGAGAACGCACAACCACAACACCTCAGTAACCGTAGGTGGCGTAACGTTGGCTCGTGTTGTTGAGATTATTAATGGCTATACAGTGACCTTTGAGGACGGTCAGTATGCTGTTAACCTTGTTGGTGCAAACAGTAATGTCGGAGATGTTGTTAACGTTAACCAAGTGTCTGTACGATCTGCCAACAGTGCAGGTTTGCAAGATCTGTCTGTATTGTTATCTGCTGCATATCAGGGCGAGGTTTGCGTGGATACCGTCAATGGTCAGTCTGGTACTGACGTTCCTCTTGGCACGAGAACTCAGCCTGTTAATAATTTCGCTGATGCAAAGACTATAGCGGAGAAAGAAGGTTTAAGACGTATTAGGATTCTCAGTTCCTGTACTTTGGACACTGTGGACTTCTCAGACGGCTACGTATTCACCGGAGACAATCCGGGTACTGATGTTCTTACTGTGGCTGAAAG
>Ga0070745_1002152_pt1 | contig 10630 bp, 22 predicted proteins | sample VirMetDEL_Mar_4_FD_77438 | JGI IMG/M metagenome (GOLD analysis project Ga0070745, IMG submission 77438) | Aqueous microbial communities from the Delaware River and Bay under freshwater to marine salinity gradient to study organic matter... | ecosystem: Environmental > Aquatic > Marine > Coastal ...
ACTGGACCCGCAACCCCCGCTACCGCGACGCCGTCTCCGAGTCTCGCCGCTACCGCGCCCGCGTCGTGAACGCACAGCGCAGCTATTGGGTCGCCGTCGCGCTCTGGCGCCTCGACGGCGACCTCTCCTCCGCGACCGTGACCTACCACGGGCAGGTCCGGCCCTGAGAAACTTCTCAGGATTCCTCTTGCAACCCCCTCCACGGCGTGTATAATACGCCCCGTCGCCGCAAGGCACCCAACAACCCCCAACCCCGACCCACTACCATGACCCTCACCTCCCTCACCCTCCAGGGTAACCGTGACTTCTTCGCCGACCTCGCCGACCAGTTCTGCATGGGCACCGTCCTCGGCGACCTCCGCGCTTTCGCCATGCAGGTGGCTGGGAAGCTCGCCCACGACGCCAGGGACACGTTCCCGGCCCTCAGCCGCGCGGCTCAGGACCTCGCGGAGGCCATCCTCGCGGGGCAGGCGCCCGACGACCTCGGCGACCGCTCCGACGACCTCGTGGATGCGCTCAAGGCTGCCATCCGCCGCGCCCCGCTGGAGGTCGGGCAGGGCGTCTCGATCTTCTACGTGGACGACGAGTACCCCGCCACCGTCGTCAAGGTCTGCTCGGCCTCGCGCGTCTGGGTGACCGTGGACGATAGCGAGTGGCTCCCGGAGGAGAACCGCTACGAGTACACCCGCCGCCCGGACGGCAAGCGCCGCGCCTTCAGCCTCCGGAAGAACGGGCGTTGGGTCGAGGTCGGGCGCAAGATCGGCCAGGGCTGCACGCTCGGCATTGCCGGGGGCCGCAACTACTACCGCCCCCGGGAAGCCTGAGAAGTCAAGGAAAACCCGGGAGAAACTTCTCCCAACTTTCTCCCGGGTTCCTCTTGCAACCACCTCCACGGTGTGTATAATACACCCCATCGCCGCAAGGCACCCCACGAACCCCCAACCCACCCCGCTACCATGTACGCCGTCCACTTCGAGATTCCCGACATCGACGACTCCGGCATCCTGACCGAGATCTACCCCACCCCCGGCAAGGCCCACGCCGCCCTCATGGGCTACCTGTTCGACCGCGAGCAGGCCGAGACCACGGACACCGTCGAGTCCGTCCGTGGCCCCGAGGACACCCGCGTGGCCCGCGAGGTCACCGTGCGCCGCGAGGGCTTCGGCCTCGTCGCCCTCGTGACCATCTACGAGGTCGTCCTGGCCTGAGAAAGTTCTCAGGATTCCTCTTGCGCCCCGCCTCGGCGTGTGTATAATACCCCCCATCGCCGCAAGGCACCCCACCAACCCCCAACCCGACCTAAGCCATGACCTCTTCCGCCATGAACGATGCAACCCTCTCCGAGATCCTCTCCGCCGTCGTGCACGACGACGCCGGGGCGATCGACCGCCTGTACGATTACCTGCGACTGCTGGACATGGACGATGCCGCCATCTACCGCATCGCTGAGGCCGTCCACCTGCGCGACGCTGTTAGCCCGTACATGGACGCACAGCGGGAGCACCTCTTCGCCCTCGTCGAGCGGGAGTGGCTGCAGGTCTTGACCGACGGCGTGCGCGAGTCCTTCGAGGGCCTCTTTGGAACCAAGGACCGCTCCTGATGAAGGCCACGACCCGCAAGGCGGCCCGCGCCGCATACGACCGCATCCCCAACCCCAACGCCGCGCAGGAGGCGGGCGCCATTGTCCTCGGACTGCCGCTCCTGATCGTCGCCCTGTTCGCCCTCAGCGCATACGGGATCATCTGAGAAACTTCTCCGGATTCCTCTTGCAACCCCCTCCACGGTGTGTATAATACACCCCGTCGCCGCAAGGCACCCCAACAACCCCCAACCCCACCCCGCTACCATGACCATCACCTTCACCGACCGCCTCCTCGCCCTCGCCGCCACCCTTGAGATCGACCCCGAGGCCGTGGACCCCACGACCTACTCCCCCGAGGAGTTCGAGGCCGAGGGCGCGGAGTACCTCGTCCTCACCTACGACGAGGCCAAGGCCGAGGTCGATGAGCGCCTCGACTCCTACTGCGACGAGTTCGTTCTCGACCTGATCCCTGTGAGCCTCCAGTGCTACTTCGACGCGGACGGCTGGAAGCGCGACCAGTGGTTGAGCGGGATCTGCATGGGCGAGTGGCTCGCCACCTACGACCACCACGAGCTTGAGTCCCCGTGCGGCACGTTCCACATCTACCGCACCAACTGAGAAGTCAAGGAAAACCCGGGAGAAACTTCTCCCAACTTTCTCCCGGGTTCCTCTTGCAACCCACGCGGCGGCGAGTATAATACACCCCATCGCCGCAAGGCACCCCACGAACCCCCAACCCACCGACGCCATGTCTGACACCCTCCCGCACTTCGAGTACATCCGAGGCACCCTCTACAACCTCACCCGCGCCATGCTGGGCGAGGACGCCGCTGAGCACGGATACCGCGTGGCCGAGCGCCTTCTCAACGCCGGGGCCTCCTGGGGCCTCGCCGCCATCGGGCAGATCCACGACCTCGCGGAGGACACCGACCTGTCGGTGGAGGACGTCGCGCACCTCGTGTCCTCCACCTCCCTGAACTACATGGAGCAGGACTACCTGTACGACGAGATCCTGAAGGCGCTCGACGGAGTGACCCGCCGGGACGGAGAGGTGTACGCCGACTTCATCGAGCGCATCCGCGCCACCTCCGACCTCGCCGTCGCTATCAAGCTGGCGGACCTGCGCGACAACCTGAGCCGCTGCTCCGAGTCGCTGGCCAAGCGGTACCGGAAGGCGCTGGAGCGGCTGGAGGTCTTCGAGCCGACCCGCGACGAGATGCGCGAGATCCGCTGAGAAGTCAAGGAAAACCCGGGAGAAACTTCTCCCAACTTTCTCCCGGGTTACCCTTGCAACCCCTTCCACGGTGTGTATAATGCACCCCGTCGCCGCAAGGCACCCAACAACCCCCAACCCCAACCCACTACCATGGCCAACCCCAACATCCCCTGCCCCGCGCCCGCTCCCATCGACCCTGACCTGATGATCTTCCGCTCGTGCCTTGACGGCGAGCCCAAGGTCATCTCAGCCACCGACCCCTGCGAGGCGCTCGACGGCGACGTCTCCATCGAGCGCCTCGTTGAGGCCCGCTACCTCCTGGGCCTTGAGATCGAGGCCCGTCTCGCCGCCCAAGGCCGCCCTGTCACCGCCTCCTGATGCTCAAGATCCTCCTGCTCGTCGCCCTCCCCCTGTTCCTCCTCTGCCACGCGCTGGGCTCCGGCGCCCGTTCCTGATACCATGCAAGACCAAGCCACCACCCTCGCGGCCCGCCGCGACCGCGCCCTCGACGCCGCCCGCTACACCCTCGACCCGGTGGAGCGCCTCGCGGCCCTGACCGCCGCCGACCGCCTGGACGCCGACGCCATTGAGTCGGAGTACGCCGCCGCCCTCTCCGACCTGCTGGAGGCGTCCCGATGAGCCACGACGGACCCGGCCCCCTGGGGGCCGATAGCTTCTCCTGGGACGACGCCGTGGTGGATGGGGTAATGCACCACCTAGACGGCGAGGAGGCCCCCACCACTGGCGCCACCATCCGGCCCTCGGAGGCCGTGCCCCGGGGCCTCGACGGCGGACTGCCTACCGCGCTGGGCGTGGACCGCCGCGAGCCCGAGCAACGGGAGGAGGCCATCCTAGCCCACCGCGCCCGCATCGACGCCGCCCGGAGACAGGGCCTCATGGCAACCGAGGAGGCCCTCGACAATCCCTCGGATTTAGACTTGACGTGGCGCCGATGATGCGCTACGACCCCCCGACCCTCATCTTCCTCGCGTGCACCGCCGCCGCCTACGGCGCGGCCCGCCTCACCCTCGACCACTACGACCCCGAAGCCATGCCGAACCCTAGCACCCTCGCCGCCGCCGACCAGCCCGCGCACATCGAGCCCGTCGGCTACACCGTCGCCCCCCGCCTCGACATCGCCGCCCTCGATGACGCCCGCCAGTGCCTCCGACGCGCCCACGCCCACGCCTCGCCCGGGGGAATGATCCGGGCGGTGCTCGGGGACCTTGAGGCCCTCCAGCGCTCCGAGGGCATCCCGTGCGAGGTTCACCGGGACGTCGGCATCGTTCGGGGTCTCCTGACCGCCGCCCTGCTCATCGGCACCGAGTCGCCCCACTGCGAGCGGCTCATCCGTGAGGCGTCTATCACCCTGGGCGGGTGAGGTCAAGGGAAATCCTGTAAGAATCCGGGGGCCGAAAAGTGCGCCCGCTCTGTTACAATGGGGACATGAATTGGCCTCACATTTCCGAGCGGGCGCACCTCGCCCCGGCTTACGCCCTCGTCGTGCTCCTGGGGTACACCCTCGGCCTGTCCCTGCACGTTCTGCTGGATTCTCTCTGAGCGTAAGTCCAGCAGCCTAGGGCACTTAGGTCCATCAGCAGCCCCCCGCCGAGATTTCTCTGGGCGGGGGGTTGCGTCATGCAGGGAGGTCTGTATAATACACCCCATCGCCGCAAGGCACCCCACGAACCCCCGACCCTCCGAAGCCATGACCGCCACCGCCCGCAAGATGACCCCCGCCCGCCTCCGCTCCCTCTTCCGCCGCGAGGTCACCGCCGCCCGCGCGACCTTCCGGGCGATGGGCTGGGCCTCCGCGATCCGGGGCCTCCGCAACGTCGAGGTCAAGGTCTCCGGCCAGCTCAGCCGCGCCGCCGGGTCCTGCACCTTCTACGAGGCCCGCCCGTGCCTCATCAAGCTCTCCTCCAAGCTGCTCTGCCACGAGACCGCCACCGAGGCCCACGCCGTCGAGGTCATCCGCCACGAGATCGCCCACGCCGCCGCCGGGCTGGAGGCTCAGCACGGGGCCGAGTGGAAGCGGGCCTGCGCCGCCATCGGCTCGACGGGGGACGTCTACCACGACCTCCACGCGGCCGCCGACGCCGCCAAGCCCCGGGACCGCTGGTACACCCTGGAGTGCGCGTGCTGCGGCGAGTCGATCGGCAACGGGACGACCCTCACCGGGCGCGAGGCGGCGCGGTGGACCCGGGGCAGGGTCACCCGCTGCTGCAAAGTGCACGCCCGCCGGGTACTCGTCGGCTGAGAAGTCAAGGAAAACCCGGGAGAAACTTCTCCCAACTTTCTCCCGGGTTCCTCTTGCGCCCCGCCTCGGCGTGTGTATAATACACCCCATCGCCGCGAGGCACCCAACAACCCCCAACCCACCGACGCCATGAAGTTCACCACCACCCACCGCTCGCCCCGCCTTGTCGCCGCCACCGCCACCGTCGAGGGCCACGAGGTCGAACTCCTGTGGCAGCGCACCAAGCAAACAGGCCAGAGCGGCTACAGCTGGAAGGCCCTGGTAACCTGCGACACGCTCGACCTCGGCGCTGCTGCCAAGGACCACGAGCGCGTCTATGGCTGGGCCCCGTACGGCCAGAACGGCGACCGGATCGCCGGAAGCGCTCGCCCGGTCGGCGACCTGCGCCGAGTCAAGGCCCGCGCCATCGAGATCGCCCTGGCCGCCATCGCCGCCGCCTGAGAAACTTCTCCGGATTCCCCTTGCACCCCACGCCCCGGGGTGTATAATACGCCCATCGCCGCGAGGCACCCCACCAACCCCCAACCCCACCGACGCCATGTCCGAAGCCACCACCTACAACATCACCTACATCCGTTCCGTCCACGTCTCGTGCAACGTCCAGATCCCGGCGGAGGTCCTCGCCGGGCTGAGCGAGGCTGAGGCCGACGACGCCGTGTACGATTACGTTTTCGAGAACGGGCTCGCCGGGGCCGAGTTCGAGGAAGAGGACCTCGGCCTGGACGGCCACTCTCTGGTCGTCGAGGGTCCGGTTCAGGGCTGAGAAACTTCTCCGGATTCCTCTTGCAACCCACGCGGCGGCGGGTATAATACGCCCATCGCCGCGAGGCACCCCACGCACCCCCAACCCCACCGACGCCATGACCTCCACCTCCCCCGCCGCCGCGCCCCCCACCTTCCCGGTCCACTGCTGCGAGTGCAGCGAGTTCATCGCGACCACCGAGTGCGAGACGGCCGCCACCTCCCCCGTCCAGTGCCAGGACTGTCACCAAGATTACATCCGCAGCCTGTAGGGGACTGAGAAACTTCTCCGGATTCCTCTTGCAACCCCCGCCACGGTGTGTATAATACGCCCATCGCAGCAAGCGACCCGCCAACCTCCAACCCCACCGAGACCATGACCTCCACCTCCCCCGCCGCCGACCTTCTCCTCTCCATCGCCGCCTACATCGAGCGCCCCGGCGGCTGGGTGACCGCTGACGGCGTCCTCCACCGGGCCGACGTCGCCCGGGAGGCCGACGCCCTCGGCCTCGACACCCGTGGCCTCGTGGAGATCTTCACCGACTACACCGGGCAGCCCTACATGGTCCGCCCCACCCACCGGGGTTGGCTCGCCGCCGCGCGACTCCAGCGCCGCCGCTCCTGAGAAAAACCCCGGGAGGGGGTTGACTCCCCCTCCCGCCCCGGTTACACTCCTCCCATCGCCGCGAGGCACCCCACGCACCCCCAACCCACCCCACTACCATGATGAAGAAGAAGCACTGGGTCCTGATCCGCAAGAACACCGGGCTGGTCGCCGCCTGGAGAGACTACGGCGATACGGCCTGGGGCTCCCCGGAGTACACCGTCCTCGGCTACCACGAAGGAAGCTACCGGGACGCCCTCCGCGTCGCGCACTCCCTCGCCTGATCGCCGCCTCCCCCGACCCGCCCCGCTCCCCTCCCCCGAGGGGGCGGGGCTCCTTCATGTAGGGGCCACTGCCATTATGGCAGTCAAGTGTTCGACGGGGGAGAGACGAGTGCCCGGGCTCACCCACCCCCGACGGACCCTCCGGACCCCCGCCAACCCCCGAGGCTCTGTAAGCCCGCACAGCGCATCCGACACCGGATACGACCTCGGACCCGTAGAGAACGAGAACGTCCAGCCAGCGGCCACAGAGCAGCCCTCTCGCCGACGATTCGGCCCTGGCACACCCCCGCCGAGCACTCCCCCAAACCCGACACTCCCCCCGTCTCAGATCGAGATCTTCCCAAGAGAAGACAGAAAACCCTTGACACAGGGGGAGAGAGACACACAGGGAACACACTAGAGAGAGGCACACAGGCACACACACACAGGGGGAGCAGCCTTGCCACACAGGGGGAGAGAGCCACGCGGAACGGGGCGGAGCAGCCTTGCCACACAGGCGGAACCACGCGGAGAGAGCCACGCGGAACGGGGCGGAACTAACTCCGCGCACTGCGCCTGTCCAGGAAATTCTGGGGGAAATGCGCCGGACATAGGCCATGGTGCCCCAAATTGGGCTCACAATTAGGGCAGAAAGTGCTGGACAGCGCCCCCACGCCCGTGGTACAATGCAGGGGGGATCACTCTCTCCCCCCTGGGCAGCTGCCGCGCGCCTTGCTCCTATCCCGCCCGCCCGTCCCACTACACTACCACACAGGGGGAGGGGTGGCAAGGCAAATCCCCGCTATCTTTCTGCGAAGGTTTTCGGGATTCCGCTTGCCACACACAGGGGGAGTGTGTTACAATGAACGGGGGTGCCGACCTTGGCGGGGCTCGGAGTTGCAGGGGGCGTAGCGTGGGGAGCGTGGGGCCTTAGCCCCACCGGACTGCGCGGAGCAGCGAGGCGTAGCCGGCGGGTGCGCCCCCTGGGCGTATCCGCCGGCGGAGCCGGCGTCGGTGTGAGGCGTAGCCGGCGGGTGCGCCCCCTGGGCGTATCCGCCGGCGGAGCCGGCGTCGGTGTGAGGCGTAGCCGGCGGGTGCGCCCCCTGGGCGTATCCGCCGGCGGAGCCGGCGTCAAGAGGAAAGTGCCGGTAATTGCCGGCGTTTTATCCTTGACAGGGGCCGGCGCCGGCGGTATGGGGCCGGCGGTCTCAAATTGAAATCTTCGCCAAGAAAGTCCTGTTCTTTCTTGCGCCCACGTTGGCGCCATGCTATTGTGTGGGGTGGCCGGCTCGAATTGAAAATGTGTCCGGGAAAGTTCTGTTCTTCTCGGCGTCTTCATGCGCCGCGCGCCCGCGCCCGCGGGCTCTTCGAGGGCGCGAATACATTCTGGAAACATTTGTGTCCAACCGTGGGTGGGGGCATACCTCCCCCCTCCCCCTCCGGCGATGGGGGCGTCGGCGCCGCGGCGCGTGGGGTTGTGTCCGGGGCGAGGCTAGGCGGGCCTCGCCCCGGGGCGGGGCTCAGTCGGCCCAGACCATCGTGGCCAGGCGGTCCACCGCCTCCCAGGCGGCGAGCCAGTCGGCGTGGTGAGGCCAGGAGGCCAGGGCCGAGGCCACCGCGTCCAGGGCGGTGGGGAGATCCCAGTCGCCGTTGGCGACCTCGGAGAGGATGCCCCGGGCGTGGGCGTTGGGGGTCTCGGCCAGGAGGGTGAGGGCGGCGTAGCTTGCGCTCATGTCGTTGTGGGGGTTGTGCGAGGGGCGCTTCCCCTCGCTTGTGCGTGAATGATACTCGATGGGGCCTGGAAGTGTGTTTCCAAAGTGCGATTTCTGGCAGAAACTTGGGGCTCCCTAAGTGCCTGCGCCGGCGGCACTTACGTCGTTGCCTCTCAGACGCCCTGTGAGCCCCTCTGCTGCACTTTGGGCCCAACGTGACCCGATACCCTCAGGAGAGACGAACGTCGATTTCATGTCACATTGGCATGCCCGACTGCCAGAATGGCAGGAATCGGGCGGATCAAGTGAAATCCGCCTAATGTGGGGAGAAATCTCTCGGACGCGCGGTCGCCCGTGGGTACGGCCATACCTCCCCTCCCCTCCCTCGTTTCAGGTGGACGGTGGCCCCGGTAGACCCTTGCTCGTGCGCGAAATGATACCCGCGTGGGCCTCGGAATGCTTGTCCAAAGTGTGATCTCTCGCGAGAACCTTTCTTCGCCGGCGTAAGTGCCTGCGGTTGCGGCACTTAGCGCGGTTCGGGGCAGAAGTTGCTCGGATTCCCGACTCGACGCTGTACAGGGGGAGCGGCGCCTGTATACTGGGGGCATCGAAGCGAACGGCGCTTCGCCCTACAGACCTCTCACCCCCGAGAACCATGGCCTCCACTCGACTCACCCGCGCCCTCAACCTCCTCATCGAGGACTGCGGCACCTCGACCCTCGACCTCCCCGCGACCGACCTGGCGGTCGACGCCTGCCGCATCATCGCGGCGGCGGACCTCCCTGAGGTCCACCGGGTGGCCCTGGCCCGGGACCTGCAGAAGGTCCTCGTCTGGCCCGCTGACCGGGTCCAGAGGGACTTCCTCAGGGACGCGGCCAAGAAGGCCCTGCGGGCCCTGGGGGCCTGAAAGAAATCCGAGGCGGGGCTGGTAATCCCTCCCCGCCTCGGTTATCATCTCTATACCCAGGGGGGAGGGCGCGCCTCCCCCCGCAACCCAACCCCGAACATCATGGCCACCCTCATCGCCGTCGCCTGCGACCCCACCACCCCCCTGAACACCTTCGCCCTCCACGTGGACGGGGAGGAGGTGGTGATCTCGGACCTCATCCAGATCGAGCCGACCCGTTACCACCCCTACCGGATCACCCCCACCCTGGAGGCCCAGATCAGGGCCCAGGCCCTGGAGCGGATGGGCTGGACCATCACCTGGGCCGCGGGGCAGGAGCCCGTCTGAGGGCCGGCGGTCGCAAGTCCCTGCCCCGCAGGGACTTGCGACAACTTCGCCACAGAACCGAGTTTTCCCTGGCGCCCCCCAGGGCAGACGCTAGAATAGGGGCATACCCAGCGGGGGAGACCCCGCGCAACCCACACTACGCTATGAACAACCTCGTCCAGCTCACGAAGACCCCGCCGTACGCCACCCTCTCCCCCCGCGCCAAGGAGGCGATCTTCGACGCGTACGTCGAGGACGCCTGCATCCGTATCGAGGTGGTGGGAGAGGACGGCCTCTACACCGTCCTGCATCACTTCGACGGCGACGGCTGGGAAGTCCGGGACCCCGACGGCCTCACCATCGTCGAGGGCGCGCACGCCTGGGCCCAGGAGGTCGAGGACATCGTCCGGGTCTGAGTCAAGAAGAAACCCCGGAACCTTCTCGAAAGGTTCCGGGGTTTTCTCTGTACACAGCCGGGACGGCGTGATACAATGAAGGGGGGTGCCCATTTTCCGCCGGCCCCAAGTTGGACACACCTCCCGCGGCCGCCTACCCCCCCCCCGCCCCTCCCCGCCCACCCGCCAGGATAACCGCGGGACCTGGCCAGCGCCACACTATTCCGGGAGAAACTTTCTTCCGAGATTCCCGACTGGAGTGTTGCACTCCCCAGGACAGACGCTATAATGGGGGCATACCCAGCGGGGGGATCACCCCCCGCGCAACCCACGCCACGATATGAACAAGCGCCAGCAGCTCAACACCCTCCTGAACGTCACCCTCCCCGAGACCGTCTCGGCCCAGCAGTGGGGGCAGACCATGGACCACATCAGCACCGCGCTGAACCTCGCCTGGAACGACCCGAGCGTGGATCCGACCGAGGGCTACTTCCGGGAGGCCCTGCTGCGCGCCCGGGCGCTCGCTTCCAGCGGTGCGGTCGCTGGGATGTGGCTCGGGGCCCAGGACGCCTCGGACCTGGAGGAGGCGCTCCACGGGGCCCTGGAGGACGCTGCGGACATCCTCCTGGAGGGCTGAGAGTCAA
>Ga0070745_1002158_pt1 | contig 10621 bp, 4 predicted proteins | sample VirMetDEL_Mar_4_FD_77438 | JGI IMG/M metagenome (GOLD analysis project Ga0070745, IMG submission 77438) | Aqueous microbial communities from the Delaware River and Bay under freshwater to marine salinity gradient to study organic matter... | ecosystem: Environmental > Aquatic > Marine > Coastal ...
AATGGAATATCCGTCGAAGAAATACCTGTAGATGAGATTCGGTATGCTTATGAAAGAATTGAATCTGATCTACATGTCATAAGAAATAAAAGTTACTCTGATTGGATACCAGCAGATATATATCTAGCATTACGTAATAAAAATGCTACGCTATATATGTTTTATGAAACTGATAAATATGTTGGCTTTGTTATCTGCTCGTTAATCTCAGACCCAGGCGGTGAACCTACGCTATTTATCTGGGCAAGTTATCAAAAACCAGAGTATAATTATAGGGAAGTAGGGTTTACTTTTTTAGATAAGCTAGCCCTAGAAAAAAATGTGAAGACATTAGAGTTTCACACAAGTAGACCAGGATGGACCAGGGTTGCACGGAAGCACGGATTTGAATTAACAAGCTATGTTTATAAGAAAGAATTATGAGTTCAAAACCAAAAAAACAAAATTTTCAAGCTTCTGAACAAGAGAAAGCACTTGCTTCTGTAAGCAAAGCAGAAAAAGATTACTTTAATCAGAAGTATGGACCCTTGCTTCGAGAGATGCGGGATCTTTCTGAGAAAGAAGATTTAGGGGGACTAGCGCGTGGTACAGCACAAGCTGATACTATGCAGGCTTTAAGCAGTCGACCTAGCTTAGCTGCAGCTCGTTCTGTTGATCAAGCCGCTGATTTAGCTTCCGCTGCTTCTGCACAACAATTACAGGGTAGTGCACAAGCTTTAGGTGCTCAAAGACAAAGACAAATTGGGGTCTTAGGTACCGCAAGAGGTCAAGCTGCTGAGGCTCAATCCGGTTTAGCGCAAGCTGCTAGGATTCAATCTACAAAACAATTACAAGAAGCCAAAGCAAAACAAACTATTAGAAACGCGCGTTTAGCTGCAGGTGTTCAGTTAGGAACTACTTTCGGATTACAGGGCGCAAAAAATATATCTAGTGGTCAGGGTTTCTTTGGGAGTGGCAGTATGAAAGACCGGCTGAAGAACAGTGGTATACAAGACTATTTCGGGTTGGGTATGAACCCAACATCGAATGTTCCGGAGATATAAGTTATGGCTCTATATGATAATTTACCCTTGCAAAAAACTATTTCTTCTATAAGCAGTTTACCTCAGGTAGCAGACCCAGAAAAAGTTTATGCCGGTATTACTAGAGACGATTTTGAGAATTATTTAAAAGATTTTCGTCCTTTTGAAGAACGTTTGATTGCAGCAAAAGATGACACATCTTTAACCGATAGAGCTAGAGAAGATTCTTTAAGACAGGGTCAAATTGCTAAAGAAATGCAACAACGAAATATTGAGAGATATGGTGGAGCGGGTTTAAGTGCTGCACAGCGACAAGAACAACAACGCGCTTTACAAAGAGGGACGCAATTAAACCTTGCTGGGGGGCTAAATAATGCTCTTATACAACAAAGGGAAATTAACCAGCGCACGTTAGCAGATTTAATAAATATTGGCCAGGGCGTAAACCGAAGCTCTTTATCTGGGCTTGGCGAAGCTTCAGCTATGGCTGCTAATAGACAAGCAGCTTACAAAAACGCCAAAGCTCAACACTCCGCACAAATGATGTCAATGGGTGCGGGACTCGGTTCACTAGCTTTAATGGCATTTGGGATATAAATTATGGCAGATCCATTTACTTCAGCAGTACAAAGTTTTTCTCAATTTAATAGGCAGGGTTTAGCAAATCGACAAACCCAACAAACAATGGAGATAAACCAACTTGCGTTAGACTCAGAAAATGCAAGCAGAGCATTAAACGAATTTGAGGGGTCTGGGCTAGTCCAATTTAATTCAGATACCAACAGTTATATGGTTGCCCCAGATTGGTACCAAAAGCTACAAAAAATCCCTGAGACTGAAAGGCAGTCTTTATTAGCGGGAGTACAGTCTTTCCTTGGGGCATATGAGGACAAAGGAAAAATAGAAGTTGGGCAGATATCTAGTTTAGTTCCTATAAAAAACAAACTTCCTACATCGTTACAAGATGCTTCGGAAGAAGAAAAACAAGCTTGGTTAAATGATAAAAATAATGTGGCTTATACCATTCCTATAAAAAGAAAAGACGGCGTGTTTAGTTTTTTAACAAGAAACCGGTCTTCTGATCCAAGCGACGACGAAGCACTTATTTTAAGTGGGTCACAAGTTGCGTCATGGATAGGGGCAAGGGCTAATAAATTAAATAGGTTGCGTAATCCAGAAGCTTATAGAGCGGGCGCTATATTAACTCAAGAGCAAGAAAGTTTATCTCCTACAGGCACTGGTAAAGCAGGAGTTACTTTTGATACTCTTATGGATGAGTTAACAAATGAGTTAGATCGAGTAGAAACTAATCCAGATTTAGCGGGCACGGGCGCACAAACAGATTCTCTTGGGCAAGTTCTTTCTTTGTGGGAAACCACTATAGATGAAAATTTAAAACAACAATATAACCAACAAAACGTTGGAAGTACCCCACCGCCTGATCCGAGAGTAGGACAACGGGGTATTGAATTTAAAGAAGAAAAACAACAAGTTTTTAAAGATATTAATAAGGAAGCAGGAAAAAGAGACTCTAAATTACCTTTATTAAAAGGTGGTGGCGGTGTTGCTAATATTACAGCACAAATTTCCGGTATACTTGATGGTTCCGTTAGTGGAAACAATATTAAATATCCTACGGGAACTGTTTTATACAATTTTTGGAAAAGTAAAGAAGGTAATGAGTCTTTCACAAGAAATTCAAAAGAATGGAAAACAGTTACAAATGATGCAGAAGCTATAAAAAAATTAGCAGAAGAGTATCTCCCTGCCGCTAGACAACAAATTAGCGACGCTGGTTTTGATCTACGTTATTTAGAAGATTATACCGAGGTAGGCGATGTACGAGATGTTACAGCGCCTATGGTTGAAACAGATTTTCCTGAAACTCCTGATTTAACAGGTATTACTACAAAGGAACAGGCTTTAGAGCTATTAGATAGTGGTACGTTGTCTTCTTTATTAACTGAAGATGTTATTACTAAATCTAGAAATCTTTTACAGGAACAGGGTATTACGGATAGTCAATCATTTAATCAAGCGGTTCAAGAAGGAAAAATTAAAGACCCATTTGTTCACAGTTTAATTATTGCTAATGCAATTGCTGGCCCAGGTGCTACTCAAACTAATATAAGAGCACAAGCGCTTGAGTTGTTTAACAACATAAAAACTGGAGATCCGCAGGCTGGACCTAGACAAATAGTTGCGGATCAAATAAATCTAATGAACACAAAAGCGGATTACCTAAAATGGTTGGCTACTCAAAGCTCTGACTATAGAGATGCTATAAAGGAGCAAATGAGTAAATTAGATGATGCGTGGGATGAAACTAGTTTAGCTTACTTTAGTAAAGAGGACGACGCTAACTATGAAGGAAACTATGTAAATGCTTTAACTTCTACTGAAGGTTTCTTAAATGAACTTAAACTTGCGGGAGTAAATGATCCTTTGGGGTACATAAAAAAAGTTTTATCTCCTACAACTTATGAGAAAATAGCTAATGGCCTTTCTAGGAATATTTATAATTCTTTAGGTGGAACTTTTAATATATTTAATCCTGATTTCTGGGGCGATATCCCAAGAGAAAACAACCCAGAGGCTTTATCAAATGCTATTGATACAATGGGCACTTTAGTAGACAGTCAAGGAAGGGTTACAAAGTTTGTTAGAATTAAAAGAGTTGGTGGCAGAATTATTGAAGTAGAAGGAAGTGCTACTCCGGCTGAGATTTTAAATCAGACTGATCCAAGGACTTATAATATTCTGATTAGAATGTTACCTGTAGTAAACAGGCAAGATAATGGCCAACAGTAATGACCCAATTAATAAATTCCTTGTTGGTGATTTAGCAGACACTACAAAACCCACTTCTTCTGGCGCCGGAACTTTATCTGACACTACTCGTGCCCCCGCTTTTGGTCGGGTAGAGGGGTTTGATCCTGCAAGAGCCTTTAGTGCAGGGGTTGAAGCAGGCTCTCAATCCTTATTATCAACTACAAATTATTTTAGAGCTTTAGGAAATTCGTTGCTTGGAGACGAAGAAGCAATGCAGAATGCTATTCTTGATGCACAACGCGCAGAAGGAGATGCGGCTGCTTATTTAAGTGAGTTCGAATCTTTTGAAGAATTTTTAGATGAACCAACTTTTTCGGGTTTTTTAAATCGAGCCGTTCTTGCGAAGGGACAATTTTTTACGTCCGCTTTAGCCAGCATTGTGCCTGCTTTTACTGGAGCAGGCATTGCTGCAGTCGTAGGGGGAAGCGCTTTAAGAATGGGAGGAAGTGCCGCCCTTACAAATTTAGCGGCCAAAAAAGTAGCAGAGAAAGAATTCAAAGACTTAGCTTTAAAACGCCTTAAAAATGAAGCTATGGATGTTGATGATGAGCTTTTAGAGGACGCTATTTACCAACAACTAAGAAATAATTATTTAAAAAAAACAACCACACGTGGTGCTCTTGGGGGGGCTTTTGCTTCTGAATATCCTCAACTAGCAGGGGTTTCTTTTGGCACTTTTGCTGAACAAGGTATGACAGACCCGGTTTCTGCGTTTACTGCTGCAGGTATAGGGCTACCAGGAGCGTTAATTGGGGTAGGCGGAGAGGCTCTTGTTGCTAAATATTTTTTAAATAAATTAGTTAAAAAAGGAGGCGGCCCTGTTCACAAAAGCATCATTCGAGCTATGGGGAAAGGAGCGCTAACAACCGGAGGTATTGAAGGCTTAACCGAACTTGCTCAAGAAGAAATAAACATCCAACAGAAATTTGCAATTGATCCAAACTACACAAGCGCTCATGCTAAATTAGATAGAGCCCATGCAACTTTTGCTGGGTTCTTTGGTGGTGCGGGATTGGGTACTCTTGGGGGCACTGTAACAGGAGTAGTTGAAAAAGCACGTTCTTATGTAGATGAAAAATATGCTAATGAACAATACAACCAATTTAACATTGAACGTTATGGAGATGTTGAAATAGGAGATGTATATAAAGAACCCGTAGATTGGTTAGAAGCACAATTTAATGCGGTCTTTGATGAGAATAACTCAAAGGATTCTGTTTATTTAGATGCAAATAGTTTTAATCAAATGAATGTTTTAATAGAACGTAACCCCGAACTTGCACAAAGAATAAAAAATGAACTCTTACAAAATGAAGTAACACCCGAAAATTTTAGACAGGGCGCGTTATTTACCACAGACCAAAATAAGCTAGACCAGTTTATAAAAACTACAGTTGAAAACCCTTTAAATAGTATAGCTTTAGATAATACTTTAGTGGATATTTTAGGATACGAGCATAGCAGAAAACCAGAAGACGATATGGTGGTGGAAGTTTTAGATGAAAATGGAAACCCGATTTGGTATCAATCTACTAATGTAAAAGATGCCTCAGCCGTAGAAGCTAAAGCTAGAGAACTTTTTCCTAAAGGAAAAATAATTAAAAAGAATGTTAAGCAGCATCTAGAAGAGCGCAATGCTAAGTTAGATCAAACTGTTGAGACTAGAGACATTACAATTGACGAAGGAACTATTACTGAAGCTGCGGGGGCTGAGTACAACACTTTAGTACAAAGATACAGAGCCCTTAGTCAAAAAGCCAATGAAGTAGGGGGAATTAATAATCTACCCCCACAAGAAAGAGAGACTTTGTTAAAGGACTATGGAAGAATATTACAAATACAAACAATAAGAAGACAGGGTACTAAACAGCCAACTACTACAGGGCCGGTGTCTCAAAAAGCTAGGATTTCTCCTACAACTACAGATGATCTTACCCTTAATAGATATTTAGGACTAGTTGAAAAAGCAAGAAGACTTGGGGGTATTGATAAATTAAGTCCAAAAGAGCAACAAACACTTCGACAAGATTTTATTGCTTTACAACCAAACAAGGAGGGGGCGCTAACCCCAGATGAAGAGGCCCCAGCTAATTTTCAGTTTTTTGATGAGGCAACAGTAGTTGAAGAGGGAGAAGGGTCTGATGCTACCCCCATTCGACCCGCAAAAACTGGTCCGGAGTTACAAAAAGCAAAAGAAGATGCTAAAAAAGCCAGCCAACAACCTACGCCCACAGACCCGCTTGCTCCCGTAGTTCCTGTAACAACAGTTAAACCAGATTTATTTAAAGAGGGGTGGAAAGCTGGGAGGGCTCAGGATCAAAATACAATAGATACAGCTAGAGATTTAATTGCCCCAGAATTTTTAGAAGAGTTTAATAGAAACATTAGTGAAGGTAATTATTCAGATTCTTTATTAAAAAGGTTTATTGATGAATCTGAAAACAACTCAAATTTTATTTTTAGAATAGACCCTGTTTTAGATGAGACCGGTGAACCAAAAGGGTTTTTTAATATTAAAAAACTTCGTGTGCCAATGGGCTCACAAAACATGGAAATTGAAACGGCTAGGTGGGTTAAAACAGCAAAAAGAATTGAAAGTAAACGAGTTAGAGTAGATAAAAAAACCCCAACTTTTTGGACAATCACAAACATAGAAAAAGGGCAAGAAGGACAGCAACAGATATATATGCCTGAAATAACTAAGTTTGGTACTCGTAACTTAGATATGCAGGGCGAAATGTCTCAAACAGCACAAACACCCCAAGAAAGAGCACTTCAAGGGTTTACGAATGCAATAACGGAGCTATTATTAAACGGGTATCAACTTTATTATAGGGGCGTTCCTTTTACTATTGATAGCGTTAACCAACAATTTTTTTATGAAGCCCCTGTTTTAAGTTTACCTAGTCAAGTAACCCCCGAAAATCCCGATGGGCATATTGATTTATTTGAATTAATTACTTCGAGGGGGGAGTTTGATGCTAATGTTACTTCATTAGAACAAAAAATTGCTGACTTTGATTCTCGTATAGAAGACACGTTATCTGAAACACCAAATGACCCTGCAATTGCTCAATTAAATTTTGATCAAAAAAAGGCTTTGCGTGATAATTTAATTGAACAAAAAAAGAGCACCCAAGAACAGCTAAAAGATATTAGAAGTCGTTCTAGAGACATTGTTGGGGCCGAATCGGAAACTGATTTTGTACCAACGGGGCCTGGAGCTGCAGAGGGGCAGCGATTAGTTACAGGCACGTTTGACTCCCCTCGTGTTGAACAAGTAGCAAATAGGGGGGTTGCAAGAGACCCAGAGACGGGACGAGTGCTTGGTAGACAACCCGCTTTTGTTTTTGAGGAATCGCCAACAGACACAACAGATGTAGCTGATATTAGAGCAAAAATGGAGTTTGAGCTTAGAGATAGGTTTAGCTTTTTAGAGCTCCCTAAAAAACAAGGAGCAAAAAAACCTACTGTAAATATATCTTCAGGTTTAAAAGACAGACTTAAAGAGGGCCGCGCGGTTGATGAATTAATAAATATTATTAAAAATGAATTTAAGTTTAATAGAAATTTACAAGTAATTCTTGCAGACGAGTCTTATGAAAATAAGTTTGTACAAAACCAACAACAAATTGTTTTGGGAGCTGTAGAAGATAGTAATGGAGTTAAAAAACCATTATTAGGTAGGATTCTAAGTAATGCTGAAACAGATGTTATTATTATAAACCTCCCAGAAAACGCAACCGCTCAACAACAAAGTGAAGCTATGTTAGCGTTACTTCATGAAGTAGGACACGCTGTTTTTAAACAGGAAGTAATTAATTCTCTAAGTAATAAAACTCTTCTTAATAATCTCTTAAAGGAATTTGAAACAGCAAAACAAACAGTAGGCTCAAAAAGTTATGATGGTCAGAATGGTTTTGAAGAATGGTACGCAGATCAAATTGGGGCTTATCTTTTAAATAGATCTAAGAAAGCTACAAACCAAACCGAATCTTTCTTTAAAAGAATAGCTAATAAAGTCGAGCGGGCTTTTAAAAAATTCGGACAATTAATGCAAAAACGTTTTGAGATCAATCCCTCTTTTGAATCTTATGTAGATGCTTTATTACAAAGTTATAAAGATGGGGCAAAAGATCCAATTAGAAACCCAATTACTGCAGAAGACCGTATTTTTATACGAAACATGGCAGATGAAATGATTCCAAACGCTTTAAAAGGTTTTGTAACTCCGGCACAAATGCAACAGTTAAAAAAGATGGCAGAAAATATTTTATCATCTGAAAATAAAATCCCTAGGTCACTTAAGTATTGGTTATATGATACCGATAATTTTGTACGCTCCTTAGGTAAAAACATTCGCCAAAAAGATAGAAAGACCGGTAAAGAAATGTTTCCGAATGGGGTGGGAGCTGAATTGGCTAAAATGTTTTACTCTAGATCTCAGTCTGGAGAAAGAACAGGCTTTTTAACAGCAAAAATTTCAGCTATAAATAGTTATCTAAGTGAATTGTTTACAATTTTAGATATAACAGATGCTAGTGGTATAACTCAAGAGGCAATGGATATTCTCTTAGAGGCTGAAGATAATCAAGTTAATACAGAAGATCTTAGTTCAAAAGCTAAACAAGTTAGAGAGTGGTTGTCTGAGTTTTATGAACGAAGGGATTTATCTACTTTAAAAGTAAATAAACTAAATAATTATTTTCCTCGGGTCATAAGTGATATGTTGGTTTCTAGTTCTACGCTACAAAGTAAGCTAGCAGACCTTTTAGTTGAATATAACCAAGGAAAAGTATTTAAAAGACCTAAAGCACTACGAAACAAAGATGGTAGCCCCAGAGTAAAAAATGGGAAGATTATGTATGAAGCAGACAAAGATGGAAATCCTGTTTTTGAAGATTTTACAGTCACCCCCGAATATGCACAATTAGTGGTTAGTGGGATTATAAAAAATATGGGAGACCAAAAAGTAGTTGATTCTGGGCAAGACGCGGCGGATATTGAGCTACAAGAACTAGGGGTTGGACTTGTAAAACACAGAGCGGAACTTTTTGCTAATATTCCTAACAAAGCTTTACGAGAGGCAAAAGATGAAAATGGGGATAGCATAGCCGAAGACCCATTAATTTCTTTACAGAAATATATTACTAACGTTGTTAAAAAAACAGAGTATAAAAAACGAGGGGGCGCAGCTAAAGCACAACGTCTCATAAATACTCTACCCAAAGAACAAAGAGAACAGGCTAAAGCTGCTGTTCAGGCTATGTTGGGTAAAGTTAACCCTGAAATGAGCCAAACCTTTAAACAGGTAAATAGCTGGTTATTAACTTTTAATGTTATAACACTTTTACCTTTTGCTGTTTTAGCATCTTTGCCCGACTTTGCGGGTCCAATCTTACGCTCTAAAGAACTAAAAACTATCCCAAGAGTAACAGACATTCTTCTACCTTATTTAGATGGACTAGTTGGCGATACTTTTGGTGGAGAACTTTCTGCAAAAAAACGACAAGAACTTGCTCAATTTGCGAAGGATATTGGTGTAATTAGTACTGATGCTGTTAATACTATGTATATAAACGCAGCAGAGTTAGATTTTATGGTACCAAAAGCCAAGGCCGCCTCTGATTTATTTTTTAAAACAATCGGCTTAGAGTGGTTTACTAAATTTACACGTATTTTTGCGGGGGGCATGGGAAAAGCTTTCTTAATAGATCACGGTAAAAGAGCTAAGTTAGGTGATAAAAGATCAATACGTTATTTAAACGAATTAAACCTTACTTGGGATCAAGTCGAAGGGTGGAATCAAAGGGGGCAAAACGTAACCGGACCTGAAAACGAACAAATTAGGCTTGCACTAGCTAGATTTGTGGATGAATCTATTGTAAGACCAAATGCAGCAGAGAGACCCGTGTGGGCTTCAGATCCGAGGTTTGCTTTAGTGTGGCAGCTTAAGTCTTTTTTCTATGCCTATGGTAAAAATATTGTTGGTGGTTTAATGAGAGAGTCTAAAAATAGGTTTAATGAAGAAGGATTTACTTCCGCTTCAATTCCTCTTCTCTTAGGTGCAGTAACCCTTTTACCTTTAACTATGTTAGGATTAGATATAAGAGAAAGGTTTAAAATTGGGCTAGACTGGTTGCTTCCATTTACTGGTCCAAACGCAGATTCTGGTTTCTTTGAGTCTTCTGGTAAAAATTATAGAAGGTCTGTAGGTATGGATTGGGGTGAATACTCTTTTGAAATACTAGATAGAAGCGGAATATTTGGGCCTTATGCTTTGGCTATGCCATTATTTATGGAAAGCAAACGCTATGGAGACCCTTTCTGGGTAGGACCGCTAGGGCCTACTTTAGAAAGAGGTTATGATTTTATAGAAGGGGATTTAGACGTTAAAGATGTTCTCCCTGGTTATAGTATTGGGTTATAATTAAAAGACTATGGCATATTCAGATACAATTAAATTAGTAGTAGGTGATACACTTCCAGAGTTGGTTTTTACTTTAAAAGACAGCAACACAGCAGCTGCAGGTAAAACCCTTGATGCAGAAGATAGTACAACATGGGCACCAATTGACCTAAGTAATTCAACTGTAAAACTACGTATCCGCGAAGTAGGGAACACAACAGTTCTTTCTACAATTCCTGCTACAATAACAGACGCCTCTAATGGTGTTTGTGCGTTAACATTCCCCGCAGGAACCTGGACAACTGCAGGTACATTTGAAGGAGAAATTGAACAGACAATTACTGGGGCCGGGTCTGGT
>Ga0070745_1002163_pt1 | contig 10611 bp, 31 predicted proteins | sample VirMetDEL_Mar_4_FD_77438 | JGI IMG/M metagenome (GOLD analysis project Ga0070745, IMG submission 77438) | Aqueous microbial communities from the Delaware River and Bay under freshwater to marine salinity gradient to study organic matter... | ecosystem: Environmental > Aquatic > Marine > Coastal ...
AGATGTTAGAAAGTTACTCGGCACACCTCTCTATATTAGTAGTGGTTATCGCTGCATTGAGCTTAACAATATACTCAAGTCTAAACCCACATCTGCTCATGTCAAAGGGCTGGCTGCAGACTTCAGACCTAGTGGCGACCATAATATTAATAGTGCTGTCGCTGCCATTGTTGATAGTGATATTTGCTATGACCAAGTTATTAATGAGTACAATCAATGGGTTCATATATCTTTCGCAGAGAGTGGTGGAACTCCTAGAAAACAAGCATTAATAATAGACCATACAAGAACTTCGTTATATACTAAATAATACACAAGTAACAAAGAAACTGTTTAAACATGAAAATATTGCTTCTTGATATAGAAACAGCTCCAAATACAGCTCATGTATGGGGCTTATGGAATCAAAACGTAAGCATAAATCAACTAATGGAGTCTAGTTATGTAATGTGCTGGGCAGCCAAATGGTTAGGTAAAAAAGAAATAATGTTTGATTCAATAATAGAAAATACTCATGCTAATATGATTAAAGGCATTAAAAAATTATTGGATGAATGTGATGCAGTTATACATTACAATGGTAGTAAATTTGATATACCCACTCTTAATAAAGAATTTTTGTTATTAGGATTAACTCCTCCATCTCCTTATAAAGAAATAGATTTATTAAGAACATCTCGTAGTAAATTTAAGTTCCCTAGCAACAAACTTGATTATGTTGCACAAGCATTAAAAGTAGGAAAAAAAACCGCTCATCATGGACATGACCTTTGGCTACAATGTATGACTAAGGACAAAAAAGCATGGGCAATAATGAAAAAATATAATAAAAATGATGTTGTCATACTAGAAAAAGTCTATGAGAAAATGCTAGGATGGATTAAGCCACATCCGAATCATAATGAATACACAGACAAAACAGTATGCCCAAGCTGCGGTAAAGATAATTTGCATAAAAGGGGAATGACTTGCAATACAAAATACGTTTTTCAGCGTTACCAATGTCAAAATTGCGGAAGATGGTCAAGGAGCAACAAATCAATAATGGCAAAGGATTCAAACTCAAATATCAGCATTTAGAGAGAGTACAAATGGACATTCAAGAAATTGCAGAACATATTACAGGAAAATTAATTGATGCTGTAGATATTGTGGTAGGGGAAGATACCATGATTTTATACCTTGATGATGGCTCAGACGTAGAATTAATTATTGATTCTATTTACTGCAATGTCCCTTCAACAGATGATTAAGAATTATCTGCGTAATTATACCAAGCGTTTATCTTCTCTAATAAACAAGATTCACCTCTTCCTAATTCTATTATTTTGCCTTTTTTTAGTTTATATATTCTGCCTACTTGTCGTTCTGAAGGCAGAGAGTATCCTTCTATAATCCATACAGTATTAATCTCTTCATAATTAGACAAACTTTTTAATAATCTCTTTTGTCCTTTTTTCATATCTTTTAATTCTTGTCCATCTCTTTTCCATTCAACAAATAAGAATTTATTATTTCTTTCCATTACCATATCTATATCACTGGCTTGAAACGTTAAATTACTTTTAATAACCCCCATTAAAAATCCAAAGTCCACATGATTAGCATTTGCACTTCTCATTCCGTTTGTCATGCGTATATTCTCCTGTCAGCAATCGTTAATAAATTATCTATAGCCAAATTTAAATACTTTTCATAATATAAAGGTTTCGACTCTTTCAAAAATCTAGCATAAATAGCTTGTTTTTGGTTCTGCGGTAAATCATGAATAATAGCATCAACGATTAATACATTGTTGTTGTCAGCAACTTCAATCATTATTTCAAACGCATCATGATTAGATTCTCCACCTGTATATATATATGACACTTTGGTAGGGTAGCCTAATTGATGGTCGTCAGACTTCATCCATTTTGCCCATTGCTCTAATATATCTAACAGTCTATTTATTCTCATCTTTTTATTTCATAAGATACAATATCGCCAGCAAATCCATATTTGTATTCATTAGTTGGGTAACTAAAATTTTCTGTATATGCCTTATGCTTAATTATACTGTTTATCTTAAAGTTTTTAAGTATCTTGTTTGCAGGATAATACAAATCTGCTAATGCACAATAATTATATCTTTTATACTTAGTAAGTTTTGAGCCACGCACTTTTTCTAAAAGTTTATTCTTTGCTAAGTTAGTCATTATTAGTCTTGTGTCATTATAATTCATATTAATAGCATCAGACACTTCTCTTATTCCAAGTAAATCTGTTGATATTGTATCTATAATTAAAGTCTCAAGGTCTCTTCTGTTAATTTTTTTCATATCATTAAATCTAAATTTAGTTTTTATCATGTGTTATCCTAAATGCTTCTTGCCATGCTTCCCAAGCTGATTGAGTATGTGTGCTTAAATACTTGTTCTTTATTGCAACATTAATATCTTCTAATTCACCGTCAATAAATAATTTATATTTATTATCTATTCTTAAATTATATTTATGTTTTTGTGCCCACTTTTTAAATAATTTTTCAATATCCATTATGAAACGTCCACAATTTTAATTTCCCATTTATTATCTTTCTTTCTCCAGCCATGTACTTCTATTGCCCAGTTTGCTTTTCTAACATTGCTAACATTATCGTTTTCTGCAATCTTTTTACATCTAGCGTTAATATTTGTATAACTTGTTGTTTGTACAGCTAGTACCTTGCCCTCTTCATTGATAGCTAGTATATCTATAAAACCAAACAAGTCCTTACGAACCCTAGCAAACGGGTTCCAATACTCAACAATCGCTAGTGTTGTCCAACCACTCTCTCTTAGATGCTTTAGGCTTAACTGTGTCGGACTCATCTTTGCCATCTTTTTCCTTTAATTTTTCTGTTGTTTTAAAAATACGTTCCCATGCTTCTTGAATTTTATCATCTGATACTTTTGAAGGTCTACGACCTGAGCCTTTACTCATCATTATTCTCCAAATTTACAATTAAATCATTTCTATAAAAAATATATTTTTCTTTAAGGTCTTTTGGTAAGTGTATAAAGTTCCTGTGTAAACAGCCATAATCTACTTTTCTTGGCGGTAAATTCTCTCTTATATAGCGCTCTGCATCATTACAACTTTCAAAAGTTCCTATGTAAACTTTTTCCGTTTCTAAATACATAACAAGAATAAACTCTAGCAATTATATTTTTCCTTTTGTTATCACCTTGTATGTTTGTTCGTACATTAACTGAAAATCCCATCCATTTTCATTAGGAATAAATGTAACTGTGTATGGCATCCCTTCCCATTTGAAGTTATGTACTTTAATTTCCTTCTTTGGTTCTTCTTTTTTCTTTGTCATTCTTACAATATCCTTTAGAATTCATATTACCAAAACCTACAATTATTCCACAGTACCAGTTTTTATCTGTATCAAAAAACACAGCTTCCTTACCACATTTGTGGCACAAGAATGGTTTAATGCCTAAATCGATTCCTGTTTTACGCTTCGTCATGTAGTTCGTCATCAATCCATTCGTCAGCTTTAGCTTTAGCTTCTAACACAGCCAACTCTTCTTTATGAACTTTATCCATCTGTTCAAGATACCATATTGCTTTTTTTATATCATCTATCTTATCTAATATCTTTTCAGATTTTAATCCTTCTCGACTTATATATTTCAAAGCGTTGCCTTTAAGATAACCATAAAACTCTTCTTTAGTCATCTTGGCTCTAATATATTCAATTGTTTCTATTCCGCCATGCTTATAATGTTCTGGGTTTATATTGTCACTCATGCTGCCTCCTTACAATTAGCCAATCTATCTATATAATTTGGTTGATAATATTTATATTTTTCGTTCATAAGTGTATTTGTTTTATAAAATCTCCAATCTTTCATATCTTTTATGTGAACTAACTTGCTGTTAGTTTCGCTTCCATCAATAAAACTAAATAGCTGGCAAATGTAATATTCGTCAGTTACTTTTCCCTCAACACACCCTTGATTTTCTATTTCTAATTGATTAGTTTCATTGTCATATTTATAAGTGTGAAAATACTGTCCAACTAATTTTTGTACTTTAAAATTATTCATTTTTTTATCTCCTTTATTAATGGCTCATCACGACTGTCAAAACAATCATCACGAGTTTTAACGAAAACAAAACTATCAGGCGTTGCACTTTTAAATAGTTTTCCTTTTTTACATTCATAATTATGTTTATCAGTATTAATAAAAACATAACCATAAAAACACATACTTAATATTATTACTGTATAGCTTCCTATTGCAATAATACATTTCATAAGTAAATTCCTTTTTTAATACATTTCATTAGGTCTCACTCATACAAATACTCTTTACCAATACACTAAATTTTTGTACAATTTAGCTACACTTCAAGTTGGACTTGTGCTTACTCTCCAACGATTTAGTGAATCAACTTATGAAAGGAGATACACTATGTGGACAACACCATCAGCAACTGAGATGCGTTTTGGCTTTGAAGTTACAATGTATGTAATGAATAAGTAATTAAAGAAAAGGGGAACTTATCGTTCCCCTTTTTTCTTTGCTTTCTTCAACTTCTTCATAAGCTCTAACCACCCTTCATGTGAAAAAGCATCAGGCTCTGTTTGTACTAACTCTAACAAAACCTTATCTCCTGCTTTAATATACTTTTTCTGTTCCTGTGGCGACAATAAATCCCAAGAGTCACCATTTTCAGAACCACTAGCAGCGGCTTTTAATTTTGCTTGTGCTTGTTTACTAAACATAATTTCTCCTAAAAAGGTATATCATCTTCCATCTTATCTATATCATTAGACGGTTTAGATTTATTGTTAGTTTCATTATCAGGTTTAAACAAGGAAACCATAACATTATCATTGTCTCCACGATTAAACCCTGCTAAATTAATATGTGGCTCCAGTAAAGCAAAAGCCCCACCATCGTCTGTTGCCATAACCACACCAATATTGACGTACCTGTTTTTAGACTCGCCACTTGCATTGGTGTAAACTCCAGACTTTACAGCCATATTATATAATTTCTTAGCCATGTTACTGCACTCCTTTATTTAAAAATTTTACTGTGTCATCTACTTCTACCAAAAACTTCTTGACTTCAGTTTCTAACATATTAATGATATTGTCATCTCTGTCAACCCTTTTTACAAACATTTTTAAATGTTCTGGGAACACAGGACAATAACTTACATAATCAACCCATTTCCTGCCTGTACAAGCCAACTGCCATTGCATTTGGTTAATGTATTGGCTGGGCACTTGTTGGCTTATAAGCGTTTCAGTATGGTTATGCGGTAATCTGCATTTGACTTCAATTAAACCGTCTTCCCCACCTGTAAGCCCGTCAGGACTTGCACCTGACATTTCAATAGTAGGATGTGTATAAAAACCACACTCCTCTACTAAATCTCTTTGAAAGATGTAAAAGTTTCTAGCTTCATCTTCCGTATCTATTCCATGTTGCATTGCATCATTTACAAATGTTTTAGTAGGTAAGCCCGTAAGTCTTTCAGTTACTAATTGCGTTCTGTAACCTCTTCGACTTGCAGACTCACCTCCACTTTTAATTGTTGCAATAACATCGTTTAAACGACTTGCTGTTACTTTGCCTAGTCTTGCTTGAAACCACTCATCACTTCTCTGTTCCATCATTATTCTCCCTAAGTTTTCTAATAAATTCTTCACACTCTTTTCTATCTTCCACAGACATACGGTTATACAAAGCTCTTGCTCCAGTAATACCTTGCTCTGCATGTGTTTTTTCTATAAGCTCTAAAGGAGAGCCTAATGGTATATCTTCGTTCTGATAAACATATAAACCAATACCTTGAAGAGCAATGGCTTTGGCAAGACAGCGTTGCATAGCTGTATTTATCTGCATTGAGTCGGGAGATTTTATCGCTTGATTGCGAAAGTTCAATACAGGTAAATGAGCTGTCATTGTCTTACCGAAAGCCGTTACACTACAAAACACCATAAAGGTGTCGTTGTAATTAACAGGTTCACGATACTCCCATGTCGCTGATGGGTCATGTTGCAGCAAAACATCTACTGCGTGTGCCCAACTTAAATAATTAAACCCGTTTTTTGATTCTATGTGTTGCGATACATCAATCTTGCGTAATTCATTATATTTACTCATAATTCTCCCCATTATTAAGTAATCTATTTTTGTTATAAAATTGTAAGTCAGCTACTTCTCTAGCCTTTACAATCTTATCTTGTTTATCTAATTCTTTGTTTAAATTATCTAAATCATTTGTTATTTTTGTTAATTCAAAAATAATATAATCTATTTTGTCATTTAATGCACTCATAATAATCTCCTAAAAATATATGACAATCTAATATTAACCCTAATTAAAACATTTGTCTAATTTGTTTTACTTATCACGTCTTTTAATGTTTAAACGCTTTACAGCAGAATCCCAATTGTTCGATTTAAAAATTCTGCCATCTTTTGCTTTTACTCTATACGCTATTTCTTTACCAAAAACTTCTTTAATACTTTTCACAAAATCATTCATTGTTGTCATGGTCTTTCCTTATATCGTAATGACTTTTTGTCATACCAAAAATTAATTATTGCTTCACTATTCTCCCCAATATAATTTCTTTGTTTCTGAATACAAAGTTTAGCATCAGGAATAATACGCATCTCCTCATCAGTCAACTCATTGTTTGCCATACGTCTTTCTTTATGCTTGTTACGCCATATAGCAACAACATTATCTGATAAATTACGGATGTGTGAAGAGCCCAAAATATGATTCGCTTCAGGAACATCAAAATCCTCTGATAACTTTTTTGTATGGCAGACTAAGAAAATGTGCACACCTAAATCTCTCGCCATTACAGCTAACCTGTCTACAAAGTTCTTTTGCTTATCATAATTATCTTCATTAATATCAGACATCTTCATCAAACTGTCTATAACAAAAACGTCAATACCTAGTACGTGTTTTCCATAAGATACAACTGCTTCCATATCATATGATGTGGTCGTTCCCTCTTGGTCATAAATAAATAACTTTTCATTTGCCCTGTCTAGAATTTCATGCATATAACTTTCTGTGGGCTCACACGTTTTTGCTGTCTGTGTTACAAATCTATGCAAGGTAAGTACAGGTCGCATTTCAAGCGAGGCTATCATTACCTTTTTAGTGCCTAATAAATACATAGTCACCTGTGATAACCACATTGTTTTGCCGCTACCTGATACCCCTTGCACAATCGTAAGCTCACCCATTCTTACCCTAAAATAGTCATCTGTCTTACTCCACCCTAAACTAAGCCCCTGATTAAATTCGCCATTATAATACTTTAGCAAATCGTCAGCATATTCTAAGGTAGTTTTTATTTTAAAGTCTGTGACGTGCTCACCTGTCCATTCGTCTACATCAGACTTGGTAATAGTAAGTCTTTTCATAACATCTCCCACACTCATTGCACTCACTATATTCCCCCTAATTGCCATTTAGAATGGCTGTCGTCTATCATTGTCCATCGTTCTTGAGTAATGTAAGTCGTAGCTAACGGAATGAATTGCGGATTTCTCCATTGCTCACTTTCTATCATTTCTTTTAAATGCTTTATTATTTCTTCAATTTTGTCATCACATTTTTTAACAGCCCATGTTTTTAAACATTTGTCTCTTGCGTTACGTCTTACAGCAGGGTAAATATGCCAAAACCTATCAAACTGTGTTGAGTCTATAACTTTTTTCTGTCGCACAGTTATTGGTTTACTTTCCCAGCGTTTAAACGCACTTTGCTTTGCTTTCTCACTTCGCTCATAAACTTTTTGTAACTCTTCGTCTATACGCTTGTGATGATACCCATCATCTTCTTCTACAAAAAATAATGATAAGATGTCTGAGACTTCTATTTCATCACATACACACTTACGTGCTAACAATGAAATATCTAAGGGTAAAGGCTGTTCTGTGTCATAATAAAGCCAAATTAACTCAAGGTAGATAGAGCGTTTTTTATGGCATAAGAAACTTGTGTCTCTTTTAAAATCACCGATATGATGATTATAATACTGCATAATACTCTCCCTAAAATAAACATGGTTTTTCTTTATTAAAATCTATAGTTTGCTTTTTAATCTTGCACTCATGACGATTGCTAGTAAAATACTTAGCTTCCTCATATGTACTAAACCAACGGATTGGTTCATTCATAAAATCAAATACTAGATACCCGCTTGCGTAGTACATTTTTAATCCCCTCTATATCATTTTTTTCAGCCAATAACCATACTTGTCTTATTAAAGGCAACTCCCCCTTCTTAACCCAAATATTAACTGCCTGTCTTGATACATTTAAGGCTCTTGCTAGTTCACTCTGTGAATTACTGTGCATTGCTAAAACATCTGATATTTTCATATAATTTCCTCAAAAAATTGAATAACCATTATAATCACAGTTATTTAAATTGTCAACATAACTTTCTAATCAGTTTTATCATAATTTTTGAAATAGTCGTATAGACCATCTTCATACTTTAATTTTTGTTCTTCTCGCTCCTCTTGAAGTTCATTTTCGTCTCCAAAATATTCATTCGTTCCCTTCATTTGCTTTCTCTCTTTCTTGTTTTTGTAAATTGATTGCGTATTGCCTAGTAGCTTCTCGTTCTTGTTCCGTAGGGTATCTGCCATGATAGTCCCATGTCAGAGTTAATTCTTTCTGTGTAATAGGATTTATTATTATTTCAGTAGTTTTATACTTACCTTTGTGTTGCTCGTCTATTATGTATTGATTATAATTTTTACCCATCAAATTTTCCTTTATTAATTAAATCTTCCCGTATACATCTATAACCATCGTACTTATCTTTACCACGATAGAAAGTCTCGTAGAATGTTGCGGCTTCAGCACAGGTACTAAAAGAGCCTTCGATAGTCTCATGATTACCAAAGGCTGTTACATTGCTCACGATTAGAATAAACTCAACAATCATGGCTATTTTACCTCCCCTATCCAATATTCAAGAACATCCCAATTAATACCAACATTACAGTCATGGTTACGTTCAGCAAGTCGTAGAACCTGCCATGCTTGTTTATTAGTTAATGTAGGCTCTAATTTTTTTACGTCTTGAATCCCCCATGTAATAGCTATGTTTTTATTCATGTTGCCTCCCCTTTATTGACAATATCATAAGCAATATTAAAAGCATTATAAAATTCAGCTTCAGTAAAAAGATTTTCTTCTTCACCATCTTCTAAAAACTCAATCCAAAAACTTTCATGTGAATTATCAAGAGCTTCTTTATCTGTTGCATGATTTTCTTCCCACATATCACAATTTTCATGTGAAAAAGAAATGATTTGTTTTGCTAACTCTGTTATTTTTGTTTTATTCATGCTATTTCCTCCCTTTTTGCATACATATTTAATACTTGATACGACATTTTTCCTGATTGCTTCATAGTCAACCCAAATTTTTTCTCAATGACAGCTTCAGTATCCCAAATATCAATTAATGATATGCGATTATTTTTTTTCTTGGCAATTTTACTAAACTCACTCGCAAATGATTTAATTATTGTTTGTCTATTTTTTGGATTTCGTAAGTCCATTTTTTTCTCCCTGTTTAAACAATTTTATTTAATAAAACAATTTTTTTGTTGCTGTTTCATATTATTAGCACAATTTTTTTTTCTGTCAACCAATATTTCAAAAACGAATAAAAACGGGTATTTAACCGTTATTTTTTAAACGCTCGTATAAAGTTTATTTATGCGAACGCAATGCGAACGCTATGCGAACGCAATGCCAATGCAATGCGAACGGTATGCTACCCAATACCCAACACCCAATACCCAATATATATATAAAAAATACTTGACAAGATAAATTTACAATGTCATACTGAAATTGTGACTTTCATTTGGGAGATTAATATGAGAATTTATGTAATTAAATATTGTAATCAAACTAACAATTATCGTTTGCAGAAAACTTACATAAAAGCAGAAAACGATTTTAAAGCAATAAGAAAATGGATTGACGGAAATGAGTGGAGGTCTAGAAAAAATATAGTTTCAGTAGCGTGGGTTGGTAATGCTTAATTTTTTTAGTATGGGAGATTATTATGAAAAGTTTAATGTATGAATTATGTCAATTGCTGTTTAAACATGGTTACGATGTTATGGTTGCTAGTGATGATAATATTTACATTGAGCAAACAAACAAAATAACAGAAGCACGAATTAAAAAAATGTATCAAGAGTGGGATATAGGTGAATGTTCTGTTATGGCTATTGATAAAGATTATATTATACCTGTTATTAGAGACAAAAAAGTAAAGGGTTATCAGTCAAAATTTGAACCATATATTGATTTTGATAATTTAGATACAGATAAATATAGTTATGTTATGTGGAATGAGTATTCATGCAGTCCTGAAACGAGAATACATGATATAGAGAAAGAATTAGATAAAATTATCAATGTCAGTGCATTACAAGACAAATGGGCTGAATTTTATAAATATTTATAGGGAGATTTTATGTTTTTATTTTTATGGATAATTTTTTGGTGCATTGCAATTTATTTTTTAAATAAATATCATTAATTTTTTTTGGGA
>Ga0070745_1002164_pt1 | contig 10609 bp, 14 predicted proteins | sample VirMetDEL_Mar_4_FD_77438 | JGI IMG/M metagenome (GOLD analysis project Ga0070745, IMG submission 77438) | Aqueous microbial communities from the Delaware River and Bay under freshwater to marine salinity gradient to study organic matter... | ecosystem: Environmental > Aquatic > Marine > Coastal ...
AGCAGGTTTATGGTCTCGATGAAGTGCCCACGGTGCTTATCAAGCCGCATTTGCCATATGGCGGGCTTGGGGGCGGAGATGCGGGCTATCCAAACAACGTGGCGGGATCCAATCGTCTCCAAGCGCTGACGTATATCCGTACAGCGTGTGATGACTTTGCGGCTGCCAATCTGGACGTGACTGTGATCGATGGCGATGATTTTGAGTTGGATCATGCGGCTGGTGATTATGTACATCCTAGCGCCGCCGGATACGAGGCGATGGGGCGGGCGGCATGGGCAGCGGCTGTCACGCTTATGGATGATTATGAGAGCAGAGTTGTGCCGCGGGTTACGTTGTGATGCTGGCCGCTGGCGCCAGCCTGCCGGCCAACCCGCCCGAGTCGCGCAACCTGCAACCGCTGTTTGGCGGCGGCGTGCACGTCAATACCCAACTACAACGAGACGGTGTCACTCGAGTTTCCAGAAATCCCGATCGTTGCAGGCCAGGAATACGACGTTGCAATCTCAATTTCCGGCCGACGTAAGGATGACAGCAGGGTCCGCGCCCGGGTCACGGACGGCACCGGCCATCGACGACTAGCTCGAAGTGAGCGCCGTTGAAACGAATGACGATCTCCCGCAATGCGGGCTTATCTTTTCCGGCGTCGGTCATTTGCGGCCTATCCTTCACATGTTGGGCTGCATCGATCGACGGGCTCCCTAAGCTCGTCATCGCCGAAAAAATCCGTGAGCGCTGGCAGCGGCAACTCGTCCGGCCACCATTCATAAAAGCGCTTCACCTTGATCGCGTTTTGATTGTTTGCGATCCAATCCATATCAGACACCATCACCTCAGCGACACCTACCGTTCAGGGGTGGTGTCTGGGCAAACTGCGCGGCGCACTGCGCGCTGCCAATTTTTGGCGCCCTGCTTGGATAGATGAATGCCATCAATTGTCTGAGTATGGGGAACTGGGTAACCGATGTACATTTTGCCAAACTGATCGACGAGTCGACGTACAGCATCCTGATACGCCGAAGCTGGTTGCTGCGTGCCATAAGATGGGATATTGACCACAAGCGTCGGGTTGTTTGCGGTTGCTTCCAGGATGGCGTTGAGCGCTTCCTTGAACCGAGCAATATCGATTCCCTTCGCCGCGTCATTAACTCCAACGTTGATGACAATGCGGGCAGGTCGATAGACGGACATTAAGCGCTGCATGTGGGGTGCAAGCTCTACTGCAGTGAGGCTGCCGACGCCAGCATTCAACGCGGGTCCGCAGAGATCGACGATGCGCTGGCGCTCAATGATGCTGTCACCGACAATGAGTGTTCCTCCCGGCGAGGCTTGGCTGGCATGCTCGTGAATTACCTTCCATCGATAGATCTTGTGATTGGTTGGAGGTTTTTTCCAGCGTTGCCAACCGGCGAACAGTCCGGCGACGCCACCAAAAATCAATCCAATAACGAGCGCTGCAACGAGAACCCTCCCGGGCCCCCCCTCGAAGGGAGCCACAAACCCGACCTTCGACATACACGCGTCCTTTTCGTTGGCTCGCACACCATTCTAACGGCCCTTGGTGCTGTCTGGCAACGCGCCTTACAAGCCATATTTCCAAAACAGATATTTTATTGACTTTCTGCCCATAATGGAAAAATTATGGCAAGCCTGAATCGGGCCGATGTGCTGCGTTCAATGATTATTCTTCCGAACAGCGGTGCTGGCGATGACGATCCTGAACATAAAAAGTGACTGGCTTGAGATCGATGGTCACCCGTGCGCGCGCTGGACGACGCCGCACCAGGGCGGGCGGATGACGCCAAGCCTGATTGTCGTGCACGAGACAGCAGGGCGATTGACACACGGCTCGGCCGTCAGCTGGTTCATGAACAAATCGTCGAAGGTCTCGGCGCACTTCGTCATTGAGCGCAGCGGCATCATCCAGCAGCTCGTTGCGACGGATCGGCAAGCATGGCACGCGGGCCGGTCGAGCTGGAAAGGCCGGTCGCACTGCAACGGCTATTCAATCGGCATCGAACTGGTTGGGCCGGGCAAACTCACCGCCCGGAGCAAGACGGAAGCCGTGTCGTGGTTCGGCGAAGTCTACAACATCGACAACCACGGTATCGAAGAGCGCGTCACTGACCAGCACGGCCGCGGCCTTTGGATGCCCTTCACGAAAGAACAAATCCAATCGCTTGACGCCTTGGTCTATGCGCTCTGTGAAGCTTATCCCTCGATTGAAGAGGTGGTCGGCCACTACCAGATTTCCCCCGGTCGCAAGGTTGATCCGAACCCGCTTCTGCCGGCGAGGATCCTCGGGCCCATCAAGCGCCCGCGCCTGGCTGTTCCGCTTGAGCACGAAGTGGCGCACGCACAGCAGCGCTTGCGAGATCTCGGCTATCACTGCAACGATGACCGCGGCGTGATCGGCACAAGCACAGCGTCAGCGCTCTTTGCCTTTCAACGGGAAAACAACCTGGAGGTCACGGGCACGCTCTCAAAAACGACGGTGGCGCGCCTTGATGCCTCCGATGCGAAAGAGATGCCGACTGGCGCCCGCGAATGGGTCACCACCACGGCGCTCGCTGAGACATCGCGCACGGTGCGCGAGCAGCAGGGCGCCAAGCGGGATAGTCAGCTGGTCACGCTGCTCGGGTCCATCACCACGATCCTCACCGCGCTCGCTGGTCTGTTGAAGGCGGTCGGCGACACGGCGATCAGTCTCGATCCCGAAATGATCGCGATCTTCGGCGTCGCGGGCGGCGGTGCGCTGGCGATTTACGGCATCCGGTCCTGGCAACGCGCGGATCGCACGATCGGCTACCGCGTCGAGGATGCACAAACCGGCGTGCATGCCGGTCCTGTTGCGGCGGCCAACGCGAAAACTTGAGAAAGCGCTGGAAAGGATTGGCGGCATGTTCACACTCTTGGCTGGCTTGGCATCGGCCGCGTGGGGCTTTGTCGCGCCATGGTTCGGGCCGATCGTTGCGGTTGTGCTGCCGTGGTTTCGCCGAGCGCGCGATCGCGTTGGCGGATTGACCGGCGGCATCGCACCGTTCTCAACCACACTGGTGTTTCTGATCGCGGTTGGCCTGATCGTCTGGCTTTCGCTGCGTCTCACATCCAAGCCACCCGCACCGAAAACCGTGACAGTTGCAGAAGTCGAGCTGGTTCGGCAGCGCGAAACTCTGTCAGCGCTACAGCGTGCCAACACGCGTCTGCAGCAGGCGTATTCGAAGCGCGATGAAGAGGCGTCACGGCTGCAAGCGACGCTCGCCCTCACCAAACACGAACTGGAGCAAGCTCGCCATGCTGCACGCGATAAGACGAACGGTCCCCGCCCTGTTTTTGATGCTGATGATCCCTGGCTGCGGGCAAAGCGACAAAGAGCAGCTCGTTAAGTTGCAGACGCCCGTTGTCGTGCGCGAGGCGCCGATCGCTTGTCCGAAGCCGCCTGCGTCGGCCAGCGCGGAAGCGCGCCGCGGTGCGCCGCGTCCGCCCGACCCGGATCTCACCATTGATGGCCGGCCAAAGCTTTCAGATGACGCTATGCGTGGTTGGGTTGACAGCCATGAGCTGGCGATCGACCGCAAGAACGGTGTCATTCGCCAACTTGTGCGCGAGGCGCACGAGTGCCGCGGCGATACGGTTCCGCACACGACCACGCGCAAGAAACGTTCACCTGCAAAGACGAGCTGAAACACAAGTGCCTGGAGGAAAACTGCATGGCCAGAGGTGCTCACAATGCCGCACTCCAACCGGATGAGCTGGACCGAATCGCAGCAGGGCTATCCACCCGAAAACCATCACCGCGATCCCGACCGCAGCTCGCAAGCATCGATGGGGCATATGGACATCCATCTGGTCGAGGCGATCTCGCGGATCGAGACACGCCAGAAAGACGGCCAGAAGACGCTTCGGCGGATCGAAGAGAGAGTGAGCCAGCCACCCCGGCGGTTCCCCGACTGGTTCACTCCGCAGCTGGTGGCGTGGGGTGTGATCGTTCTCTTGTCCCTGCTCGGCCACATCACGCTCGATCAGGCGGCCGGCTTTTTAAAAGCCCTGCCGAAGTAGCAGCAGCAGCCATTGCCTTTGCGCTTGTTGCCTGGCTCAGCTACCGCGTTCTCGCGTTCCTCTTATGAGATGGCTGATTATGGCGCTCTGCGCCACGCTGGCAGGATGCGCGGCGCCCGATGGGGTGACAGGGCCGTTGGACCGATCTGCGTCTCCGCGCGCTTCTGAGGCGTCACACCGCGCATCAAAGCCGACCACGCGTTCCAAGCCGTGCCCGCCCATCCCAAGCGAGATCCGTCGTCTGGCCGCGGCATCACGTCTCCCCGGCAGAGACCGGTCCCGCCTGACCGGCGACGCGCTGGTTGCCAACCTCGACAAGACACGCGCACTGCGGGAGTTGATTGCGCTTTATGACAGGTGTCGTTTTTGACAAAGAATGCATGATTGCAAAGGTGGCGGCGCACAGCACTAAAATGGTTTGCAGCACTATTCATCTGACCACTTTATCTCCATGCAAAACTTAATAACAAGGTTTGCGCAAAACGTATAAGACGCTGATAATAATTAACATTTCAGTTTTGCGGAGGTTTGCATAATTAATATCCTATGGTTTGCGGAGTTTTTATGCAAACCTTAACTTGGTCTTTATCGCAAAACTCAAGACACAAAAAAGCCCCGCACGATCTTTCGATCGGCGGGGCTGTCCATCAGGCGATGGTGATGGCGACGCATTTGCCGGCGCGGATCTTGGTGACCCTGCCGGCGGCCATCAGTTCATCAACGGCCCTTGAGGTTCGCGCCTCGCTCCATCGCAATCGAGTGGCAAGCTCTCGATTGGATATCCCGTCGTAATCTGGTACTTCCATGATTACGTCGATGAGGGCTGGCTCAAGGTCGTCAACACGGATAAATTTGAAAGGTCTCATGGTGGCTTATCCTTCCTTCATGAGGCTGAGTGGCCACCCGGGGCGGTGCAACGCCTCGGGTGGTTGAGCCGAACGGCTCAGATCGGCCCCGCGAACACGAAGCCATTCTCAATCGTCCGGTAATTTTTCGAGTGAGCGTCAAGACACGGCTTCGCCGTCGCCCCCTTCGGGGCTGTCTCGGGAGGGTGGAGGTCTTCGGCTACTTCGGGGCTTTGGCTCTTCGCCTGGCTCTTCGTCTCTGCGCCGTAGTTTCGCTTCGGGCCACCTCTCCGTCTCTTTCTAATCCTAATATATGACATTGGGATACATAAATCAAGCATCAGGGCGAATTTCGAGTATTTGTTTGATCACATTTTTGTGATTTGATTGATTTGCGTTGGGATACATAATTGTCCTCATGGCTAAGGAGAAAAAGCCGCGTGGTCGGCCTCGCACTCACGATCGCAACATGAAGCAGATTGCAATTCGGCTGCCCCAAGGGGTCATCGAAGAGCTTGATCGCATTGTGGAGGACGAAATGGGCGCGGTAGATAGGTCAACTTTGGTGCGCCAAGCCGTTGTTGACTTCATAAAGAAAAAAGGTCGGCCCGAATAACACGTAGCGGCCCGACGGGGAGCTGGAACTCCCGCGCCGAGCCTAACCCCAACCATGGAGCAGAGCCATGACTGAAGCTAACCGTTTGATTAGCACGGGCGATCCCCGTGCACACCTTTCAAGCTGCATCGAGATCAGCGTCACACGTATCGACCTGGATATTCGCCTGCTCGGCCTCGTTCTCGAAAACTGCACAGATACCTATCGCCCGGCGCTCATCGAGCATATCAGCGACACGCTGCAGCGCGACATGGCATCGCTTCAGGATGCGATCCGGCGTCCGGAGGTGCTGTCATGAGCAACCTCGCAATCTTCGACTTCGATGAGCAAGTGGTGCGAGCTGTGCTGGTAGATGGGGAGCCTTGGTTCGTCGGCAAAGACGTTTGTCGATGCCTGGAGATAGCAAACCACAACGATGCGCTTGGCAGACTGGGCGATGACGAAAAGAAGGGGGTCGGCATTACCGACCCCCATGGTCGAAATCAGCAGAGGATGACTTGCATAAACGAGCCTGGAACATATCGATTGGTCTTCACGTCTCGGACTGACGCAGCAGAGCGCTTCAAGCGATGGGTGACCCACGACGTGTTGCCCGCCTTGAGAAAAGAGGGGCGCTATGAGATGGCCGGTTCTGGTGATGGGCAGCATCTGCCCGACGAAACAGTCATCACGGACCTGGAGTTCGATGAGCTTCGGAAAGCGGCCCCGGTGTTGCGGGAATGGCGCATGCTTTATGGCAAGGCTGCGGCGCGGCGTCTCGCGTTTCGGCTGCCGGTTCCGCAAGTGACGACCCTGATCGATCAGGAAATCTCCAGCTCCGGCGACGATGACGTGCAGGCATTCTCAGCCGACCACTTGGTCTCATCGCCGGACGCCGTAACGCCGGCATCCGAGATCTTCGCAGCCTATCTTGATTGGTGCGAAAACAATGAGACGCGTCCTGCTACCCAAACCACGCTCGGCCGGCGCCTTGCCGGCCTCGGGTGGCTGAAAGAGCGGCGTTCGGGCCGCGTTGTGTACGTTGGCGCGACGGTTGCAGTTAACCCTATGCCACCAAAAGAAATTTCGCATTGACAGGTCTGTGACTGTGTTGGCTGTTGCGTGCCCCCGCAACCACTGATGCAGTCACAACCTGTTGTTGTTGATCCAAGACCATGAGGGCGGCGAGATCGCCGACAACTTCGAGGCCAGCCGGCTCGCCCTTGCCGCGGGGGATGATGCGGATCTCATCAATTAGTTCGCGGACCAGGCCCACCGCCTCGAGCGCGGCATCATCGCCGCTGTTAAGCGCGGCGTGAATATTTTCGACCTTTTTGCGATATTGTGCAGCAGCTTGCGGATGAAGCTCAACGACTTGCGCATAATCTCGGTCGGGAACCAGATCGGCCAGTCGTTTGCGTTCGGCCTCCAACTCGCCGAGCCGGGCGGTGAGCGGTCCCGGATCTGATCCGGTCTCGATGGCGTCGATGATACGGGCGATGCGCCGTTGGACATCAACCAAATCACGCTCGGCGTTGGCTGCTTTCTTCGCGTTTTCGCGGGCTATTTTTCGGCGCTCTTCACGATAGGTTTCGATGGCGATCTGAACGGCCTCCGGCGACAAAAGGTGTTCGCGTAGCGCATCGAGCACGCGCGCCTCGATGTCAGGCATCGCGATCTCACGAGTGTTGTCGCAGGTGCCGGTGTTGAGGCGGCGAGAACATGCGACATAGTTGCGCGTGCGGACGATATAGTTCCCGCCGCATGCGGCGCACTTCAGGAGGCCCGATAGCAAGCGCTTTGGGCGACGCGTGTGTTTGAGATGTTTGCCGCCAGCATTGGCACGCTGCTCTTGTGCGGCAGCCCACGTCACTTCGTCGATGATGCGGAGTTCGGGCAGCTCGGCAGTCATCCATTCCGATTTCGGGTTCTCGCGCGCCTGCCGTTTGCCGGTAGCGGGATCTTTGATGAAACGCTGCCGATTGTAGGTCAGCACGCCGGCATAAAGTGTGTTCGACAGGATGCCGTTGGCACGCTTGCGTGAGCCGTTCAACGTCGATGCGTTCCATAGCCCGCCGCGCGGCCCTGGCACGCCTTCTTTGTTGAGACGGGTTGCGATGGCCAGAGGCGATCGACCGCTCACGTATTCCTCGAAAATGCGGCGCACGATTGCGGCTTCCGTTTCGTTGATGCGGCGTTGCCCGCGGTCGTCGCCAGCAGTCACGTCGTATCCATAACAGCGACCGCCCGGAATGCGGCCTGCTTTGACGCGACCGGCTTGGCCTCGCCGCGTCTTTTGGGCGAGGTCTTCGAGGTAGAGATTGGCGATCAACCCCTTGAGGCCGACGTGGAGCTTGCCGACTTCGCCGTCGGCCAGCGTGACGATCTTGATGCCGTGGTAGGAAAGCCGTTTGTGCAGACCGGCGATATCTTCGAGATCGCGCGAGAGCCGGTCCAAGCTTTCAGTGAGCACAGCATCTAAATCGTGCGCTTCGGCAGCGCGCATCAGATCAAGCAGTCCAGGGCGGTTGTGTATGGTGGCGCCGGAAATGGCAGCATCGCTATATTCGCCGACAACTCTCCAACCCTCACGCTCTGCGCGCTCGCGTGCCAGGCTCACCTGATCGATGATCGATCGGGCGTCCTGGAGATCGGAGCTGAACCTGGCGTAAATGGCGACGCGCATGCCTCGGCCTTTCTGTCCACCGCATCATCCTCGCGAGCCGCTTGGCGTGCAAGCGCTTTGATGATGTCAAGGATCTTCGGGTGTGGCTCGCTGTTGCTACCCACGCGCGCCTCGCTGTGTTTCCAGCGCTTTCGGGTCATGCGGCGTCTGCCTCGACGCGCTCACGCCAGCGACCGGCGCACTCGCGTGCGCCCTTCAGGTCGCCTACTGCGAGGCGTAAGCACGCTTCTTCAAAGTCAGCGTTGTTGGCGCGGATTTCGTCGAGCACCACGATCGATTGTCTCAGTCGGAAGGTGCTCCAGATGAACATGCCGAACCCAAAGAGGCCCCACACCAGAAAGGCGATGTTGACGGCGACGCTCATGGCCTACCTCGCGTGCTCAGCGAGCGGCGCCAGACCGGCGAGCGCGGCCAGCTCATCGAACTGCTCAAGGAACTTCTCTTCGGCCTTCGCCCACGGCCACGGCTTGATCGCGGCGCGCCATGGCGCGGGCAGATCGTCGGGCCAGTCCGGTTCGTCGGTGAGCAGGTCGCGCTTTTCGGTGGCGAGCGCGCGCAGATCGCCGTGATGGATCGCAGCGCGGATCTGAGGTGACACGGGATAGCTGAGACCGATGTGCTCTGCGATTGCGCGGTCGAGGCGATGTTTCAGATCGTCAAGCGGCGATAGTGTCTGGCTGCCGAGCATGCGCGCCATGGCGAGCTTGGCCGGTTGCGGCATGTCGCCGATGTAGGCTTCGTGCGCATCGTGCAGCAGACCATGCAGGGCGGCATCGGGGCCAAGATCGAAGCACAGGTTGGAGACCAGGACCGAGTGCTGCGCGACGGAATAGAACCGATCGGTGGCGCCAGCAAAGCGGCAGATCTTGGAAAGATGGGCGGCGATATCGCGAATGGAAATCGCAATCGGCCCCGGCCCGAGCAACGTTACGGTTCGCCCCGAGGCGGTTTGCACCCAAGGGGTGTCTGTGTAGACGGTGCGATCTGCGGTTTCGACGGTCATGCATGGCTCCGGTGTGATAAGTTCAAACGCGCACTCAACGCAGGCACTCAACGCGTTCACGGGCAGTACCTTTCAACGCCCGGCGCGACCTCGCCCACGAAGCGCGGCACGATCCGGCTGGGGTGGACGAAGAACGGGCGAAGGGGTTCATCATCGGGGATGACGTGATAGAGGCCGGTGAGCGCGTTCCAACAGCCGACATGCGCAGCGACCAGCGCCGGTACGTTGTCCTTGCCGCGTCTCACCGCCCAAACACCCGTGCCGGGCTTGAAGCGTTGCGGCCCAACGTGTTCGGCAATCTGCCAACGGCGAAGCGCAGCACGGGCTAAGTCGCCCTGTGCCGCGCCTGCCGGAGGAACCTCGGAATGATCGAAATCGGACATGCGGCCTCCGTCTCATCACCCTCTCCGGCGGCCTCCTACGTGGTCCCCGCAACCACAGCGCCGGAGAGGGTGCCCGCATCCGCCTGCCCTCAGAGCGGACCTGATCCGGGAGTGAGGCAACGCTATATCCGTATCGGATATTTCGTCAACGTAAATTTTTCCATTTTCGATATTTGTCGAGCAAACGCTTGACGCTGCGCGCAAAATTTTGTGCGCTAGGCTGTGGAAATATTGCGTTTGTGAGGCGGGGCGGTGCTACGCGCGTGTGCGAAGCTGGCGATGGGAACCGATGACGACGCCGATGACTTCGGTGCGGGTCGTGCGGATATTGATCGGCATCGCGTTGTCGGTGCGCGAATTGGTGATCAGCAACGCCGGCTCAACAAATTCCCGAATAACGGTGGTCACGGCTGTGCCGGGCCCGATTTCCACATTCGCCACGACGATATCGCCGCTCGACAGCTCTGTCTTGGCGCCACCGTTCTCGTCCACTTCGAGGATATCGCCTGCGAGAATGCCCACTTCGTTGAGCGCATCGGAGGTCACCCGGTAAAAGCTGACGCCCGGTCTCGCAGCCTGCTTGAGCGCGGACAGGCCATCTGTCGGTGTGTAGGGCTCGGCGTTTTCGGCCAATCCGCCCTTGGGTCGGTCATCGATGATCTCGATCGGGTCCACCCCGAGCGCCCGGCCGAGCTTTTCCATCCACTCGGTGGTCAGCTTCATGGTGCCGCGCTCAAGTTTGTGCATCGTGCCGGCCGTCGTCGAGTCATCGAACGCCTCCGCGAGCTGCTCAAGCGACCATCCGCGCGCCGCGCGCAGCTCTTTGATGCGGTTCTTCATCCAGTTCACCCCGACAGAATCAGCTGGATTGGGAGAATACACGCGTCGCCCAAATCCTTGAATTTCCACATCGGATATTTGTTGCTTGACAATTTGCCCGATACAGACATGCTGCAGATATGAACTACGCCGCAAGAGAACCGAAGCTTACGGCCGATCGGGTGTTCGAAAGCAATTTTGATCTGGAAGCGTTCCGCG
>Ga0070745_1002167_pt1 | contig 10600 bp, 11 predicted proteins | sample VirMetDEL_Mar_4_FD_77438 | JGI IMG/M metagenome (GOLD analysis project Ga0070745, IMG submission 77438) | Aqueous microbial communities from the Delaware River and Bay under freshwater to marine salinity gradient to study organic matter... | ecosystem: Environmental > Aquatic > Marine > Coastal ...
ACCTTCAAGAACAAGCAAACTTGGCTAATCAAACTGCGAGTTCAAATCTGGAAATGCTGGACCTACAAAAAGAAAGTCAGCGTAAACAGAACGAAGCCGTTGAAAGAGTTGAGCAAGTAGATGCGCCGGATCAAGCAGTTGAACCTGAAGAGTCTCCAAACACTATCAAACAGGAAGACTTAGACGAATCACCTTCACAAGAAAACATCGACAAAAGATTGAGGGCAGCAAACAATTTGGCATACAAAGCATTCTGCAACGTAGTCAAGGGGCTGTACGAATACGAAAAACGTGTATTGGACCGTAAACGCGAAACACGCCCTAATGACTACGACAACGCAGTAACTGAACTATACGCCGATGGTGGCAGGTTCTCCGAAATGCTGAATGAACAACTCAGCAGATGGGAAGGGATTGTCGAAGGCAAAGATATTCCCTTATTGATTACTAACTGGCTTTCCGACCAGAAACTACCAGAGGAACTGACTGATGCGATTAGTGCTAAACCGTAAACACCACCACAGCGGAGTGCTGGAGACAGAAGCAACTTTCAACGACGCAGGTGAACTTCTCATCTATGACGTAATCATGCCGTCAAAAGGGTGGGAAGGGGACACTGCAGTTACACCTACTGACGTTATGGATTTCATGAAGGAAGCGGGAAATGGTGACCTCACAGTTCGCATCAACAGCAGTGGAGGTGAAGTAAGTTCCGCTCTGACCATGTTCAACCGCTTGCTGGAACATCCGGGCAAAGTCACCACTATTGTAGACGGCTACGCATTCAGTTCTGCTGGATGGTTAGCACTTGCGGGCAGTGACAGGCAGATCTGTAACGGTGCGTTGTTCATGATGCACAACCCTTATATGTACGAACGGATTGACTCCGAAGAAGCGGCACAGAACGTACTTAACAGGTGGAAGGCCCACAGAGACAGCATCGTTGATATCTTCACCTCCAGAACTGAAATGGAGGAAGAAGATGTACGAAACATGATGCAAAAAGAAACGTATCTTTCATCGACTGAGGCTGTTGATGCGGGGCTTTTTCACAGCGTCCGAAATACGCAACCTGAGACAGCGATGTTGAATTGTCTACAAGTGCCTCAAGCAGCCTTAAATAAGGCGAAACTGCCTGAAGTAGACATCCAATCTCTGCGTAGACGAATGTTGAATATTCGTAAAAACTCTTTGACGAAATAAACTCAATCGTTTAACTTAACTCTCAGTCTGCTTAAAGCAACGCATATCGGCAGATGAAAACCATTTCATTCATTGGAGGATTAACAAAATGGCATCTGCCTTTTTTGCATACTCAGCGGCTGTATTTGGCCGTGTACTGAACGACGCCCCTGCAAAGCACAGCGATGTTTTGAACATGGGAGCAAACGAACTTCAGGACGAAAGAACCCGCCTGATCGCTGTTACAGAGGCTCTTGACCTCAAAGGCGACAAACTGAGTCCTGAGGAAACAACCGCTTACAGCGAAGCAGTTGACCGACTGGAAGCTGTTTGCAATAGAATCGCAATCAGTGCGACTGGCATTAAGGAACGCCGAGACGCATTGCTTGCGCAGAACCGACTGGCAAATGTAAGCCGTGGATTGAACTTTGATCCCGGTCAGAGTATTTCTGTACGTCCTGCATGGGAAGACGACAACGATAAGTACGGGTTCCGCGATCAGCGAGAATTTTTGAACTCTGTCGTCAACCTGTACAGAAGCAACGGAAATCAGTTTGATGAACGGCTAAAGAAGTCGGTTGCCAACGCCGTCGGTTCTGACGAGTTCACCCGTGCCGACTGGGAAGCACAGGGTATTATGATCCCTCGCGGGTTCATCTCTTCAGTAATTCAACTTGATCCAGAAGCGGATCAGTTGACAAGTCTGATGACCCGCATTCCGATGTCCGCTCCGACCGTAGATATTCCTGCTCGCGTTGACAAAGACCATAGAACATCTGTGACTGGTGGATTCCGTGTTTACCGTGCGAAAGAAACGGCAGCACCTGATCTGTCCAAAAACAGAATGGAATTGATCAGTTTGAAGGCTCATGAGATCTTCGGTGCAGCGGCAGTTACTAACCAACTGCTACGTGACTCTCCGGTTTCTATTGCTGCGATCATTGATCAAGGCTTGCGACAAGAATCCCGCAGTTACCGTATTGACGAACTCATCAACGGTAACGGAGTGGGCCGTCCTCTTGGGATGCTCAACTCAGGCAACGATTCCTTGCTGACCGTTCTCCGTAAGGTTGGACAGGCAGCAACAGATGTCCTTACCGGAGAAAACATCATCGAGATGCGATCTCGGGCATGGGGTTACAACGACTGTGTATGGTTGGTCAACCAAGACTTGTACCCGCTGCTGTTTACTCTGGTGATTGAATCGCCAAACAACGCCGGTTTGGTCAAGGTCTTCAGTCCGGGAACAGGGGCAGGAATGCCTGACACGCTGCTTGGTCGCCCAGTGATTTACACTGAGTACATCAACGGCATCGGCAGTGGGACCGGAGCTAACATTTCGGATTGGGGAGACAATTTCATCAGTTGCGTCAACCCGACTCAGATGTACTTCGGCGAACGTGGCGGTGAAACAATGGATCGAAGTATCCATGTCCGCTTCCTCGAACGAGAAGAAGTCTTTCTGTTCACCAGTCAGGATGACGCTCGGCCATCATGGACTAGCGTTCTGACGCCGAAGAACGGACTTACCAAATCACCGTTCGTTGTGTTGAGTAAGACTGCCGCGACCTGATTTGCGTCCCCGTTGTTGTGAGGGGAGGGTCTGGCCGCTCTCCAGCCCTCCCCTCTAACTCATGCTTTCATCCAGAAATGGAGTTTACGATATGGCTATGTTGAAGTTCACGCATCTGTCGTCTAAGAGTGAAATCTCCCCTCTGGGGACAATCACTTGTGACGGCAGTACAAACAACGTACTTGTCTTGTCAGGCAAAATTGACAAGTCTCTCTTTGTTGCCAAAGGGGCAACACTGACTGGCGTATGCACTGTTACCGTCACAGGTAATACTGCAGCAGACGGAACTGGTACTGATACAACCATCAAAACGTTTGCTGTTGCTGCCGCTGTGTCAGGTGGTAACTTTGCTTGTGAGATTGACAGCGAAGAAATTTCTTACGCTGAAAATCAGGCAGGTGCAGAATTCAAGTCTGTTGTCTACAAAGTCAACGGTACGAACACTGACACTGTTCCCGCAGCAGTTCAGACTTGCTACCTGAAACAGAATGCTGACCTGACACCGACAGGTGGTTCCAGCGTTACGATTTCTTGATCCCCGTGACACCCCCAACCGCCAGTAGAATGCTACGCACGCTGGCGGTTGGCAGGGTGAATACAACACACCCGTCGCGGCTCTGAATCGAGGTAACGTGAGGAGCGTTGCCAACATTAAACCCGCATCATGGACGGGTTCGTATTCCGCTTCGGCGGATAGCCGGTTTGCGGTTTCCGGGGGTGGGCCGTAAGCCGGTTTTTATTAGGAGCAAGAAATGCCAGCTATCGTTGATATCGCCTCAGAAGCCTCTCTGAGCACTGTTGTTACGCAGGCATTTCTCAACGACGTAAAGAGGAACCTCGGGTTCGATCCTGATACGTCGGACAACAACCTTCCCTTTGACCTCCAAGGGCTTGTAGCGGAATGCGTAGCGACCTGCGAACGCGAGCAATGGCGTTTTATACGTCGAAAGCAGGTATCCCTCAGCCTGCCTTACAGAGCGTTCAGAAACGCCGATAGGCTGCTGTTTCTACCTTTCGGAAAAACTACAGCACTGACTTCATTTACTTATCTGAAGACTGACGGCACAACAGGAACCGTGACCTCTGATAAGTACACAATCTACGCCCACGAACCAAGTAAGTTGTGGGCAAATGATTGGTCAACTGTTCTGTCAGAAGTCGATGAAGAACAGCCGTACCCGATTACTGTCACCTACACGACAGGATACTCTTCCGCTTCTGAAGTTCCTCAAACAACTCTCAGAGCGATTAAGATTTTGGCGTACCACTTGTTTGAGTTCAGGGACGCTGTCAGCGAAGGTACTGTCAACGAACTTCCACAAGGCTACTGTCAACTTCGCGACTTGTCGCTGTTGAATGATCACAGAGCAATCAAGTACGTTGTCGATGACTACACGATTGTGAGTCCATCATGAACAAGTACAATCGACGATCAAGGCCAAACCTGAGACACGTTGTAGAATTCTACGTACCGTCTACAACAGCGAGTTCGTCAGGGGAACTGGAGACTGCGTTTACTAGAATCTATCGCGGGCCATTCTCTATGGAGAAGCCCATGCGTCCGATTGAGATTGCGGACGCTGGAAGAATTCAGGATCAACAAGTATTTCTGTTGATCGGGCAATGGTGCAAACCGGCAATGGATGTGACAGAAGGTGCCCTTGCTTTCATTCCTTCAACCCAGAAAGCGTATGCGGTTGACGGATCTGCTACTGATCCTTGGGGCGATAAGCGTAAAGTTCATATCCGCATTGTAGACAACGTCTCCAGCGAAGTAACTGCCGCTATGGTGAGTGAGGTAGCGTAATGGCTACTAAAAACCTTGCTATGGTGTATAAGATGGAGGTAAGCCCGGAGATCCGGAGGAACTTTGAAAACCTGAAGAGAGCAACAGTTCGGAGTGCTTGTCGGCAAGCGACCAGAGCGGCACTAAGACCTGCAGCCAGACACCTGAAACGGGAATTGATGAAACTGGGTACACGTAAACCAGACCTTAAAAACGGGTCAAAAGGGAACCTGTATTCAACTGGTGCTTCAATGCGTGCAATCGGTATTAAGGTTCGCACGGGCAGAAGCGGACGCACTTACGGGATCGTTTCAGTAAACCGAAAGTACACTGAACACTTAATCAACCAGCCCAGTACACGGGTCTTCAGAGATGGATCTGTAATCAGTGCCAGACAACGAAGCGTTTCAATGGGTATGGCTAAAACAGGCCGTAAAGGGAAAACTGTTTACGCTCGCGGGTTCCCTAAACCGGGTGTAGATGTGCCCAATTACTCCAGACGGTCAATGGCAAGAAAGCGTGTGCCGAATAAGTATTGGCACTTGTCTGAGTACGGTTTCAGAAGAAAAAACGCAAGTTTTCAAGGTCACAGATTTGTAGAAAAAGTCTACAATCAAACTAAAGGTAAGGCACAGACAAAATTTGCTGAGATACTTAACAGAGCGATAAAAAGGTACAACCAAAAGTACGCTCAAGGGAAGAACGTATGAGTGCCCCTTACAACCTTGATGTAGGAATACAGACACTGCTTGTATCTGCAGTGCCTGTGAATACGAACGTGTACAAGTCAATGCACGTACCTTCAGACGACATCCATAAAACCCCTAATGGATATGTGTTTTGGTCTTACTCAGAGTTCACCCCCGCACTGTGCTCTGAAGGATTTGCAGAAGAGAACGGAAATGAGTCTATTAGTTTCGTTGTTGACGTTGCTTGTGTAGCTCATGACAATGCAAGGCGTAAGGCTTTATCTGGAAGTGTTCTTGATGTACTGCAGCCAACGGTAAGTGGTCGTAGAACGTTCCTGAAGTCCTATACAGTGCCTTCTACCGGGGTATTCTTGCAGTATCTTCGGCTTGAGTCGATGGAAGAAAGCGGAATCCTGCGGGTCGGTCAAAGCACCCCTGACCAGTCAATTTTAATTATGACATTCAACGGCAAGGCAACTTGCTAACAGGAGATTCAAATATGTCCAACAGAGATACGTCGCTAATCCGTGTAAAGTTCTTTCTCCAAAACGTTGATCCTTCATCCCCCGGAACAGACACAGGATCAGACGTTTACGTGTGTTTGGTCGATGGTCCCAACTGGTCAGGGCTTACTCGGGGAGATGTTGAAACAACGTGTTCCGAGACAACACTCGATGACTGGGGTAACTTGATCCGAACATTCCGTGCAGGTAAACTGGTAGACCTCGGAACTGTTACGCTGACAGTTGACTGGGACGCTGATGATAGTTACGGTGGTCGTGAGTTTGCTGCATTCATGGACGGCAGAACTGGTGACCTTTTGATTGAGTTTCCAGCCGCTTCAGGCGAGACGACTGGACCTATCGTCACGCTAACAGGTTACTGCAACAGTTTCACACCTTCAGGAACTGTACTGTCTGACGAAGATTCTGCACGTTCAACAGCAGAACTTGTGTACAAGTTGAATGCTATTGCGTACACAGCACCTGTCTGATAGTTATTGACCCCCAACCCCCTTCACCCCTTTTCAGGAACGTAAGATGGCTATTACTTTCGCTAAACTTAAAGAAGAACCCGTAGAGGGCAACGAAACCGCCGTAGTCCGCGAACCGACTACTGGACTTGTGACTGCCTTTTTGAACGTTCTCGACGAGGCCAAAGACTCCGAAGGAAACTTTCCTACAGGGATGTTTCTAGGGCTACGCAGTTTGGTAACACTGTTTGATAACGGTCAATTCTTTTTAGGTAGTCTGATCAATTACCTGAACGAAGTTGACAATGAAACATGGGAGTATTCTGTCTCACTAAAAGACAGTCCACGGCAAATCTTAGAGGCTCTGTCTGCTGAGTACGTGCTGCGTGTTGTGGAATACTACACTGACCAGATTCCCCACAGCCAGACAATCAAACTGAATGAAGCAATCGACAAGGTTTGGCCAAGTAAAGAATCAAAGGGAAACGAATAACCCCCGGCGACGATAGGTGGTTTGCATTATTCCTATGCAGCCGCTGGGGTAAGTTTCTCTCAGAAATTGAACAGATGCCTGCATCTGAATTCTACCAGCATAAAGCGTTCTGGAAAGAAAACAGATGGGGTATGAACGATGACCTGCAAGCAATCAGCATTAGCAACTACATGAAAAGTAAGTCTGCAAAAGTGCGTGTTGAACCTTGGCAGGTTAAAGAGTGGACAACCCAGCAAGGGTACACCCTCAGAAAAACCAACTTATTCCGTAAACCCGTTGCGGCTATCCGCAAGGGGTTTATGTCTATAGTGAATGCGGTTAAGGGAGCCAGAAATGTCTGAGAGTTACAATGCAATCGCAATCAGAATGGGCATTGATACCTCTCAGTTTGATGCTGGCTTGAACCGATCAAAGAGCCGCATTGACGACGTTGCTAAGCGTATGTCAATGGCCAGCGAAGAAAACCGCCGCAATGCTGCTGTGTCTTCAGGAGTATCGAGGCAGGTAGGAGTAGAGCAAGAAAATGCTGAAATAATGAAAGGATTGTTGCTGGAGCAAACTACTTACACCACCAACCTCAATAACGCAGTACAGAGAAACATCCGTTTAACCGCTGAAGCGTCAACCTCTGGTATGGAGTTCTCAGCCGCACTTAGGGAGCAAATGCAGAGCAGTCAACAGCAGATTAACGAAGAAGAAAAACTCCACAGACTGCGAGTAGCCAGAGCCGCTGATGAAAGAAGGGAAGCAGAATCCCGTGCGTTCAACGAACGTGTAGCTCAAGAGGCGAGAAACAAAGACATTGAATTGACTAAAGCAGCTACTGCTGTAAAAGAAAGTTTGATTACCGCTGAACAGAGACACAACGCCAAGGTCGCCCTGTATGACACGTTGTTAAGTAAGAACAAAATAACGCAAGTCGAACACGCTGCTGCGGTACAGATGTCCGCTAACGCTCTAAGAGCACAACAAAGCGGGTTTGGTAACCTGCACGGCGTGATGATGCAAGCGTCGTTCGCTGTTGAAGACTTCACGCAGGTACTGATGATGGGTGGTGGTCTCAACATGGCGTTGATGTCCGCTTCAAATAACATCACTATGATGCTTCACTCAACAGGTATGATCAAGAGTGTTTGGGGCACGCTTGCGATCTCCAGTATCCCACTACTCTTATCTGGAATAAGTAAACTTGTTGAGTCAATGAAAGAAGAGGAAGAAACACTCGAAGACTACACTTCCCGGCTGTCCGAGTATTTCAGTCATGTAAATCAAGAATTGCAGAGAGAAATTGAACTGCTCAAGTTCGGTAGGGAATTGGTAAACATATCGGCAGAAGTAAACGAAATCAAAACTTTGGAAGAAGCCCAGAGGCGACTGAACAAACTAAAAGAAGAGCAGTTAAGGATCGAACAGGAACTCAGTATCAGGCAGAAAAAGGACGACGACATTGTGAGAAACATGTTGTCTTCCGAAGGTTCATTACGTAAAGAACGTAAGTCGGAGTCAGTCAAACACACACAAGACATGTTCACCTTAAACCCTTACAGTTTCGAAGACGACCTAGCTGCATCCCTAGAGTATGCAAAAAACACCGACTATGTTATCTCTCGGCAAAAGATACTCGCAAAGCAACTTGAAGGGATAGTTAGCCTTGATGAAGCACGGTTGCGTATTGGGGAATACTTATCAAGCATCGCTAACCTTGAAGGTCTTAGAGCAGAGCGTGAACGTATGCGTGCTCTTCAGCAAAGCGATGAACTTAGAGACTACGCTAAAGAAAAACAAAGGTTGGATCAAGAAAGGATTGCAGCGGAGAAAGAAATTGAAGATATAGAAAATAGGAGAATGGCTGAACTGAAGAAAATGGAAGAGGAACGTCTCAGGGCAAGACAGAAAGAAGAATTGTTCCTTATCACTGCAAACGAAAAAGAACGTGAACGGTACGGGTTGCTAAAAGAGATGTTGGAGTTTTCCGACATAGACCCAACAACCTTTAGCGACCGAATGACGAAAGAAGAGTTCAATGCGTCTCAAGCGTTTTTACAGGCACAAATTCAAGCCACACGCTCCCAACTCAATGAGTTAAAAGAAAAAACGGAAGACCGAGACACGGTCCCAAAAGGCACCCTTGAACAAGACGTATTCAAAGCCCAATCTGAGGCTTTCAAGCAGATGATGGAAGCAAAAGAACCTGAAAGAAACCCTCAAATTGACGATACAAACAGAAAACTGGACACGCTTAACGATTTAATGGGCAGACTCCGGGCAGTTATTGAGATTGTCGGATAAAGGGAACAACTAATGCCTCTGGTAACTATTGAGGGCTTTCTACTTGATTCCGAGCAATTAGCTGCTGCATACGGATCTCAGAGCCTGAATGCAACCTTACTGATTGAAGTAGACTCACCTTTAAGGGACGCTACATACGTTCAATCAGTGCTCCCTGCCTTTGGTTCTCAAGCAGAACCTACGTTCACGATAGGCAAATCTTATTACCCCGGAAGAACTGACCTGATACTGAAGGCTGCACCTTCGGTTCGGGAACACGAGGCAGGAAGGCCGTTTTGGCTAGTAGACCTTCAGTATGCATCCGACGACTGGTTGAACCAAACGCTTGAGGGGGAGAACCAAGGAAGGGGAAAAGTCGGCCTAAAGAAGCGGATCGACAGCGTCACGGGCAACATTATTGTTGACCCTACTGATGAACCCCCAACTTGGTCTTCCAGCACGCGAACTGTACAGGCAACAAGATGGCACAGTGCAGATGGGAAGTTGCTGCGTCACACAAACAACCTCCCTGTAACCGAAGGAATTACCCACCAGAAAGTCTTGGAGGTACACACCTTTACGTGGAACGTAGATTACGATACGTTTGACTACGACACTGCTGTCAAACCGTATATCGGAAAGATCAATAACTCCACGGTTACAAACTTGAAAAATGGTCAGAAGTGGCATGTTCACTGCGAATCAATAACTTGCACTGAAAATTACAGAACAGTCAATTTAGGGACTCCCAGCGGGCAAACAGGCGGGCAAGGAACATTCCATTACATCACCTTAGTTGCTAACTTTGTTATTGACCGCAGAACATACGATGCAAGTGTAGCGGCTGATGATCAGTATGGGTACTTCCGAGAGTCGATGCGTAGGGTGTCAATGCACACCAGAGCTTACCCTAGAAACTCTGCGGGGGTAGTAGTAAAAGGAAAAGGGCACTCAGACATTGACGTAAATGACGAGGGCACAATCGCAACTTCACCTTGGCCATTAGATCCTTATGGGGCTGCGATCCAGTACAGAGCTACCTTCCCAGCACTTCCCACAATAGCAACAGCCGACCCACTAACGGACTACGGGTGGATTGATACAGGTCTGCCAGAAGAAGCAGATCTGAACACGTTTGTCACAACCCATAATCTGGTAATACCATGACTCCTAGAATTGGCGGGTTCTCTCCAGAAGACGCTCAGCAGATACATCAAAGAGTTTTGGGGAGTACGTCTTCTCAGAAAGACTTTGATCAAGCGAGGAACTACACAACAAGAGCCTCGCATTACTACGTAAAATTGATTGAAGACTTACAGCCCGCTGAAAACCCGCTAACAGGGCACACTCACGCCGAAGCCCACGTAGTGAGGTATGTTCAGCCCCGTCAACCGGACAGTCTGGACAGAGAAGAAACAACTTCAAACGACACAACAAAACTAAAGATTACTAACCGCAGCCCTGCGTTCAGTGCTTATCAAGATCAGGTCATTCTTGTAGTTCGTGTTGGCACTGAATGGGCACCACTGAACTCAATCGGAAACCATCTTCAGTGCATACTGGAAGAAACCCTGTACGCAGCGGTAGACACCTTTACTGACCCCAGTACAGCACAGGCATGTGTACTCCGCAGAAA
>Ga0070745_1002170_pt1 | contig 10599 bp, 22 predicted proteins | sample VirMetDEL_Mar_4_FD_77438 | JGI IMG/M metagenome (GOLD analysis project Ga0070745, IMG submission 77438) | Aqueous microbial communities from the Delaware River and Bay under freshwater to marine salinity gradient to study organic matter... | ecosystem: Environmental > Aquatic > Marine > Coastal ...
AAAAGAATTTGAATCGAATCTTTTTTGAGTTCGTTTAATCATCTGCACAAAAGTTTTGTCATCAATGATAACAATATTTGTATGCACTTTGTCAAAAATACCCGCAACAATATCTTTAGTATCAGTTCTTAATGCTGAATACTTTTTGAAAAGATATGATTGAGCAACATAGCTTTTAAGTATTTTTTTATCTGCACTTGTTATTAAAGGCAGTTCTTGTTTTACTCTTCTACTCATATTTACTCCTTGTTTATTGTTAAATAAGATAATTTATTTATCTTATCTTGGATAAGATAATTATTTTTTTACAAATTACAATACTTAAAAAAAATAAATTTTTATTCTTTTTATCGGTTTGTGGATAAAAAAGTCTTTCATAGATGGACACAGATTAACGAAATGAAACCCCAGCGACCTGTGGTGCCTTCGGTTTGGGAAGGAATATATTTATATTTAAAATTAGAAATCCAACGAGAACGAGATTGGATAGAGCGGTTAGTGATTAACCTACTTAACTGTTGCAACAGCAAGCAACCTCGCAACCGAGATTTTATTTTAAGACAACCTCACTAACCACTTTATCCAATTTTGGCGAGTGGTCTATAACAGGAGCTACTCTGACAAAAGACCACTCATAACGGGTATAGTTTGGGAAACTCCCCTTGGTCATACCCTAACCGTGAACGAGGCACTCAGTATCCGTACGACTTAACAAGGTTATACTTCGTAAGCCAATGCCTCTAAACTATTTACCACCAACTTGAATAGAACACATGTCGCCCCTCTTCAAGTTCTTTTTTTGCTTTCTCAAATATTTCAATGTCCTCTTTCTTCTGCTCTTCGACATCTTCATAACTGTAGCTATCATTACCAAAGAAAAATCCCTGCGTGGCAGGTAAATTATTTTTCTTAATAGCTTCAATCACCTCATCTAAGTCCTCACGAGAAACGTAATACCTAAGACAATTAAAGTTCTCATCAACATCAGGGTGTCGGTCTAACCACTTCTGTTCAAACCAACCATGCAAACGATTGTGTTTTCTCCAATATCCAATCTCTTGCTCCTGCTCTTCTTCGCCTTCTTTCTTTTCTCTGTTCTCTACTTCAAACGCTTCGAGATGTTTATCGCTACTAACGAGGTACATATCTAAACCCATATTTTACTCCTTGTTAAAGTTTATACTCTGCATATTATCATGGTGGGATAATAATACAATCGCTTTATAGTTGTATTTATAGGTCATAATGACGCACCTGCGAGATTAAAACATACTTCCAACTCCTTTGATTAGTAGAACTATTAACAGCGCCAGAACTCCCAGCAGATGTAAAAAACCACCACCGACAAACATCGCTAATAAAATAAGAACCGAGACTATAAATACAATTCCCATTAACGAGCTTCTCTGATGAAGGAACTCACCAGCTTCCTTCCTGCACCCTTCGCAACCAATCCAATCACTACACCAGCGGGATCATGAAAACGTAGATCGTGCTTATCACCATCTATAACTTTTTTCCCCTGATAAGTACGAGGCAACTTGTCCCTGAAGACAACGGCAATGTTACGCCCAGCCTTCTGAGCTGCAGCCAGCTCCTGATCATTACTTCCAGAATCCGAGAAGGTCAAATGATAGTTACGAGGCAACGGCGCGAGTGCTCTATTAAGTACTTTGGTGTAATCATAGAACTGTACATCAGGATGGCGCTGCATCAGTGTCTGGCCCTGGATCCAGGTGAACCGTTCCCAGGCGAGATCTGAGGTCCCGTTGAGTCGTACGGCAAACTTAAATCCTTTACGCTTCGCACGAGCTTTTAGTTTACCTATCTCCTGGTCCAGCTGCTGCATGAACTCCTGGCGGTTTTTCCAGAAGAGTTTTGTTTTACGTATACGAGCCTTCTGGACCGAGCCCATCTGTCCACGTCCAGCAGTATTCAAACACGCTGCAGCGCATTCTTTAGATGCTGAAGGACACACGTTCTTCCCTGAAAGCTTAAACGGAGCGAGGTGGAGGATGGCCGTCTTCCATCCCCACTTTTCTCCTTTCGCCATTTTAGTTTGAGAGTTATAATTAAGCAGCATGAACAACCCTCGCCCAAGTTTTATTGTCTGCATTTAGTTTTAATAACACTTGTTTAGAATAGATCGACCCAATCTCATCGAACAATCCTAACTGGCTACCGTGTACCTCACAAAGAATAGTTTGCTTAACTCCCTTTCCTTGTTTTGGGCTTTCCATTATTTTAGCTGTGACATGGTGTAGCGGGTGGAGATGATTCGTTTTGATAATATCTCCTTTCTTTAAATCACAAAAATTAATTAACGTTTGTTTTGTAAATGTTATACTCATATGTTTCCTCCTTGTTATCCCATCTATATAAGATGCTAATCTATTAATGTCAAGAGCTAAAATAAAAAATTTTTTTGATCCAGCAGGTGAGCTACCAGCACGGAGCTCCTGAAGGAGCTTCTAGTTTATTACACGCCACCGCGTGTAAGAACTATAAACGAGAAACGGGAGAAGCATGCAGCTCCCTGAAGGAGCTGGTGATCCATGTTAATCGTTAGTAGTAGTTGCAAACCATAAAACGAGAATGAGAACGAGAATAAGCCACCACATCAACAGTCTTCCTCAAGAACTTCTTCGGCCTGACGATCCACTACCTCTTCGCTTTCTACATCTGCAGGGATCTCCCATTCCCCGTAGTTGGCAGCCTCCAACGCTTCCTCTGGTGACGAGGCATCTACGTAGACTCTCCTGGCAACGAGATCTGAAACGAGAACGAGATATTTTTTCTTTTTCATAACGACTCCTTTATTTATATCCCATGTATATAAGACAATATAAAGAAATGTCAAGTGTTCTTTTTTGACGCACCCAGCTCCTTCGCAGCGTCCCTGAGCTGCATCACCATCTGGGATCCAGTGTTCTTTGTTCATCATCAACGGGAAACGAGCACTGGCAACGAGAAACGGGAGAGCTGAGCTTCCTCTGGAGGCAGCGTCCTGAGCTGGAGTCTGGTCCCCCAGGTGTTCAGTGTTAAACGAGAAACGAGAACGGCAAACGAGAACGAGAAACGGGACAACGATCCATCGTTACCTGCAGCGGAGCTAGTGGTGAAGGAGGATGGCCCTGAGCTCTTCCCAACGAGAAACGGGAACGGGATCAGGTGTGCTGTGTACGAGAACGAGATTTGTAATATCGTTAGGGACGCCTGCAACCCTGTAAGTTTCTATAGCTCGCTTCGAGAGGGACTGATACAGAATAAATACTCTGCCACCATGTCGGTATTCTTCGTAGCACCAAGAGATTTGGAATTTATCAAGCTTCGGAAACTTGTCTGTATTCGATTTTAATTCTAACCAAAATGATTGTCCTGCACCTGTTCCATGAACATCAGGAATACCATTGATTGTACTTGATTCTATCCTTGTAAAATGTACGTTTTTGATATTCTTCTTGATACGATCAAACAGCTTGGATTCACGTTTTTTAACAGCCATTTAAATAGGTCAAGTCTACAGTTTTTTTATATCCTGAATTACAGAATTAGGTATGATTGTGGAGTTACCAATCTCCTCAATAGTGCCATCATCCTTCAAAGAATAGTCACCAAAAATTCTAGTTACTCCCTTGCTTTGAGAGAATAAATGACCTTTAGTTACACATGTAGGTAGTTTAGATTCAGATAAAGACTTCAAAGATTGCCAACTTGAATCGCTACAAATATCTATCCAATGCACTTCCACCATAGGATATTTATCTTGCCAAGTTTTAGCTTTTTTGTTTATTACTAATTTTCTTTTTACCATTTGTATGTATCCTTACTTGTCCCACATTAGTATTTAACTTATCTAAATGAGAATTATGTACTTCATTGAATACAATAAAAAAATCACTGGGCTCTCTACTTTTCAGTAATTTCTTCTGGCGTAATGTCAATGATATTTTTGGCTTCTCCGATTTTTTCTTCAAGTTCAGACAATCGTTTCTCAAGCTGTTCACGACTCATACCCTCCAACATGTTATGGGTTACTTCTTTCTTATCAACATATAAACCAGCTAATTGACCGATTCGATATTCAGAATTTATAGCTGCAGCAAATTGATTTTTATCTGCAGACAAGTCACCAAACTTTTCTAATCGTTTAAATGATCGTAATTTTTGAGAATACTTTTGTTCTTCATTGGCAAGTTTCTTTTCCATGTACCTGACAACATGAGGATTTTTATTAGGATTAGTTAATCTGGAAGCCATCTCAGACAAACCATTTTTTGTTTCTGATTTATATCCAGCTTCTTTCGCTGCATCTGTTTTTGAAATCATTCCCCAATTCGCAACAAGCACATCAACAAACTTGCGTTGTTTAGGAGTCAACTCATTAACAGTTTTTAACACGTTAGCTTTTTTTGGCATCGGTTCCCAATAAGATTATTTTAACTCAATTCAAAATAGAATAACAAAAAGGTAGCTTGTCCTCAAGTAAATATACTCTATGTCACTCTTGTCAGGTCTATGTCACATATTTTAGTACTTTGTGACAGAGTATTATGTATATAAATCAAGTACTTAAGTACTAAAACAGTGTCTATGTCACGTTTGTCACACTTATTTTGGTGTATAGACATGACTAAAAGGGTAAAAATATCTTATATAGACCTGTCAAAGTCATTAATTGGCGTATTTCCTCTTTAATTTGAAATATAAGAATTTCCAAAACTGTCGGAAAGCTGGATCGTTAGCTCTTAAATAACTTTTGGCGCAATTTTTCAACAATCTTCTGTAGTCTTTTACGTTTTTGTACATTTTTCTCCTTTTTCATGGTTTCATACATCCTTGTGTATTTGACCTGTAAGTGTTGTTTTTTAGTAAAGGTCACGTGGCCAGTGTCCAGTGCCCCTAAGTACCTTTCTCGTATAAAATCAGGGTCTAATTTAGCGCTGTAGCATGCAAATTCGAAGTCCTCACCTCCGTCTACAAACCAATCATGAGCTTCTGCTTTCAATACCGATTCATGCCTACTTTGCGACTTATTTAGGACATCTTCCACAGCAAGCGTAATCACAGATCGCCATAGTCTAGTTTCAGAACTAATTTCCGTCTCTAACATCTGGCTCGCTATTTTCATACCCAATAATTTCAATACCTTATTTGAAAGGTTCATGTAGCTCCATTGGCTACACTTATTAAGTTTTTACAGGAATGTCAATTAAAACAGGAGTAGGTTGAAAGGGGATCCTACTCCTGCCAAGGGTCAGATATGAGTATCTGTACTTAAGGTTTTATATGAATTACGTTATCTTGTCTAGACTTAATTTTATTTTTTGTTTCCTTTTTTTTAACAAATTCTTTAGCTCTAATAGACATGTTAACAAGCTCAAAACCATCAGGACTACAATAAAAATCATGTCCAATAAACAACATTTGCATTACAGCTACGACATGAGCATATTCATCTTTATCTAAATTTTCAGCTAAAATACCAAAAATATAACCTAAATGTTCTTTACTTCCTTTTACAATTTCTGTTGTAGGTGGTTTATCTTTAGTCACGGTGTCCAGTGTCCGTTGAGGTTGATTCCTTTATCGTTTCTACTCCCTTACAGTCACTGCACAACGTATAATCGTTTTCTGTTCGTTCAAAATGATTACCTTTACAGGTATTACAAATTACATATTCCTTATCCATATATTCTCCTTTGCATTGCTCTTACTTCTTTAAGGTCTTTTTCCATTTGTTGCAACTGTTTTTTATAGGCTTCTTTACTTTTTTTCTTTCTCCAAAACTTTTTTCTCCATAAAAGATAAGAACCTGTCGTATCAAAATAGTATCCTTCAAACTCATACCCCCTTCGTTTTTTAAAGTCTTTTTTATGGTTTCCTGTTTGTTTTACTTTCATCGTTACCTCCCTGTTGCTAAATATCTTCTTCGTCTTCGTTCTGCTTTCAATTCTCTAAACATAGGCCTCTGTCGTAGCACTTCATCATTTAAATATTGGTGCCAGGTCATATCGTTTTTAAAAAAAGATTCATACACTCGTACAAATCCTTGAAATTCTTTCCATGTTAAATCGTAACTTAAATGTCTAGTATTATAATTTAATTCTGGACTATATTTACGAATCCATCGTTTTTCATAATGTTGTCGTACTCTAGAATCTTCCGACTGAACTTGTATGATTTTAAAATAAGCAAATACAGGTCCAATACCTTTTTGTTGAAAGCCTTGTCTTTTTCCTACTTTTTTAATTTTATAATGTTTCCAAAAATGATCCATGATGCGAATCAAAGGAAACTTGCTTTCACCAATGTAAATAAGTTTTTTATGATCATCGAATAAAAAATAAATACCAGGCCGATTCATCTTTACAATGTCGACCTGGCAATCAATTACGGAATGTAATTTATTTACTTCCATTCAATAATTTTTTCTTGTAAGCATCTGCAGTCATTTTCTTTTTGCTAGCTTGATACTCCACATAATCGTTTACCAATTTAGAAATCATTCTAGCTGGGTTTCTTTCTGTTTCAGTACACAATGCTTGCAAAAGAGTGTGCGTTTCTTTTTTTACTGCTACACTTTTCCATTTATTGATGTCCATGGTTTCTCCTTAGTTAAGTTTGTTTTTGGATACGTCTCTTTGGCTAAGAGGAGACAACTCTCCTAAAGGAGATTCTCCATTTAAAATATCAATGTATAAATCTCGTATGATATCTACACTTACTTGGTCATATCTTCCTTTAATAGTTTGCCATAACAAAAGAAACAATAAAGAATCTATATATCCTAAAGTTTCGGTATGAGGGGAAGGACCTTTTTTCATTAACTTTTCTCCTTCTCGATAAAACTTTCTTAAAATATTATAAAAAGCTTCTTGATACATAATAAACTCTTGTTCACTTTTTTCTAATTGATCTAAATCATTAACCTTCATTGTCTATACTCCAATTGCTCCAAATAAAAACGCTGCACATGCAACTAAAATACCTAGAAATAGTTTTGGGAACATAAATACAAAAAATGCAAATATGATCCATGATACTGTGTCCATTAATTTACTGGTTTCATCCTTTCTTCAAACTCGGTTAAGTGTTCTCTATCTGCACCTGGTTGATGTGCAAGTTCAGATAAAATTAAATGATCAGCTAATTGAAAATTAATTGGGTAAGTTCCAAAATGTTCTGGGCCTACTTTAATCTTCATTAATCGATCTCTTGTATTGTTCCATTCATCATGAGATGGATTTAATGGAGTGCCATCTATTGTATGAGTGTGTAATTTAGATAAAATATCTTCTATTTTATCTACCATTTTTTTAAAACAATAACTTTTACTTTTCATGTTTCCCCCATAATTGTTCTAGTACGTTAAGACAAGTTTGAGGTGTAGCATACATAAAACTATTTAAAATCTTTTTGTTTTCCTCTTCAGATTTTCCTAGCAATGTAACTTCCCCTGTGTCATAATCTACTTTGACTTTACCTTTAGCTTCTAAAGGTTTTAGTTTTGAGATAAGTGCATCTCTATTTGTTTGTTTAATCATATCTTATCCATATAAGGATTTGATAAGAAAGGTCAAGTATTAAATGTTAAAAACTTTTGCTTTAATTGGAATAATTTGTTTTGCTGATAACAATCAGTGGGGAGAAAATTGTTTTAATATATGGGAAAAACCCACTATTCATTATAAAAGTTTAGATGCTTGCGATAATGCAGGTAAAAAATTAGTTATACAACTTCGTCGACAAGCTGAAGAAAATGACTTGACAATTACTCAAGGTGAACTATGGTGCGTCGAAACCACAAAAGGTTTAAAGTCTTGATTTTTAAGTAAAATAAAGGTAAAATTGTCTTATGAAATTGTATCGTGTCCAAGCTCGATATATCGGTGTGTACCTCGATCACAACATTGAGGCCGAATCAGATGAGCAGGTGATACAAAATTTCATTAACGAACTGAATGAAGGAAAGATTGTAATTCAGGAAGAAAAAACTGGAAGACAACCTTCTCTGTGTTCAGTAACTTATGAGGAGATAGAGCGTGATAGAATCGTCTCAGTCACTTCTGGCAAAGAAAATGGACTTGGAGTCCAAGTGGAACCAGTCTTACCTTGAAAATGGTAGGGTGACTAATGAAATGCAGGAAACTTCTCAAGAGATTAAAAAACTTGTTAAAGAACTAATCTCTAGAGATATGGAAGATGCAAAAAATTCTGTTAATGTTTTGGATTACGAAATCCACGCATTTGCAGGATAATTAAGTTTAGTAGTAAATACAACTAAAAGTCGTTTTTAGTCTAATCCATTTCTGTCTTTAAATATTCCTCAACACTTGTCCAATGAATTTTACCATTAATAAATTGTTTAACTTTTTTATTACAATGAGTACAAACAAAAATTAATTTTTTATAGGTAGGTATAAAAATTACATCTTCTCTACAATGTGGACATAATCCTACTGTTGATTTTATATTTTCTTCCATATCTAAGTAGCATCGCCCCAATTGTCTCCAATTGCAATATCTACCCTAGAAGGAACTTTCATAGGAACATCATCTAAACAATGTTCCATCTTTTCTTTAATTATCTTAGTATCTTCATCATTTTTAATGTTAAAACAAAGTTCATCATGTATCTGTAACAGTGGCCTGTGGCCGTTGTTATAACAATCTATAATCGCTTGTTTAGTTTGATCTGCTGCTGAACCCTGTATCAATCTATTCAATGCTTTGTATGTTCCTGCACGTTTAATTTGACTACGATCATATTTTGCTTCTGCTTCTTCTCTTGTCATTGCAGTAAAGACACCCCATGTTTTAGGTTCCCACATATTAAAATTACAATGCCTTCCTCGTATCGTAACCACGCATCCTTTTTTATCTGCTACTGCCATGCAACGATTTGCTAATTGTTTTACAAAAGGAACTTTACGATTGTATTCTGCTAACAATGATTTTGCAGAATCTGTATCTATTCCTAATTCTCTCGATAGTTTAGCTGCACCCATTCCATAAAATAATCCTAAATTAATTGTCTTAGCTTGTGATCTTGGTATGTCTGCCATATCCGCTACGACCTGGTGGAAGTCTGCATTTTCATTTTCATAAGCTTTGATTAATTCAAATGAACCTTCGAATCCGCTATCGACTGAAGATGCATAATGCACCACAAGTCTTGGTTCTTGTTGAGAGTAGTCGAATGAACCCCATTTGGTTCCTTCATCAGGCAAAAATAACGATCGAATTTGTTTTCCAAATTCTTTGTTTCTGGCTGGGACCTGCTGAAGATTAGGATTAGACATAGACAGACGGCCACTAACAGTGCCGCCAGAGTCAGACTTGAGTTGGTTGATTTCTGCATGGATTCTTCCTTTATGTTCAAATTTAAAAATGGAATCAATAAAAGTAGAGTGAAACTTATTCATCTCTCTAGCTTCTCTGATTAATTTTGCTAATGGATGAGTACAGTTCAATAACCAATTTGCAGTAAAACTAGGTGCTTGAGTTTTTTCTGTTCGGTCATAAGGAATTTTTAATGCATCAAATGCTTGAGCTACAGATGCTGCTGCCCAAAGCTCTACATCAATTCCTGATAACTTCTTGATTTCATTGAGTTTTTTCTTCTCTTCATTAACAAAATCTTTTTTTAATCTTGCAGCTTTTTCCATATCCATTCTAATTCCATGTTCTCTCATTTCAATTAAGATAGGAAGTAATTCTGTTTCTAAATTAAATATGGTAGTTAAATTCTGTAATCTTATTTCTGTTTCAAATTTTCTCCAAAGCTTTAAAGTAAGTTCAGCATCTTGTTCAGCATATTCTCCTACAAAAGAAGAAGGTAGTCTCCACAAATCTGCTTTTGCATCTAATCCCCATTCTTCTGCTTTCTCTCTTAATTTAACCTCTGACTTAACTTCTCCTAAATAACTAGCAGCCAATGCATTTAAAGAATAACCTCTTCTATTTTCATCTATGACTGCACCTGCAATCATGGTATCAATAATCTTTCCATTAACTTTTATTCCTGATGCTTTAGTCCATCCAATATCATATGCAGCATTGTGACAAATTTTATCTGCTTGAGATGCCATTAAATGTGCATACCATTTCATAGTCATAGCAGGATCTAAATTTCCTCCAGCTTCATGTGCAATAGGAAAATAACCTTTGAATCCATCAGCAGCTACTGCAATACCTACAATCTCTCCGTCTTTAGTTGCCCATCCTGGTCCCTTAACTTTAATGTTTGGATCTCTTGTTTCTAAGTCAATAGCAATAGCTGCTCTGTCTGTTAAATCTGGATATTCCGCTGGTGGAATCCAATCGCTATCAGTAGTAGTAAAAGTTAATTGAGTAGTCATTATTGCTCCTTATAATATAATTGATCTAATTCTAAATTAGTTACTTTAGGCAAAGTTTTATTTACAAATAAAAAATCTATTGCCATTAATTTTCCATTGATAAAGAAACTATCTATATCAAATACTTTAAAATTACAATTTGCCATATAGTTAATGTAATGTTCAAACAAAGGAGCTCCTACATTATTAGGATGAACAGGACATTCTAATTGAACAAATTTAGTTTTTTGAAATA
>Ga0070745_1002175_pt1 | contig 10591 bp, 10 predicted proteins | sample VirMetDEL_Mar_4_FD_77438 | JGI IMG/M metagenome (GOLD analysis project Ga0070745, IMG submission 77438) | Aqueous microbial communities from the Delaware River and Bay under freshwater to marine salinity gradient to study organic matter... | ecosystem: Environmental > Aquatic > Marine > Coastal ...
TAAGAATTAGCAAAACCTTCAATGCCTGATCCAAAGCCAGAAACCTGACTAAGAAACGCCTTCCGCTCTGCGTCTTTCTTTTCTTGCGCGGATGCAGTAGCATCACGGGCAACACGCTGTGCGTCTCTAAACGCCGACGCAAACTGATTCACAGCAAGTGTTGTGTTATTGAGACCATCGTTGAATTGCTTCAATCGTCCTTGGTATAAAGCGCCAGTTGCTCCTAGGTCTCCCATTATTAATATTGGGAGATAATATAGTAGGGAGGTGTCCTCCCTACGACCCTAGCGTTATGCGGGGCGCAACCCGCTATTCAGCGTCGCTGAAATCGCCACCTTCTGTGCTGTATAATAGATCGCTAAGATTTCTCATTACTTCCATTCGGTTGAAGTTCAAAAACATAAAATCATACATACCTTTCGATTTTGACCTATGGTAAAGTTCAATAAATCTCTTGCTATCGCCACCAGAAATCGCATTCATCTCCTCGCTCAAATCCTTAACCTCCTTCTCGCTCATCTTGCCTAACAAGTACACATAGTGGAGATTAGCACGAATGACTGGACTAACTGCACCGACAAACTTTTGAATTGCCATCACTAGTGTAATTTTGCCTTCGCCGTACATATGTCTGAACGATGCATAAAACTTGCTAAATCTGCGCCCTTCGTAGCTATTGATGCCGTGATTAATAACGCCCATAGCGTCATCAAGAATTATCAGCCACCTCCGCCCTCGCTTCTCTTCATCATCTTCCTCGCTTTTGATTATCTCCAATATTGCCTCAAGCGTATCCATTGAAAAGGTTTCAGTATGAAAAAATAGGTGGTCTTTGTCTACCAAGTCTCGCATAATTGGATCTTGAATCGATGGGCTGAATAAAATCACTCTATCGTCAAATACTGGCTTCCACATTTTTGTAACCAGATTATGGAGTAGAGTACTCTTGCCGCTTTTGATTTTACCAAGAATCAAATGTGCGCTCGGAAACTCCCACAGCGCGTGATTAGCTCGATTGTATTGACTTTCGTCAATCTCCACAGGCTGTATAGTAAGATCCATAGATTGCTATTTAGTACATAGAAAAGACCTTACGCATTTTTGCCCGCTTTGCCGTCATAGCATCGACCTGCTGGGCGTGTTCGCGCTCTTTCTTAATTTGTGCTGTAAGTTTTTGACGAGAATTGTTTTCTTCGGCGATTATGCGGTCTTGAATCAGCTTAGCATTCTCCTGTGGAGATAAGGAAAAGTCGTAATCGGCGGTCATTTCGTAAAAGCGCGTCCGTTCTTCGCCTTTTATTCCCTTAGCAATCTTATCACAAATCTGGCGGTACTTGCCATAGTCCTCATGCTTTTTTTGCTCCTTCAGCTTTTCTCTAAGTGCGCTCAACTCCGCCTTCAGTGCATCACTTTCGGCATCTTGCCTAGGCAAAGATGGTGTCGGCGTTTCCTCTTCTTCTTCCTCTAAAGCCTCTTCGAGTACTGAAACGGCAGTTGGCGCTTCGTCTGGTATTTCAATTCTAACTTCTGCAGTATCCTGCGATGGCGTAGGAATCTCTGGCGTAGGCGTGGGAGTGTCTGGATCTGCGTGGACTTGGCTTTTAAGCCTTTCAACTTCCTCTCGCATTTTCTTTTTAAGTAAAGCTTTAGCATTATCTTGTGCGACTTTGCGCTGGTCGCTAACCATTCGCTTAGCCTGCTCCTCTGTTTCTTTTTGTTGCTGTTTAATCTTCTCTTTTGCTTCTTTCCGCTCCTTTGCCTTGCGTATACGACCCTGTCGCATTTTCTCGATCTGCTCGGGGCTTAGTGTTCGCTTAGCTTTCGGCTTCGTTGCGTTATCGGGCATCTTTAATTATAGGATAGAAAAATAGAATGCCAACTTGTTTTATTGAACCGAACGGCTTTGGTGCTATGTACCAAGCAATGCTGTATGGCTTTGCGGAGTGCCTTAGACATGGTTTGGCATACCATCACACACCGCTTAGGAATATCCATCACAAAGCCAATCAAGCAAGAGCAAACCAGCTAATTGGCTTTCTTAGCTATGATATCGCCACACCAAGCACAGAGCGAATAGAATATACCAAGGAGCTTTATAGCACACCGATAGATGATTTATTTAATGGAGCAGTACTCAGTGTAATCCACAGCGAATATGGACGCAATTGGAAGCCAGTAAATCCTTACCGAACCCTTGATACTTCATATGTTGCAGTTCACATTAGACGTGGCGATGTGAATGCATCCAAGCACCCAGACAGATTCATTTCGCTAAATCAGTACATAGTGTGGGTGGAGCAACTCCACACCATATATCCTTCTCATCAAATACTTATTCTAAGCGAAGGCAAAACCGAAGACTTCACAGATTTGCCACATTATGTGCGTCTCCACCTAGGCGGTGATCCACTTGCTACATTCAATATAATGGTGGAAGCAGACGTGCTTTTCCCAGCACGAAGTTCGTTCTCTTTTACAGCAGGTATTCTAAATAAAGGCATTGTATATTGCGATGCTTATGCGAAGGCATGGTATCACACGCCTAGCAAAAATTGGCTAGACCTGAAATCGCAGGTCGCACGATGCGGGTTGCGCCCCGCATAACGCTTTGGAGCTAGACACTCCATCGCCGTGTGGGGCGAGTCCCACTATTCTACCCCGCCATCTACCATTATATAAGCATCTCTCATGTACTCAAACTTGGGATTCAAATATGTAGGATCTAGGCATCGGGGGTGGTCTACGCGTTCCCATCCAAGCTCATCGACCATTAGTTTATCAAGGCAAGATGCAGAGAGTAGGTCGCAGTCCTCATAATATCCACCATCAGCTTCAGCTGTAACCCACGCAACCTTCTTGCTTAGCCAATGCTTTGCCCCTTTTAGCACATTCAAATCTTCGCCTTGCGTGTCAATCTTGATATGGTCTATCATAGGAAACCGCTCTGAGTACTTAGCTTCAAACGCCTCAAACCACATTGCAAGAGACCACACCTTCACATCTATAACATCTTTGATTTTATCAATAAAAGTCCCACGCTTTGGGTAATAAAATGAAGAACACCCAGTATCAAATCCATTGACAATAAACTTTCTTTGGGTTTCTTTTTCTACATTACTAAGCGCAACCTGATAAGGAAAGAACCGATTGTGCCACTTTTTTTGTAAGTGCCTTGGATCTTGCCCGTGATAAACCATCACATTTTGTATTGCGGTTTCCAAAGGCTCAAATCCAAAAACAAACAGGTCGGGTTGTTGCGCCAACCACACGCTTGAATGTACTGCCTCATTACTCAAGCCAATATCCAACTTGATTCGATTGCACAATGCTGGAATATCCGGGATTGTCAGAGTTTGCGCCATTAGTTATTGCGGAGAAAATCATTTGGAATATTGTCCGCACATAATAGTTATGGCGCAAACAACAATTGAAAACATCAGCAACAGGTTCATCAATGAGCCTGGTTATTTTCTTGGCAGACTAGGCAATGTTGAAGCAACGTGTTTGCTTACTGGATTAGAAGGGCAGATGCGAACCAATGCGGGTCTCTATGGTGCTGAAGAAGAATTAGCAAACTTTAGAAAAATATTTACTAGAGCTCTTTTTGCCTGTGATGCTTTTATGCGTGTTTACACTTGTAAAAGCTTTAGAATATGTGATGCTCTGATGGTAAAACTTGGTATTTGGAGACCAACTATTCCATACTTTGAGTATGCTGGTTTTTACTTACAGATGCTAGAGTGTCTGACTAAAAATAATAACAAGGTTGCCATAGTATCTTACTTTAGTGAGGAGATTAAAAAACAGAATGGAGTACTCAACGAGGTATGGGAGAATAAATATGAAATCGATACTGACAATATCTGCGTGGTTCACGCATACAACACAACCTATGAGAGACCTCACTCGGGCTATGAAGAAACGCTCAATGATTTAACCAAGCGTTGCCTTGATACTGATGCCACACATTTCTTTTTGAGTTGTGGTGCTTATGGAATGCCCCTTGGTGCAGAATTATCGGCAAAAAATAGAAACTCAGTCTACGTGGGTGGCATCTTACAAATAATGTTCGGCGTCATGGGTGCTAGGTGGGACGATCGTAAGGAAGTAGCACAATTTATGAATACGTATTGGGTCTATCCGTCTAGCAACAAATATAGCGCACTGAAGTCAATTGAATCTGGCTGTTATATTTAACTCCAACCCATACCTGACTTTCCGGCAAGTCTAACCGCGCCTCTCCTGCCATTTACCCTCTTACCCTTATCATACATTGCGCCAGCATCTGGCACATTATACCCAAATGCTTTATATACCTTATCTCGCATTTGCGCCTTAGTTATTTTGTTATCATCACAATCGCTCATCAATTGTTCTATAGCTATCCAGTTTGTCTTGCTAGGCTCATAGGAATTTGTTAGCCAATCAATTACATCATCGCCTACCTCATTATCCAGCAAGTGTTCGTCCAACGCTGCATTCAGTTGCTTATAGTCAGGCTTTTTCCATCGCATGTTCCTGAGTTTTTGCCAATGTTCTAGCATAATCCAAGCAAAGGCTTCGTGATATTTTACATTATGACTTAGCTTGTGCTTCAGGCTTGTGTCCTTAATAAACACATATTGCGCCTGTCCCTTTTGCTTTTCCTCTTCCACTTCATTTTCATCTACGAACCGACTACGCATACTGAAAAACGCAATTCGTTCCTTTAGCGCATTAAGTCGGTTGCTAGTAATCCCTTGAATATTTGATAGATTTAGTGGATCATTTGTAAGAGAAAAGAAAGACACCATCGAAACAGCCTCGAGTGCCTCTTGGTCGTGGTCTCGGTCTACAGACATCTGACCACCACTAGTCCATGCCTTAAAAGTTGGCTCATCTAAATATTTCATCTCCATTTCCTCCATTGTGGCAAAACGTATTGGCTTTGCAAGAGCTGTGCTAAAGAACTTCTTTCTTCGCCCCTCAAACTTATAGGAGAACAAATTGCTAGGGCAAGTCATATGATAAATACCGAATGCGCTACTTGCCAGATCGTGAGCTATAAGGGATTTACCAGCTCTTGGCAATCCATTAGTATTTGTATGCTGTTCCCAGTGTGTGTGTGCAGTGAGACCAAAAGCAATAGAGGTCAAGTAGGTTTCGCGCTCATATTCGTCGGGAAAGATTTGAGATATTATGCCTCGCAGCTCATCAGTCTTCTCAGGCTCAGTGCGTGGGAACTTGTAATGGAGTTTGCGAGAGCAATAGGCTTCTGGCATATAAGGAATAGTTTCGCCTGTTCCTGCATCATAAATCACATCGGAAAAATGAATGTGCTTCTCTGTCCCAGGCATTCTATCGATGTTAAATCGTTGGCATTCGTTGAAGGCTAAATCCTTGACACATTCTAATAGTAGTTTGCGCTTAGGTTGACTGCCAAGCTTCGCGCATATCTTACCAATGAGCGTATTCCACTCCAGGACTTTGATGTTTTCAATTTTAATCTCTTCCAAATCTTCTCGCACGTGAGGTAGATCAGCACGCGTCACCCGATCACACGTCACCTCTTCCTCTTGCTTTTTACGAAGCTGAGATTTCAAAAGACGGACAAGTGTTTCGGTTAAATCATTGCGAACCCTTGACTCCGCCTCCATACCGAAACACCACGAAATGCTCTTGTTGTCAAAGAAACACAATTCATTATTTAATGTAAGACCCAAGGTGTCCTTACGGAGAGCTATATAAGCCTTAGCAAAATTAATGTCGCTAAAATCTTTTGTAATCAATTTGCCAAGCCTTTCCTCATTAAGGTATTCATTGAATTGAATAGAATCATGCGCCTTTGCGTTGCTTTTGCGGGACAAGAAGCAGAGCGTTCCCATTCCAGCCTTGTATTCGCCAACCGCATAAATATCATTAATTATTTTACAATCAGCCTCTTTCCTATATTTACAAGAACGAGAAGAAACAGAAATGCATACTTGCTTACTGACGCCACTAGACGCACAAGCATGAATGAAACAAATCCAATCTTTGTAACCTTCAATTAACTTGGGTGAGATATTCATTGCGATTTCTTCAACATAGCCTGACTTACCCAAGTCAACCGGGACGTGTGTTTTAGATTGTAATTTGGGCGTTGACATTTTTAAAATTGGCTTTTTCACAAAATCGGTAAATACTGGTAGATTGGTGAAATCTCCGACCATCTTTGCGTTTTCGCCAATTGATTCAAAAACCTGCTGGTAAAGATAGTCGGTAGTAGCTCCCTCAGTTGCAACATTCTTAACGTTATTGTCTTCGTGATGTTTCTTAAACCAATAGTGCTTTTTACCTCTTGTGCTTAGAGTGTATGGAACTCCCTTGTATTTTTCATTCAGCGCATTACCACCCTCGCTGTCATCATCGACTACCATAAGGTTACTGTCATCAAGTCTTACAGCCATACTAGTGTAGCCCACACGTTCAGCATTGATTGCTTCAAGTTCTTCATAAGTCTTATTTTGCCATTTTGGTAAAACTTCATGAATGCGCTTCCTAGGCTTTCCATTCTCATCTAAGTTTTTAGCATCTCGTGTTATAATGATATTAAGATGCTTGAGCTTGTTTCTTTTAACAAACTCCAACATTGTTATTTCGCTAGACTTTTCTGTCGGCTGTTTTTGATACTTAGACTTAAGTTTGAATGATCCCAAAGCTACATTCGTCGCCCTCCACTCTACCATTTCTAGGATACCTAGCGATTTCTCTAAACCCGTTTTGAACGCACATAAAATCAGGGAAGCGTAGTGCGTTTAAATCGGCTTAGAGATATGTAAGGTAGTACTAATATACAATGGCGACACAAGAACTCACTAAGAAGGGGACTGCAAGGGTCAGAGCATACCCTAAGGAGCGAGTATATAGCACCTTTAAGTATCGTCTCAATTGGGAGGACGAAACTGGTGAAGCACATACTGAATTGTTTATGAGCGCCCCTCAAATCGCAGAGTTCCTAGGTCTTCACCGCAACACAATCGGTCGGTGGCTCAAGCGGGGATTTCCACCAAAGACTTTTAAATCCTACAGCATTGACAATGTCAGCATACCAGCTGAAATTAAACGCGTAGTAGTTGGGGTCAAAATCATGGAAGCGTAGATACCCCGAATCGTCAGGGCAGTAGATATATTATGTATGTCAATAGTAATGTGTTGTGAAAATCACGAAGATGACATTTTTAATGATGACCAGTTAGTAATTGACATAACCGAAACAGAGAGTGAGGAGGATTTGTCGTGCGAGTGGTGTGGTGATCCACAGGGAGATTCCGTAGTACTCGATTGGAAGGGCTTGCCAATCCAGTCCTGTCCCTCTTGCTTCTTTGAGGTCTCTCAAATGTGTCCCGGTTGTAATCTGCCACGCACGAGTGAATGCTACACAGATGATCCAAATAGCGAACTCTGTGATGACTGCTGGTTTGAATAGGTAGGGAGCTGCGCTCCTACTTGCTTTCCTCAACGCCAAGTTGCTCCGCAACGGATAAGTAATTTTCAATTTCGTTGCTATTGCGCTGCAGGATGAATATGAATCCCGACCCATCATTGATAATCGCATTTGAAACATCCGTGCCGTCTACATTGACGACCCTGATGCCAATGCTATTAATGACTTTGTCTTGCTTGAAGACGAACTCAATGCCCTCAGTACTAAAGAGTGTATCCGCTACACTCTCTTGCTTACTGACAAAGCCTATTGCGGTCTTCTTGCTCCCCTCTGCATCTAGGTAGTTGCCCTGAACTATGTCGCTTTCAATAATAAAATAGTTGCTGTCATTCGCGAGATTTGGATAAGATGAACCTACTATGTACTGCGGATCTGCCACAACGGGCACAACAGCATAGCTCAAGGGGAGGGAAGCGAAGTCTCTAGTTCCCCCCATCACATTGAATCCATCACCTATAGTACCCGACCCGCCATAATTTTCTTGGTGAAAGATTGGATCGATTGGTGGCGATTCAGGCACATTCAAAAATGAACCCATTGTATCAAAAGTCTGAAAAGTCAATCTTGCATCAGCATCGCTGTTTGGCATCCCCATACCCCTTGGATCAACTTCAATCACATTGCCAAGACAGCTCAAAGAGGTAGCAAGAGCCAGCGATGATTCGTTATGTGAAATGATTCCTGGCATTTTGTACTGGGGTATGGTCTCATCAATTACTAATTTATTGATTGTGTGATACCACGAAGCCTGCGTGAAGTAGCTCTCTTGTCTGCTTGATACATTACCAATATCCTCATAATTAAAGCCGAGCTGTGCGAAGAGAGTAGTACTCCAGACCTCTCTTGCTACTCGCTCACTTGGGAAATAGAAATCCCAAGGCATTTGGTTTAGCAGGAAATGATAACATCGTTTCTCTTGTATATCTACTGCAGAATTAAACTTACTAAGAATATCTTTGTACTTATCAGTTTCGCGCACTTTCTCCCACGCAAAGCCTAGGATACAGATGCCCGACGAAGCCTCTACATTGTAAGCTAAACGGCGCAAATCAGGCGCACCATCTGTATCGTTTCGGCGACAATTGAATATATCGTTGCTAGCTATGTGCTTTCCACCAAATATCATTTTCGTTGCTGGATCGCCCACATTACTTGCCTGAGGAACAATTGGCGATGGGTTGGTAAGAGATTGACTGACAGACGGGATGCGATAAGGCTCATGGAAGTTGCTAAAGGCAAACCGATTAGCCTTGCCCCCATTAAAGGTAAGTGCGAACGATTTCGTGCCAATAAACCTGCCATTAGTAGTGCGTTGGAGTGCTGCGAGAGCAGTAGTTTGCTCGTCCTCTGGTTGTTCTAGTGTGAAAAAGGCGAGACTGGCGTTGTTGTCTGGAGGAGCTTCACCATCGATTAGCCATTGAGTACCCACATTCTGGCTGTTGCCAACAGAGCATACATATCGCCCACCGAGACCGCCCCCACTTGCAGGAGACATTCCCCCATCAATCGTAGCTGAGTTATTGATTGCGCTGGGTGTAATGTTTGCGGTTGGGGTTGAAATAGGAGGAATGTTGTCTTTGGTAGGGTTGCGCGGACACAGGCAGAAGTCTGGGTACTGATCTACTGGCGCATCATAGCGTGGGAAGACCTTAACGATTCTTGGCAGTCCCTCACTCCCGCCATCATTTGCTCCTTGCGGAAGATCGTTGATACTACTAGTTGTTGGCAAGTCCAGCTTAAAGAAAGTATAAGAGCCCTCCGTGCCGTACTTGCCATTTTGACTACCATTTTCATAAAAATCCACACACCTATCCTTTTGCTTATTGAAAGTTTGTAAGTCCCAAAAACAATAAAAGGCATCATCGGTTGCACCATCCGCAGAGCCATCGAAACCGCAGTTTGGCTCATTGGCAGTTAGCTGACTAAACGTCCCATACTTTTTGCCACTTTCGCTTGTGTTCTGTAGCCTAAATAAAAACTCATTGTTATTTACCGCATTGACCTGGTCTGCCTTCAGAGCACCTCTATCCTGAAAAAGGATATTTTGGAACTCATCACCATTAATAATGTTTCCATTCAATTGCTCTGTGATTAGCTCAGCCAAAGCATCAACATCATAATTTCCAGCTTTGATATTGAGTTTACTATTGCCACTTCTCCAGATCACAGATTGTTCGTTTGTGTTTTCATCGCTCTTATCTGCCTTTGACCCATAATTTTGAATAGCCCCCATTATCATGGGCGCGCCTTGTGGCATAGCTCGGTCGGCATCCTGAAGTGCAGTATAGACCTGCGCCTGTCCTATACCACCGCCTGGATTAACTGGAAAAATGCCCTCATAAATATCTATCTTACTATCGGGTACTTGCTTGTACTGCGAAGACCTAGTCTGGTTGTAAATACTTTGGAATGAGCCGTCAAGCGACGCATTTTGAAATATGTCATTTGGCACATAGTAGTTGTACTGAATCTCAGTTTCGATGTCCTCGGTAATATTGATAGTTTGAGAGTTTTGACCTCGCACATTTAGGAAGCACTCGTATAGTGTGATTGAATCGCCTTTCTTCACGGAGATGGGTTCAACTAACCGATAATCAACTACATTGTTCTTGTTGCTCTGCTGAACGTTGAGCTTTTTGTTAACGTGAATAAGCATTTTATCTACGGGCAGTTGGTCTTGGCTTGCTAAAGCTTGGATTTCTTTTGCGCTCATTTCTATCTTACGTCTAGATTATTACTAAATCTTCACGTGGATTAGCCGCCATTCTTTTTGCATGGATTTTCGTTTTAGTGTGCCTAGCTATACCGCTATAATTTACTAACATGCCACACTCACATTCTACTTTTTGTTTCCTTTTCTCTAACAATTCTTCACGATTTTCTTGATAATATTGTTTACTTTTCTCTAACAATGCTTCACGATTTTCTTCATAATATTGTTTATTTTTCTCTGACCCAATAGAATAATCCCGTGTAGTCATGGCTCTCTATCTGATATGGATAGGATGTCTCTAGATCGTCATACTGAATGTTCGGGCAATGGGTGGGGTGTCTCTAAGTCCTTTTTGGGCGCACCTGCGGGTGGGGGTGACGGGCACGGACAAAAGGTGACGGGCACGGACAAAA
>Ga0070745_1002178_pt1 | contig 10585 bp, 16 predicted proteins | sample VirMetDEL_Mar_4_FD_77438 | JGI IMG/M metagenome (GOLD analysis project Ga0070745, IMG submission 77438) | Aqueous microbial communities from the Delaware River and Bay under freshwater to marine salinity gradient to study organic matter... | ecosystem: Environmental > Aquatic > Marine > Coastal ...
GGCTCGTCCAGGAGGCCGTCCTCGCTCATGGAGAGGAGGAACAGGTCGCCGTCCTCGACGTCGACGGCATCGAAGTAGAACTCTGTGCTGCCTGGGCTCCCGCCGTGACTGGCAGAAGGGGCAAGTGCTCCCTCGATCTCGAGGGCTGCGTCGATGATGAGGCCGCGGTAGCGGACGTAGTGGAACTCGTAACTGACCATGTGTTCTGTGCTGGTGGGTGGTTGGTGGGCGGGGTGGGACTCGAACCCACGACCAAGCGATTATGAGTCGCCTGCTCTAACCGACTGAGCTACCCGCCCTGGGTGGATCACTCTCGCCCGGCCCGCTTGAGGCTGTACGAGGGCGGCTCGAGGGGCAGGTCTTCAAGGGCCTTGAGTGCGTCTTGGCCGGCAGAGACCCGCCGGAAGATATCAACGGCCCTCTGAGCCCCCTCGAAGTACGCCATCTCTGCGAGGGTCTGGTGCTTTGGCTTGCGGTTGCTCTTGTCCTGGCGGACAGCAACCTTGAGGTCATGGCTCAGTAGGGCCTGTGCGGTCTCGCACAGGATCTGGACACGGTCAATGCAACTTCTAAGTTCATCCATGGTTGTTGCCTCCGATGCAAAGGCTGAGGTTCATCATGTGGGGGATCAGCTCGTCGCAGCCAAGGTCGACCTCTTGGGTCTGGCCGTCGTCGAGGAAGAACGAGCACGCCTCGTCGAGGAACTCGTCGCTATCTTCTCCGATGCCCTTGGCGTAGAGCTCCGAGGCTTTCTTGGTGTCGAGCGACAGGGCTGCGGATCGCGCGTCGATCGTAAGTCCCTGGCAGAGGATGCCACGGCGGACGAGGAACGAGAGGTCTGCGGGCAGCGCCTCCTCCCCGAACTCCTGGATCGCCATGCGCACGACCTCCGGGACGCTCGAGCTCTGGATCTCCTTGAGCTTCTGCGGGTTGGACTCCTTGAACTCGTACAGGGCCCGGTAGGCCAGGGCCATCGCCTCCATGCGGAGCTTGTTCTCCTTGGAGAGACTCCCGGCGTCGATGGCAACGTGATCCCAGCGGCTCACCAGAACGGTCATGATGAGGTAGGCATCAGGCTCAGACCGGTTGACCCTATCGCAGAGGCGGGTGATCGCCCCGTCGATGTCGCCGCTCTCGGCGCGCTCGCAGTAGAACCCGAGCGAGTCCTTCTCGAGGACCTCACCCTCATCCTTGGTCACGTCGTTGCGGCTGGCTGTCCAGACGACGACGTACCTATCGTCGCCCTTGGCAAAGCTCGCCAGCCGGTCAGTGTTGCGCGACTCTTCGCGCGCCGCCATCGAGCTGCCGAGGAGCATAGAAGCCATCGACCTTGCGGGGATGCGCTTGCACATGCTTTCACGATGCGCCTTGAAGGGCGTACTTTTCCATGCTTCTTCAAACATCGATTTCGATCTCCTTCCTAAGTTTTTCGGGCACTAGGGCCATGACTGTGTGCAGGGAGCGGTGTCCCTTTTCCATCATCTCACTCACGATCATGTCGTGTCGTTCGCAGAGCCAAACCCCGTAGAGCTTGACGCTAGGTTCCTGTCGGCACTTCGCCGCTTCGCAGTGCTCACTCATGCCGGCTGCGATGCGGCGGCATACCAAGCCGGGACGAATCCAGCGTGCTTCCAAGCCGAAGCATCACGCACGTAGGACTTGCCGTGGATCAGGTACTGCTGGTAGGAGAGCACCGGGAAAACGGCATCCTCATCATCGACCTTGAACTCGTCAGGCATACAAGCGGGCAGCTTCGTGGGCCGGCCACGGTCCTGTATACCCTGCGGCAGAAACCGCACCAGGTCGCCCATCAGCATGGAGCTCTCGACCTTGTGCGTGCGATAGTAGCGCACGGTGTATTCTTTGCACAAAGCCCTGAGGTGCTGGGCCAGCCACTCGTAGTTAGCACGGCACTCGCCGGCCCAAACCACGGAGGGGTGGTTGGCATGAGTCTTCTTGTAGAAGCCCATGCGATCCGCGAAGCTGTCGCCGTCGTGGGCCCTGTGGACAGTCGAGAGAATCTGTGCGGTCTCGAGGACCATCTTGACCAAAAGCTTGTCGGGCAGGTCCCGAGCGCTGCTCTCCGGGCAAGCACTGACTGCGAAGATGTTCATGGGTGCGATTGTAGCGACAGTCGCGGTCTTCGCAATCTATATTCTGCAAAAACCACAAGCCACTGCGCTGCAAGGGTTTGCGTCGACGGGGCAAACTTTCCCGCCTCCGCTGTAGACACTGCCTCGGCCTTTACTATATTCGCCACCCATGCCGAGGACGCCCCCTCAACTCGTAGCCTATGCGCCCTGGACTCCTGACCGAGCTCAGCGCCTGTTCGATCGCCGCATCGAGCTCGACCTTGATAGGGACAAGGTGCTTGCACGTGCTAAGGTGTCCCGCCGATCCCTCGAGGTCCTTGAGTCCGAGGGGTCTAAGTACGTCCGGGCCTCTGACCTTGCCTCTGTGTGCAAGGTCTTGAAGCTGCACCCCATTACCCTGCGCTCCCTGTGATTACGATCGACCACACCAAGAACAACCCGCCGGAGCCGTGGGATCACCAGAAGGAGGCTGTAGCCTTTGCGAGCACGCGCTCCGGGACGCTGCTCTCGATGGCGATGGGCACGGGCAAGTCCCGCTGTGCTATCGAGCTCCTCGAGGGATGGGAGAGCAAGCTCACCCTGATCGTTGCCCCGCTGGCCGTGTGCCCTGCGTGGGTCAAGCAGTTCAACAGCTTCGCTCGCCGGCCGTGGAGGGTGCTGGTCCTGACCAAAGGCACCACTGCCAAAAGGGCCAAAGTCATGCGCCAGCAGGCTGAAATCTGCCGAATGTCCGGCGTGCCCCTGGCCGTGGTCGTGAACTACGAGGCGGTAACGCGCGGCGCTAAGCTGTACGATGCCGCCCGCCTCCTCAAGTGGGACTCTATTATCTGCGACGAGTGCCACAAGATGAAGGGCAGCGATGGCAAGGGCCAGACGTTGCGGCGCATGAGCTCGATCGCTGAGCACATCCCCCACCGTGTCGGGCTAACTGGAACTCCGATGCCGCACTCCCCGCTGGATATCTGGGGCCAGTTCAGGGTCCTGATGCCCGAGGTGTTTGGCCCGAAGTATTGGTCCTTCAAGGTCAAGTACGCCCGGTTGCAGAACATGGGCGCCTTCAAGAAGGTGGTGGGCTTTACTCGTCTCGAGGAGCTCAGCGCCATCGTTGCGCGGCATAGCTACGAGTGCTCGTCCGGTGTGCTGGACCTTCTGCCGGCCAGGCATGAGATGGTCGAGGTGGAGCTCTCCGAAGATACCTACGCACTGTACGCTGCGCTTCAGCTCGACTTTGTCGCTGAGGTCGAGGGTGGCGTGGTCACGGCATCGAACGCTCTCACCAAACTCCTCCGGCTCCAGCAAATTACAGGAGGCGTGGCTGCCGCAGAAACCCTGGAGGGGGACATCATCCCGCAGCGTGTGAGCGAGGAAAAGCTCGAGGCTCTTTCGGCAATCCTTGACGGCACCGACGAGCCCGTCGTGGTGTTCACCCGGTTCGTCGCAGACCTGGAAGGTGTTAGGTCTCTGTGCGAGAAAAACGGGTGGAGCTTCTCGGAGCTCAGCGGCAACAAGAACGAGCTCGCAGATTGGCAGGCCGGCAAGGGGCGGGTGCTGGGCGTGCAGATTCAGGCCGGCGGAGTCGGCGTTGATCTGACGCGCGCTCGCTACTGCGTCTACTACTCAGTAAACTGGTCCCTCGGTGATTACGAGCAGAGCCTTGCTCGAGTCCACCGCCCCGGCCAAACGAAGAACGTTGTCTACTACCACCTGATTGCGAAGGACACGGTCGATCAGCAGGTGTACGGTGCCCTCAAGCAGAAGCGGGACATCGTCGAGACCGTGATTGAACAGATGCGCGCAATTCGCGGCTAGCGCGCGTCTTAGACTTTGCCGCATAACCCCTAAGTTTATGACTCAAACACAAGACAACCTGGACCCCCTCCGGGAGTACGTCTACTTGCACGCTGAGAAGCAGCGTTTGAAGGCGGAACTCGAGTCGGTTCAGCAGGCTCTAGCTGCTGTCGAGTCAAGCGCTGTCGAGCGCATGATGGACGATGGTTTCAGCAAGATCCGGCTGGACTCGAGCAACGGAGCATGGACGGTGTATCTCAGTGAGGTGACGAGGGCTAAGTTGAAGCCTGATGCCGACCGAGACTCCGTCACGGTGAGCCTCGCAAGTTGCGGGGACCCGGATTTAGAGAGCCTGGTTCAGCCGGCTTTCAACCTCAACACCATCTCGAGGGTCGTGAAGGACTACATCGAGAACGATGAGAAGCTGCCCGCACCCCTTGCGGATAACTTCACCGTGCAAACCCACCCCGAAATCCGCGTCCGTCGGAACTGAGAAAAATGGCCAAGACCCAAGAAGTTGCTGTTGTCCCTAAGTCGGACTTCCTGATCCTCCAGAACCCCGACATGGCCGATACGCTGGCCGAGGCGCTGCAAAGCAGCGGCGTCTCCCAGTTCGATCTGCCTCGTCTCAAGGTGCCCAGCGGTGGTGGCCTTGCGTGGGAGCTCGAGACCCTCGAGGGCGTCGACGTGAAGAAGGAGGTGGACGTCGTTCTCGGCGTCATCCGTACCGGGCAGCGTGCCTGGTGGAAGGTTCCTGTTGGCCAGGGCGAGGCATCTCCTCCGTCCTGCCGCAGCCACGATGGCGTGACCGGCTTCGGGGTGAACACCCTGGAGGAGGGCGCCGCTGATGAGACTCACGACTGCCGAACCTGCCCCTGGTCGCAGTGGGGTAGCAGCCGTTCTCGCGCGGACAGCCGCGCCAAGGACTGCACGGAGAAGGCTTTCGTGATGTGCTTCTCTAAGGGCTCTGCCCTTCCGATGCTCCTGTCTGTGCCGCCGACGAGCCTCAAGGCGCTCAAGGCGTACCAGCTCAAGCTGATCGGGGCTTGCCGCCCCATGACCTCTGTTGTGACCCGGCTGAGCCTGCGCCGTGAGAGCGGTGCGAACGACTACTCAGTGATTGAGTTCGGGTTCGCCGGTATGCTCGACGACGATGCCGCCGCTGAGATGAAGTCCCTGGGCGAGAGCCTCAAGGTTGCCTTCGACAGCGTGATTAGCGCCATCGACTGAGCATGTAAAAAGTCGGGGGTGGCGCTACGGCACCACCCCCGACCCGCACAGCAGATAACACGACAGCCAGAACAAGCTGACGCCAGGAGGATAGCGTATGACCGCCGGGTCGCAAGGGGATATTGAAAAGTTTCTGGAGGCGCTGTTCCCCGATGAGGACGGCGAGAGGCTCTGTATTAGCAGGGATCTCTGTCTAGTCCTATGGCGCCCACAGCCCAAGGGCAGCGGCCTATCCAGGGTCCGCTGGATTCGGAACAACAGCCCCTCTGCGGTCTCGTCGGCCATCCTGGACTGGTCCAAGGACGGCGACGTGTTCTTCCACGTGTGTCTGCACAGCGAGGCTTTGCGGGAAGAGGAGTGCCGTGCTGCTGAGCGCAAGTTCAGCCCGGACTTCACCCGTGGCAGCAAGTCCTCAGCCTCCTGCGCCCCCGGCCTCTGGATCGACATCGACTACGGTGACGCCGGCCACCAGGGCAAGAGCAACCCTCCCAGCCTGACCGACGCCACGGAGATATTGTCGGCCATGCCGGCGAAGCCGTCGATCGTGGTCAAGACCGGCGGCGGCATCCACGCTTACTGGGTGTTCCACGACCCTATCGAGCTGTCCTCACCGGATACCCGTGAGCGCCTGCGTTCGGCCGTCTGGCGGTGGCAGAAGATGGCACGCCACATCGCCAGTGGGCGTGGGTGGAACACCGGCGTGGACCACACCGCAGACCTGTCTCGCGTTCTGCGCGTCCCTGGCACGAACAACTACAAGCCGGAGTACGTCCGCAAGAACTCTGGGCGGCCTAGCCCTGTTGAGATCATCTCCCACAATTCCGACCAGCGGTATTCGCTGGAGGATCTCGAGCAGTTCATGGACATGACCGAGGAAGTGCCTCGGGACATCGGCGCCTCCAACGCTACCCTGCCCAGCGGCGCGGGCTTCGAGTACAACTGCGAGCTCCCCAGGAAATGCCAGGCCCTACTGATTCCTGGCGGAGTCGCGTACGACCAGGACTTCGCCTCATGCTGGGCGATGGACGAGAAGTGGGCGAAGCGTCAGAAGTTCGAGGACGTGAGCCCTTCTGGCTACCACATGAGCCTGGCTCGGCGGATGCACAGCTTCGGGTTCGAGCAGCAGGAAGTCATCGACAGCCTCTCGTACTGGAGGCGTGAAGTAGTCGGAACCCCTGCGGCGGACACGCAGCGCAAAATTAGCTATGCCATCGCAGCCCTGAACAGCGAGGTGTCCGAGAGGCAGGCTCAATCCGCCACTCAGAACCTGCAAATCATGTCCCAGAACCTCGAGCAGGTGAAGGTGTCCGGTCCGATGCAGTACGCCATGGCGGTCGAGGACTGCCGTGAGGAGATGCTCGATAGCCTGAACCAATCTCTTGGGCGGGACCTGGGCATCGAGCGTGTGCTGCGCTTCAAGTCACAGTTCGGTGACGACGAGTACCACATGGTCATGCGTGACGGGAGCAAGGTGAAGATCGGTGGCACGACGCAAATCCTGAGCTCCGGTGGGTTCAAGCGCGCAATCGCCCAGGCTACCCACGTGGTCATCCGCGACTTCAAGCCGAAGGCGTGGAACAGCATCGCAGAAACGATCCTACGTTTGGCCCAGGACGTCGAGTCTTCAAGCCGCCTCGAGGTGCTCACGGATTTGCTGCTGGCCTTCATCATGGATGCCATCCGCGGCGACAGCGACAAGTACAGGCTCGCCCGGAACCATCTTCCGTTTGCCCATGAGTGGCGGAGAGGGAGCTCAGTCGCAACCATCGGTGCCGGCGAGACACGTATCTGCGTGCCGCCCAGGTCGTTTGTTACGTGGCTCAGCGGCAACCCGCAGCGGCCGGAGGGTATGTCGTCGGCCCAGATCAGCCAGCACCTTCACGCTGAAGATATCTGGACCCAGCCGATCGTCGTAAATATCGGAGTGGACCCGGACCGGCCGGACTCAAACCCGATTACGGTGCGCTGTCATATTGTATCGGGGGCCATCTCAAGCGATATACTCGGGCTCCTCGAGGATAGAAAACGAATGCGAGAGCAGGCCCTCATGCGGGTCGAGGATGATTCTGACGATGAGTAAGAAGGACCAGCCGGAGGTGGATCAGCTTGAGCCGATCCGTGAGGCGATAGATTTAGCGATCCGTCAGGTGGTGGCTATAGTGGATACTGCCGGGTTGAGCGAGATGCAGATCGCCGCTGTCCGGTCTGTCCTCACCGGGCTATGCGAGGCCGTCATCATGACCTCGTACTCTTGCATCTCCGAACAAATGAACCAGGCAGTGTCGAACGTGTCGACTGGCACGGGCACCGTACATGAGCAGGGCGACGAACTGTTTTGGCGCCCCAACCCCAACCCCGAATCGAAACCCTAAGATGGCACGAAAGAAAGCAACCCGGAGAGGTCGCCCCCGCAACAACCCCGGAGTTCGCTGGTCTGGCCGCGCTTTCCGCGAGGTCCTCTCGCAGCGCACCACTACCATGGCTGAGCTTAGTGAGTGGCTAGAGGTGAGCGTCTCCACTGTGAGCACCTGGGCCCGTTACCCCAGCGGTGAGAATTCCCGGCCCCCCAGCGAGGATTCAGCTAAGAACATCGCCGCGTACCTCCGGGTTCCCCTGGAGGCATTCTCAAGCGCGAAGGCGGCTAGAGAGCATGTTTGAGCCCGACGTGTACGAGGAGCTAAGGTGGACCAATCCAGAAGCGATTGTGTTCCATGAGTTCGACCGTGCCTACATGGGCTACACCGAACAGAAGGGTAGCTCGCCCGTCGCCTGTTACGACTGGAAGAAGTGCGTCGAGATCCTCGTCGAGGATCGCGGCATGACGTACGACGAGGCGGTGGAGTGGATGGGCTACAACGTCACGGACGCCTACATTGGCGAGTCGACGCCCTGCTTCTTGTACGCGAGGAACCCGGATGCCTGAGACAAGAAGGGCTGCGCGCCGCAGGCAGCGAGCGATCGCTCGGATGCAGAGCACCAATACCGTCGTGACCTTCACTCCGGGGAAGCCGATCAACATCAGTTGGCCGCAGTCCCGATTGAGGGCCGATGAGTCCCTCGCCGTTGAAGACCTGCGGCGCGCTTACTACGACTGGAAGATGAACCGGAGGAGGTCCCGATGATTATGTTTGCTATCGGGTTCTTCGTGGCCGTGCTGGTCCTTTTCTGGTCCGCCCTGATCGTCGCAGCTCGAGCTGACGAGGCTGCTCGTCGGCTGAATGATGCCCGTCGCGGGCCATCAAAAGAAAATGGGGACACCGCCGCCCCCTAAGTTAGTGCTGTAAAGCACTAAACGGCGGTGTCCCCGACCTACTTTTCTTCCCTCAGTTACTTCTTACTAAGGTTGCTTTATGTCTCACGTTCGCTACACGTTCCAGTTCTTCACCGAAAACGTTGACGTCCATCGTGCGCTGTCTGCTGCTATTGACGTCCGGATCCAGTCCGGCGTTGACGATCAGGCCGTCATCGACGAGCTCACTCAGATCAAGGATGCGGTGGATCAGGTCATCTCTGACCACGACAATCCTCCGCAGGAGCCGTGATAGAACGTCGGGGGGGCCAATCTCGTAGTGGAGCCGCCCCTGAATGGGGCTGAAACACTCCGACCCCCCCGACGTTGTAATCATACATCGTCTCTATCGAGGCTACGCCTCGAGCTCGGCTTTGACTTCCTCGAGCTTGGCGACCTTCTCAGAGTCGGCGCCTTGCTGCTTGGCCATCTTGAGTGCGCCGCCAACGATCTCAGCCGGATCGTTCGAGGAGTGGCTCGCGCCAACGGCCTTGAGGACCAGCGCAGCGGCCTCGCCAAGCGAGCCTTTCATGGTGGCCTTCAGGGCCTTGCCGGTGTGCTTCCTCGCCCGGCTGCTGAACAGCATCACTGCCAGGCTGCTGGCGAAAGGAATCAGGGGCTGGGCCGGCGCCGGCACAAGCGGGCCAAGCCATCCGAGAACGCCGTCGATGGCCTTCTGAGTGCCCCCCGTCATGATCTTGCGCTCACCCTCAACGGCAGCCGTGTAGCTTCCGACGAGCTCCTCATGGCGCTCCTGGAGCTCGATGAGCTGGCCGATGCGGATGCCCATGTTCTGAGTGAGGCCCTTCCTGGCGTCCTCATAGGCTGCCTTGGTCTGGGCTTCGGCTTGAGACTCAACGAGGGCGATCTCGGACTCGAGCGAGGCGATCTCGGCTCGGTATGCCTCGAGCTGTTGCTGGTCCTGCTCGCTGATCGACCCCTCCGCCATCTTGCGGATAGAGTCACAGCCGGTAAGGAGCCCAACAGAGAGGACTACGGGTATGACGATGCGTTTCATTTCAGTTGCCTTGGTTTTCCTCAATCCATTTTGCAGTGCTGATTGCGAGAGTGCCGGCCGCCCTGCAAATAGCCGCCAGAGTCATGATCTTGTCCTGACTCATGTCCTCTGGGTATGCGTCGTTCGACGCTTGTCTTGCGTAGTCTCCGACGAGGGTCATCGCATAGCGGACCCGTTCGCAGACCTTTTCGGGGTCCTCCATTAGGATGCGGCACCCATGCCCATGGCCCAGCTCACGACGTTCCAAGCGACGGTCCCTGCGAACGTGAACAGGGACGCCATGAGCCAGCGTTTCATCGCTGCGTACTCCCTGGCCATCCTCTCGAGCTGCTTGACCCGTGATTCGATCAGGGCTACGTCGGTCAGCATCCCAACCTTTCCGTTGCCTCGAAGCATGTGGTCGATCCTTTCGAGCTTTTCGTTGACTTGTCGTACGGATTCGACGAGGAGCGATACGGTCGACTGACTGATGGATTCGGTTTCTTCCCCTGCCATGATGAAACCTCCTCACTGCTCCCGATACCACTCGCCGGCGGTGCCGTTGTTGAACAGGATCAGCTTGTCGTACTGAGTGTTCATGATGACGGAGGCTTGCCCGTCGATCGTCCCTCCGCCGTCTACGACGATGGTGCAGGAAGCGCCACCGACTAGCCGTTTGAAGCTCAGCACAACGTTGGAGCTCCGATCGGATGTTGCCGGGTCCGGAAGCGTGAGCGTCATGTTGGCCGCTGGCGAGATGAGGATATACCGGCCCTGGTCCGGGTCGATGGTGCCTGTGGTCGTCAGTGTTTGAACGCTTACGCTGTCGATAGCGTTGTTGATGTACCCGCGCGACTCCGCGAGAGTATGCGTGATTTGCAGAGCGGGATGTCCAGGATGGGTAGGCATTAGTTGGTGACCCTCAGGTTAGGACGCCAGAGTGAGACCGCGTGCGGGTCGGCAGCGGTGTGGACTTGGAAGTGCCGTGGTTTGACGTACGGTCCGGGCAGAGGGAGGCCAAGCTCGAACGCGCCGGGGTTGGAAGTGCTGCCCCTTCTCGGCTCTCCGAGGATGTCGGTCGCCGGCACATCGGCGTTAGCCGTCGGCCCGACGCCCTGCTGCCAGACATCGTTCTCCGCGATGTTGTAGAGCCGCCCCGTCGCCGCCTCGTAGATGGCCCAGTCGCCA
>Ga0070745_1002180_pt1 | contig 10579 bp, 11 predicted proteins | sample VirMetDEL_Mar_4_FD_77438 | JGI IMG/M metagenome (GOLD analysis project Ga0070745, IMG submission 77438) | Aqueous microbial communities from the Delaware River and Bay under freshwater to marine salinity gradient to study organic matter... | ecosystem: Environmental > Aquatic > Marine > Coastal ...
ATCAATTGAAAGTTTGTCTTGAAATAGTTTACAAGACTATCATGTGAAAGAGCTAGGTAAAAAAACTTTGGATTCCCTCCACAGTTATTTTATTTTCTTTCTCACATTTTGCACATTTAAATTCAACATCATGTGATAATTTTGGTGTTCCTTGTATAAAGTTTGTTATTTTTAAAAACTGCTCAGAAGTTAAAGTTTCAATAAACTCAATGATTGATTCAACTGTTTCATCTTTGGTTGATACTCTTTCCTCTTCTGTTAAAACTGCATCTATACAAAGAGCAATTGTTTTAAATAGTGCTTCAGTGTTTTGTTCATTTACATCAACTTCTTTTACTATCTCATAACTTGGATATTTCATCTCAAGTGATATAGAATCTGTAAGTTGAATGATATTACTTTCATCACTTTTCTTTACTTCTATATCATCAATAACTACTGCAGCTTCATTTGCATGTTCACATTCTGCACACTTTACATTTAAATTAATCTTTTCTCCTACTGACTTAGATCTGATTTTCAATAACAGAAACTCAATATCAAATGTAGTTATTTGACTTCTGTCTATTGGATCATCGAGACAAGAATTAATTGTATCGACAACTGCTTCAAGTCCTACCTTTTCATCTCCAGTTTCAAACGCCATCATTAGCGCTTTCTCTTCTTTAACTAAATACGGTCTAAATCTCGTAGATTTTCCAGTTGATGGTATAGTCACTTCATATTTCGGAAGCTCATTCACTATTGGTAAAGCCATAATATATTTCTCCTAATTAACCAAATAATTTTTCCTTAACTTTGTCTATTGCAAAGTCAGTAATTCTGTTTCTAAGACTATCTCTAAAGTCTGTTTTGTTTGATATTTTGCGTGACCAATCTTTATATGATAATTGGACATTCAGTTCTAATAATTGATCTGCTTGTGCATCAGACATTTGCATTTGTAGTACTTGAGTTGGATAGGCATTTTGTAATACACATGTATAAACTACTGATTCTCCTCCAGCTAAGGCAGTTGCTAATCCACCTTGATCTAATCCTGCGTATGATAATCTTAATAATTTATCATAGTCTGCATCAGGACTATTTGTAAGTGCTTGAATAACTACATCTTCGCTATAGTCATTAAAGTATTTTAATTCGTATTCCGTTGTGACAGCTGAGTTTTGCCATGCTTCAAAGTATTCTTTGATTCTGAAATCGTTCAACACTCTAAATGTAAGAGTTACATCTTCAACAGCATAACCATAAGCAACTTTTTTGTTTACCATACCTATTCTTCGATCGTGAGTAAGTAAGTTCCTTCCTGGCATATTTGTTGCAGTACACAACATATTAATGTCTTCTGCAGGTATGGTTCTTTTTAAATTAGATATTCCTCTATTTAAAAGCTCACCAACGATTGGAAACTTAACTCCACCTATAACTGATGGTAAAATTACTCTATAAAAATTAGGTCTTGCAAAACCTTGTCCTTTTGCAACTAAACCTTTAAATTGTTCTACGCTTCTCATCGTCGATATACCTGTTTATATGAATCTCTCCAAACGATATCTCTATTTGATTTTCTAAATCTTTGAAAAGGTAAGAATGCTGCAATCTCCCATTCTGGTGGAAATACTTGAGCAATTCTGCCTCTTACTTGTTTAGTCAAATAAGTTTTAATCATTGGTTTTAAAAATCTCTTTATAGTACCTCTATTTAATCTGTCCCAATCTAATTCATTATCATGATCCATTTCATCTGATACTTGCATAATATCATATAACAAAGTTAAAAATCTTACTCTCAACATTACTGGCAAATAGTGTAAGTTTAATCCTCTAAATCCTCCTTTCGCTCTACCAGTAATAATAACTAAAGGGTACTGATCGTAATATGGTAATGTTTCCTCACCTTTCGGTAAGTACTTAAACATATGCATCGTACCAATTAGTGGACGTTGTACTATTAATTGACCACGCTGTTTAAATTCTGGAGAAAGTAATAATTCTTGTCTATTAATTCCAGACATCATTTGTAGTTTATTCTTAAACCACTGTGAAGAACGTTCGGTTCTCGGAGTTATATTTTCAAGTAAAAACTCTTTCGATATATTTTCGAACAACGTTGCCATACATGTTTATTTATATTAGGATTCGAATAATCTTCTAGCAAAATCCTTACGATAAGCATGACCTTTTGCGTGTACATGCGACTTAAATATCTGCATTTCTTCATCACCATGTCTTAATCTTCTTACAAGTGGCCAATCGTTTGTTACGATGTTTGTGACAGCAAATGATTGCCATGCTGATAAACTACAACATTTATTTCTAAAAAAGCGATCATTCCATTGATTAGCTGCTTGTTGTGCTTTAACTGCAGTCCAATGTTCATTTTTCCAGTATTCGCCTGATCTATCATACCCATATTTTTCAGCATTACGATCAAACTCAGATAAGAATATATCATCGTGTTGATGCACTTTCGGTGGATGTTTTTTTCTAACTCCACTTCCTGGTACTCTGTTTGGATTATTTGGTGCAGAATACCAATACGTTCTATCTGCAGTACTAATTTCTGTTTGGTTTTTATAAATCTTAAGACCTTTAAACATCCAACTATCGAGTTCAGTTTCACCGTTCAATAACATTGTAGCCCAATGATTCAGTGTTTCAGGTGTTTCGTATGGCAAACCTACGATAAAGCCTGAATGCATTCCAACCTCTTGTCCCCATTTCTCTCTACATGTTTCGAGTAATCTTAATGCTCTATCTGTTGGTATGCCTTTACCTACAGCTTTTGCTGATTCATAGTTTAGGGTTTCAATACCAAAGTGAGCAAACCTTATTCCTATATCTCTGAGCAGCGAGATCTGCTCTGGGTGAGCTCTGAGGAGCTCTAATCTTAAATATCCTACCCATTCTATTGGAACACCTAATCTCTTAATTGCTTTCTTGATTGCTAACAACTTATCGACAGATTCATTTACTGTATCGCACATCATAAAGTATTTGGTAGTTCCAAACAATTCGTAGTTATTTTTTAATTCTTGATAGATAGACTCTTCTGATCGAATGTACTTATCTGCTTTTGGATCTCTTCCGATCAAAGCAAAGCCACAAAACTTACATTTAAATCTACAGCCTCTTGATATTTCAATAGGTAATACTTCTTTTGGCATTACGATATCGTCTTTTGAAAATACTGGAGCCATATTATGAAAATCATGCAATGAAGCTTCAGGATCAAAGCGATATACTTCGGGTAATTCTTGACCTTCTTTTAATTCTTTTGTAAATTTAACAAGTGCAGTTTCAGCCAAACCCTGAATCCAGTGATCGAACTCATTCATCTTCCACATTACTTCAGCATTAGGTCCTCTTCCACCTAATACCATTTTAACGTGAGGATGTTTTTCTTTGATGTAATAAAATATTTCTTTAAAATGTCTAGCAGTTTCTAATTCATTGTATATGGTACTGTCGATATCTGATGGTCGACGATATTGAAACTGTCCAATGATTTTATTTTTAGGATCTATTTGTCTTCGACTTCTTTCTGTAATACCTGTCGTTTTACCTAATTCATGAGCTTTACCTTTTTCAGTTACAAAGTTCATAAACGTACAACTAAAACCACAGAAAAGAGTGTTTTCTCCAATAATTCTATCTAAGTATTGGCATAACTCAATTTGTCTATTTTGTAATAACCAGTTAAGCTGATCAATTACTTTAACTGTATATCCGTTTTCTCTGAGTTTTGTTGCGATCGCATAAGGTCCCATGCCCTTGACAGGTGCAAGGTAATTTGTCACATCGGCAAATAATATAATATCAAATGTTTTCATAGATTGTTATTTATAACCTCATTATATAACTCAAAATCATCAACGTAATAACATAATAATTCTTCGCGACCTTTCATATATTCAATCGCACACTCATCATTTGTGTGATCTGAAGGATTAATGTTCATCTTAAAAATACTATCAATATCAAATCCATCTTTCCATTTAATATTGAATTTTTTACTTATATCGATAAGTTCATTATTTAAATTTTCAAAAGTAAAGAAATGATCAATGTCATACTTATATAAACTTTTGAACCAAGTTTGTGGTGCAAAGTGAAAGTTTGGATCTATCTTTCGTATTTCTTTTATTCCATTTTCGATTAAGATAACTGGATCTGTTTCACCTCTTGGAGTTCCATCTTTTGCAGGGTTTGAAAATATTTCTTTACACGCAGACCAAAATCTTGTATATGGATCTCTTATCACTGCAAATGTAGGAGGATCTTTCATATCTATACTCTGGCATAAAAACTCTGTAAATCGAGATGCATTTTTCCATATTTCAATAAACAATGGTTTAGGTTTGTTTGATAATGAATTTAGCCAAAGTGTTTGATCTTCTTTTACTGTTAATTTAATTTTCACTTTTTCTTTTTGCGATAAGGCTTAAATGGTTTCATTGATTTTAATTTGCCTGGTACTGGTTTTGATAATATACCAAGTGCTTGTAATTCCTTTTCTGTCCATATTTGAAAATGCCAACCTCTGTCGAGTGCATACTCTTCTGCAGCTTTCCATTTACATTGATTCTTTACATATGTTAGTGCCTCTGATATGTAGCGTTTTGATCTGTTCGGATTCTTTGGTACTTTTGTTTGCTTATCAGGTTTTATTTCGATGAGATATGTTTTTCCTTCATTCGTTGTAAACTTTAAATCCATAAAATAACGATGATACTTCTTATCAACTTCATAAAAATATGGTATGATAACTTCTTCGGAAGACCATTCTTTAATATTTGAGTTCCTATCACACCACAGAAAGCATTGTTTTTCCCAACCCGATCGATAAATAACATTATCAACGTCACCTCGGTATTTGTGTGTATTTACTACCCTATATTTGCCTGAATAAGTTTTCATTTTCATTATAAATAAACATATTAAAGTTATTTATTAGAGTAAAAAAATGGCCAGTTTTGGAGAATTTAAAGAACAACTTTCAGATATCATTGACCGAGGTCAAGATTTTATAGAAGAGCATTACTACGGAAACAATCTTGGAGAAAGATTAAGATACCCGTTAGATGAAATTGACTATAGAGCTGAAATTACATTCCAACCACTAAAAACAACACCTATTAATGCTGAACTTCTTGGAGAAAATCTTAGAGGAAGCATTGATTTATTAGGTGATATTTTTAGTGCAGGTGGATTAGTTGGTGGAAGTCTTACTGGCCAATTACGAGAAACAATTAATCAATTTTCAGGTATAGATTTTCAGTCTGATTCTAAAGCTATGGTTGAACCAGTTGGTGCACCTATAACATTGTATATGCCTCAGGCCATTCAGTTTGCAGATGTGGCAATCTATAATCAATTGGCATTAGGTCAATTAGGAGCTGTAACAGAAGCAGCATTGAATGCTGGTGCTGGAGGTTTATCTGCTGTTGGTGCTGGTATTATGGGAATTGGAAGTCAATTGTTAGGAAATCCTGGTGCAGCAGCAAATAGTGCATTAGCAAGAGCAGGTGTTGCAGGAATGGTAGCAAGTGTGAATGCTCAAGTAGGTGGAGCATTTAGAAGAGCTACTCAAACAACCTTAAATCCCAATCAAAGGACATTGTTCGAACATCCAAACATAAGAGAATTTTCTTTTACTTTTCAGCTTATTCCTACAAGTAAAAAAGAAGCTGAAGCAATTCAAAAGATTGTTAGAAAATTCAGAACAGAAATGTACCCAACACAAATTGTTGCTGGAGATACTGGAGTAGCTGTAGGATACGAATTTCCTAATAAGTTTGAGATCACTCTTAAACATAATGGAAAACAAATACCGGGTACAGAAATGCTACCATGTTATTTAAGAGGTGTAAATGTCACATATAATCCAACTCAAATGGGTATGTATGAAGATGGTAGTTTTAATGAAACAACTCTAACATTAAACTTTGTAGAGGAAAGAGCTTTACATAAAGGTGACGATGGTTTAGATGGCAGAGTTAAAACACACGAAGTTGATATAAATGAAAGAGATATAGCACTTGCTGGTGGAGCTGAATTAGATGCAGCTGCATTTGGTGGAAATGTACCAGATAATACTACATACGTATTATCACATCAAGGAACAGATTAATATGTCACAGTATTTTAAAAATTTTCCACTTGTAGGATATAAATTTGGCGATGAAGTTTCAACTTCTATATTTAATAATATAAGTGTTTATAGCGATTTAATCGATCAAGTATCTGATGAAGTAGTATTTTATCAGAAATATAATATACTTGATGGTGAAAGAGCAGATACGTTGTCATATAAGTTATATGGAACAACGGATTATCATTGGACCTTTTACTTATTAAATGAACAATTAAGAGAATCTGGTTGGCCATTGACCGAACAAGAAATATCAGAACAGCTAACAAAGAATTTTCCAGATAGAGCTATTACCTCTAACTGTAGAGATATCACAGGCACAAAGTTAAACAGCGATGTTGCTGATGATAATATTGGTGCTTTATTTACTGTAGGACAAGCAATAACTGGTTATAACAGTGGACATACTGGAGTCATACAAGATAGACAAATTGATATTGGTCAGTTTATTATTAGTTCAAGTAATACAAATGCATTTTCTACAGATCAATATTTAACATACAATGATGATGAAGGTATTACACAATATCTTCGTGTCATTTCTGTAACTGAAGAAAAAAATGGAGTACATCATTACGAAAACTCAAGCGGAGTATGGCAAGATGTAGATCCATTCGAAATCACAACAAGGACGCCATCAGGACTTGTGACTAAAACTTTTGAAGACAATTTCAGAGAACGTAACGACGAGCTGAGACAGATTAAAGTTTTCAGAAAAGATATTATTAGAAAAGTGGTGTCTGAGTACTTTAAATCAGTCGAAAGCTAATGCCAACTTCAAATCAATCGCAATATAGAATATCTAGGGCAGTTATTACCTCTAATGCTACAGGTAATAATACCTTTGACGTGTCTGGTGCAATTTTAGAAATAGACATATTTGAAAATTTAGATAGGCCTTATCTCACAGGTAGAGTATCAATGCTTGATGATAACTCTATTTTTGATGGAAACAGACATCTTCAATTCAAAGGAACTGAAAGATTAAAAGTTTTTATCGAAGTATTTAGTTTAACTGAAGATAGTTATATTATTGAAAAAGAATTTGTGATGACAAATATGAGAAGTATGATAAAAGCAAATGATAGAGCTGCTATGGTTCAGTTTGATTTATGTGAACCAATTTATTATATTGATCGATTTAAAAAATTCAGTCGATCATATACTGGAACACCTGTAGAAATTATCAACAAGATACTTACAGATGAGAGTTTATTAGGAGATGAGCGAGGATTAATAAAACTAACTGATGATCCAATACAAAAGCCAATAAAAGTTGTTATTCCATATCTTACTCCATTACAAGCCATAAAATGGTTGTTGAATAGATGTACATCTGTAAATGGCACACCTTATTTCATGTATTCTACAATAACAGAAGATGGAATATTTTTAGATTCATTAGATAATATTTTAGTACAACCTCCATTCAATAATCAATCTCGATATAAGACTGCGCCATTTGTTCAATCTGTTGCATTTACAAACTCGGCACCAGGATGGACAAATCCAGAGTATCAGATTATTAAGCATCATGTATTTGATAATCAACATAGTACGTTTAAACTTCTCGATGCTGGTGCTATTCATTCTAAATTTTCAGTATCAGATATTAATTCAAATACTTCTTTAGAAACTGAATATAAAAGCAATACTCATTTTACAGATCTAAAAAGGAAAGAGATCGTACCAAAACAAAATGTGTTCGATGCATTTGATGATTATAATAATCAGCCATCGATGTACTTTCATCAGATCACATCATCGAATGTTTATGCAGATTATCGAACTTACTATGATGAGAATAGTAAATCAGATCATAGAAAGAAAGTAGAGAATATGGCAACGAAAGCTTTCTTATTAGAAAATATGATTACAGCAGAAGTACCAGGTTATAATTTTATAGCTGCTGGAGCTCCTGTATCATCTATTGCATCGTTTATATTTAACAGTAATAACTCATCACAAGATACTGCATCAGAATTAACAGACGTAATTGATTTAGAAAAAACTGGAGATTACATGATTCACTCTCTTCGATATAAGTTTGTAGGCTCTGAAGTTAGTGTATCATTGTATGCAACTAAGTTATCACGAAACTATGAGGTATTTGCATAATGTTAGAGCATTACGGAGATAGAAGTCGATGGTTTGTTGCAACTGTGATAAACAGTACTCCACCTTATGGCTTAGAAGGTAGAGTAAAAATAAGAATACGTGGTGTTCATTCTCCAAGTACAGGAGATATACCAGAAGCAGATTTACCTTGGGCTCAGGTACTTTTACCGACAACTGAAGCTGGAGTTTCAGGTTTAGGCAGAACACCAAAATTAACAGCAGGTGCTTTAGTCTTTGGATTTTTTATGGATGGTGCTGCATCTCAATTACCATTAGTAGTTGGATCTTTACCAAAAGATGAATATCCAACAGCAGCACAAAAATATGCATTTGGAGACAAAGTTGAAAACTTGCCTGTTGAAGCATTACAAAGTGATACGATTACAAGCGCAGCAACAAAAAGATTGAGAAGAAGATCTGAAGGAATGAAATTCTTTATTGATAATGGTTATACAATAAATCAGGCTGCTGGGATTGTAGGTAATTTAGATCACGCATCATTATTAAATCCTGCAGGTAGTGGTATAGGAAACTGGAATCAAAATCGACAAAGTGAATTAATTGATTTCTCTTTAAAATTTACGAAAGGTGGTGAAGCTTCAGTATTACTATCTCAAAGATATTTAATTCAATTGCGATTTGTGCTTTATGAACTCAGAGGTTTAAAGGGATTTGCAAATGGTAAATTGCTTAAGTCAACAAAAGTAGAAGGCGTTAATGGCTCTGCACAAATCATTAAAAGATACTATATAGATAATTTTGACCCAGTAGACGAAGAAGAAGTATTAGAACAGTGCTTAGTTGCTAAATTAGAAACGGAGAATGCATAGTGGGTGCTAAGATAAGACAAGTAGAACAAACTAAAAAGCAGATACAAGAAGCAGCTCAGCTTCAGAATGTTAAAGATCTTGTTTCTCAGGGAATTTCTGATTTTACTAATTCTCAATTAAGTTCTTTTACTGGAGCAATAGACGAAGTAAAAGGCGGACTACAGGCTTTACAAACTGGAGGAACTGAAGCGATTAACGCTTTAGCTTCTGGAGATATTGCAGGATTAGGAAATGCTTTAGGCTCTATATCGAGTGTTGCAAGTATAGTACTTAAATCAAAAGAAATTACGATAGAGTATGATTCAGCAGGATTTCCAATTGGAACTACTGAAGCTGTAACAAGTACAACTGACAGCTTACTAAATGTAATGTCAGATTTTAGTACACTCACAGATTTGGCAGATGGAGGTTTACAATCGGTCGTTACTTTAGGAGTAACTGAAGGTATTAATGTTGCAAAGAATGCAGCGAAAGATAAGATTGGTCAATATGTAAGTTCTGATTTTATACCTTCGAATGCTACAGATAGTGACATTAATATCATTAATCAGTTTAAAACATTTAGCACAGAAAAATTTAATGTTCAAGAACAAGTTGCAGAATTAACTGGAGCTGATGGTCAGACAGTACTTAATTCAGTACAGAATTTAAAAGACAATGTAAATAATATTCAAAACGGTGTACAGAGTTTTCAAAGCAGAGTAAGTAGTGTATTAGGCGGAAATAAAGCTCTTGGTTTAGTTCAAAGAGTATCACAAAAAGTTGATCCAAATATTTCTACCATTACAGATGCATTAGAAATTGACACAAGTCAATCTGCATTTGATCCACCATTTCAGATTGGATCGAATGTTGCTGAATGGCAAGTTTCAAATAAGAGAACAATTATTTTTAGTTACATTAACACAGTTGAAGAGTTAAGAGCAGATTTAGCAGCTATACTTAGACCTATTACCGGAGTTGTTGTACATTGGACTAAACACTTCTCAAACCAAGATATAGGTTCAGAAGAAATTAATAACACAGAAATAGACTTAGGTGAAGATGGTATACAATATCATTTTGTGATACGTAGAGATGGTTCACTACAAAGAGGTCGACCTACAGGTTTGACATCTAATCATACAACAAAATTAAATCATAATACAAAGAGTTTAGGTGTTGCTTTTGTTGGTGGATATAATTGTCCAACAAAAACAGAAAATCCTGATAAGTACTTATCTTCTAAATCACTAACACAAGCACAGTTTGCAACATTTGAAAAATTCTGTGCAGCTTTTTATTTAAGATATCCTGGAGGACAGATTATTGGTCACAATGATTTAGATCCAGAATTTATTGATCCTGGATTTGACGTAAGAGATTACGTTGAGGATGTTTTCAATAAGAAGTCTTTATTTGCAGATCCATCTGTTGGTACAGCATTTGAACCAGCAGAAATTAATTCAACGGTATTACCATGACTACAGAAATAGAAA
>Ga0070745_1002185_pt1 | contig 10558 bp, 9 predicted proteins | sample VirMetDEL_Mar_4_FD_77438 | JGI IMG/M metagenome (GOLD analysis project Ga0070745, IMG submission 77438) | Aqueous microbial communities from the Delaware River and Bay under freshwater to marine salinity gradient to study organic matter... | ecosystem: Environmental > Aquatic > Marine > Coastal ...
ATATTATAATGAAGGTGACGAGATTGTGATAGAACCAAATCATGGAGCAAAAGCTGTTCCTGTTCTTGGTGAATCTGGTCAAGTATTATCCGTAAAGGTTACAGAACCTGGAGAAGGATTTACTGAAAGACCCAGAATTTATATTCGTTCTGAGACTGGATTTAATGCAGTTCTCATTCCAAAATTCTGTATAGATAGAATAGGTCAAGATCAACTCAAAGAACCATCTGAAGTTGAAAGACTTCAAGGAAAACTTATTTCTGTAATAGATTGTGTAGGTAAGGTTTAATGCAAAAGAATTATCATCAAATAAGGTATGGAACTAAAGATGGTGAAATACAATTTGGCCATCTACACGATGATAATAATTTATCATCAGTTATGTTAAGAAATGGGCATAATGACAATCATTACATTTCTCTTGATGTAACAGGACCAGAACATCGTAAAGATTCTACGATGTGTATGTCTCCTGGTTCTTTTCAGGTAAGAGCTGGTCTTAATCCTCTTATAGATGGATATACCCTTGAAGAGGGAGCTGAGTCTATTGGACTAGCAGCTACTGGATTGGGAAATGAAGATAAACCAGGTGTTCCGGCAATATTCTTAGATGCGGAGAGTGGTGATGTTGTCATTAGAGCTCCAAATGGTAGAATTAGAATGGAAGCCATTGATGTACATATCAAGGCTAGTGGATCAAATAATGAAAGAGGAGTTCTCACTTTAGAGGGAAATGAAAAGATTATAGCCATAAGTCAACATATTGAACTTGATGCAAAAGTTTCTGCAAGAATTTTCTCAGAAAAAACTGTGGATATAATTGGAAATGCTCTGTTAGACATTTATGGTGGATTCGTTGATATTGCTGATGGAGCAACTAAAGTCAAAGGATCAAAAGGTGGTTCCACAAATGAAATTAAAAATGGTGCATCAGCAATAGGATCAGCAGCAGTAGATGGAGATGGTGCATCAGCAATAGGAGCAGCAGGAGCAGTAGATGGAGATGGTGCATCAGCAATAGGAGCAGCAGCAGGAGGAGTAGGATTGTAATTTATGACTAAACTATCAGACGTATATGTAGGGAAAAGACTTTTTACAGGAACAAGTCTTATTCCTCAAACCAACTTAGGTGTAGGGCCAACTGAAGCTAGAGGTTCTGCATACTTTGAAGGACCTACGGTTACTGGACTTTTTCCAAGTTCGTGGCCATACGCAGCAAGTATGGTTGGTCCTAATGTAAATTTAGATGCACCATTCACATATACACCGGGAGGATTGTATAATCCATATTCTCAAATGGTGTTAGGTAACGCAGGTGTATTGGGAAATTATGATGTTGGTAACAAGATTACCGCAAGAGGAGTAATCGTTGGACTAGATGTTGTCTCTATTATTAATGGAAGAAGATTATCTACCTGTAAGACATTTGACATTTCTCACCCATCAAAAAAAGATTATAGGTTGAGACATAGTTGTCCGGAAGGTCCTCAAAATGATGTCTATATTCGTGGGAAATTGAAGAATAAAAAGGAAATTACCCTCCCAGAATATTGGAAAGATCTTGTAGATATTCAATCTATTAGTGTTACTATCACTCCAATTGGTGCACCACAAGATATCTTTGTTAAGAGAATTGACAAAGATAAAGTTTATTTACAAACTAATAGTGGTATTCCAATTAATTGTTATTATCATATATTTGGTGAGAGAAAAGATGTCACTAAACTAATCCCAGAATATAAAGGAGAAACTCCAGCAGATTATCCAGGCAATAATGATGAATATTCAATTGCCGGATATCATTACGATGTTAAGTAGAGGAAATTATGTCAGTTAATGAAAATCAAAAAAATAAATTAGAACAAAACACTACTAGAACTCCTGATCCAAAGGAGGTAGAGGACAATAGTCAACTTTCTGATGATTATATTGATGAAATTGATGTTCAACTTAAAGGTTTTAAACCTGTAAAAATTGATGAAACTTGTCCAAGTGATACTCAGAACTGGGGTGATTCTTCTACAATTTACTCTTACATTTTTAAGGGTCAATTAAGTCAAGAAGATCATGCAAAATCTGGAAACCCTTGTGATCCATGGATTCATACGACTGCAAAGATTGATAGTTTGAGAATTCTTACCGACATTCAAGGACCTGATGGAACTGGTGCATTTGGTGTAAACTCTACTAATGTTACTTTCAGTGATGATATTACAGTTACTGGGGTTATATATGCAGATGTAACTGGAAATGTAACCGGTGATTTGACTGGGGATGTAACTGGAACTATATCTGGAAATGCTGGAACTGCAACCGCACTAGAAACTGCTAGAACAATTGGTGGAGTTTCTTTTGATGGAACTACTGATATCAATTTACCAGGTGTTAATGCATCTGGAAATCAAGATACTTCTGGTTCTGCAGGAGGATTGACTGCTAGTGCGGATATTTCAACAGACACAACAGATGATCCAACTAATAATAAAGAGATTGTCTTCAATTATGTAAATGACACTACACTCAAAATTAAGATGAGGGGTGCTGATGGAACTGTAAGATCTGTTGACCTGACTCTGGCTTGACAAGGGTCCTGGTCTCCTCTATACTAAAAAAGTCGTCAAATTCATTCAATGTCATTTCAAGAAAGTCAAGAAGACGAGTATCTGACTCGTGTTGTAATCGATACCTGTTCTAGAAAATTTTATCTCTATTCGAATGAAGGTGACGACCGAGTTGTAGATTGTGATAACGTTGATGAGTTCATGAATGTTCTAGAACTCGTTCGAAGAGTTGTTGATGAGGATATTATCGCTTACAGTGGACCACTAGTATCAAATCAAAAATGAGAAAAGAAACTCGTCAGTCAATGGAAATGTTATTTTCATCTAAATGGAATATTCCTAAAGCAGCTAAAAACTGTGGATTGACAAATAAAGAGATGAAGATTACATTCAATGAATACTGTCGTCTCAATCAACCAACGTATGAAACTGAATAATCTAAAAATCTATTGTCAAAATCAAGAGGATCAATCTGAAGTTTTTGATTTTATTTTTTACGAATATCAAAATGATGTTTCCATTGTAACTTGGGAGCCAGATGGTGATGATGAAAATCCTGGATCATGGGGAATGTTTGTTGATGATTTTCCTTTAGAACTATGGGATAAATTAGTAAATTATCTTGACAGTGATGATTCTTGGACTATTGATGAATCGGTAGAGATGGTTTTGGAATGTGAAGAACCCAAGATTTATAAAGAATATGGGTTCTGAATGGGAGTGTGGTGGAATCGGTAGACACACCAGACTTAAAATCTGTTGACCATTACGGTCGTGGGGGTTCAAGTCCCCCCACTCCTACTTACTTAATCTTAAGAGGTAAAAATGAAGATCAATCTTTGGTACAGCAAACACTCAAAAGAATGGAGATGGACACTTACATCTGAAGAGGATGTGCATCTCCAAGAAAGTGGTGGTCGTTGTCATTTAGAAGATGCTATGTCTGATGTAGCAAAAACAGTTAAATATGTACTTGACAACCAACTACCAGAATGATAAAATATAAGTTCCTTCCGTGTGAAATAGTGCCACATTGTGGACATCTTAACCTCCTCTCTTGAGGAGGTTTTTTTGTGGATAAATAATCCATAATAGATTTATAGTGCGAGTAAAATGCCTCTCAGTCGCTTAGATAATTTCCTGAAAAACGTTCGTGGTAACATTCTCTACGTTGACCCAAACAGTTTAGATTCTACTGATGTTGTTGAAAATCAAGGCAACTCAATGGCACGTCCATTTAAGACGTTGCAAAGAGCACTCATTGAAGCTTCGAGGTTTTCATATCAAAAAGGATTAGACAATGATAGATTTGAGAAAACTACTATCATGTTGGCTCCAGGTAATCATTATATTGATAATAGACCTGGTTTAATTCCTGATGGATCTAATAATTTTAGAACCAGAGCAGGGACAACAACTGATGACTTAGCTCCATTTACATCATCTTCTGTATTTGATATTTTTGACAGTAACAATATTCTCTATAAGTTAAACAGTATCTACGGTGGTATAGTTGTACCAAGAGGTGTTTCGATTGTTGGACAGGACTTAAGAAAGTGTAAGATTCGTCCTTTATATGTTCCAAGTCCAACTAATGATGATATCGAAAGATCTGCTATTTTTAGAGTAACTGGTGCAACTTATTTTAATTCTTTTTCAATATTTGATGCTGATCCAACCAAGAATGTTTACACTGATTATACTACATCACAATTAGCTCCTAATTTTTCACACCATAAATTAACAGCATTTGAATACGCTGATGGTGCAAATGATGTATCTATCGATGACGCTTTTATCACAGATTACAAAACTGATAGAAGTGATTTAACGATGTATTATGAGAAGGTTGGTCTTGTTTATGGACCAGGTTCTGGTAGAGAAATTGAACCTGATTATCCATCTTCTGGTGTTGATATTCAAACAAAAACTGATGAGTTTCGTATTGTTGGACCAACAGGTGGTTCAATCGGAATTACCAGTATCAAAGCTGGTGATGGTTCTACATCAACTGAAACAATTACGGTTAATCTTGAAGAAGGTCTAAATGGTCTTAATGTTGACACTAGAGTCATCATTGATGGTGTTACAAGTTCTGGATATAATGGTTCTTTCCTCGTTACAGAAGTTCTGACGGTTGATGACGATGGTGATCCGACTTCATTTACATATGATGCACCAAATCCACCAACAAACGCATTACCTTCACCATCTGGTTCTACAGTATCACTTTCCACTAATACCGTATCTTCTGCTTCTCCATATATCTTCAATATCTCAATGAGATCTGTTCTTGGTCTCTGTGGAATGCATGCAGATGGTTCAAAGGTGACCGGATTTAAGTCCATGTCTGTTGCTCAATTTACTGGGGTAAGTCTTCAGACAGACAATAATGCTTTTGTAAAATATAATTCTACTTCCGGCTCTTATGATGATAGTACAACAGTAGATAATTTACAGAATGATTCTGGTGCAAGATATAAGCCATCTTATTCCAATTACCATATCAAAGCATCAAATAAAGCTTTTATTCAGTTAGTTTCTATATTTGCTATTGGTTTTTCCGAACAATTTGTTGTTGAATCTGGTGGTGACTTTTCGGTAACAAACTCCAACTCAAACTTTGGACAAAGTGCACTTCGAGGTGAAGGATTTAGAGATGAGGCTTTCACTCAAGATGATGTTGGATATATTACAAATATTATTCCACCACAACAAAACATTGCCGAAGATACAACTTTAGAATATAATTCAATTGATGTATCAAAAACTGTAAGTGTTGGTGATACTACCAGATTATATCTTTACAATGAAACTAACTTAGATGCACCACCATCATCAGTAATTCAGGGATATAGAATCGGTGCAAAAGTTGATGATAAAATTAATCTTCTTATTCCAAGTGGTGGTTCTCTGAATAATTATTATGCAAAAATCATAATGCCAGATACTCAATCTGGTATTAGTTCTGTAACTTCTGTCAAAGTTTCTACTGTTGGTAGAAATGTATCGACAGGTAATAGTATTAGTGGAAATACTTTAACATTTACTGAAGATCATAATTTCTTGAATGGTGAAACTGTTAGAATTTTTAGTGACAATACAAGAATTCCTGATGGATTAGAAAATAATAGAGTATATTTTGCAATTACTGATGGAGTTAATTCTGATCAGATAAAATTTGCTCAAACATTTACAGACGCTGTTAATGGAAATCAAATTAATATCAATAATTTTGGTGGAATTTTAACTGTCGAAAGTAGAGTGAGTGATAAGAAAAGTGGAGATCTTGGTCATCCTCTTCAATATGACACTACAAATAATCAATGGTATTTAAATGTATCAGATTCACCTACAGACAATACTCTGTTCTCTATCATTGATAGTCTTGGAGTAAGTGGGTTAGGTGAGGCTACATCAAGAACTTACATTGAAAGAACACCTGACAAAAGAGGTTCTGAAGATAGAATTTATAAGTATCGTTATGTTATCCCATCTCAGTCTGGAATTACTTCGGCTAGACCACCTCAAGATGGATTTATCTTAGAGAAGTCGAATGATGTGACTGGTGCTACTGACACCGAAGTTGAACTTCAGTTCAACCCCAATGTTGTTACTATGAATAATTTGTCTGAAATGAGAAACTTTAGTTTCTTATCTGGGGCTGAAGCTTCTTCTGGAAGTATAGAGTTCCAAACTGAACTCCCACACAAACTTTCTATTGGAAACAAAGTTACAATTAATAATGTAACAAGTACAAACTTTACTGTAGGAACTGCTGGTTCTGGTTTCAATGGTGAATATACTGTCACTGGTATCAGTAGTGCAAAGTCATTTACAGTTTCTACAGATAAAACTGGAATAGGATCATTTACCAATAACACTTCACAAAGAACTACATCTCTTCCAACATTTAAGATATCAAATCTTCAAGATAATTTTTATATTTACAGATCTCAACAGGTTAGTGAGTATATCAAAGGAGAGCAAGATGGTGTCTATTATCTAACGTTGTTGAATTCTTCCAACAAACCATCAGTATCACCATTTAACGACGACTTTTATAATTTCAGTCAACCAGTCTCAAATCTTTATCCACAATATGATAGAGATAATCCAAATTCTGATCCTGAACCTTCTATCTCATATTCACTTCCAGATAGACTCGGAGAAGTAGTTATTAATGATCCCAAAGATAGTATTACTAATGAAACTGTTCAAAAATATTATTTTGACACTAAAGTTGGTACTGCAATCACCGATTTTGTAGTTAATACAACTGGAACTGGTGGAACGATATTTACTTCCATTGATCATGGAATGAATCGTATTACTAAAGTTAGTATCGCTTCTAGTGGAAGTAATTATGGTAATGGAACTGGTTTATCAGAAAACTTATATAACGCAAAACTCACAGGTTCTTCTACAGGTGTAAATGCTACCGCAAGAGTTACAGTTGATTCTTCTGGTGGACTTACAGATGTTGAAATTATGGACGGTGGTACATCTTATGTTGTTGGTGACACTCTTTCGGTTGTAGGTGTTGCAACTACAACAGGTTTTACTGCAGGAACTGTTACTGTTGATAATATCTATAATAATGTTGGTGATGCACTAGTAGTTCAAGGTATCACATCTACTTCATATTCACAATACAACCAGGTTTACAAAATTACTGGTATTAGTACAAGTAGAGAAATACAAGTCAATACATCCAGTACAATAACAACAGGAATATCTGGTTTTGGAATTGGAAATACTGTTACGAGTGAATCACTATCTTATTTGGTTGGCCCCACTTTAGATATTATTGATCTTACATATGATAGTAGTACTGGAATTTCTACCGTAAGAACATCCCAAAGACATGGACTTAGGTCTAATAATAAAATTAAGATTTCTGGAAGAAGTAGTGAAATCTTAAATGATGAATTCTTAGTTTTAAGTGTTGACAATGATTTCCCACTGACCAGATTCCAAATTAATGTTGGTGTCACAACAACCACTGTTACAACTGGAACTGGTGGAACTGTTTTCCCTCTTGGACTTTCGGCTCAGGGTGGTTCTCTTGGACTGTATGATGAAAACTTTGGTGGTAGAGTTGTCAATACTTACGCTGGAATTACAACAGCACTTTCTGTTCAGGTTACTTCTACAACATCTGATCAAATTTCTATTGAAAATTTAGATGATTTTGACTTTAAGATTGGTGATTATTTGAGAATTGATGACGAGATTATGAGAATCAAGTCAACTGTTACAACTAATCCTGTAAGTGTTTTTAGAGGTATTTTTGGAACTATTCCATCAACACATGATAGATTTAGTACGGTCAGAAAAATCAATATTGAACCAATTGAATTCCGTAGACCATCAATCATTCGTGCTTCTGGACATACATTTGAATATCTCGGTTTTGGCCCTGGTAACTATTCCACAGCATTACCACAGAAACAGGATAGAGAATTAACATTAAAAGAAGAACTGAACGCACAAGCACTTCAAACTAATGGAGGTATTACTAACTTCACTGGAATGAATGATGATGGTGACTTCTTTATTGGTAATAAGAAGACATCTTCTGTTACAGGTACTGAAGAAGTTTATGACACTCCGGTTCAAACTGTTACTGGTGAAGATGTAAGTTCTATCGGTGTTCAAGAAGGTTCTTCCTTTAATGTTGGTAATTTCTCATCACTTGCTGTTTCCAATAGTATTAAAATTGAAGGTGGAAGAAATAAGACACTTCTTTCTGAATTTGATGGACCAGTTGTGTTCACTGAGAAAGTTACTTCTACTTCAGAAAAAGGTATTGAAGCCAACTCTATTTTCTTACAAGGTGATACGACAGTTTCAAGAAATGTTACCGTAGGTATTTCAACACCTACAAGTTCAGGTAATCCTGGAGATGTTGTTTTTAACGCTAACCCAACAAGAGGAAATGAAGTTGGTTGGGTTTATACTCTAGAAAATGACTGGTATCCATTTGGTAATATCAATGTCAATACTGAAATAAATTCAGTAACCTTTGACAGTGTTGGAATTGCTACAACATCATCCGGTGATTGTACTCTTAAAGTTGGTTCTGGAACTTCATTGTTCTGTGTCGATTCTACTGGTGTTGGTATTGGAACTACCGCTAATGGTTATAAGTTACATGTAGATGGAACTATAAAAGGTTCATTTGTTGGTGATGGTTCCGGAATTCTCAATCTTCCAACAGATTCCCTTTGGACTTTAGATTCTGGTAACATTTATCCAAATGAAAATCGTGAGGTTGGTATTGGAACAACAGTACCAACAGGACTTTATTCTCTTGAACTTGGAACAACTGGAACTGGTAAAACAGATCTTTATGTAAGGAACAAATCTAGATTTATTGGTGAGGTTAATTTTGAAGATAAAGTTACCATTGATGGAAAACTAACTTCTAGTAGTTTTGATCTTGATGATACAAGTGGAGATATTAGAACTGGAATTATTACAACAACAACTCTCAAAGTTGGAACTTCTGATCTTTTAGCAGGATCATCTGGTGTTGGAATTGGAACAGGCACTGTAAGATCCGCAAAACTTGATATTGAAGGAGCTACAAGATTTAAAACATATTATGAAATCCCAAGAACAGTTTCTTCATCGAGTGGTGTTGTTACAGTTGATCTCTCATTAGCTCAAACATTCTTAGTTACAACAACTGAAAATATTACTCAGTTTAGATTAATCAATGTTCCATCTTCATCATCAACAGCTTTTACTATTAAAATCACTCAGGGATCAACTGGTAGGACAGTTGATATAGATAACTTTAGAGATGCTTCATCATCTCCAATTTCACTTTATTGGCCAGGTGGAGTTGCACCAACTGTCACGATTACAGGTGGAGCAACTGACATTTATTCGTTTATGACGTTTGATGGTGGTAATTCTCTCTACGGTGTTGTCGGAGGTCAGAACTTCTCATGAGTCCTATTTCAATAAACGTTTTTAGAAAAATTAAAACTCAACTGGAGTTAGATCCACCGGAATTATCATTTTCATCACAACCAACATCACAGTCAAATGATCCTGGTGAAAGTGTAACATTTACAGGAACTGCAATAGCTTCTGGTGACGGAACAATTTCATATCAATGGTATGAAAATGGAACTGCATTGAGTGATGGTGGAAGAATATCAGGTTCTTCCACCAATTCATTGACAATTACCGACTTACAAAGTCCTAGTGATAATGGTAGATCATTTGTTCTTAGAACAACTTATGTTCCTGGAGCAACTTCAGGTAATGCTACAAATAGTCCTCTAGATTCAAATGCAGTTTCACTAACTGTTTGGCCATCACTTTCCATCACAACACAACCAATAGATCAAACAACAGCTGTAGACACTACGGCTACATTTTCAGTGGTTGCTTCAATTTCTGACAGTTCTTATGGATCCATCAATTATCTTTGGACAAGAGATGGAACTACAATTCAAAATAGTACGAGTAATAGTGTTACCATTACTCCAACAACAGCAGGAACATCTACCATCCAAGTAACTGCCTATGTTGATACTACTGGTGGTAGAAAACAAGTAGTATCTAATACTGCAACATTAACTAGTGTATCAAATAGAAATATATTATCTATTGAGGCTTTCAAGTCAAGTGGAACAGATATCTCAACATCTGAAGTTGATTTTGATCCAGAGGGAACTGAATTTACTCTCAATAAAGATACTTTTGGTAGTGATTATAGTATCATTCAATTTTATGCAAAAGAGAAAGATCTCACTGTAGATTTAACCATGAGAGGTGCTGCTGGTAGTGGTGATTCAGTTTTTTATTTTGGGAGATTCCGAACACCAGGAGAAGGTGGTGTTTCTACAATTAGATTCACCATGCAAAAGGATGTAGAATATACACTTTTAGGAATATCACCATCTTCAGCACTATTTCTTTACAGGGGATCAAACTTAATTGCAGTTGTTGGTCAAGGTGGTAATAAAGAGAATTCA
>Ga0070745_1002186_pt1 | contig 10547 bp, 10 predicted proteins | sample VirMetDEL_Mar_4_FD_77438 | JGI IMG/M metagenome (GOLD analysis project Ga0070745, IMG submission 77438) | Aqueous microbial communities from the Delaware River and Bay under freshwater to marine salinity gradient to study organic matter... | ecosystem: Environmental > Aquatic > Marine > Coastal ...
AGTTTAACTGCTGCTAATCAATATAGTTTATCCGTCGGTTCAGATGGTACAATGATACAAAATGGAGCAAATGGCAAACCGATATTATCAAGAATGAATAACCAACACATTATGCGATTAGATGAAGTAGGACTGGGTATTCATACAGGTAATGTGAGTGTCAATGAAGCCTTAGAAGTAGTAGGTAATATTTCATGTAGTGGAAACCTAAATGTAAATGGAACGTTAGTTTTTACAGACCTTAATGTAGATAATAATTTATTCGTATTGAGTGATACATTATTAGAAGGATTACTAGTTAATAGTGTTGCCTTATTCAACGATGACGTGACCGTAGATGAACTCGCCGTTCTAATCGTAGAAGGGAACGCGTCTATGGAAAATGTAAGCGTCAAAAACTTATCTGTAACCAATTTTACAGCATCTAATATCAGCACTGGTTCTTTGGTTGCTGGAACAAACATAAGTATTTTAAATAATGTGATTAGTGCGTATATTGAAGGCGGAACCGATTGGAATGTATCCTCAATTCATGTTGATAATAATGTGGATATATATGGAGTATTGAATGTAAGTCAAACCTCAACCTTTGAACAATCCTTGAATGTTGAAAACCAACTCTTTTTAGGTAAGGCAGGTGATTTAGATGGACAATTGGTTCTATATTCAAATGTAATAGGGGATAATATGGTGATTAGCAACAACGGAGATTCCACTTGTTCAATCAGAGGAAATGGATTGATTGATGAAATCAATTTCAGTTTAGGCGGAAACCAAATCGTTACCATGACTCCAACTGAGGTCAATATTTCAGGATTTCTAAATGTAAACAACATTTCTATGAATGCCTCTATAAACGTTCCTGAGATTTCTACAAGTGAGATTAACCTTTCAGACTCAACTAGTATTGGTCAATTTACACAAATCAATCGTCAAGCGAACAGAACCTTTTTTGTAGGAAATACAGGAACTGGTCTTGGATGTGATTATGTATTTTATCCATCAACCCAAGATGGTTCGGTCGCACTGGAAATCAATAGGGATTTAACGACGACTGCGTATAGATTGAATGTTGCGACGCGAATGGAAGCCGTCAATATATGTACAGACAACAACATCAGTTGTACTGGGTCAATGACCATAGGTGGAAATCTAAACGTAAGTGGAACGATAGATGGTAATTTAGTGTTGGATACTTTAAACGCCTCTGAAATAAATAACAGCACATTAAACACCATAACGGCGAATATAAGTGGTAATTTATATGTAGACCAAACAGCCATTTTTGAAGACAATATACAAATGTATGGTGATTTTATAACGCTTGGCGACCCAAATGGCGGTTCAGATACAGAGTTGTATTTATATTCTAATACCGTTGGTGATTCATTACGAATGGCTCATGTATCGGAAACAGAGTTCATCTTTAAATTATCAGACACAAACGAGAATATGAACTTCTTAATTGCGAATGCTTCTATTTTAACTTTGGACAATTCACAAGCAAGGTTCCACAAAAATGTCAATCTATCTTACACGCTAAGTGCTACGGTTTTAAACGCAGATGATTGTAATATTGAACTAATTAATGCCTCCAATATGTCAGCCGATATTGGAGAAATCACTACTTTATTCGGGAGTGATTTTTCTGCTACGGATATGAATTGCTCTACACTAGGAACAGACAATATCTCTACAAATGAAAACATATCATGTGCTGGGTCATTAAGTGTTGGTGAAGATTTAGACGTAGATGGAAATATGAATGTGAGTGAAGTAATCTCAAGCTATATAGAAACCAGTGATTTTAACCTCAATGAAGGAACAGGACAATATACTAACATATACAGAAGTGCGAACCAAACGGTATTCGTAGGAAATAACAATACGGCAGGAAGTGATTATGTATTTTATCCATTAACCAGTAGTGACCAACCAGCTCTACAAATCAAAAGAGATTTAACCACGGTTATACAGGATTTACAAGTGGTTGCTTTAATTGAAGCCGCCAATATTTGTGTAGACAACAATATATCATGTGCTGGTTCAATGACAATTGATAATGATTTAATTGTAGTCCAAAATGTGAATATAAGTGGGACTTTGGCTGCAGATAATATTGTAGGTATTGACCTATTGAATATATGCTCGACTAACATATCCACGACCAATTTAAGTGCGAACGAAACAACCAGCCGAAACATTAATTGTTCCACCTTAACACTGGTTGATACCGCAGGGGCGAGTGGATTGGATGTTACTGGAGTAGGTTATTTTAGAACTGGATTGTTTGCTTATGAAGCTGCCTATTTAGAAGCATTTGATAATTATTTTGGAGAACCAGCGGGAACAGATACACGAGCACGTATTAACTTTTGGAGTCAAAAAGCAGCGACAGAAGTCGGTTTGCGATTTGGTTGCGACAGCGATGACATTGTAAGGTTGAACCTTCCAAGATTTGGTCTATACACGCATTATAATATCAACATTAGCAACACATCCACCATGGATATGGATAATACCAGCACCAAGTTTCATCAAAATGTAAATATAAGTGGGACACTTTCTGCGGACTCGATAGCTTTAGCAAATATCTGTTCTACCAATATATCCACTAGCAATCTATCTACCAATAAAATAACCTTTCTCACGACCTATGGATTGTATCAAGACTTTACTGGAGCAACCAATGTATCACTCGGACAAGTAAAAGGGGACATTTTAGCAGACCTAGGAGCAACCTTTTCAGCAACCACGTTGAACTCAAGCACACTTAACTCATCTGTAATTAAAGCGAGAAATATATACGTTCAAGATTTAGGAGCATCGCTTAACTTTTCGGCTGCTGGGGTATTGAATAACAATCAAACTGGTTGTGTCACTAACTTGAAAACATGTAATATATCCACACTAAACTCTTCCTTTTTAGATGTAATAAACGCTTCTGTATCGAACGACTTACAAGTGGATGGAATATTAGATACGTTTGACCTTGTATCGGATACTGGTTCAATCGGTGTTTTAGACAGCACAACTGCGAATGTAAGCACACTCAACGCATCAACCATAAATGGTGATAATTTATCTACTGCTTCAATGTTATTTAACAGCGACTTTCAGTTCAGTCTCAATACCCTATCATTAGCACCAAGTGAAACTTCGGCCGCAATCCAATCCGCAACTTTATCAACACTAGCCACACAAGTGGATTCACTTTTTGGTAATTTTAGCACATTCAACTCTGACTTTGGAACAATTGGTGGTGTATTAAACATGCAGTTTTCGAACACCTCACAAATCAATGCGAGTAATGTGATTGGTATTAATGTATGTGCGACCAATTTATCGGTTTCTGGAGATATACAAACAGGTAATATATCGTTATTCACAGAGACTGGTGGAAATGCAAAAATTGCAACAACCAATTTTGATTTTTGGTTGGGCCAAACAACAACAGGATTTACAACCATAACCGGAAATGGTATTTGGTTAAATAGTGCTGTTGGACTTCCAACACTCAAACTATTACCAAGTGGTAATGCTATTTTTGGCGAAGGAGATGTGACTATCACCAATACAGCAAATATAAGCACCTTAAACACCTCTAATATATCAAGTGTAAATATCAGTGCGACTGAAATAAGCACCGCCTCTGCTACGATGGGTTCTGACACCTTAACTATGGCGAGTAGTAAGTATTTAGAAAGTATAAGCAATTATGCGTACTATTATAAAAATGTAAATAGCAATATGACGGGCACAAGTCATTTAGTAGAGTTTGAAGCAAATACTTTGGAAAGTGCTTTAGTAACAAAAACCACAAATAGTAGATATACCATAAATAGAGCAGGTTATTATCTTGTATCTTCTCATTTTCACCCTGAAAATCTTTCTATCAATGATAGAGTATGTTATAAATCGGAGTTGTTAAAAAATGGTGTTGCTAATGATGCATGGAGTGGTGATGGTTTCTGCTATACGAGAGATGATAATTTTGGCGAGTTTGGAACTTGTGCTATAAATAGAATAATACCATTAGCGGTGGATGATTATATAGAAGTTCAAGTAACATGTAAAATAGGAAGTGCTGGTTTTTTTACAAGTGATTTAACTGGTTCATTTGCTCGGCGGCGGTCCGGACTATCATTTCAATATTTAGGTAGTTAATTAATCTCCTTGTATATATATGTATATCCTGTTAATCTTCCATACCCAAGATTGTAGTATCCTGAATGCTATGTGGTTTTACGATACGATAAAAGATATGATTGAAGATACCAACAACGTCATACGATACAGCGATGTCAATAAAAAGACACGGGTTTATAAAACTGCAAAGTCTTTCTTTAGGATACTTAAAATCTCAAATGATGACAATACCTTATATTTCAAATAAATAAATACCATAACATATTATCTTATGTTATTGTATATGAACCATAACTGCAACTACCTATTCCTACACGAAGCACAACGTGATGTAACAACATGGAACAATTTACCAACCCTACCTAATTCAAGACGTGAATGCTACATTACCGTCACGGATTGTAAGTTGGTTTTTAATTCTACGCAAACGCATGAGTCTGTGAATCTAAAAATGGTTATTCCAACTCTAAACTATACTTCATCGTCTAACGATTCACCCATTGTGGGGATGCTAAACACGGCTGATAAAAAAGTATATGACATGCAACATGATAATAAAATACATATTCTCACCAACGACCAATTGAAGAAGTGCGAGTTCATTTTAGAAAGCAACAATGGAACAGTTATCACGATTAATGGGGGCGATTCGTTAGAGATTATGATTAAGATTGATTACATTGACCAAGATAAACAAACTGAAAGCTATTTAAGCGAAATACCTAAGCATCTAGGAAGACTTTGAGGTCTATATTGACACACGTAGCCTTACCGTTTCCCCTAAATACACAGAGATTACCTACCCTTGTATAGGTTCCGTAGATTGCCATAAGTTTTTTAAAGCGTTTTAATTGGTAAATGTCATGTGAGTTCATTTATATTTACTAAAGATAATTTATTTATATTCTTTTTTTTTATGAGTAAGAAATCAAAAAATCCAAATCTTGCCCGTCAAAACGAAAGCCCCCTATGAGAAATTAAATTCCTAGGAATACTTGTGAGTTGGCGGGCAAGATTTGGATTTTTTGATTTATTACTCGTTTTCTTTTTCTTTTACTGTATATTTCATAATTCGTTCGTTGTATGTGTGTCCGTTAATACGTTTGTTATCATTAAAATATTTTCCTTTGAAAGCAATAGAAGTAGATATATATTCAATAAACCCTTTATAGTTAAGTAAGCGTTTCTGTTCCTTATTCTTGGACTGGTATAGCTCACCTGCTTGAAACTCTTTATAAACATCTTTCATTTTAAGAATATCTTTATCGTCGTTAGTCAGTTCATACGTTTCATTAAACCAATCATACAACTCATCATTATTCATGACAAACTTAGAACTTCTTTCTTTGATGATTGGCGGAATATATAATTCTTTTGGTGCGTTATCTAAAATGTATTTGAACAAAGCACATCGATGACTTAACTGGAACTCACTTGATTTAAAACGAGTATTCAACGGATAAACATTCTGTGTTTCATCCCATTGGTCTTGGTCTGTTGTAAAATAACTAACAAACGGAATATCCACAATTCGGTCCATAACCGATTCATCAATCTTTCCACTCAATTGAGGTTTCTTATTGCATTCTAAAATTTGAACTTGTTTCATACGAACATTTGTATTAGATGAGTAAAGTTGTCGAGCGTTGATTACATTACAACCAGTAATATCTTTTATAATATTCATGCGTAGTTTTGTTCCAAAATCATCGTCAGGTTCGCTTGAAATGATACATCTTTTATTATCCATGTTTGCTACTTGCGGACTAGCGCCTTTGCTTAAATCGCTTTTGCTTGTTAGCACATCCACTGCTAGTTTATAAAAGTAGTCATCGCCTAGTAGTTTGGCGTATAAGTCGTGAATAAGTCCCTTACCATTTCGCCCACATCCATTTGCTAAAAAGAATTTTTCCACTTGAATACCAGTCATACCCATAAACAATACACTCAAATAACACTTGCGAATTTCAGGATTAGGGAAAATCTGACTTATTAATTTTTCAATTAGTTCGTATTGTTCTTCGCTTGGTTCCTCATAAGCATAGTTGGTATTTTGTAAAATGTAATCTTCTTTTTGAACTACAATTTCTTCGCCCGTTTTTAAATCAAATGATTTATTAGCAAAGCAAAATATATAAGGTTTATCGTCAAATACATTCTTTAAGTCTGCTTGGTCTGAAACTAAAATATTTATGAAGTTTTCAGTAATACTGTTGATTTGTCCTATCGTGCAAATCGTTTTCATACACGAAGCAAGTGCTTTCGTAAATTCTTTAAACTTGTCAATATCCTCTTTGGTTTTAAGTCCATGATTCATATTATTTTTTTTGTATTGGTTGAGAAACTCTAATAGTGTCTCTTGTATCTGTTTTTTAATAAATCTGTTCTTATCGTCAATACGCCATTTATTTTGGTGATATACATATAGTAATCCGTCCTGATAAATGAAATTATCGCCACAAAGTTTCATAAATAAATTAGCCCAACTATAATCGCTATGAACATCGATTACATTAAAGTTAATATCATTTTTTTGAACTATGGTATAGTATTCTTCGCTATTGGATAGTTTAGCATAATACTTAATTGTTCCTAATGTATATGCTGGATAAGTAGATTTCCAAACATTATTAAATCCGCCATAGTTACTTGCCTTTTGACTTATAGCATCCATAAACTCTTCATTTACACCGCAATTTTTTGCCGCCCATACTATCTTGCACCAGTCTTGGTAGTTTTCCAAATACTTTACATCAACTATGTTAAGTAGTTCTTCCGCTATGTTATTCGAGTTTGTAAAAGTATTGTGCTTAATAGGTTTTGCTTCTTTTTTATCTAAAACTCCTTGTTTAAAGATATGTTTAATGTCTTCATACATAAAAACGGGTAGTTCATCTTTATAGTTAAACATTTGATTATCGTTTATTTTTTCCCAGCAATGGTTAAACAAAATGTCGCCTTTTAAATGTTCGAAACAATCCACATAAGTGTTAGATAATTCTTTGATATTGATACCGTCCAGTTTGAAATAAAAGTGTGGTAATTGTTTATTACGAGAAAGGGTATATGGACAATCTAAAAACAATTCCTTCATGTGCGGAACACTCCAAATATCCGTTAGGCAACAATCGCCATTTTCTAAAATACCATCTACATCAACACAAACGATGTTGTCGGTGTATCGTAATCGTAGTTCAAAGTGAGTGGGATTTCTGATTGTTGGATTGTAAACACCTTTATCAGTTTCAACATAGTGGTCTTCGTGAAACTTTTTGATTTGCTCTTTGGTTAGATTATTTTTTGTTCCAATCATTTTACCATTTTTTTCTTCCATAGGCAAAGCAATAAACACACCATCTACATCAAAATTTTCTACAACAAAATCTTGAAACGATTTAGTTTGGGGGCGAAAGTTCGTGAGTTGTTCGACTGAGTATATCATTCTTATATATGTGTAAGATTTTATTTTTAAGTATTATTTTTAATTAATTAATATTTTTTATGAAAAACTCCTAAAGATTTTCATAAAAAAAGGGTGGGGTCAATTCGCATGAGTTCCTTAATTCCTTGTTTGTAATAATAGGTTTTAAGAGTTTGTTGTCTATGTTGGTCTAACCATCGCTCACGATTATTTTGTCTCCATTTGCGTACATACTCTAAATTCTTTGAGTGGGTCATTCTATATATATGTAAGATTTTATGTTTAAATTATTTTATTATCCTATATAAATGAAGAGACAAAAGACGGAAAGTGTATTGGGAAAACGTAAGTATGATGTGTTTGTGAATGGCGTGACACAAGACGATATCATGGAAGAGTGGTATTATCCGTACTTATATTTTTAATAGGTTGCCCGCATTTTACGTGCAACTTCTAAAAGTTCTTCAAAAGCATTTGGACGGTGGAACGGTACGGATTTCGTAAAAACAACAAGTGTGCTGCCTTGTAATCTATGTTTAATAATGAGTTGTAAGTAATGGTGAGGTTCTTTATGGGTCTTGTGTTCGTCGCTCTTTCGATTAACAACCATTTCTTGGATTGTGTAAAAATATGAATTATCTTGTAACATCTAAAATAATTTATATTTTCTATTTAAGTGATATTGTATGAATTAATCAATGTATTTACGTCAGTCCCTCTGTTTTTGCTAACCTTTTTTAAACCACTAATGGTGTTGTTTTCTTTTAATACAATTTTAGCAAGCGTACCTTCATTTATTGAACCGATACCGCTTGTTACTTTTTTAATCACTCGGTCGATATTGTCGGTTGGTTTGAGTAGATGAGTTAAACCTTGTATAGCGTTCATAAATTTAAGATTTTTAATCACTTGTGTTTTGGTCCCATACTTGTAGGCAGTCTTATAATCGTTTCGGATAAATACAGCTTGTGATTTCCCTAAAACAATAAAATTATCTTTATCGTTTGTTTCCTTTTTTGACTTCACGATGGATAATATCAAGTCCTTGTTTCTTGTTTGATAGGTGACCATTAGATATAGAATAGCAAAGGCGTAATAGTTTTCATTATTATAAAGCGTGTTCATGTAATTTTTAATCTCTTTAACCGTGGGCAAAGTTTCATCGCTAGACATGTCACGTTGTTTCTTCTCGTTGTTTGCTTGGATTTGGGCGTTGGTCTTCTTAATGTATTCTACTATTTCATCGTTGGGTTTGTTATTGTATTGGAGTAGTTTGCTAATTGAGCCCGCCATAGATAGGCGAGTTGCTGGTGTCGTCTTTAATGTTTCAATCCGTAATATCATTATTCTTTGTGACCCACCTACCTTTCCATATTCGGTAACGTTCTTTAAATGGTTCTTAATGGTCGTTGCCGCTAATCCTTGTTCTTCTAAATATTCGTTGAAAGTCATATACAATATAGACAATATTTTATTTAAATCAATTTTGAAAAATAGTATAAAAGGAACTATCCATAGGTTAATTCTGCCAACTGAGCCGGAGTGAGCCTTAATAAATCCTGTTCGTTGACCCTAGCATTAAAAGCAACCCAACTATTTTCAAGCATACGCTTAGTTTCATTATCAATATGATTTTCTAATAGATATACAATTCGCTTTAAACACTTCCTATTATTATTCAAAAACTTAGTAAAGGTTTTATCTTCATTTTTGATACTGGTGTGCCTACACTGGGGACAGCAGTATTCTATATCATCTACTCTATTTATTTTCAAGATATTGTTAAAGCAACTGATGCAAAGTTCTATATTACAACTACCGAAGCAACGAACCCCATGTTTATATCCAACAAAGCATATAGGACACTCTTTCATATAATATACTAATATTTAAACAACCTCTAATTAAAAAACTTTCTAAATATATATGTGGAACCAATCGATTGATAGTTTGTTGGATAAGATACGGCTAAACTGTGTTATGCTTTCCAACCGCCACGTTAACAACCACCTATACTATAAACACGTAAGTAAGTATTTTGAGATACCAACTATTATTTTAAGCGTGTTTAGCGGTTCGTTTAGCGTAGGTTCAGACCCATTTTTAAATCAAGAATTAATATCTGTTGTCTCTTGTTCGATTAGTATGGTTATTACAATTCTTACAAGTGTTAAATTATATATGAAGATTACCGAGTCGCTCACAGCCGAGCAGGAACTCGCCATTGCATTCAAAACATTAGCACTTGATATATTCAAAACCTTATCATTACCCGAAACAGACAGAGGAACAGAAGGCTTGGTGTATCTAAACAAGGTATATAACAAGTATGTAAATTTAGTAGAAAATTCAGCAATTCTAAATCAAATGAATAAAAAAGACCAGTTGTTAGTTATAGACCCTCGTATGTTGAGTAGTGGCTCGTCAATCGGTTCAAATGAAAGTCCAATAATAAGGACAGAAGAAGACGAAATATAATCTTTTATACTATAAATGAGACGACTTTATAACTTGGTTGGAAATCATAGATGCAGGGATGTAGCAAAAGGTTTATACGATAAACAGAAACATATTAACACAAAATACTTATTAGAATTGAAAAGCACATGTGGTGACAAATGTTGTCATTGTGGTTGTGTATTGGATTGGGAAGACTTGATACATAAACGAAGACCAAATCAAGTAACGCTACAACGAATAGACCATTCAAAAGGACACTGGAAAGATAATGTCGTTTATGCTTGTTTTTCATGTAATATAAATAGAATAGAAAACAGAGAAATATTATTGAATAGGTTTGATAAAAATAAGACCTATACATATGAAGAGATACGAGAAATATTAATACAAAAAGAAATCGAGTAAAAAAACAAAATCCCCCCCCAAAAGGAGGAAAAAACATGATGCAAGACGCCAGCCGAGTTGCCGGCCTAAAATGAAAAAGTTGAAAGGGGGGGGTATTCACGAAAAGTAAAAA
>Ga0070745_1002197_pt1 | contig 10516 bp, 21 predicted proteins | sample VirMetDEL_Mar_4_FD_77438 | JGI IMG/M metagenome (GOLD analysis project Ga0070745, IMG submission 77438) | Aqueous microbial communities from the Delaware River and Bay under freshwater to marine salinity gradient to study organic matter... | ecosystem: Environmental > Aquatic > Marine > Coastal ...
ACCAAGCCACTTGCACTACAAGCAAGTCAGCAAGGCATTGGGCTAGGGCCGTGGGTGTTTACTGTAGATCCTGCCAGCACCATTAAACTAAATAAAAGTGCAATAGTATTTGTACACAAGACAGAAAAAGATATGGCCAGTCAGTATGTACAAGCAACAACAGGATTAGCAGTAGCTTAGGAGTATAGATGCCAGGATTAGCATACAAAGACGGAAAAAGCAGTGTTGCTTGCACCGATGGTGTTAGAGGATCGGTTTGTCGAACAGTAACTAGAGGAGATCCTCCGGTAACTGTACCTGTTGCGTGGAACTGGAATGTAGATACTACACAATCTAGTAATGTCGGCAGCGGGAATGTATTTGCTAATGGCATAGGTGTTGTTAGAAAAGACGATGTTATGAAAAGTCATCCGCACGGAGATCCTTGTACAGCAAGTCCTGTAAATCATTCGCCGCCACTGGATACTTATTCTCCAAATGTTTATGCCAATGGCAAACCAATAGGTCGAATAGGTGATCATTATGATGGTGACGGCACCTCTCAAACACACCAAATAACCTCCGGTAGTTCTAACGTTTTTGCCAACTAATATGATTAGGACTTGACAGTCTGTTTACCTTGTGTTAATATAAAGCATAACAAAGGCAAATAGAAAGAGGCACTTATGGAAAAGATTATTGTAACAGACTGCGATGGCGTACTACTCAACTGGGAGTATGCTTTCTGCGCTTGGATGACACAACATGGTTATACTGAAATCGAAGATGGCAACAAAGAATACAATATTGGTAAACGATTTGGTATTACATTAGAAGAGGCTATCAAGCAAGTTGTAATCTTTAACGAAAGTGCAGCAATGGCATTCCTGCCAGCACTACGTGATGCACGTTATTATGTCAAACGACTACACGAAGAGCATGGTTATGTGTTTCATTGTATTACAAGTATGAGTCTTGATCCGAATGCCAAGAAGCTGCGTCAAATGAACTTGGACAAGTTGTTTGGTTCAACAGCGTTTCCAGTACTAGAGTGTTTGGATACAGGTGCAGACAAAGAGGAAGCACTCGAAAAATATCGTGACACTGGTTACTATTGGATTGAAGACAAGTTTTCAAATGCAGTTGCAGGCCAAGCAGTAGGTATGCGGCCGATCTTGATTGAACACGGTTGGAACATGAATGAAGTTGTGCCAGATGGTATGAAAAAAGTCACAACTTGGAAAGAGCTTTATGGACACATTGTAGGTGACTGAGTTGAGTGAAATACATGACGCAATGAAAGTTGCCTTTGCAACTTACGTTAAGGAATCAGAGAAGTTTGAACAAGAAGGTGTGAAAGTAAGTGCTGTTCGTGCTCGACAAGCTCTCAATGATTTAAAAACATTAATAACAGAGCGTCGAAAAGAAATACAAGATCAAAAGTTAAAAACATGAGCGAAAAACAATACCTGTACAATATTGCTGACAAAGTTTCTTTGTATGCACAAGCAAAGCAAAATGCCATTGACTTCCTAGTAAAGAACGAAATAAAAGATCGCAACAGCATTCAGAACTGTTTGATTATGAGTCAAATATGGACGGCTGCACAGATAGATGATACTATCACAATAAATGATATTATGATATATCTTGGCAACAACGAGCCGTCTGACGACGATCTTGATATGAAAGAAGTTGTGCTAGATGATGAAATGAAACATCTTACCCTTAATGAAATATTAGAAGTGGCTCTAGATTCAGATGATGGTATTTGATATTGGTTGTGCAACTATCAATGTATGTGAAGATACTGCAAAATGTGCAGTAGATAATATACAACATGATGATGTAGTGTTGGTTGCTGAGTTCTGTGACAAAAATAACTATGTAGTAGATGTAGTTTGTGGAGATGCAGCACAAGAGTTGATTTACTACACATTAGGTACTGAGTTAACTCAACAAGAGCTTAAAAAATATATACAAAAAGAATTCTGTTAGCGTCAACATTTTGTAAAAGAGTAAATACATTATGCTGAAGAAAATAGGACAAAATGACCTAAAAGAAGAATATAGAATATTCTTTATGGTCAAAGGTCACCTCGACGCATCACCTCAAACAGTTATGGAATGTTATAACGGATACTTCAATCGCCTTTGGCGTGACGGAGCCGATGGTGGACCTCTTTATGAATATGATGAACAGTTTGAACACGCCTGGGAGAAAAAAGTATGGTAACCTCGAAAATAGCGCAACTTAGCGAAACAGATTTAGATTATCTAGATCAACTACTACATCGAGAGTTTTCAAAGCAGTGCAACAACAGCACACAATGGAAAACAAAGAACAATAGCACCTATCCATACGACAACTCCAAACAACTTGTAAGATTAATGGACGCTGTTCGCAGTCAAAAAAAACTCTTGACAATGCCCAAATGGTAGTGTATAAATAGTATTGTAACGTTGAAGCAATTTGACGACTGAACTGGACCCGGGGGCGGTACCCGGCAGCTCCACCATAAGCACATTTAGATAAGTGTGTTTCTTATGGGGCTGAAATAGGATCGACAGGCAGGATAGAAGAGTGGAGTTACCGGGATGTAAGCGCCGTTACCGCGAACAAACTTTCTAAATGCAAACGCAAATAGAGCGCCAGAAATGGCAATGGCAGCCTAAGTAAAAGGCTTCCGGGGTTAGAGGAGCCCCTAGCAACAGAATGCTCCTCACTGCTACACTTTAACGCAGTGTCTTTACTTGACTTTACACTTTTTCCATGCTATATATAATACACACACAAAAAAGGATTTATTATGAATACCTCTCCAAAGCCCATTGGTTGGGCAACTACTATCTCAACACTAGCTGCTATTCCTAAAGACATGTGGGACAGCGTAATGACCATTGAAAAATCACCACTACGCAACTTAGACCCTATGGTAGCACATATGATTTTCCAGTGTCTATTCTTTATCTGGAGCGGCTTGTTTGCTGTGATGATCGGCAGCTATATGGCGTTTGGCATTAGTGCAGTATTCCATATGGTATTAATCAGTGGAGTTACAATCACAGCAGTGACATTCCGTCAAGCAGAAAACAATCCAGAATCAATCAACAAACTGCTCAAGAGCGGTAAAAAGTATAACGGCCGAGCAGCAGATGGAGAACATGTTTAATGTTTAAAGGACTAGCACTATCATTTTTCGTTATAATTCTGATGTTTACAGTAGTACCCATTGGCATAACTATACTCACCTTGGGTGTAGATGAATATGCTAGTAACTGCAAGCAAGCAATTCATATGCCATGTTTTGGTTTAAGCGAATGAATAACGAACAAAAGCAAACAGAACAAGACGAGTTTGCAGGATGGGGAAGTTAATGATAAGTAACAAAAAATATCTTAGACTTCATCGCATTACATTACCACTAGTGGGTATTTTAATGTTTGTTGGAACTATCTTTATGTTGATATCTTAACACAGAGGAACACACAATGACCAAAATACAAGACTGGGCAGATGAGTTGTCATTGTTTGACGATGTTATGGATCAATATCAAATGTTGATCGACATGGCCAAGAAGCCAACCACACTGCCGGAAGAGTTGCGCAGTGATGACAAACTAGTAAGTGGTTGTATCAGCAGCATTTGGGTTGATGTAGGTGCTGTGGATAACAAGACACGCATTTATTACGACAGCGATGCTATGATTACAAAAGGTGTTACACATGTTATCTGTGATTGCTTCAATGACTTGCCTATTGATGATGCTAAAAGTATTCAGCGTGAAGACTTTGAAGCACTGGCATTGGAAGGCATACTCAGCAGCAATAGACGCAACGGACTTGCAAGTTTGATCAGCACATTACAAACTAAAGTAGCAGCACTATGAAACCAAACAACAACTTTGAACTTACAGTAAGAGACATTGAAGTCATTGAATCAGCACTACGAGCAAAAGCTGGACGCAGAGGAATGGCTATTGTTCAAGGTGAAACATCGCCTCAGCTTAAAGCAGAAATGCATGAACTACAAGAACTACTAGGCAGAATACACAATCAAAAGAATTGGTACAAGCCCAAAGACGACCGCTTTCAAGGAGGCGGATAACCATATACGAAAGGAACATGATATGGCAAGACTACTAACGACTATTGGACTATTAATGGCAATGGCAACAAGTGCATTTGCAGAAGATGTTACACTAGAAATGTGGAACAAAGACCCAGACGACAAAAAACGCAAAATGGTTTTCTCACAAGAGATTGTAACTATTGATGTAGGCGAAAGTGTTACTTGGTTAGCAACAGACAAAGGTCACAATGTACAAATGATTGATGGACCAGACGGTGTTAAACTGCCAGGTAAATCAAAAGTATCAAAAGATATAACACTGTCATTTGACACACCAGGTGTGTATGTCTATGTGTGTACACCACATGCAACAATGGGTATGATCGGTATTGTTGTTGTCGGTGAACTTACACAAGAAGCTATTGACGCAGTGCGTGACGCAAAACTACGTGGCAAGTCAAAGAAAAAGTTTGAGGCTCTGTTAGCAGAACTACCTTGAACTGGATCGAAATAGATAAAATGCTCTACGGCATTATAGCACGACATGATGCCGTAGAGGACATGCTCAAAGAAGCTAAGACACAATTCAAGTGGACGGATTCACAAGCACAAGCAGCACTAAAACCGTTGCTCAAACGCAACAACTTTGAAGAAGTTTTACCCAAAATCATTAAAAAGACATCAAAACGCTCGACAAAACGGAAGTAGATGTTATAACTATTATAGTGAAAGGGCAAGTGTGGTTACTTGCCCTTTACTATGTATACATATTAAAAAAAGGAACTAAAATATGCGTAATGTATTTATTACAACAGTAGCCGCTATGGCTATTTCAACAGCAGCATTTGCTGAAGACACAGCAACTCCAGTAATGGGTCCTGTTATCTCAGGTGAAGTATCACTTGACTTTGCTGAAACAGCAAACGACAAAATTGGCGGAACAATGGGTCTTGACCTAGGTGTAGACGTAAGTGGAATGGCAACTGTAGATTTAGACTTTAGTGCAACAGACGGCAACTCTGTAACATTAGACAACTGGACAGTTGGTACAACAATGGGTACTATAGCAATGGCATTTGGTGATGACAATGGCGTAATGCCAGGCGCTGAAGGTGAGCAAACACTAGCAGCACCAGCAATGACTGAGTCACTACAAGTAACAACAGGTGCAGTAAGTGTAGCAGTTGGTCTTACAGACTGGACAACAGACATCACAGACGTAAGCAACATTCAAGGCGCTTACACATTGAACGTAGCAAACCTAGATGTAACAGCAGCAGCTGACTACAACTTGGACAGTGAAAACACAGTACTAGGTGCAGGTGTAGGTGGACTAGACTTAGGCGTAGCATCACTAGGCGGCGCAATGACTTACGATGTAGATGGTGAAACATTTGGTTTTGAAGGTGTAGCAACAACAGGTGGCTTAACAGCATATCTAAACGGTGACGACACAGATGCACTACAAAACATCGGCGGTGAGTATGAAGTAAATGTAAATGGTGCAACATTTACAGCAGGTGCAAACTATAACATCGATACAGAAGACTTTGCTCCAACAGCAAGCATTGGCTTTGCATTCTAAGTTAAACTAATATAAATTACGGCAACAAGGGCGGTGGAAACATCGCCCTTTATTCTTGATAAATAATATGGGCATATAATTTAGAGGGAATCAAAAATGCAAACACAAAATGAATATGACGTAGTACTACTTAAATGTGTAGATGGCGACACAGTAGATGTAGACATTGATCTAGGATTTGGCGTATGGCTTAAAGACGAGCGTGTACGCATTATGGGCATTGACACCCCAGAGTCAAGAACAAGTGACAAAGTAGAAAAAGTATTTGGCACAGCAGCTAAGAATAGACTAAAAGAACTATTAGAAAATGGCGGCAAGTTAATCACAACAGAAAACAAAAGCGGCGAAGATATGAAAGGCAAGTTTGGACGTATCCTAGGCGACTTCCGTACTCCGTCAGGAGATTTAGTAACAGACATTATGATCTCTGAAGGACATTGTGTAGCATACTTCGGCGGATCAAAAGAAGAAGTCCAAGGCAAACATCTGGTAAATAGAAGCAAGCTATTGCGTGAAGGTGTTGTAAGTCAAGAAGACTACGATGCCGCAGTTGCACTTATGGAAGGTAAGTAATGTCATTTAATACTAGTAGACATGCAATAAACGAAGTCAATGGATGGGTAGCAGGAAGACTAACCAACATACGAAAGCAACTCAAAGCAACTGATCCTGAAGATCCGATGTATGAGTATCTACTAGAAAGAATAGCATACCATGAAAAGTTTGTTGATGCACGTAATAGTATGATCGGCAAAGAACTACCACCTGATAAAAGGGCTGTAAAACGTCATTTAATCAACAAAGAATAGGTTGACATTCAACTAAACTCCTGCTATATTACTTAGAGTAGAAACACTAGCAGGAGTTTTTTTATGACAATGCAACTAGTTGGTCCTTATATGACTACCACTCGTTACAATCGTAAACAGAAACAAAGCAAAAACAAAAGACTACAAAACGCACAAGCAGAACATGAGCAGTGGCTTGTAAAGATGGGTGTAGGCAAAAGCACAGCCAAACACACAAATGAGATACCAGATTATAAAACAAGTAACACAGTACCACTAAGCAACAAGATTGCAGGCCACGGTCCTGCAAAAGAATCATTGACGTATTCAGGCGAGCGTCAGTTGTTAGGTATTGCAACTATGCATAAAAGTAATATGGTACCAATCTTCGCAGATAAAAAAGAAGATGCAAAAGACATCGCAAGTATGCGTCGATAAACAAAATCAATCATTGAGGTAAGAACATGAAGTTTTATATTATGGCAGCAGTAATGCTGATTGTAGCCAATGTGGCACAAGCACAAACTACAAACTTGTACACAGAAGAAGACTATCCACAAGCGTATTGTATGGCGCTGAATATCTACTATGAGGCTCGTGGTAGTAACTTGGCAGATCGTGTGGCAGTAGCAGACGTGGTGCAAAATCGTGTGCGAGACACACGTTATCCTAATACTATTTGCGAAGTAGTTAAGCAAGGCAGGCAGCATCCTAGTGGTGCAATGATACGTAACCAGTGTCAATTCAGCTGGTATTGCGATGGAAAAAACGACAGGCCACAAAATGAAGATTTATGGATTGATGCACAAATGTTAGCATATCAAATGGTGTTTGAAGACAAATATCGTGGCATCACAGAAGGTGCTACACACTATCACGCTACATATGTAAAGCCAAGCTGGGCATCGACACTACAACTAGTCGGTAGGATAGGTGCGCACATTTTCTATCGTTGGGAATAGCATAAATATAGTATGATATTTGGAATACTTGTACTCATAACGGCGCTGTCGATCAGCGCCGTTGCCATCTACTACAGCGTTAGCGGACTAGTAGCTATTTTTGCCGCCGCCGCGGTACCTATTATGATCATGGGCGGCGTACTAGAAATAGGAAAACTTGTAACTGCGGTGTGGTTACATAGATATTGGAACCAAGCTAAATGGTGGTTAAAGAGTTATCTAACTATTGCTACAGTGATATTGATGTTTATTACAAGCATGGGTATTTTTGGATATCTCAGCAAAGCACACATTGAACAAACTGCCGCTGCCACTGAAGGTGTTGCACAACTAGAGCGTATCGATGAAGAACTTGATAGACAAGAAGCAATCATTGAGCGAGCAGAAGAACGTATACTAGAAGCAGAAGCTAGTGTAGGCGCCGGCAACGATGAAATACAAGCACAAATAGATAGAGAACAACAGCGTATTGATACAGCATATACACGCATTGAACCTGCTATTGCAGAACAGAACGCCATCATTCAAGCAGCAAGAACATTAGACAGCGAACGTACACAACCATACGAAGAACAACTAACTGCACTTGATGAAGAACTACGTAGATTAGACATACAAGCAACACAGTACGAATCACGCATTGCACAACTGAGTGTTGATGTTAGTGCAGTAGACCCTGTGTTAGCACAAATCAACAGCATAGAAAATAGTATTGTAAAAGTTGAAGGACAACTTGCTAGTAGAGAGCGTGATCAAATAGCATCTGCACAGCGTACCATTGGAGCAAACGCAGACGGCAATGCAGGTCCAAACACACGTAGGTCAGCAGATACATGGATAACACAGCAACGTGCTAGAATAGGCGAACTACAAGCACAGGTAGCACAACTACGTGCTACAGCACAAAGCATAGTTGACGCAGAGCGTACACGACTAACCAACCTTGTAAGCAACATACGCAACGAGCAAACACAAGCCGTCAAAAATCGTCAACTAGAAGTATTGGCAACTATTGATCAAGTACGCAACACAGAGTCTCCTGTTATAACAAAAGCAAGAGAAGAAGTACAAAGAATTCGTGCTGGTGCAGATGCACAGATAGCACAATCAAACACACTTATACAAAGTTTACGCAATAGTTTAACTGTAGGCAAGGATGCCGCAGTTGAAGCTACTATTGCACAACAACAAGAAAAGATAGTATTAGCAAATAATACCATTGACACACTTACAGAACAAAAGTATACTTTACAGACTGAGTATAGAAAACTAGAAGCAGAAGTAGGACCAGTAAAATACCTAGCAGAGTTTATCTACGGAGAAACAGCTGACAAGGATATACTAGAGGAAGCAGTAAGATGGGTAATAATAACAATCATATTTGTATTCGATCCATTAGCAGTACTTCTGCTCATAGCGAGCCAAACCACATTCGAGATGCGCCGTCAGGAGTATCCCCGGCTAGGCTCCAAGGAGAACAACAATGACAACACTAATAGATCTAATGATGGCGGGGATGATTGGAAAGACAGATACGCCCAAAGCTACATTGCCGGAACTAACAGAGATAGTGCAACCTCACAAACCCGGTATGACATCGCAACAACTGAGAGAAATGATAGATTGCCTCGAGCCGTTGATGATGGAGGAATGTTGCACGGACAAGTTTTGGAAGAACGAAGACAAGACTTAGAAGAACGTGAACTTTATGATAACACTTACAAAGAAAATAAACAAAAATGGAAACAAGACAATCCAAATGATACAGTAAAGTATCACAAAGAACGATATATACAAGGTAGGACAGATTATTTGCCTTGGGAAGATTATGACAAAAATTAATGTTATTACACCACCAGATGTAATACACAATAAATCAACTTCGTTCTTATTAGTTCAACCTAGCGTTGGAGTACGAGACCAGTTTCAAAACTTGTTGAAAAAGTTTAATAGCCCAATGAACATATACCTTTATGATCCAAAAGATGATGAAGAAAGAAAATATGACTGGCTACTTAATATATCACGCTTTGTAGATTATACAATATTAGATATTGATAACTTAGACACAATAGAAAGAAATTTAGCTACTTATTTTGTTAGTTTGCCAAATACTTTTTACTTGACAAATGACGAGGTTACACCATATAATATACTTAGCGTTAATAGAATATACAACTTAGATTGGTTGTATGATAAACTCAAAGAGGATTAAATGAGTAAAAATAAACATGACGAAAAAAATGCTATCGTCTCGGGTATGCGTGTAGAAGTACGCAATGGAGATTTTAACAAAGCATTGCGCAGATTTAAGAAAAAGATTGCCGAAGATGGTATTCTTCAAGAGCTTCGTGCTAGAGAGTTCTATCAATCAAAAGGCACTAAAAAGCGCCTAGAGAAACAAGCAGCAATTCGTAGATATAAGAAAAAACGTATTAAAGATCAAGAAAACTTGTAGAAGGAATACAAAATGCGCATCGAAGATGATGTTAAACTTGACTACAAGGATGTATTAATTCGTCCAAAGCGTAGTACACTTAAAAGTCGTAGTGAAGTGTCACTAGGACGCAGAACAAAGTTTCGCAACTACGAACCACCGTTTCCACACAACACTGAAGACTATCACTACGATGGTATTCCTATTATGGCTGCTAACATGGATGGTGTTGGCACAATGGAAATGGCTGACAAACTAGGCGAAGGTGAAATCTTTACCTGTCTAGTTAAAACCTATACTGCGGAAGAACTTATCCAATACTTCTACGGTGATGGACTTAATCGTACAGACTATGTAGCAATGAGCATTGGTACTAGTGACCACGATTATTATAAACTAGTCAACGTATATGAAAAGTGCGAAGACAACTTAAAATATGTGTGTATGGATATTGCAAATGGCTACAGTGAACACTTTGCTGATGCAGTTCGCCGTGTGCGCAAACAGTTTCCACACCTAGTAATCATTGCTGGAAATGTAGTAACAAGAGAAATGACGGAGGAACTTATACTTGCTGGAGCAGATATCGTTAAAGTGGGAATTGGCCCTGGTAGTGTATGCACTACTCGCATTCAGACTGGCGTGGGGTATCCCCAACTTTCGGCAGTTATCGAATGTGCAGATGCGGCTCA
>Ga0070745_1002202_pt1 | contig 10502 bp, 16 predicted proteins | sample VirMetDEL_Mar_4_FD_77438 | JGI IMG/M metagenome (GOLD analysis project Ga0070745, IMG submission 77438) | Aqueous microbial communities from the Delaware River and Bay under freshwater to marine salinity gradient to study organic matter... | ecosystem: Environmental > Aquatic > Marine > Coastal ...
CCCTGGTCCGCCAGCGCCGTACTTATCCATGCCAACAGCTGCATTCGCAAGTTTTTCTGAAACTTGTTTCTTGCTCTTGTCTACTGCACGGACTGCTTGCTTAGCAACAATTGGCATGTAGCGGCCGGCCAAGGCACCTGCGCCAAGGCCGCCACCAACTGCACCTAATCCCCCTAGAACGAGAGGAATCATGGCATCACTCCATCACAAAAAGCTTGTTTGCAACAACTTGAGGCTGAGCTTGGTTCAGGATGCGCCAGGCTTGGCTGGGATCTTGATCCATTTGCTGCTTGAAGTTACCCCAGAAGTTTTCAGGTTGCTGAGGAGCTGCTGCAGAGGGAGGTGCGGGGAATTGACCCAGCATAGGATTCACGGCTTCAGTGCGATAGCCGGGAGTCTCAAGTTCAACTTCGTTTTCGTAAACAGGATAAGGACCTTCTGGACCGAAGAACTTAAGCGTATAATCGCTAAGTACATCGGGGTTGGTCAGAATCTCGTTGTACGCAAGATTTTCTTGATGCTCATTGACCGAGAAGTTGGCATAACCCTTGATCAACTCCTTGGCTTGGCTGCCCCATGCCACTGCGCTATCCAGCATGTTTTCCAACTGGAGAGCATAGTTATTGAGGATCGCCGGGGATTCCCAGCCATAAGCATTGATTACATACTTACTTTCGGGGCTTAGCTCGAGATAATCCGCGATCGCGTTGTTCACTTCCGCGTGGGCCTGGCGAGCTCCCTCCCCTGTTAAGTAGCCCGCCGAGTAAGTTTGGGAAGAGCTGGGCGAGTATGTCGGGTTGGCTTGCCAGGTCTGCGGAGCCGATTGTGGCGTAACTGGGCTGGGTTGCTGGCCGTAATTGGCTGGACTGTATTGAGTCGTCTGATACGGTTGAGCCTGGAACGGGGATTGAACTGGTGCGCTCAGCAGATTCACCACCTTGTTGAACGCCGACTCCCATGGATTGCTGGCCGGGGCCTCCGATTGGGATTGGGGGGCGTACTGAGACGGGGCGGATTGGTAATTGGGGGCCGCCTGAGGCACCGCTTGGGGGTAGCTGGTACCCACTTGATACTGAATCGGAGCTGCCACTGGAGCCTGGGCTGGAGCTGCCTGGTAGCTGTTGGGTGCTGCCACCACGTAGCTGCTGGGAGCCACCGATGCCGGAGTCGGGCTCGTCTGTGGGATCGATTGGACGGTAGCGTCCTGCATAACTCATCTCCTTTTGTAGAGCTTCTAATGTTCGATACAGATATGGCGTTAAATCCAATCTTGGATCCGCAGCCATCGGTAAATCCGGTGCTTGCGGGTGGGGAGTCTGCATCATGCCCCCCACTAGGCTAGCGAATTTAGAGTATGCACCCTGTAATTCATTAACCATTCTGAATGGGAACCCAGATAACATCTCGGCCCTTTCCTCATCCGTCTTAGACGGAAAGAGGTATTTCAATGCTTCAATGCTATCAACACCTAATTCCTGTAAATTCCTTACAACAATTGAATTGTTAAGAATGTCCTGGGTAGAATCCTCGTAAACAGGGCCGAGCCAGCGCCAGAGGACTGTAACGTCTCCATCGGGAATAAGTCCCATGACGCCAGGGGGAATCATCTGCGTCTCGATGCAAGCCAACATGAGACGTTTTAGCTTATCGTTATACATCTGCATTGCTTGTTGATAAGCACCCTCTTCATCCGGCGAAGCATCAGGAGATACAGGAACCGGTTTCTCAATGCCAGCTGCAGCTGCTAATGTCGTTTTGAACAGTTGCTCTTCTTGATAAATAATTAACTCTAAACACCTGCAAATACCGTGTGTGTAAATAGCGTTGGCTTTTTTCTTTGAGGTTGCGGCAACTCGTCCGAACAAAGATTTGTACTCAGTTGCTGTAACGCCAGCGGAAATAGATAGTTCATCAACACCGCCAAGTGACGTGCGTATCTCTTCCCTGTACTGACGCGCAAAAGCGTTCTGGTCGCCTGTAATAGCATCTGGAACAATATAGCCGACTCGGTCATTGGGTTCCAGGTTTGCAATGACTCTTGGAACCCGGATTTGTCCATCAACACCCCTGCTAACAGGATCTGATTTGAACATGGATCGGCTAAAGGGAGCCGGACTGGTAAAGCCAGAGTTTGCTGCAATGGAGGGGCGCTGTACAACAGCATCTCCACCTGCTTCCATCAAATCTGTCTTTGGACGAGAAGAGAGTAAAGTGGGATTGCCAAAAAATGTAATATTTTTGCGCATCGTGCGCATCAAGTCGTCGTGCGTAATAATATGATTTGCCATGGCGTCAAACTCGCCAACGCCGTCGTTGGAAAGGCCCTGCGGATTATTTAATATCTCGACACACGGAATAAAACCAAGACTGTTTTTTAATTGTTTGGTGTTACCTGTCAAAGCATATGTAGGCATTTCGAAATTCATCTCTGACTCAGAATGAGTCTCTTCAATTTCTGTGGCCTTAATGGACAAACGAATGTATCGTTTGGCTCCAGGGTTATACGTGCTCTGGTTTCCGGTCAAGTTTGTTGTATTAATTTGATCCCCAAATCCATTGCCGCGTCGAACTTTGTAGCTGTAGATGATTACAACTTCATCAAGCTCGCCGTCAACGTTGTAATAAGCACGATATTCATGCTCGCGGAAATAATAAAGCCGATAGTTGTTTTTAGTGGGACGAATGTAAAAAAGACCTTTTCCATCACAAAGAAAATACTCCCAGATAGAATCTAGGCGTGTATCCATCTTGTTGTATTTCATCACGCGATCAAGGAAATCCTTTCGCTGCGCGCCGAAATTATCTTGAGACGGGAAAAACTCAACTCCCTGGCGAATGCCAAAAAGTTTCATCTGGGCAATATGAGACGCGACAATGCCGGTATCAACAACGATATTGCTATCTTTATCAAGATAAGCGTTGATGATCTCTTGAAGCCGGGCCTTAGCGTCTGCCATTATTTATTGTTTTGGATTAGTTAAAGCTTAGCAGCTCAAGAGACATACTTAGCATCAAAACCAGCAGGAAGACCAGCTTTTTTGAAAAATGGAGTTCCTTGGGCGCCAGGGAGATACATTTCGCGAATCTGGTTTTCAAATTGTGGGTTTGCTTCAATTAAACGTTGAACATCTTGGGGAGACAATCCTTTGCGCATGCGACGAGCGTCTCCAGCTGCCCCCGGATTAATGCCAAAACTTTTACCGCCCGCAAGGAGATTTGCCCCTGGGATATTGGCTTCGATCACATCGGTAGAAAGTTGACTTGGCCCTGTAAAAGCTCCACGTCCTGCCCCTGGGATATTGGCTTTGATCACATCAGTGGAAAGCTGGCTGGGTCCTGTAAAAGCTCCACGTCCTGCCCCTGGAACATTCGCTTTGATCACATCAGTGGAAAGCTGACTGGGTCCTGGAAATCCACCAAGTTGTTGAATGCCTTGTACGCCACCGTAATAAGGTAGCGGCATCATTTGGTTAGGGCCGCCACGATAAACAAGATCGCTCAGGGCACCTGCGTTGCCCATGTAGCCGCCATAAAAACCTTGTGACATTTTCTTTCTCTTTTCTCCGTTTATTCTACTCTTCTATAATTTCGTAACCGGCCGCGTCGTTTACCTTAGAAAGAATAATGCCGTTGCTGCGAACGTCCCAATTAAGAACATCGCCTTCCTGCCAGCTGAGTTCTTCTATGATCTCATCGGGAAGAACAATGAACTGATCTCCATTTTCGTCTTCTTGTACTTCGACGATGTAACTCATTTAGTTGAAAGCATCTTATCGATAAGTTTATCAAGTTTATTGTTGATTTCGCGAAAGTTGTCATGCATATCTTGAATCTCTCTTAAAAAATCAACCTTAAGAACGTAATCCATCGGTAAACGCTTTAGATCTTCTTCTAGTATGTCGATTCTTCTTTTTTGAGCTCCTGTGTAGCTAAAGGATTGTTGCACTTGATCACTGTATCTGCTTAAAATTCTGGAAGCAGCCCAGCCGCCTCCTGTGATTGCGGAAATAACCGCAGTCAAGCCAATGGCAATGTATTCGGGTCCCACTACAAAAAAGCTTTTTTCTAATTCTAAAGTTTAGTAATCAAGTTGAAGCTGTCCACGGCGCATTAAACCCGTTAGTAAATACACCAAAGAATCAACACAATCATCGTGACTGCTTACCCCAAAGTTGGTCAATTCTTCAAACATGGCCGTGAAATTGCGAAAACGATTGAAAATAATTTTTCGATCTTCAAACATGCCCATGCAGCCACGGAACCTCGCTAATTTATCTGCCCTGAAACCTTTGACAGCATGCCAATTTAAATTGTAGAGGCTTTCATTATTTAAGCAAATTCTTTTAAAATCTGCTTCCAAGGAAGCCTGGTATGCAACAGCTTCGCTCCAAATGTCGCAAGTTGAATAAGTAGGAAAATAATTACCGCTCTCATCTTTACCAAGGATCGACCAATCGTTAAGAAGTTCTTTGAGAGCATCAAGCTTTTCCAGATTACCCATGACGCGCAATCGCCTGTAATCGATAATATGAATTTGATCTCCTATGCGTCCTCCCAGAACCATTACCGTGTAATCATTCTTTTCTTTTGTGCCTACAGACAGGTCAACGCCTACTCCCAGGGAATCAAATTCTGTTGCGATTTCGGCCTTGACTATTAGCTCTGGCGCAAGAGACAATTCATTTTGCCTTACAACTTGATTCATGTATTGGAAAGAAAAAGCAATCGGGGCTTGTCTTTTCTTTTCTTTTAAATAGTCCAAAGACCACATATCGGGCCAATAAGACACTTCATCCCCGGTCTTGGGATCATTAAGGATGGCAGACAAAACAATCTGCAGCCAATTATTTTGTGGATTAAAAGTTGTTGAGTGGATATCATCATGTCGGAACCTGGTTCCAAGGCAAATTGCTCGTCCGCCCTCAAACATTGTTGGAGCAATAACAGCATTCCAGTTGTCCTGCATTTGTTTGCGAATGTCAGGATTTGAAATGTCAGCGGCGGATTTAATGGCGTCATCAATGATGACAAGATGCGAGCGTTTAGAAGTCACCGAACCTTTTAGACCGGCAGCGCAAAGCGTAAATTGTTCTTCGCCTGTAGTATCAATGCCTGCAAATTTATGATCAATAGACCAATATTCATTGCTGGTGACATTTTTTAAAAGACGAACCGTTGGAAAAACTTCTTGATAGCGCTTGCTCTCAATGATTCTTTTAATAGTGGCCGATTTAGAACGTGCAATATCAACCGTATAAGACAAGTACAAAATCTGCAAGGGCATTTTTGCTGCAGTATGTACACCAATTGCCCAGGCAGTGAATAAACCTAGGACGGTAGATTTTGCCGATCCCCTGGGGGCCAGGAGGTCAACATTGGGTCCGGCAATTTTTACTAAGCAGTTACTGTTTTCGTTAGTAACAAAGTGACGGTGCCATTCTTTATGGTGCAATGCAGGTGGTTTATCCGCTACATAACCACAAAAGAAACCAAAATCTTCTCTGGCTTTTTCCAGGGATTCAAGATTTCGTGGTGTCCTAATTTGTTGCCTGCGTGCGGCAGCCTGCGCGTTGCGCCGATAAGCCAAATGTTGATAAGCAGGCACAGTAAATATTATTCAGAGTATTACTGAATACTACCTCATTCCTGGTCTTTGCTGCTCTCTTTCTGCTTCTTGTATTTTTTTGCCTTTTCTAAGGCCGCTTTCCTCTTCTCCTTGTCCGTCATCTCGCTGCCGTCCTTTTTCGTCGCCTCCTTCCTCTTGAAATGTTCGAGGAGTTCGGGTGGCATTTTGTTCTTGGGCATCTGGAGATACTTGGTTCAATAAAGCTTGGAAATTCTCGGGGTTGGCTTGTGCCTCGCCGCCGATAGGAGCGCCTTGTAATTGGCGGACGCCACCTAAGCGGTTCTTCTGTAACTGCTGAACAATATTCATCATTCCGCCAGCAAGTCTGGCGTCGGGAGCAGATTGAGCTTGGGGAGATGAATTCATGTTTTTACTTTAAATCAACTATCTTCATATTGCATTTTTGCCCAAACACTCATCGAGGCTTCCTCCAGGGGATACTCAATTGGGTCATCTTTGAACACAGTAAGAAGTTCCCTGATGGCTCTATCCGCTCCAGCCATTAAAAGACCCTTGCGATCACGGTTGGAAGTAAATTGCTCAATCTGGGCAATTGTTCCACGGAGCTCTTTTTGCATGCCGGCAATGCGAGCTACACCAGCATCACGTTTTACAATCCCATCATCTACGTCGGCACGTAACTTGCGAATATCTTCCTGCATTTCCTCGATCTCGTAAAGAAGTTTCTTTCGATGATCGGGCTTGGGGTAGTTTTCTTTCACCCAATATTCACAGGAGGAAATGCTACCTCCATAGCCAAGAAACCTGGCATAGAGGTAGCATTCAATTATCGAATAAGTGTCTTCGGCAAAAGAGGTAAAGGCTTCTTGCTCAGAAGAGCTTAAGCCATCTACCCATTGGTCAAACAACTCAATATCGATAAGCTCGTTGCGCTTGATTGTAGTCTCGCGCTTCGTCAGCTTCCTTGAACTGCTGGGACTGTTCTGCAGAAGTTCGTTGTTCTTCTGCACCTTTGCCGATGGTTTCACGTTCTTGTGCGCCTGTGTCTTCTAATTTTTTCTTCGAAAAACTATAAGCTACTTCTGCAGCTTGCTTATATTTATCTAGATCAAACCAATCGTCAATATCGGTCTGACCTGTGGGCACGCTGCTAGTCATTGCTTATACCTAAACAAAAAAATTAGAAGTTGCTCATCATGCTGGCAAGACCTTGAGCAAAGATGTTGCGGCGCCCCTCGACGGATTCTTGACGTTTCTGGCGCCCCTTGGAGCCCTCAAGACGCTCGAGAAGCTGCTCAAATTTGGCGATGTCAAAATAATCATCAGCCCCAGATTGATTGGCAGGTACGGAAGGAGACATGTTGTTAACCGTGTAAGGTGTATCTATATTTTAACAATATTAGCCAAAAATAGATGAAAGTAATCCGTACATAGAGCCAGCGAGCTGCATTTTTCCTATGTTTTCTTGAGTTTGAGTTTGTTTTTTGGTTGATTCCAGGCTGTATCTTCCTGTGGTTTCAGCGACATCACGCTGGGCTTGGGCTTCAATTCCTGCAACGCGCTCTAAACCAGCATTGATAATAGGCTGCAAGTCCAGCTTGCCTTTTACTTCAATATTGGCAAGAGCCTGGCGCCACTCCGATTCTTTATCGGCACCATACTTTAAACCTTCTAGGCTAAGTTCTGATGCATACTTTTGAGCATCAGAATATGCACGAGCGACTTCTTTATCCGCTTCGCCGCGGATGGTAGCACTTTGTGTTGTAGCCCCTGCTTCAATCGTCGCAAGAGACGCTTGGAAGGGCGCAAGAACATCTTGGAAGAGGTTGCCAAAACCCGAATAAGACGGCGCCGGAGCAGATGATCCACCAGCAAGATTTTGTTGTGGCGAAGAAGAGGGGGATGTGTCAGTACTAACGTCAGTACTAACAGGAGATACTTTGTTTGCAAGTGTACGTACAGTTGAACCTCCTAATTTATTCCAGGCGTTTGTTCCTTTAAGGTCAGCAACGGATGCGCCAGCTGCTAATTTCTTTTTAACTGCAGCTTTTAGCTCGGCGTTTGTTTTTGCCATATTAAATTCCTCAAGAAGCAGTGCGTTGGCTTAAGGGTACGTAGGGTTTATATGTATTAGTAATTCTACCGCTGGCATCTCGTCCGGGAGCCCCGAACATGTAAGAAAGCATTTCCTGTTGAGGAGTCATTACTTTGCCAGACGCAATTAAATCTTGTTTAATCATGTCACCAAAGGCTTGCGGGCTCCGCACACCAAGAGTTTTTGCCTTGTCTGCAAAACCGCGATACTCAGCATCACTAAAACCGATTCCTTGCTGGGAATATATATCAGACGCAAGAGATTGGAAACGAGGACGTGTAAAGTTAATAGGCTTTCCGTAACTTTTTGCTAGACTTTTTTCAATAAAAGCGGGATTTGAAAAGCGATCTCTATAGGATTCCAGGAAGGCCTCTGCTGCTCCTCTGTTTCCACCTCGGCGAAGAGATTTAAACTGAGATTTAATTGCTTTTTTCCGTTCGGGTGATGCCTTGACCTGATCAAAGCCATAGCCCATCAACTCTTCTTGTAATGGCGTTGGTTGATAAGCTTGTGGCCCCCCGCCGGTAAGACCTCCGCCGATACCGCCGAGCAATCCACCGGCGATAGCTCCAATAGGACCAAAGGCAGAACCAGATGCTGCGCCGCTAAGACCGCCTCCAAACAACCCTCCTAAATCAAATTCCATATCTAATGAACCTATTGCAATAGTCTAATTTTAACTGGGTTTAATTTATGCAACAAAAGCGGAATAGCGTCCAGCAAGGCCAGGATTCATTAAAGCCTGACGAGTTTCAAACTGACGATAGAAAGGATCGTTCACTTTGAATTTAGCGGCCCAGCGGGGAGCATCTTTTTGTTCAAAAATATCTTTATTTTGAGCAAACAGATTGGTGCCAAAGTCAAGATCACGCATCTGACCACCAAGCTGCTGCATTGCTTCAAAAGAGCGTGCAGTGTTGCTTTGGCCCATCATGCCTAGACCAAGATTAGCAAGGCCCAAGATGCCTCCCATCTGGTTCATGCCAAGCCCGCCGCCATAACCAGGGGTTGATCCTGTAAAGCCGCCAACATTGAGGCTAGCTCCCCCAAAAGGATTAGAAGCCAGAGAGTCGCCAATTCCACCAAAGGCGCCAGTGGTACCAATGCCAAAAGTAGGGTTTGTAAAATAAGACATGGCCGTTAAATGTTAATATATTGACGCTGGGTGAAGGGATTAGCCATACTCCGTTGAGAGCCTTGTTTAATCATGTCAACCATGGGGCCGGAGAAGCGATACTTTTCAGACATCGCCTCTTGCCACTTGTTGGGCAAGTTCATTAGGCCAGCAAAAATATTGGACTCCATGCCAAGGCGTTGCTTCTCGCGTGCAACATCTTTTAAATAGGGGCCAAGGACTTCAAGCTGTTCTTTAAGGCGTTGCGGATCGCTTTCGTAACGCATCTTCTGATCCAACATGTAAGCAAAAGGACCGATCTCTTTTCCAAACATGTCGGTATATGCTTTCGCTTCGTTGGGATCAAGAGTGCCGTAACGTCCAGCAATAGCTGGTTGGGCATTCATTTGATCGGCAAGACCCTGCATGTTAAGAGTGCCGCCGTAATTCGCATACGACGGTTGCATGGCTTCTTGTGTATATCGGCCTAGACCAAAGATGTTATTAGCCATGATCAGAAGCTAATTTGAGGAGCCTGAAGGGTTGAACCAGCGTACGGGTTGGCGGTAAGAGCGGTGCGAAGTGTTGCGCCAGTCTCACGTTGACCGCCGGTTGCAAGTTGACCTGCAGTGGAAAGAGCGCCGAGCATTGCGTAATTCTGACCCTGGGTGTTCATCAAGGTTTGTTGACGAACCATCTGATCATTCAAGCGCTGTCGAATGATGGGGTCCAGGCGCTTCTCGGATTGCACCATCATGTCAACGTCATTCTGACGAAGATCTTGAATAGCTTGCAGAGTAGGTTGCAGATAAGCAGGACCGTATTGCTGAGCAATTTGTGCCTGGAGAGCTGCATCCTTCATTGTCTCAGCACGCTCTTTAGCCCGCATACCACGGGAAGCAGCGGCACTAGCAGGTTGGCCAGCAATTTCTTCGCCCGTCATCTCGGCTTTTGCTTTCTCGGCAAGAGCGCCGGCGCCTTGGCCAATAACAGGTGCAAGTAAACCACCAGCAAGTCCAATCGCGGCACCAGGGAGTCCACCAACAGAAGCGCCTAATGCAGCAGCCCCTAATGCGGTGGGAATACCTACACCAGCAGTAGTAGCAGCCTCAAGTGTTCTACCTTCTTGTGCAGACCCAACTGCACTCATAACCGTAGGCGCTGCGGCTAAAACACCGCCAAGTAAAGCGCCCCTTGGGAATAAAGCACCGGCCTGTTGTACGGCTTGAGCACTTTTTTGTCCACCAACACCAAGCAAGTTGCCGACGTTTTGCATCTGGCGACTTCCATATGCCTGGTAAGAGGCGCGCGGATCACGTGCATAACCTTGTGCAGCAGTCAATACGTCGTATGGAACAAGCGCTCCGCCTTGGGGAACACGCTCGGAAGGACCACCTGCAGAACTATAGGTTGCCATTTAATTATTAAATACCTTTAGTTAAATAAATTCTATCACCGCATCATTTCATATTGAGCAGTAGTTGGTAGCTGGCGTTCTGCTGATTTTGCAGCTAATGCAGCGTTTGCTAAGTTACCAAGCATCGCTCCGGCTGCGGCACCACCCGCTGCACCCGCTAAGCCACGTTTAAAGGAAGTTTTGACAAGCGGTGCAGTGCGAATTGCAGCAGAAGCACCTGCGATACCACCAGCTGCCGTTGCGACGGAAGGAATAGTAATTGGATAACCGAGCATCCGCGCCTCTGGTA
>Ga0070745_1002203_pt1 | contig 10501 bp, 21 predicted proteins | sample VirMetDEL_Mar_4_FD_77438 | JGI IMG/M metagenome (GOLD analysis project Ga0070745, IMG submission 77438) | Aqueous microbial communities from the Delaware River and Bay under freshwater to marine salinity gradient to study organic matter... | ecosystem: Environmental > Aquatic > Marine > Coastal ...
AGGGCTGAGAGTCAACGAAATCCCCCCGGAACTTCCTCGAAAGTTCCGGGGGGATTCTCTTGCGCCGCCCCGGGCCGGCATGATACAATGAAGGGGGGTGCCCATTTTCCCGAGGCCCCGGGTACCCACACTCCCCCCTCCCCTCCCCGCCCACCCGCCAGGATAACCGCGCGGCGCCGCCGGCGCCACACTATTCCGGCGGAAACTTTCTTCAAAGATTCCGGCCTGGAGGCTTGCACTCCCCAGGACAGACGCTAGAATAGGGGCATACCCAGCGGGGGAAGCCTCCCCCGCGCAACCCACCCAACGCCATGCGCACCCCGAACTCGATCTGGACCGTCCTCCTCTCCGTCCCCCTCTGCCTCGAAACCATCGACGGGGAGGTCGGGACCACCGCCGCCGCTGAGTACGCCCTGAAGGACCTCACGGAGGCCGTGACGGCCCTGGACCCGTCCGCCGCCGCCTGGGTCCACGCGCTCGTGGATAGCGTGGTCTCGTGCGAGGACACCTGGCTTGCCCAGATCACGCTCATCCGCCGCGCGGTGGAGCGGTGGCTGCAGGCCTGAGAATCTTCCAAGATTCCCGCCCCGGGGGTTGACTCCCCCGGGGCAGACGCTATACTGTAGTCCAACCCAGCGGGGGAGACCCCGCGCAACCCAAGAGACCCACCATGTACATCGTCCTCGAAACCTACGCCGACTGCCTTCCCGAGATCCCGATGGCCACCTTCGCGACCCGCGAGGAAGCCCTGGAGGTGCTCCACCGATGGGCCCTGGACGCCTGCGCCCTGGCCGAAGAGGCGGGCGCTGAGGAGACCTATCTGAATGAGGACGATGAGGCCGGGGAGGCCAGGGTGCACACCGACAGGGAGACGCACTACTGGGTCGGGCGCGTCGCCCGCGTCCCCGGCTCCTGAGTCAAGCGAAAAGCCCCGGAACTTCTCTGAAAGTTCCGGGGCTTTCTTCTTGCGCCGGGGCGGCCGGCGTGATACAATGAACGGGGGTGCCGACTTCGCCGGCGCCCCGGGTACCCCCGGGCTACACTCCCCCCTCCCCTCCCCGCCCACCCGCCAGGATAACCGCCGGGGGCCGCCGGCGCCACACTATTCCCGCAGAAACTTTCTGCGGATATTCCGTTCCAGGGTATTGACTCCCCCGGGGCAGACGCTATACTGTAGTCCAACCCAGCGGGGGAGACCCCGCGCAACCCACGCCACGATATGAACAGCCGACTCGACACCGCCGACCTCACCGCCGCCCTCACCGCCCTGGACGCCGCCGCCCGCCTCGGGGGCCTCGCCTCCGCCGTCCTGCGGGACACCGCCGCCTTCGAGACGCGCCTTCTGGGCTTCACCCGCCAGGTCATGGGCGCCGCCCGCCAGGCCGGGCCCGCGGCCTGGTATCACGTCGCGCCCGTCCTGGACTGCCTCGAGGCCTGCGTCGACGTGGCCCACTGGAGCGAGGACACCCGCCGGGGCAACCCCGAGGTCCCCACCCGACTCGACGTCCTTGCCGATGCCTGCTGCGAAGCCCTGGCCCGCATCAAGCGCGGCGACCCGATCCCCGCCAGCTGAGTCAAGCGAAAAGCCCCGGAACTTCCTCGAAAGTTCCGGGGCTTTCTTCTTGCGCCGGGGCGGCCGGCGTGATACAATGCACGGGGGTGCCGACCGAGCCGAGGCCCCAAGTTGGACACAACTGCCCAGGGCTCACGGGCTCCGCCGGGGCGGAGCGGAGCCGGCGGAGGGCACGCCCCCTGGGCGTGTCCGCAGCCGGCGGAGCGGAGCGCCGGCGGAGCCGGCGCTATAGCCGGCGCGGCCGGCGCCACACTATTCCGGAGGAAACTTTCCCCCAAGAAATCGAGCCAGGGGGTTGCACTGCCCCGCCCCGCCGGCTATACTGTGCTCATCAAGGGAGAGGAATCGCCTCCCCCGCAACCCGCCCCCGAGGGGCACGACGCTATGGGCTACACCTACCTCCGCACCTCCCCCTTCACCCCCGAGCAGCAGGGCGACGTCCGCGAGGGCGACTCCGTCCTGATCGGGGACAGCCTCCGGCTGGACTACGTGACCCGCGACTGCGCGGGCGGGTGGTACGGCCTCAACCTCGCGGAGGATGGGAGGTCGATCGACTTCCGCCTCTCTGAGGTCTCGGGGATCATCCCCAAGAAGTGAGAGGGGACCGCCGGCGCCTCTTGGGAGGGGCCGGCGGTGTCAAGGAAAACCTTGACTTTTTGTGGCCGGCGGCCGGCGTCTCGAATTGAAAACTTCGCGAAGAAAGTCCTGTTCTTTCTTGCGCCCACGTAGGCGGTGTGCTATGCTGCGGGCAGCAGCTCGAATTGAAACGTGTCCAGGAAAAGTCCTGTTCTTTTGCGGCGCCCCATACGCCGTGCGACGCGAAGCGTCGCGGCTTCGAGGGGCCGGAACATCCCGGACACACATGGCCGGACACACGCCGGACACCGACGTTCGCGCAACGTAAGGTCGATGAGAACGGATCTCATCGTAGCGGAGAGTGGCGTCGGCAACAACCCGGACACACAACCCAATGTGTCTCAATTGTGGCCACCGTGCACATTTTCGGACTAGGGGGTTGAGAATCTCTGGCGAATAGACGAAGATATAGGTGTCCGGGGCCGCGCGCTGTTGCGCGGCTAGGACCTCAACCCCTCGAACGAGGATAAGACGATGACCCTTGCTTCCGACACTTGCTTCTCTGGCCTCCCCCTCAACTCCAACGGCGCCTACGCGGTCGAGGTCGTCCGCGTCTACCTCGCCCCGTTTGAGGACGACTACTGCGACCCGACGTCGGTCCTCGTCGAACTTGACGATTCCCTCGGCTGGGGGCTCGGGGAGGAGGAGGCCGTCAAGGTCGCGGTGGACTTCGCGGACCGGATGAGCCGCGCGGGCGACCCGGAGCACCTCGGGTGGATCAACTACCGCGACGAGGACGAGGGCCCCGAGGTCGAGGTTGTCCTCTCCCCGCTCTCCCCGGCCGGGCCGCGCGCGGGTGAGCGGGCCCTAATCCTCGGGGAGGAGGCCCGGGCCGCCCGCGACGCGAAGATCCTCGAGGTCCACGACCTCGTCCGCGGACTCCGGATCTGAGGTCAACCGAGCCCCGGGAAGTCAAGAACTTCCCGGGGCTTTTTTCGTGCCCGTCCCGATCCGGGAATCCGGGGCGGACCCCGCATTGTAGCAAATGATGCAGAGCTGCTTCAAGGGGAATCCGAAGAAACTTCTGCGGAAGTTTCTGGGGAATCCGCTTGACTTCTGCGGATGTGCCCAAAATGAGCAAAAGGCTGCAAGAAGGCCGGCGTCTCGAATTGAAAACTTCGCCAAGAAAGTCCTGTTCTTTCTTGCGGCCACGTACGGGATACACTATGTCGCGGGACGCGACCGCGTAGCGGTCGGACACGCCGCGGACACACCTCCGCCGCCCGGGCCGGTGTCTCGAATTGAAAACTCCCGAAAGAAAGTCCTGTTCTTTCTTGCGGCCACATTCTCGACACACTATGTTGTGGGGTCGAATTGGAACTGTGTCCAGGAAAGTTCCGTTCTTCCTCGGCCGCCACTACGGCCGGCCCACGGCCCCCGGGCCTCGAGGGCACGAAAAAAGCCCCCCGGCCGGAGCCGGGGGGCTTGTGTCACTCATCCAAAGAGCCCATCGTCTAGAAGGTCCTCGCCCTCCTGGATTGCTTCCGCGGGACTGTCGCCTGCTCGGTACATCTCGAACAGCTCGCACTCGGTGAAGGCGTATGATGTGCCCTCCAGGACTTCATCGAGCCAGGTCTCAAATCGAATATCGTTCATGGGAATATCCATTCTGCTAGGTGTGTTACGGTCCCGTTTCGGCCCTCCGTGGGCCTCATCAGCAGCGCGGAACAGCGCTGGACGGAGCCCCCCGGCAGGAGCCGGGGGGCTGTCCTTCAGCTTCGCATCCATGCCTCGGCTGAAGGGACGTCGTAGACCTCCCTCTGTGCGAACACATCGGACGCTAGAAACTCTACCCTCTTCGTGCCTTGAACCGTACCGTCGGGGTTCCACGCCCACCCGCTGTAGTAGCGCCCGGACTCGTCCTCCTCGGCTCTCCAGTAGCGGACCAGCCAGGGCCAACCATGTCCTCGGTCTACAAGCAGCACAGAGCGGAAGGGGGCGTTCTCAAACTGGATCTCTTCCATGATTGTTTCCATTCTTGGGTTGTGGGTAATGTCCGTTTCGGTCCTCCGTGGACCTCATCAGCAGCGCGGAACAGCGCTGGACGGAGCCCCCCGGCAGGAGCCGGGGGGCGTCGCTCGGGCATCAGCTGCCCGTCAGGGACTCAAGAAGAGCCTCGGTCTCCTCGTCCAGTTCCTCGGTCTCGAACTCCTCGAACTCAATTTGATCTTCGTACATGATTGTTTCCATTCTTGGAATGTGGGTTATGTCCGTTTCGGTCCTCCATGGACCTCATCAGCGGCGCGGATCAGCGCCGGACGGTGCCCCCCGGCCTAAGCCGGGGGGCGTCTGTCAGTCTCCGATGGCCCAGCACAAGGCTAGGATCGGGACCACTATCAGGAGCAGCATCAAGAGATGAAGTTCCAGCGAGTGTCCTGTTCGGTGTACATCACCGAGTCCTGATCAAACTCGCGAGCAAACTCGCGAGCCAGTCCGGTCATCGCTTCTCGCAGGTGATCCAGCTGGATCGTTCCCGCATCAGCGATGATGGAGAGCCGAAGGTTCGACTCCTCGGCTCCCTGATAGAAGCCCGTACCATCGGTCACCGAGTAGAAAGCCTGTCCTCGGTCTTCGAGCGATCGGGCGAGCCAGTCCAGCGCATCCCCGTAGGAGATCCGAGGACCGTCCGTCCCGTTCCGCAGAAGGCCAAAGGTAAGGGCGATCTCCACAGCGAGGGTGGTTTCAGTCATGAGACTATCGGCCTGGTGGCCGTTCCGAGTTTTCAAGGGTCTGTCGATGCCGGGCGCCCCTTTGGCGCTCGCTCGACAAGGGAGAAGATAGGCTTTGGATTCCCCACGTCAAACGCCGTCCCCGAGAATCGGGGCACAATCTGGGGCCTCGTCCGCAAGTGCCTGTATTTGCGGCACTTGCGGCCGAGAGAATCTGGAGGGATCGGGGCTCGATTCAGGGGAGAAGCGCCTCCCGAGCCTCCCGCATGACCCTTTCAAACTCCCGATCGGCTTCCCTCGCTATCCGATCCAGCCCCTCGGTCCATGCCAGGAAGCTAGAACGGGCTCCATTTGGCGAATAGCGCCCGTTGGTGGCACTTTCGGGGGATTCGGTACGCTCGGGCATCTGCTCGGTCTCTGTCATGGGAAACGGCTCCATTTGGCGAATAGCGCCCGTTGGTGGCACTTTCGGGGGATTCGGGATCGGGGAGCCGATCGGCTCCCGCTCCTCCCCCTATCGGCTCCCCCCGATCCAGCGCTTGAGCGCCATCCCGAGCACGTGCTCGGTCGTCCCATGATGAGACACTCCACCGATTGCCCAGATTTCCCCGGACGATGTTTGACAGGGGCGCTCCCGTCCCTATGCTCGGTCTCCATGGACCTCAAACACACCACCAACACCGGGGGGCATCGCCTCCCGATGACGTGCGCCGATCCCCTCCCGTTCCCCTCGGACGAGCCCGAGCGCTGGATCTGGACCGAGGATGGGATGATGACCCTTCTGCGGGTTCTGACCCTCCTGACCCTCGGCGCCACTATCTGGCTCTCCTGACCCTATCGGCTCCCCCTCGCAACCGAGGGGGGAGCCTCCCCCTCCCCCTGACCCTGACCCTACCTAGAATCATGCTCGACACTCCCGCTCAAATGGCTCTCCTCGTCTCCCTCACGATCGTGGCGGTTCTGCTGAACCGATGGCTCGATTCCCGTACCGATCCCGAGGAAGAAGAGCGTGAGGCGCGCGCTGCGGCCGCCCGAGCAGAGGCTCGGGCTCGGGCGCGCGCCGAGCGCAAGCCGAGTCGCTTCGGGCTCGGGCTCGCGATCGGGCTCGGGCTCGGACTGTGGCTCTGATCTGGCTCGGGCTCGGGCTCGGGCTCGGGCTCCCGCTCGGGCTCGGGCTCCCGCTCGGGCTCCCGCTCGGGCTCGGCTCGAACCATCATGGAACCATGATGGTTCGGGCCTAGGCTCCCCCTCCCCCTCGGACACGACCCCCGGGGGAGGGGGGTCGGACACACTCTGGTCGCCGACCCCTGTGGCTGCACTGGACAGGGGGATTATCCGATGTGACCCCACGTTGACAGGAGGGAAGGGGATTAGGATGTGACCCCAATGTCTCTGACGTACTCCTGGGCCCGGTCCTCTGGCTCAAGGCCACGCCGGTCCATCCAGGCCCCGTCGAACACCACGGGCTTCGCGGTGTCGCGCAGCGCTTGCTCGTAGCCGGCGACGAAAGCGGCGCGGAGCGCCGCGTCGTCACCGGCCTCCTGGTCAGGTAGATTACTCATGGCTCTGTGTTGCGTTGTGAGGGCCTCGGCCCACGGTATGGGTATTCAGTCATAGATCAGCGCCGCGTCCCGTGAGCGGCCACACAGACCGGCTCAGGGAACGCAGCGCCACGAGTCGCGCCGGCCGTCAGCTGTCAGCGGCCTTTCGGGCTGCTAGGAGGGCCGTGTGGGCGCGGGCGAAGGCCTGTGCGGCGAGGTACGCGTCGTGCGAGCCTTGGCCGGCGGACTGCGTGGCCTCGAGGGCCTCGTGCAGCTCGACCTTGAGCTGGGCGAGGGTCTTGGGGGTGTTGTTCATGGCTTGTGGGGTTAGGGCCCCCCATGTTATATGGGCGGGCCCTTGCCGTCAAGGGGGGTGTGCATTTTTTGGAGGAGAGATTTTCTCTTCCAATTTCTTGGATTCACCGAAGGTCCCAGCGGACGACCCAGGCGCCGTCGTCGGGCTCGGCGTCCGTCAGGTACCCCCGGCTGAACGCGGCGGCCAGCATCGCGTCCTGGTAGGACGTGTAGTATTGGAGGACCGCATCGTCCTGGCGGATGGAGCGGACGGGCGAGGGCGGATCGGGGAGCTTAGATGCGATGGTCATGCCCCTAAGGTACGCGCGTAAATTCAGCGCAGGGCGATGTTTTTGACGGAAACATGCCGGAAAACATCAGGGTTTCCCCTGTAGCTGTGGTATAATCTCCGCATGGAAGACGGAATGAAGAAGTGCTCGGCCTGCGGCCTGGAGAAGTCCCACGAGGACTACCACCGCAACGCAGCACGCCCTGATGGCCTGGCGTCGATCTGCCGGGACTGTCAGAGGGAGCGCGACGCGGCCCGCCGCGAGAAGTATCTGACGCGCAAAGACGATGAGATCGAGTTCCCGGAGCAGCAGCGCTGCGGAGAGTGCGGAGAGGTCAAGCCTGCCTCCGCCTTCTCCCTCAATCGCGGCAAGAAGTCCGGGCTCAGCAACAGCTGCCGGGCGTGCAAGACCCTGGCGGCTAGGCGGCGGCGGGCGCGTAACGCCGCTCGCCCCAACTTCGCCCCGGTGCCTGAGAAGAAGTGCAGCCGGTGCCATGAGACGAAGCCCGCAGGGGAGTTCGCGCTGTGCCGCGGTGCCGCGTGCGGCCTCCAGGGCATGTGCCGCACGTGCAGCCGTGAGGACGCTGCCGATCGTCGGCGCAAAAAGTAGGGATAGGTCTTGACGGATCACTGGTCCGCCCCTATACTTGGGGTATGACCAATCAAGACCACTCCTACCTCGATGACATGGACGCCGACGGCGTCGTGGTCATCACTCTTCCGTCGCACGTCCCCGTCAACACGATCGACGAGGCTATTGAGAGGATCTCCCGGACGGACTTCGGGGTTCGCGCGACATACACCGTAGAAGGCCATCGTATCGCAGTTCGCTGTGAGCCGATGGCCTTCGTTGATTCTGCCGTGGAGCACCTCGTCGACGTGGTCCGCGCGATCCTGACCGGGAAGTACCGCCCGCGTCCCGACGAGGGCCCGGTCGACGACGGGATGCCCTTCTGATGAAGGACAAGCAGTGCAACGAGTGCTCCCGGATCCTGCCCCTGAACCGCTTCTCTCCGGACAAGCGTGGGTCGGGCGGCGTGCGGGGCAAGTGCAAGGCCTGTACCGCCGAGAAGGTCCGGTGGGCGCGTACGCAGCGCCGGGACGTTCCAGAGGAGAAGGCGTGCTCGAGCTGCGAGCGCACCCTGCCGGCCAGCCACTACTTCAAGGACGGTGGCAACCGCTCTGGCCTGACATCGTGGTGCCGCGACTGTCGCGAGAAGCACCACTATGGTCGATATCGAGACCGCCGGCCCAGCTCTCGCGACCGCGGGACGCTAGGTTGACGAGAAAGTTGACGACCTTGTGATATAATCAGTGAGACTTAGGGCAAACCCCGCCCGACCCACGTAACATACCAGCATGAGCAACTCTCCCCAAGACCTGGACAGCTTCCTCGCCCAGGCAGCCGCCGCGCCGGACTCCCGGTGCATCGTATCCAAGCACCCCGAACTCATCGAGGACCTGAAGCGCTACGCTGAGGGCCGCGCCGACGGCAGCATCTCGATCACGGTCTACAAGCTGTTCACGGACTACATCCGCCCCAAGTACGGGGTCAAGTCGGTGAACTCCATCTACCGCTACCTTCGTGAGGAGCTGGGGGCAGACGTATGAGCGGGCTCGACGACTTCCTCAACGACCCCGAGACCGAGGCGATGAACGAGGCCGAGCGCAAGCGCATGGTGGACCGCAAGGCTGCCCTCGCTGCGGAAGAGGCCCGGCTCAACGCCACCAAGTCCCAGGAGGTCCCGACCCTCGAGATGCTCTGCGCCGACATGCTGCGCGTGGCGTCCGACGAGGCCACCAACCCGTTCTGGAAGGACAAGATACTGTCGGCCAAGCGGTACCGGCGCTTCGGGCACTTCCCGTTCGAGTACGTCGAGCGCGAGTTCGGCACGTTCAACCACGCCAAGGAGGTCGCGGGCCTCGCCGACAAGGTCGGCACCCGCCTCCAGAAGTCCTGCCGCGCCAACCAGAGCCGGCGGGAGCACGCAACGCGCTACCAGTCGGAGGTGCTGCTGCCGTACCTGTACGACCCGAACGCTCGCGAGGCAAAGGGCACCGAGCTGATGCTGTCCATCTCGGACACCCACGCCGGCTACCTGGATCCCTTCACGTGGTGGAGCTTCCTCCGCGCGTGCAAGGAGATGGACCCGGACATCATCCTCCTGAACGGAGACATGATCGAGGGCTCGTCGATCTCCCGCCACCCTAAGGTGCCGGGCAAGGTCATGTCGCTCCAGGCCGAGTTCGACTTCTTCCGCGAGATGATCAGGAAGCTGCGCGAGATCTGCCCGGACGCTGAGATCGTGTGGACCGCCGGCAACCACGGCCTCGACCGCCTCGCGTCCTACCTGACGCAGGTGGCTCCTGGGCTTGCGGGGCTCGACTCCATGCGGATCGACAAGCTCGCCGGGCTCGACGAGTTCGACGTCAAGCTGGCGCAGGGTGGGTCGTTCGTCTCGCCCAAGGGCCAGGAGAAGGACATCACCGGGATCAAGTTCCACGGGTTCTACGTCGGCTACCACGGCACCGCTCTCGGGCAGACCCCGTACCTGACCGAGCTTCGCAACAGCGGGCTGTCAGGCCAATCGGGCCACGTACATCGCGCGGGTCTGGCGTACGCCACCACCGAGGCTCTGGGCGCCCACTCGTGGATGTCCACGCCGTCCTCAGTGGTCGAGGAGTGTGGTCGCTCGTACCAGCGGTCGCGCTCCATCCCGTGGCAGCGTGGCTTCGGGGTATGTTATCTTTATCCGGAGACCCAGCGGTGCCACCAGTACCCGGTCGTCCTCAACGACGGCTGGGGCGCCTGTGAGGGCCTGATCTTCACGGATCCCGGCATCAAGCTGCCGGACCCGATGAAGCCCTGGATCGAGGACTTCCACAAGGAGCAGTGCCAGTTCTGATGCTCGACAACGCTGCAAGCATCAGCCTCGCGATCAACGAGGGGGTAGATCCGGTCAATCGAAGGCTCTACCTCCACGGGGAGATCGACGAGTCGGAAATTGGAATGATCCAGCGTGGCATGCTCACCCTGGCAGCCCAGTCGGACGAGCCCATCGACCTGTGGGTCAGCAGCATCGGCGGTGACGTCGACGAGGCGTTCGGCCTCGTGGACATCATGCAGCTGGTTGACGTGCCGATCCACACGGTGGCCTGGGGGAAGGTGATGTCCGCCGCCCCCATGCTCGTGGCGGCCGGTAAGCCTGGCATGCGCCTCTCGACCAAGAACACGTGGTGGATGCTGCATCCCATGCGTGCCGGGCTCGACGAGGCATCCTCGCTTGACATCCGTACCTACGGGGAGATCATGGAGCAGTCCATGCAGCGCTACGTGGAGCTGCTGGCTGAGCACTCGATGATGCCCAAGCGGCACTGGTCGAATCTAATGCGGTCCCGCACCGACCGCTACTTCTCGGCGCAGGACGCGGAGGATTGGGGCTTGGTCGACCACGTGGTCTGACACGAAGAAGCCCCCCGAGGAGTGATCCTCGGGGGG
>Ga0070745_1002206_pt1 | contig 10488 bp, 18 predicted proteins | sample VirMetDEL_Mar_4_FD_77438 | JGI IMG/M metagenome (GOLD analysis project Ga0070745, IMG submission 77438) | Aqueous microbial communities from the Delaware River and Bay under freshwater to marine salinity gradient to study organic matter... | ecosystem: Environmental > Aquatic > Marine > Coastal ...
GTTATTGAGAATCAATAATAAGAAATAGTTAATAAAATATGGGTAAAGTGTTTATAATGAACGTTAGGGTGCGGAGGTGTTGGTGGCTTAGCACCCCACCACTCAAAAGTCAACAAGTCTTGTGCCACTCCCCTAAGTGTCACACAAACCCTCTGAGACCCTCCCAGATGCCTTATACTACCTAGGTAATCAAGAGACAGCAATGCTTTCTTCTACCAAGACTATTGAAGCACCTCTGAGTCCTTCTGAGTTGGTCTCCCTAGACACTCAGCAGGTCTTTGAAGCATACTGTACTGCCATTCAATCTAAGGACAAAAAGATGGCATGTGAGTATGCTAAGGTATTCATGTTGAAGGCATTTGCATGTAATCGCTGATTCCTCAGAATCTCAAAAAGACAAAAAAATGACTTTTTGAGATATTTGAAAAACTGAGAAATCTTAGAAAGTCATTTTTTTGTCTTTTTGAGATTTCTTAAACTTTAAACTTTAACATTTTTCATGATCATGAACAAAGTCTACGATAATCTCGTTAGTAGTGCTATTAATAGCATTATTATTGAAGATAATGTAGTAAAAGTCGTTTATAATAGTAATAAAGACAAAGAATATACATTTACTTGTTCAAATACAGAAGAATTTGTAGAGAAACTAAGTGAAGAATTGATTGATGTAGAACTAAACAATGGTAAAGGATCTGTTGGGCGTTTTCTACACCAACAAATCAAGAATAATGTCCTTGTTGAAACTAAATAATCTCACACTTTGGATAAGTAATCCACTACAACAATGAGCAACAAGAATTATCGTAATGATCGCTATGATAAGTATAGTGAATTGAATGATGATTTTGAAGACTATGGCTATGAAGTAAAGAATATACGTCGCCAGTCCAAAAAGAAAGTTACCAAATTCAAGACCCGTGACGATGAGTACTATGACAGTTTCTAAGGTGGCACAGTAGCACCTACAGATGGTCTGATCCTGTGTTTATAATGGTCACATGACAAACATCCTCACCGCTTCTATGGTCCACCAGTTTGATCTGGATATTGCTCCTGCCTTGCGTGAATTCATGTCTGCCAATCACACAGATCTCAACGACTGTGTTGATTGGGTCTGTAATGTGTTTGATCTCAACGCTAGCGATTGGTTGATTGATCGTATTGCTGATGAGTTTGAAGAGTTCTTTGGGATGTGACAGTCAGCAAGGTGGCACAAACCACTTGACTTTGCCTCCCATCTGACCCATACTACCTAAGTCAACCGCAAACAACCCATGCGTAAGATTGAAACCCAGATGAATGCTGCCATCACCAACGGCGAGTGCTGGAAGTCTGACAATACTGAGGTGTTCACTAATGACAATAATGCATCCCTTGTCTACCTGCATGGTAACTTGATTGCAATCATTACTGATAACTCTATCACCATGTTTGATGGTGGTTGGCAGACTACCACTACCAAGTCTAGACTGAATGCTATTCTTTCTGAGCATGGTATTGATGGTGAGTATATCTATCAGAAGGCAGGTAAGTGGTATCTCAACATGAAGAATGCAAAAGGTGAGGATCTTCAAGTTCCTTTCTTTTCTGGAATGCGTCTAAATTGAATAATCTTAGAAATCCTACTTTTTTAGTTTTTTAGAAAAGTAGGATTTTTTATTTTTTTAAATAAATTAGTTTAACCACTTTTTCAATCAAATGACCATTCAAGAAATGTATCAAGAGATGAATGAACAATATATTGAAGATAAGAATAGTGGTTATAATGATAAAGATCTTTATGATGATTGTTATATTGTAGAAATTGATTATACCACTCAAGAATAGTCTATAATACCCTTATAGTATACTATATGGTATATCTTACTGATATACTATTCTAAACACCTTCTAGGGCATTCTAGAGGTGTTTCAGGACACGTTAGCATCTGTCCACTATGTGCCAGTTTCTGTAGTGTACACTATGTGCCAGTTTCTGTAGTGTACACTTTTGCCCCCAAAGTGCCCAACCCCATGTTTATAATGAACGAGTTCAAACATTTCACTCAAATGAACATTCAAACCGTGTCTGACAAAGTGAACGAAATCAAGAGCAAAGTTCAGAGTCAGTATAAAGAACTGATGAGCACTGAGATGATGCTTACCCTTGCAACAGTTCTTGCCATCATCGTGGGTGTGGTTAGCTATACCTATCGTGCTGCACGAGTTTGGTATACTAATGGTGGCAAAGAGGTGATCGTTGCTAACACTATCAAAGTGCTGCAGTTTGTTATTCAAACTGCTGAGTCTCTTGAGACCCGTCTGAGTGTGCCAGTTGAGCAAAGCGTCCCCTCTGATCCACAGGTCGCCTGACCCCGTGCCTAGAATGACCACCAGTTACACTCAACACATGCTCAAAAAAGTAACACCTGAAAAGGCAATTCCTTCGCCAGTTGTGGTTAACAAAGGAAAGCATGGATACAACTGCTGGGTGTATGTGAGCACGATTGAAAACAATGGCAACACATACTTTAAGTATAAAGTTGCCCATAAATTCAAGCAAAAGTTTGTATCTAGAGAGGATGCCATGATGTATGGTTGGGCAAAGATCAATGGGCATGATGTCAAGACGTTTGATGTCCCTATGCGTCACAAACCTGTATCAGTCTGAATGTATAGCTAACTCCTTCGGGAGTTCTCTATACCCAGGTCGGCCGCCGTGGACGGTTGAGAAATCGTCCACCATCGCCCTGAAACCGCCACACCCCGTGCCTATAATGACTGAAGTTCAAACGACCGAGACCATGACTCACAACAACCCCTACGCTCAGCAGGTGCTCGCTCAGGGGCGTGACCTTAGCAAGGCGCCTGCCCCTAAGGCACAGTACCCACGTACTATCTATGGTCGCACCTTTGAGACTGAGGCAGAATACAAGGAAGCACTGGCAGACTTCCTGAATGGCATGTGACAATCAGGGGGGTGTCCACTGCCCCCCTTGACTCTGCCCCCAATCCATTCTATTGTTCCTTCAGTTCACACAAACCCCATGACCGTGACCCTGACCGATTCCTACAAACAGTTCTGCCAACCTGCCACGGTTGAGATGATCGAGTCTCTCATGGATGAGAACTACGATCTGGAAGCAATGCTGCAGTTCATCGATGAGAACAATGAGGCAGCATTCGTTGAGCATTACGAAGAATACGTTCGCTGTGGTGAAGCGATTGGATACGAAGCAGTTGATGCTTTGATCGCAGAATCGGGCATGGATGCTGTAGAGAACTGCGATGAGCGTTATCGTGGTTGCTATCAGTCCACTGCTGATTTTGCAGAGGAATTCTGCTCTGAAATGGGGTACGATGTGCCTGCCATGATTGTTGTTGACTGGGAGGCAACTTGGGATCGTAACCTATACTATGATTTCACCGCTTGCAACGATGGTGGCACCTATTGCCCCATCCACATCTTCTCTGATCACTGATCACAGTTAGCATCACATAGGGGGATCAATTCCCCCTTAGTTCCTATTGCTAACTGCATGGCACATTACTCGATGCCTTATCTCCCCAAGGCAGACTGGCAACCACTTGAGAAATTGGCACAACATGCCCTGAAAAGTGCCCTGACCCGTGCCTATAATGACATCAGTTCAAACCAAGGAAATGAACCTGACCGAATCCACCGCTCTCGCAATCGCTCTCGTGCACGCCAACTGCCCCCATGCTGCTGATGGGCACGTTCGCAATCTCCACCAGACTACTGAGGGTGCTGAGATGCTGCGCTTGATCGTTCGTGATGATCTGGCAGGTGCTGCTGACATCATCGCCAATGCCCTGATGGGCAATCTGTAAGGTGTACACTAGGGGGCAGGGATGCCCCCACCCCGTGCCTATAATGACTGAAGTTCAAACGACCCCCATGATCAACCGCTCTCGCATCATCGCTTCCCTGCTCGCCATGTTTGAGGCAGAGCATGGCAGCATCCCTCAGTGGTTAGTGGAACTCCATCACCGCTCTGATGATGAGGTGCTGGTGGCACGTCTCACCAACTGGCGTCAGAATTACCCTGCCCACTATCAGCAGCACGGCGTCTACGTGATGTGACGATCGCCAGGGTGCCCACCAGCACCCTGAAACCTGCCTCACCCGTGCCTATAATGACCTCAGTTCAAACGACCACGATGACCAACACCAAGACCGTTGACCTCGCCGCCATCATGGCAACCTACACGCAGCAGCACAACGCCATGATGGCACGGTCTGCCGCCAACCGTCAGGCGTTCGCTGAGGGTCGCCCCTTCCCCTTCCCTGCTGCTGCCCCCACCGAGACGATCAACATCAGCGACCGTCACTGAGGGGTCGCCCCCCCCCCATGCTACACTGACAGTTCGAACCATCATCACCATGAACGAAGTCTACGCAATCTTCACCACGGGCAACGACTATTACGATCGCCCTGAGTTGTTCGCCCTCTACTCCACCCGCGAGAAGGCAGAGACAGATGCTGCCATGCTGCGTGAGCGTCTGGAGGATGCAGACTGCGCCACCTTCGAAGGGCAACCCCTCTATTCTCTGGTTGCTGTAGAATACGTGCCGATTCGCTGAGGGGGCAACCCCACCACACACACCAACCGACAGACAAACCATGATCCTCACCCCCGCCTCCTGCCTCAAGACCCGCCAGATCGTATGGGCAGGTCGCAAGACTGAGACCAGCGCCCAGACCATGGGCAACGACGTGCCCATCACCACCGAGTCGGCATGGTTGGCAGGTGCCTTCGCTGACAAGTACGCTGATGAAGCGATCGCCGCCCTGCCCACGTTCGGGTGAGGGCAGCGCCCCACCATCCTACCCCATCGCATTTCTCTTCAATGAACAACCGAAAGTATCGCAAGGCAGTTGACGAGATCATGCAGAAGTATGGTTTCATCTTTGAGAGCAACTCTAAGCACTTGAAGTATCGCCACGAGAAACTTAACCTCATTCAGGTATGCTCAGCAACGCCATCTGATAACTATGCTCTGTCGATGATTGAGAGGCAATGTAGACGCTCACTCGCTGCAGCACAGTAACACTTAGGGGCAGTATTTTATGCCCCTTTTGTTATACTTAGGGGGCCCGAGCGAAATTCATGGGTCCTTCCTAACCTACAAACGTTTCCCAGAGGGGGCTTTTTTGTATGCTATAATATTCGAAAAATAAAAAATTCCGCCATGAAAATTCTCCCCACAAAGTTCGCAAGGTATTCTAAATATTTTTGAAAACCTTTGAAGAAAAAAAATTTGCCCAGAAAAAAATCATGAAAAAAGACGGATATGGAGACTTTGATAATATTCTGAATAATTTTGATGAATTTTGTAATAGTTTTGAGACGAGAGCAGCAGAGGCATATATGAGGGGGGATGATAATGAGCGAGTCATACGAGAAGCTAGTGAGCGACTTAGAGGAAAGGGTGAAGGTATTAGAGGAGAGGGTGAGGGAATTAGAGAGACCGACGATAGCATACAGGCGCCCGAAGGCGAGTGAGTATGAAAGTTTGTCAAACACTCTAGATTATTTGCACAATAGTATAGAGGAGATGAGATGCCAAATATTGTTGGACCAGAGACAGTAGACACACCTAGTACTGATGGGAATTGTGCATATGCTGCAGCGCCATTAGGAGGTACGCCGTATGTATCACCTAATGTTGTTATAGAGGGACAACCAGCAAGGATATATAATTCGTTGAATTTACCTGCGAGCTCGCAGCCTGCGAGTGTAGCAGGAGTAAAGATAAATCCATTAATACCTTTGCCATGTCAACCAGGGATGCGAAGGATCGATCCAGTAGTAAACAAGACGGTGTTTATAAATGGACAATTATTCGCAGTTACTGGAGACGAGGCAGATTTAGTGACTGGGATATCAACACCAAGGACCTTGACAGGACCGTTTAGTTATCCTACAATACAGATTGGAACACAAACCTTAGGAGAATAGTTATGGCACGAAGCAAAGTTGGAATTAGCGGTAAGCAGATTATTGAATCTAAACCGAAGGGCACACGACAGGGTGAAGGGCAACATACAAAGTATGCTGCAACAAGTCGTAACAAAGCACGTAAAGCATATAGAGGACAAGGAAAGTAATGAAAGATTTACTGTTCATCTCACAGGATAAAGAGATGGCACTTATACAGGAGATGACATACAAGATTCAGATGTCAGATTGGGATATACACCCAAGTAAGACATGTTTTTTGTGTGTTTCTCCTGATTATTCTAGTATTGTCACCCAACATCTCTCGCATTCATTATCAATGGATCGGGAGATTTTTCATATTGAGGCAGTCAATGTGCCATTTCCTGATGAAGATATTACGAAGTATAGGATTGACTTTGAGATAAACCTTGCACAGTGGATATTAGAGTGGGATAACTTTGTATTATGTGAAGCAGGTGTTATCCGAGGAGGTAATTATACATGGATTACTGATTGTATTAAGAAGTATAATGATCTTTGTGGGAAGAATTATTATACGTTATCACTTTGTGAGAATATAAGTAGTAAATATAAGAGTGATCTGGTTTCACTATATTATGATGATACTGTGAAAGATTTACATTTCTGGTGGGAGAGACCGAATAATCACTGGGCATGAGTGCCGAAACCGAAAATCCGACTTTAAAGGGATAGTAACCCCTTAAAAAGTTCTAGATAACATCTAGCGGAGAAAAAGGATGGGATTATACCCAGTAGATAAAGGAAATGAATTTCTTGAAGAAGGTAAAACACTTATCACCGAACATGATAGTGAGAAGTACCTGAGACAGCACAGAAGGGCAAAGAAACGTGATGAACTATACGATCTACCAGAAGATCGTTTATCACGTCCCTGTGGCGGTTCTGGAGGGTTTGATGACTTTGTAGAGCGATGGCACGAGTGAATAAATAATTGCAGACTATTGCTGTGTATAGATGTCAACCTTTCAGACATTCAAGGATTTGAGTGTTACATTTAAGAAGCATCCTGTTACGAATGATCTAGTAACTGTAAAAGATAAAGCTGCTATTGTTCAGGCAATAACAGGATTGCTTCTTACAAGAAAGGGTGAAAGACCATTTCAACCAGAGTTGGGATGTGGTATTCAGAATATATTATTTGAACCATTAGATTTTGGTAGTGCTGGTATCATCAGATCTGAGATTCGTGATGTATTGAATCGTTATGAACCACGAATTGATGTAGATTCGATCAGATGTACACCAGATGAAATGAATAATGGGTATGAAGTTGAATTGACATATACTATTATTGGAAGAGATGATGCACCAATAGCAGTAGAATTCTTCTTAGAGCGTACACGATAATGCCATATACTCAGGTTGCAAACTTAGATTTTGAAGATATAAAAGATGCTCTAAAGGATTATCTTAGAGCACAATCAGATTTTACTGATTATGACTTTGAAGGATCAGCACTATCTGTGTTGATTGATACTCTTGCCTATAACACGTATTATACGGCATTTAACACCAACATGGTGGTGAATGAACTATTCATAGATTCTGCCACCTTACGAGACAACGTAGTAGCATTAGCGAAGCAATTAGGATACAGACCGAAGAGTATCACTTCACCTACTGCTTATATTTCGTTTACTGTAAATTATACAAATCCAACAACTGATACTGAGTTATTATTGAAGAAAGGAACGGGATTTATTGCCTCGTTTGATAATAACATCTATCAATATGTTGTATTAGATGATGTAAAGGCACAAGTTGTAAATCAGACTGCAGTATTTACAGATGTTCCCATTAGAGAGGGAACACAGATCACAAATACATTTGTAATCAATACTGCATTAAAATCACAGAGATTTATTCTAGATAACCAGAATATTGATACAAATACGATTAGAGTAAAGGTATTTCCTACTGGTGGATCATTCAACGAAGAATATTTGGTATCTGATAACATCTTAGGAGTAGATGGATTATCAAAGATCTTTTTCTTAGATGAGATTGATGATGAGAGATATGAGATTCTGTTTGGTGATGGTGTTATTGGTAAGAAATTAGATAATGGAGCAAGAGTAGAAGTTTCTTATATTACTACTGCAGGACCAGAGACAAATGGAGTAAAGACATTTGTATTCTCTGGTGTATTAGAGAATCCTGATGGTGTATCACCAAATTCATTTGATGTAACGATCAATTCCACTATTGCATCTTCTGGTGGTGAGGAGATGGAATCCATCAGTAAGATCAAGTTTAATGCACCAAAAACTTATGGTACGCAGAATCGTGCTGTGACTGCAAGTGATTATGATGCAATTGTACGTAATGTATATCCAGCAGTAAGTGATATCATTATCTTTGGAGGAGAGGAGCAAGATCCTCCAAGTTATGGTAAAGTCTTTGTTGTACTAAAACCAACAAATGCTGCATTCCTTACATCTATTACAAAGAATGAAATTATTGCAGAATTGAAGAAATTTGTTGTTGCTTCTATTCAACCAGAGATTTTAGATCCATCTATTCTCTATGTTGAACTGAGTAGCAAGATTTTCTATGACACGTCAATCACAGATCAGACTCCTGCTCAAATTAGAGACAAAGCAATTGGAGCAGTTCAGGATTATTTGAATACATCTAGTGTTGAGAAGTTCAACGGTAAGTTTAGGTATAGTAAAGTAGTAGGTGTTATTGATAATGCAGATCGTAGCATCACATCTAATCTTACATCTGTAACTATGAGGAAAGATTTCTTCCCTCAGTTGAATTCAACCTTCTATTATGAAGTATGTTTCCAGAATGCATTTGATGTAGATTGCGATGATCCAGTCCTTTCTACAACTGCATTTAGAGTTACTGAGTATCCCAATTTTGATGTGTATTTAGAAGACAGGGATGGCAAAATTGTCCTATATAGACTAGACCCTCTAACTGGTGAAAAAGTTGTTCTGAACAAAGAAATTGGTGATATTGATTACGCAAAAGGTGAAGTAAAATTATACAATTTGACTATTATTAAAGGCAGCTTTACAGACAATAGAATTTCAGTAAGAGTAAAACCACTATCTAATGATATCAAGGCACTTCGTGAAGTTTACCTTGATGTTGATGTTGCAAATTCAAGTTTCGTTGCTTACAAAGAGTAATTAGATGAACGTAAAGACCAAGAGAATTTCTACTCTTATTGAATCTCAACTACCCGAGTTCATCTCTACAGAGTATGAACTTTTTGGGAAGTTTGTTGAAAAATACTACGAGTCACAAGAAGTACAAGGTGGTACTTTAGATGTGATCAATAATATCCAAAAATATTTGGATATAGATTTTTATGAGAAAAATATTCTTAAGCAAAATGATTCTCTAGCTTCTTCTGTTACTTCATCAGATAAGACTATTACTCTAAATGATGCTTCTTCATTTCCAGAGAAGAATGGATATGTAAGAATTGGCGAAGAAATTATTTTTTATGCAACTAGAAATGACACTCAGTTGTTGGAGTGCTCTAGAGGAGTAAGTGGCAATACTACATTAGGAGATCTATACAATTCTTCTAGTTTTCAATCCACTATTGCAGAACCACATTCTGTTGGTGATACTGTATATAATATCAGCAATCTGTTTTTATATGCATTTGTAAGAAACTTTGAGTCGCAGTATCTTGCATCATTCCCAGAAAAATATCTAAAGAGTGATGTAGACAAGAGAACTCTGATTAAAAACATTCAGAAGTTCTACAAAGCAAAGGGAACAGAGAGTTCTATTCGCTTTATTTTCAATTCTATTGTTGCTAGGGATATTGAAAATGTTCCTACTACATACAATCCAAAAGATTTTACACTAAAGGCATCAACTTCCGATTGGGAAACTTCGTATTCACTCAAAGTGAAGTTGGTTTCTGGTGATGTTAATGATCTTATTGGTAACCAAATTATTCAGAATGATCCTACATTTGGATATGCATCTGCTATTGTAGATAATGTAAGGAATATTGGTGGAGAAGACGGCGAGCAATTATATCAAATTATATTAAATCCATCTACTGTTAATGGTAACTTTAGAGTATCTACTAGAACAAAATTAGAAAATCCTATTTCTGCAACTGCAACAGAGGGAGATAGAGTTACAGTAGAATCTACTTTAGGGTGGGGTAAGACAGGATCATTTGTAATTGGATCAGAAAGATTTTTCTACGATCAGAAAAACGCAAAGCAATTTTACATCAAGTCCAGAACATCATCTATTTCATATACAGCAGGTAAAGAAATATATGATTATTCTCCAGTAGTATCTGGAAATACTGAAATTATGGTGTTTGGTGTTCTTTATGATTTACAAAAGACTCTAAATCTACCATATTCATCAGTAGGTGATAAGATTGAAAAAACTGAGTCTGGATTTACTACGAGGGATCGTATCATCACAGATCCAGTATCAGGAGCTCTGAGATGGAAAATTAATGATGACAACTCTTCACCAGTCATTCAAACAAATCCAGCACTA
>Ga0070745_1002209_pt1 | contig 10482 bp, 10 predicted proteins | sample VirMetDEL_Mar_4_FD_77438 | JGI IMG/M metagenome (GOLD analysis project Ga0070745, IMG submission 77438) | Aqueous microbial communities from the Delaware River and Bay under freshwater to marine salinity gradient to study organic matter... | ecosystem: Environmental > Aquatic > Marine > Coastal ...
CATAGGGCCGAAGGTCGAACCCATGTAGTTGCGATCGATGACGATGTAGACTGGATCGATGGCCGGGTAGAAACGCTGATCGGAGAGCGAATCCCCGAAGACACCGGGTTCGCTGTTGTTCTGGCGGGCGTCCCAGGTGCCTTTGTTGAGTTGACGGGTGGCGTCATCGGGCTTGGGTAGTCCGGAGATGGGTGCGCTGGAAGCCCACGATGCGCTGGCGGCGGTGAAATCACCGGAGAGTGCATCGAGGTTGCCGTTGGGGCCGGTGGGTGCGGAAGCGACCGGTGCGCCAACGGGGGCAGCCGGTTGGACGACTGGAGTTGGAACCGGTGGTTCCGGAGGGGTGGCGACTCGGGCATCGGAGACTGGATCTGCCGGCGGTGAAACCGGCGGTGCGGTAACGACGGGTGCGGGGGAGACCGGGGCGGGGGTGCTGGCCGGTGTGGCGGCACCGGGAGATAGGATGTGGCTGGAGAGAGGATAGGAACCCGTCGATAACGCGGAATCGAAAGCGGCGTTCATGTCGTGAGCCTGCAGGTTCTTCAGGTCGCCCTTGGCAGCGGTGGCAGCAGCGGCGCCGGTGTAATCCCAGTGATCCTTGTTGAGGTTGCGCTGGGCGGAACCACGGGAGTAGCCGCCCATGGTGGCGCTGGGATCGAAATCGATGGCTCCGACCACATCGGCGGTGAAGACCTCCACGGCCTCGTCGTCGGCGAAACCAAGGGTGCTGGCCAGGTAATCACCGAGGGTGACGCCAACCGGAACCCAACTCGGGCTGGCGGCGGAACCGCCGACGCGGGTTCGGACGGCGGGGACGAACAGAGCCTTGTTGAAGTTGCTGGATGCCGATCCGGTGGTGCTGGTGGGATCGGGGGCATAGGCGGACATGTCGACGCCACGGTCCTCCAGGATCTCAAAGATCTGCTTGTTGGAGAATCCGTAAGCACGGAGGAGATTGGCAGCGACGGCCGTGGACTCGGGAGTCGACTGCGTCATGGACGACATGTTACCTGCTACTGCGACCTGCTACTTCAAGGTGGCCACGACGGTGGTTCAGATGGAACGTCCGTCCTCGCGGAGGTCGGCGATGATCGATGCACGCAGATATGCGTAGACCCGATCGAACCAGGGCAAGTGCTTGGCGAAGAAGCGGGTGACCCGACGGATCGACGGGGAGACCGGCGAGTAGGCGTCCAGGGCCAGAACGAAGTCACCGACGCCGGAGTTGGCCCAGACCAGCAGACCCTGATCCGACAGCGAGGCGATGAAATCCTCGTCGATCATGAGCCTCTCGAAGGTCTGGCCGGACGAGGAACCTCGGTCGGCATCGGTGGGCACGTAATGGGGATTCAGCCGGATGAAACGCTCGGATAACTCGATGTAACTGTCGATCTGGATGTTGGCGAGCCAATCGATCCAGTCCTCGATGCGGCGGGCGCAGTAGGCACCCCAGACGGGATTGACCGGCTCCCTGGACACCATGGGAATAATCACTCCTCATCGTCGAAAAACGGGCTGCCGGAGACTGCCCAGACGCTGACGTCGTTGCCGTTGGCGTTGGGACGCTTGCCGATTATGACGATGTAGCCGGACTCGGCCAGGCGTTTGCGGGCGGGTCGGTAGGACGAACCCTCGACCAGCAACAGGTTCTGCCCCTCCTCGTCGGTGAGCCCGTGGTTGCCGGATTCAACGATGGCGGTGTAGATCTCGCGCTGGTGGCCGTTGAGGCGATCGGGGTCGAGCCTGGCGGTCAACTGCTCGGAGAACGACGGCTCCTCCGGGTCGGTGTGGAAGACGCCCCACTCCGGGGACTCCTCCGGCCTGGCGGGTTCCGCCACGGCCGATCCACCGGTGGCACTGCGGCCGTCCGTGAACGACTTGACCCCGGCCTCGGCCATCAGATCATCGACGGAGGGTAGGGCGAATGTGGTGGTGGGCGTCTGCGGAGCCGGCTGTCCCTTGGTGGGAACGTAGTCGGTGGCCGAATCGGGGGTGGGCAACTGATCGAAGCGCACCTTGGACTTGGATTCGTTGATCTTGCGTTCGTTCTCCATGGCTTGGGAGATTTTGTCGGTGTTGAGGTTCAACGCCGGTGCACCGACGGAGTAGTCGGGTCCGTCGAGTTGGCGATTGCCGCCGCGATCGAACTTGCGCTGGGCGTCGGAAGCCTTGACCTCGTCGGGATCAAGACCGGCCTCGCGAGCCAACTGCTCGATGCCGGCGATCATGGACTCGCGCTGTGGCGCCATGTCGTTGAGTGTGCCGAGGACCCCTTGGCTGGATTGTTTGTTGGCCATGGGCTCCAGCACCGACTCCCAATTCACACCGTCGGTGAATGGATTGCCGGCGATGCGGGCACTCATCTGACCCTCCAGGGTGGCGGGAGCCGAGCTCGGTGCGGGCTCCGGTTCGGAACCCCAGTCGTCGTCATCGTCGTCCTCGGCTCCGAGCGAGGATCCGATGAACAGGCTCATGTCGCCGCTGGCTTCCTGCGATGCCCTGATGCGCTCCAGGAAGTCGCGATCCTCGGCGGAGATCTCGTTGCGTCGGTTGTTGACGAAGTCGGCAGCACCCTTGACGACGGGAGCGATGTCGGAGACGAACTCCATAAGACCGGCTCCGGCACGGGCGGTGGGCGACTCGGCGATAGACTCACCGAGACCGTATTTGTCGAGGAGGTTGACGAGTGGGATGACCAGACGCTCGCTTAGGTCTGGATCGAGATTGAACTTGGTGGCCAGCGCGGTGGCGTCCTCGGAACCGGTCAGCAACTCCAGCAGGCTCTTGGGTCCCTTAGCGTCAGCGGGTCGGCGGGGGCGTTCACCAGAGCGATCGCGGTCTCGTTCGGTGGCGGGGGTCTCCCGGTTGTCCGCACGTTCGGCGGGACGGAGAATATCGTCGAAATCCGACATAGGTCATGTTTAGCGGGGGCTCCTACTTGAACCTGGTTCCATGTGGATGCCGATGTCGATGTAGAGGTCGGAAGGAAAGCGACCGGTTTGGTAGAAGTGCTCCTTGATCAGAACGTTGTTGCTCTCGGCCAGGGACGGATCGCTGCCCATGGTGATGCGTCCGCCACCCTTGCGGTAGTTGTTGATGATCGGCAGGGGTCTAACATCGACCAGCATGGGCCAGTATGCCTCCAGGACCGGACGGTTGGGCCAGTCATCGGCCTCGCCATCGATGTCCTGCTGGGCGGAGTCCAGGATGGCCTCGATCACGTCCCTCCAGGGTTCGCGTTCGGAGAACTCGTCCTCGCTGGTCATACGCTCCATAATCGTGGCCAGGTCACCGTATCGGTTCTCGACGCTGGTCCGCAGGTAGGACCCGTCGTAGGGTCCCTCGGAGGGAGCGGTGCCGAAGATCATGTCCTCGCCGAAGACCTTCTCCCGCAGGTATTCGGCTATCTGATCGGTCCATCCCTCCCATGACCACTCCGGGTAGGTGTAGACGTTGGGCTCGTAATTGTCGATCTTGTCCTGAACGTGTTGGATCATCTCGTCGTCCCAACCCAAGCCGGCCAAAGCCGGATCCCGGTTGTCGCGAAGCATCTGATTCATTTCCTCAATCGGATCGACGGCGGTATCGTCGATGCTGACCAAGTGCAATCGAAGACGATCCGGTTCGGGGTCGTCGATGGGTATCAGCAGGGTCGGGCGTATCGAATACTCGTAGTCGACGGGCGGGGTTTTGCTGGTGATCGGATTCCAGGACATGCCAGAGACCTCCGTCCACCCTATATCAAGGTCTCAGCATCGCCTCCAAACCGATGCGGATCGCTTCACTCCAGAAGTCGGCGGGTGAATCGTTGGCGCCGGGTTGTCCACGACTGGGACGCTCGACGGCGTCGGCCAGATCCCGGAGGGCGCCGGAGATCAGGTTCTGGACGAACTGCTGCTCGTTATCGGCGTTGCGGGAGGCCTCGGAGACGAAACGCGACAACTCGCGGGTCAGCGTTCGCATCTCGCGGTGGCTGGCGCCGGAACGAGCGGCCAGGATGGAATACAGGAAGTCGGACTCGATGGCGGTAGCGATGCGTTGAGCGCGCTCGATGGAATCGTCGGCGATGATCTCCATCAACCGGATGAACTGGGCTCGGAGACCCTCGGACTCGGGATCGATGCCGACGCGAGCCATGAAGTCACGGAACTGAGCCTCCAGGGCTTCGGCACGTTCGCGCTCGATCAGATCGCGGTAGCCGACCAGGTTCTCCCTCATGGCGCGGAGTCTGTCGATGTCGAAACCGATGGGATCACCTCAGTAGGATGGCCCGTTGCGGTAGTTGAACTCGGACAGGAAGTGGTTGTCGAGGGCTTCCTTGGCGTTGAAAGGCTTGGGTGCGACGGGCGACTCGGCAGCCTTGGTGGCTCGGCTCTCGGCACGCTTGATGGCGCGCTCGGCTTCCTTGATGTTGGATTCCATCTCCTGGATGCGGATGTTGAGTGAGTCGAGCTTGGCCTTGTAGTGGCGATCGGTGGCCATCCATCCGACCAATGCACCGACACCGATACCGATGGTGCCGGCCATGACGGGTGAGACGCTGACGCCCATAAGGGTCTTGGGACCGGTGCCCTCGGCGGAACGGCTGATCGTGCCGGCGGAGTCGGAGACCTCGGCGGCGGCCACGTTTGCGTTGCCGCCAGCGAAACCGCGACGTTCCATCTCGGCGTGGAGGCTCTGCAGGTCGCTACGGAAGCGATCATACTCCTCGCCACCCTCCAGCGGAGTGCGAACCATGCTGTGCATGACGTCCATCAGGTCGTTGTTGCTCATCTCGCTCAACTTCAAGGATCGGCGCACCGAGATGGTCTCGGCGTCGAAGACGGTATGGGTCTCAAGGGGAGTCCGCGAGGGGCTCTTGGATTCGGAGGGGGTGGGGTCGAGGAGGTGGCTGAGATCGGGTGCATCAGCGACCTCGGGAATCACGCAGTCGGTGATCTTGCGGAAGCCACGGATGCCAGCTCCGCGCTCTCCGAGCAGGTATTTGCCGGGTCCGGTCATCTCGGCGATTCGGATCAGATCATCGAACTCAATCGGATGCTCGGATGCGAAAATGTCCGAAGTTCCGGACTGTGCGACGCCCTTGCGGTATCGTCGGATGAAGTAGACTCGCTCACCCATGCCCAGGGTATGGTCGGTTCTGCTACCTAAACCATCGTGATTCGGACCCGGATTCCGGACGACATCCGGTCGCATCAAGCTTTTCGATTGATGACGCTAATATAGGGATCGTTGATAATCCTCTCCAGCGATGACCAGCGAGTCCTGGTCGGTGGGATGGACGAGACATTCCACAGCGCACCGTGGGATAGGGAGGTATCATCGAATGCAGACAACTCATCCCCGACGAATCCGACGACGTGTTCCCGGGTATTGGTCTTCCCATCCCAGGTGCTGAGGTGAATCTCGACGGGTCTTATCGACTCGATGGCGCAACTTAGGCAACCCGGTTCCTGGTATTCGCTGAAACAATCGCAACCCTCATACCAGGTCGCCACCGCATCGTCGATCAGATTCTTTGCCTTGATGGGGTAGTAGACGTGGACATCCGTCTCGAAATCGGTTCCGAGCATCTGGTTGATCTCTGCTACCGACAGGACGTCCGTCACATCACCATACCCGTCGGATACGGCGATGCCGTCACTGGGATACGAGTCGGTGGCGATGTAGACGATCTGTTTGAGGTCGCATTTGCACTTGCCGCCTGGTGGATTGACGAAATCCCTCCAATCGTTGGGATCCTCGACAAGGTATTCCTTGCCGCAGATCGGACAAAGGATGTCTGGCATGTATCCGAATCCTCCGAACGACTACTCAAAGTTCATCCTCGTCGAAGTCCCCGCCGGGGGAACCCAGGATGCCATCGCACTCCTCGGGCTCGTCGGGGATCAACTCGCAGGCCGGAGCCCAATCGTCGTCGGAGGGAACCATGCCCTCGGCCTCGGCCATCATGGCGGCGATGGCCGGATCGTGCTCGGGAGCGTCGTCGGTGTCGAAGTCCTCCATGGTGATGTCGCCACGTTCGACGGCGCCGACGGCCACGCAGGAGTTGCACTCGTAGGTCTTCTTCTTGGTGGGAACGAAACCATCCTCGAACTTGTCCTCCAGTTCCTGGAGGGTGTAGTCCTGACGCAGGCCGCGGGTGTTATTGGTCAAACGGCGAGCCTCGTTGTCCCACTCCTTGGCGAGGGCGTAGAGATCGGGGTATTTGTCCCAGAGGCTGTGCCAGGAGTCCATGGACTGCTTGATGCAGTGGTAGCAACCGAGACGGTTGAAGTCCTGGTAGAGCACGTTGACGATGCCGAGATCGTCGAGGTATTGGAAGCAATCGTCCTCGGTCCAACCCCAATCGACCAGCGGATACCGGTTCTTCATGGTTCCCGACTTCTCGTTGTTGGTGGCACGGTGGCTCTCGTCGGAGGCGATGCCGACGTAGACCACATCGGCGTCGCGGGTGGCTCGCTGGATCGGCTTGACCTTGGCATCCCGAGCATGGTAGCAGGGATACGCCTGGAAGGGCGCAGCCCGGTATTGGCCGGCGTAGTTGCCGCGGGTCATCTTGCCGTAGAAGTTGTCGTGGTAGGTCTTGACCGGCTTGAGGCGCTCGATCCGGAGATTCCAATGGGCGTGGTGGGTATCCAGGTATTCCTGGACGGCGTCGAGGTAGGCGTAGAGCTCCGGGAACTCGAACTCGGTGTCGGCGAAGACGATCCGCTTGATCGGGTATCGCTCGGGATCGTCGATCTCCAGCATCCGGAGCAGCATGGCGGTGGAATCCTTGCCGCCGCTGAAGCAGACCACTCCGATGCGATCGGCTCCGGTTCTGGGTTCGTCGCTGTCGCCGCTCATGGGTAACCCTGGTGCGTTCACCTATTTAGGCGATCCGGTGGTCAGGTTGAGGTAGTCGTGGGGGTTACTGTCGACCATGGACGTCCTCTATCGCCCCGATACCCTGGTTCCCTTGCCGGGTGTATTCGCTGGCGATTTCTGGATGACTGATCCGGAACTGAGCGCCAATCGCATCATCGTCGAGAGTCTGAGGGATTTGATGACCTTCGGTCAAGAGATCGATCAGCAACTGCTGAGAGACCTCGGCATCGAACTCAACTCCCGGATTCTGGGTAGTTCCGAGGTTCTGATCGCCTATCCGATGCACCCCATGAGGTTGGTGGACACGACCCCTTCTGGACCTTGGGTGGGAAGCCATCCCTTGGCCATTGAGGCACTGAACAGATTGTCCTCCGATGCAGATATGGTTCGAAGGGTGATGCTACTGGTCTCGCCCAAAACCTGGTTGGATGCTATGCAGAATGTAACCCAGATCAGGGAAGAAGTCGGGGTTGGGGCGAAAGTGTCGTGGAGCGATCCATCGGCCAATTACCCGAACTTGCAGATGGGTGCTCTATGCACCGTCCTACCGATAACCACCATGTGGAGCAAAAAGGCGAGCGTGATCAATGATCTGTTCCGGGAACTCCTCGACGATCCACGGGTAGAATTGGTTGTAGTTACGGGGGCCGTCGACGAAAGGGTAGTGCCGAAGTATAACGAACTGGTAGAAGCGGGCATCGGAACGGAAGTGGGTGGTGCACTATCCTTGGGTCTGGTATTCTCCGATAGGGGTGCCAAAAACAACAACGAATGGATTTCGACCGTTTCAATACCGAATGCCAACATCCCTGGCAATCTGACTCTGGCACATGATCTGGCGTTCAATGATCCGCAATACGTGGAGCGTTCGATGGTGGCGACATACGAGGCCATGGCCTCGTTCATCCTGATGGACACCAAGTTCGGATTCCCGAAGGATCAGGTGTTAAAGGTGGATGTCCGTGAATCGGGTCTGCAAGAACTGGAACTGATCGAACCAAAGCTCCCTGCTGACTTCCTATCCAATCCCCTCCCTGGTGGGATGAGGATGACCTGGGGTGATCAATCAAACAACCTGGCACACATCCGGATCATAGACGATATGGTGGTCTGTCGCCTCAGAACTGAAAGGGGTTCGGTATTCGGTTGGGCGCTATCGATCGAGGACATGACGGACGGGGGTGGCAACATCACCCTCGATAGCATCAAGGCGGCCACCTCGGAACGGCAACAACTGGATGACCAGACCATGACGATGATGCGGCAAATGATCGAAGAGTCCATGGGGGTCGTCATGGAAACCGCTACGCAGGGCGATGCTTCGATTTCGCAAAGTGATATGGTGCGGGAACTGTCCCAGGAGGTGGGTCCCCTGATCATAGACATGGGTGCATACGGAGGTGTGAAGACGCTGGACGTGATGCAGGACGACGAAGAACTCATCGAACTGGTGGTGGAGGATCGTCAGGTAGCATTGGAGGGTCTGATGAGAGCCATGAAGGTGCTACTGATGATCAGAACACCCCGCTACTGGGGTCAGGTGATGCGGGAGACCTACCCGGATCGACTCAATGACCAGGATCCGATTCCATCAATCGACGAAGTGCTCCGAACCGGGAGATCCTCCAGACTGTTCAAGTGGGGTAGCGACAACATCCGATACATCTACCCGAAGGGGGTTGCCTCCGGTCGACGTTCACCACGCTACCACATGGTTAGGGGACACATCAAACGGGGTCGGGATGGCGAGATCAAGACCATCGAACCGTATTACCGTGGGCAGGCCAAGTTGGGGCGAGTCCACGGGGAGATCGCCATAGGGGAATCCAAGAGGGGACCCTGGTCGCGGGCGGCTCTGAGTTGGCTGGCATCCGTCGAACGGAAGTTGGGTCGGAAGATCCGACACGCCAAGAACGGGGGCGAATACCGGATTCCCGGCGTCGGCAGGAAGTTGCTGGTGGATGGGTGGGATCCGGAGACCGGAACCATCTACGAGTTTCACGGCGACTACTGGCACGGCAACCCACGTAAACACTCGGCGGACGAACCACACCCAGACATCAAGGGCAAGACCTTCGGAGACCTCTACCAGGCCACGCTGGAGAAAGAACAACTCCTGCGCGATCTCGGATATGACCTGGTGGTCATGTGGGAGATGGATTGGGATCAACGATCATGACCAGAGTGTGGCGATGCTCTCGTAGACCTCGTCCAGATCGTCGGGATCCATGGATTCCAAGGCCTCGATCGTGGCCATCAACTGACTCATTTTCAGTTGGTGAACCGACTCGGGAATCTGACGTTCGTTGGCGCGTTCGGCATAGCCCTTCTGCTCCAGGTATCGTTCAAGCGCCAGCAGATCCAACCTCCACCGAATGCCTCCTCGACGTTCACGGGACTGGGCATGGCGGAACATGGGTCTATTACGGAGGATACCGACGACCTCACGACTGGTGTATCGACGGGGTTTCAACTCGATCATGTGATGGCTGATCTCGGTGGAGTATCCGTAGCCATCGTTGGCCAGGAGGTATTCAACGATGTCCAGGACCAGGGTCTCGGCCTGGGGTAGTGGAGTCTTGGGGTCGTCGACCATGGAGATCACCTGCTGGGTGCCCAGCGGGCTCACTCCTCCTCGTCCTCGGGTTCTGGCAATCCGAGTGCATCCCTGACGAGTGCTTCCTTGGCTTCATCGTAGTCGGCCTTGGCCTGGGTCAGAGCCTCGGTGGCATCGACGCCGTCGTCGACCAGCATCTGGCGACGTTCACGGATGAAGTCCTTGCGTTGACGCTCAAAATCCATCAGAGCCAGGATGGCGCGGTTCTCGGGGCTGAGGTCGCCGTCGTTGGGTGGGCCAGCGAACAGCTCGTCGATCTCACGGCGCAGACGCGACGGATCGGGGAGTGCGATGGCGTTGAACTCGTCGAGTTCCTCGTCGAGCACCTGTCCGGTGGCACCGATGCGTTCAATCCATTGTTCGGCGAACTCGCGGGTGACGAACATTCCGACGCGGCTCCAGTAGCGGGTTTCTTCGTTGAGGGTGGTCTCGACCATACCTACCCGTGTGCGGGAATCCTACTTGAAGGTCTCTCAGGATCCGATTGGAACGAACATGACCGAACGATCCTGACGAAAGGCCTCGATGACCGCATCTATGGTGCCGACGGGATCGCCGTCGACCATGAACTGATGGGTGTGCCAGAGGGCGGTGACCAAGTCACGGAGGGCGGCCAGAGCCTGGGGATGATCGATCAGGGATCCCCCCAAGTTCGCCACGGACCGCAGACGGCCGGAGTGCCGTCGGTGTCGGTCTTGACGCCGAATATCCGGCTGGTGGTCAATCCGGCTCCGGCACGGGTGTGGTCGCTGATGAAGCGTCCGGGACACTCCAGCGGACCGGCGTCGTCGACCCAGGGCTCGGCTCCGAACTCGGCTCGGAGGGCGAACTGCTGGGAGACCGGCATGGGCGCGGGAGCCAGGGACACGGAACGCGTCCGTGGATCGAAACGGTAGGAACCGATGAGGACGTGCAGACCGGTCCCGGAGGACGAGATACGGTAGTGGACGCGGGAGGCTCCGAACCGACGGGCCAGTTCGGCCAGGGCGCGGAGC
>Ga0070745_1002212_pt1 | contig 10476 bp, 10 predicted proteins | sample VirMetDEL_Mar_4_FD_77438 | JGI IMG/M metagenome (GOLD analysis project Ga0070745, IMG submission 77438) | Aqueous microbial communities from the Delaware River and Bay under freshwater to marine salinity gradient to study organic matter... | ecosystem: Environmental > Aquatic > Marine > Coastal ...
AAGATGTTTATTAGAATTAGATAAAAAAGAATTACAAGAAATATTATCTCAATTATAGATATATATTATGCCACCAAAGAAAGAAATGAAAGAAGCCCCAAAGAAAAGTTGGAAAGCACATCTCGCTGAGGTCTATGCTGCTGGAAAGAAAAAAGATCCAAAATATAAGTACAGCACCGCGATGGTTGACGCAAAAAAGACATATCGCAAAAAATAAAATATTATTTATTTATATATGGAAAAACCAAATCATTACAAATCAAAAATTGACCCAAGAGAATATATAACTACAAACAATTTGGATTTCAATGAAGGTAATATCATCAAATATGTTACAAGATGGAGAAAAAAGAATGGATTGGAAGATTTACTAAAAGCCAAAGATTATCTTGAATTTCTCATTGAACAAAATAAGGAATAATTATCATATATAATAAATTATAGAAATATATTATATATGCCTAATCAAGCAGATAAAAACAATGAACTTCTAAAAAATATTTTGGAAATACTGGAAAGACAGAGGAAAGATATTCAAATTATAAAACAAGATATCGCATATATCAAAAATAAAATTCCTGAACCTGAAAAGATTTCAACTGGTTGGCTCTGGTGAAAATATTTCTTTTAGAATATCAATATGTTTTTTCATCCTTCCAACTTCTATTCCAATATCTTTATCTAAAAATTGATCTTTATTACAAGTATTATCTTTATGACAAGTACAAATCATACAATGTTTCACTTCTGTCATTCCACATCTTTTTTCAGAAAAATCGACCATTGATGAACCTTCACCTGTTCCAGTCTTTCGAAATCCTCCAACTGATTTCCAATATTTTTTAGTAAAACACATTGTTGCCTCGTGTGCTTGTCTTTTTGCTGAACATTGAATGAAAGTAAATTTATAATTATGATTAGGATAAATAAACAACATTTGAGGTGAACCAACCAATCCATATTTCTCTTTTATTATTGCTGAAATTGAATAAATAATATATTCAGGACAATAAATATCATCATCATCCATATTACATAAATATTTATATGTTGAATTCTTTACTAATAAATTTCTTTTTTCTCCAATTCCTAAGTGCTTTTTAGCATTATAAATATATTTCATTTTTACTGGTAAAATTGCTTTTTTAGTGTTTTCAAGGGTTTCCATAGTAAATAAAGGATTATCAGGATGATCATCATATATCACCCATTCTAATTTATTTTTATCATATTCAAAATTTTGAATATTATATATCATCAATGGTAAAAATTTCTTCCTATTCCAAGTAGGAGTCAAAATACTTACATTTGGTAATTCCATATATAATAACTATAGAAAAAATAAAATCTATAATATATATATAGAAAATATGAGTTTTGTTGAAGATTTGAAAGATTTGATAGAATCGCAAAAAGACAAGAGAAGAAGTGAAAAGACGGTGAATATGTATATTGCTAATATAAAAAAATTATATAAGATATTAGGTAATGATGATGAGATGGAAGATTTAGATTGGCTCACTGATGTTGAAAAAGTGACTGATATTCTTTCTGATAAACATTTTACAACTCTTAGAAATTATCTAAATTCAATCATTGTTTCTCTTCAAGTCACAGAATATCCTCAAGAACTAATAAAAGAATATCAATCAATTAGAGATGAATTCAATGATAAATATATCAAAGAAAATTCAACAGGTGTGATCTCTGCAAAACAAGAAGAAAACTTTGCTTCAATGGATGAAATAAATGGAGTAATAAAAGAAATGAAAGAAGAAATTGATTCAAAAAAATTATTCAGAAAAGATATTTCACCAAAAGAAAAAGCATTGGTTCAAATGTATGTAATTATAAATATATTGACACAATATCCATTCCGAAATGATTTGGCAGGAATGAAACTTATCAAAAAAAAAGCATTCAATAATTTATCAATGGATGAAAAAAAAAAGAATAATTATTTATTACAAGATAAAAATGATTTTTATTTTATTTTGAATGAATATAAAACACAAGCAAAATATGGAGAAAAGAAGATAAAAGTAGAAAAGAACAATCTTCCATCATTACTAAGAAAATATATTCCATTATTAGATTCAGAATATTTATTTGTTTCATCAACTGGAAAACCATTTTCAAGAAATGCATTGACACAAATATTATCTAAAACATTTGAAAAATATCTTGGAAAAAAAATCAGCACAACACTTCTCAGGAAAATTTATATGTCTTCTAAATATCAAGGAACAAAAGAAGAGATGGAAAAAGATGCTGAAATATTAGGACATTCAAAAGAAACTGGTCAATTGGTATATACAAAAAAGAAAGAATAATTAGCGACAAATTATATTTTATAAAAAAAAATTATAATATATATAAATATATATATATTATGAGTGGTCAATATACAAATACAACTCTTATAGAATGTAATCGATTATTTTCTGAAGAATACAAAGGAGGAAACACAACACAAAAGTCAATGTTTACAAATAAAACTAATCCTATTCATCTCAAAGAGGGTGACCAAATATCTCTTCATTCAGGATATATTGCCGAAGTTGGAGCAGGTGGAGAAGTTATTGAATTTGAAGGAAAACAAACAGACTATAAATATAAACTAAATTATACATTGTCAAGTCCTTCTCATCCTGATCCTTTTCTTCCTTATGGTTATGAAAGAATTGATGTTTCAACAGAAGAAAAGGAATATACAGTTCAAGACAATAAAGCATCTATTCAAATAAATTATTATACTAATCTAAATGGTGATTGTCACATATTACTTCCAAGAAGATTTGACAAACAATATGCTATTGATGACCATAATGGATATTCAACACATTATGGACAAAATTGGTCTAGTTTTGATTCAGTGGGAATGGGAGAAGTAACAACACAACCAGATATTCAACATCAACTAAAAGTAGATTGGCAGAATTTCCACGCAAATGATACACTCTCAGATATCAGAAGAAGAAGAGTTGTTGAAAATTCAAGAATGAAAATTTATGCTAAAAAAAATCAAGCATACAAATCAGGAAACAACACTTCGGATTGTGTTGCTGGATTATCAGATCAATTTTATGGAAATCCTTTATTATATGATTTTATACCATATCAAGAAATTATTGATTTTGAACTTGATAAAGGATATGACACACCATCTAATATAGCACAAACAATGACAAATATAATGACAAAAACTGGAGAACCTACTCCAATAAATGCTTCTGTTGGCTCTGGTAGTAATATTTTTTATAAAACAATATCAACAAGGGTTGAATCGGCAACATACAAATCTTTTTTCTGTGCTAATGAATCAACTTTCTCTGCTTCTAATTATACATCATATACTGCAGAATACCCTACTTGGAATGAAAATGCAATGAATTATCTTTCTAGTTTCAATTATATTGGAGTAAAAAGACCAGAGTTTTTTGAGTCTGGAAGATTTATAGGGGGTGAATATGGATTCAATTTGATATCTCTAAAAACTGAAATACTGAATGCGAGTAGAGGAACTGCAGTGATTGAAACAAATCTTCCTTGGACATCAACAAATGTAGATGGTTCAAGATATCTAGAAAGTTTTAGAGATTGGTTCAAATCACAAAAGTTATATCCTGAATTTTGGGACTATGACTATAAAGATAAAACAACAACAATAAACAATTCAAGGTTTATTCATATGAATAGTTCTAATTTACCAAATGAAGAAGGGACAAGTGATATATTAGGCCAAGACAATTGGAAAACTACTTCCACTATTGATAGAACTTCGTGTCCTGTGTTTTTTTATTATAACCCACAAAATGAAGATAAATATACAGAAGGTGAATATGACAATGATTTGTGTTATGGTTTCGCAAAGAAAGTGAATGGGAATATTGCTTTTATTACTCACCCAATTGGAGGTATTCCAACAAGTCAAACAACTTTATTCAATTCATCTGGTGTCATAGAAGTAGGAAGACAATTAGGATATGATTGGCACTCATCAGCCTACGGAAATTCTCATTGTATTTTATATACAGGATTTCTCCGTTCATCTATAGATGAGAGTTGGAATTATCAAGATTCAGATGCTAACAACCAATTCGCTTATATTTCGAATAAATTACAATTCACATATCTTGGAGCAAATCAACCCTTATTCAATTTTGATGGTGTTGGAAATAGATTCAATTTTTCATATCTTCACACACCTGAAAGAGTAGGACAACAATTCAAAGCTGGTTTCGATGAAAATTATCCAGTTGTAGCAGATGCGGATGAAGAATGCTACAAACTAAATAAAGTTCCTAGTCATTACACTTTTACACCTGATCTAAAACCATATAATCACAATATAACTGTATTGGGTAAAAATGTCTTTGTACACAATTTCAATTTTGGAAGATTCAAAATCATTGATTCACAAACTGGAATATTTTTTGAATCGTTTGGAAAAGGAATTACCGAAGATACATTCAAAGGAACATTGTGGTTCAAATTAGGTTTTTCATACAATCAATTGTTTACACCTGAATATTTATTGAGAAATTGTCAAACAAGAATTGATTCTATCACTGACCCAAATACAACACTAATCACAACTAATGCGGATGCTGTTTCAGGTGATGTATCAAACTATAATGTAAATATATTTTCAAATGAGATGTACTCAGCACAAGCACCATTGGTTCAAAATGCAGCTGCTGATGCTATAGATATCACAGTCCCACCAATAACAATTCAAACAAATTCTGCTTTGATATCTGCTGATAATTTACCCATCAAAACTAATAAACCATATTTTATAATAAGGACATCATTACTTGGAGAACCAACATTTCAAGGTGGTATAAATTCAAATGAATTATATCCTGTCATAGCTGTGGTCAATAAAATAAATGGATATTCTGATTTCTTTTCATTAGAACAAAACCAAATTTTATATACAGTAACAAAAGAAATGACAATATCACAAATCACAACAAGTATTCACGACCCTGACCAATCATTGTCACAAGTAGATGAATCATCATCAATAATTTATAAAATAATAAGAAATAGAAATCAACCAAATCTTTTACAAAATATTATGAATCCTAAAAAATAACTTACTATAGAATATATGAATATAGAATATTTACAAAATATAATATATATATAATTATATATATTATATGAAAGTACCAAAGATCATTCACCAATTATGGATTGGAGAAAAACCAAGTCCAATCAATGCTATGAATAGTGTAAAAAATATGAATAATGATTTTGAATATATGTTTTGGAATGAAAAAACAATTGGAGAGAAACTTGATATTCCAACAAGATATCAAAGAAAAATTGATGAACACGAAACATTGAATGGTAAAGCAGATATCATAAGATGGTTTATTTTAGAAAAATATGGTGGAGTTTTTGTTGATGCTGATATTATTAGTATTGAACCACTTGATGACTTTTTATTGAAAAAAGGTTTTTTCTGTTGGGAAAATGAAACAGCAAGAAAGAACTTGTGTGCAACAACTTTGATGGGTTTTTGTCCAAATCATATCATTCCAAAAAAAGCAATAAAATGGATATTAGAAAATGAAACAAGTTATGAGAAAACAAATCTTCCAAGTTGGAGAACTGTTGGTCCAGAATTATTGTCAAAAATATATCATACATTACCAAATAAAGATATTGTCAATGTCTTTCCTCATTATTACTTTTTACCTGACCACCACACAGGTTCAAAATATTATGGACATGGTAAAGTATATATGATCCACGAATGGGGTTCAACTCATAACAATTATAATAAAATAAATGAAATGAATATTCCTCATCATCATACTCCTCCAAATAATTCTATTGATATTCATATTCCAAAAACTACAATCAATAAACAACTAAAAGATGTAATGAAAAGTATAAAAAATATGGAAGGTCATTTTTCAATCAATATTCATTGTGAAAATGATTTATCAAAATTTATAAAGAGTATGAGGAATGTGAAACAAGTAGAACAAAAATTGAAATTGTTGAATGAATATAATAGACCAGTCAATCTAAATATGGAATATATTGAACAAGCACTTGTAAAACATTACATAAAAGAAAATGATAAAGTTCTTGAATTAGGTGCAAGATATGGTGCTGTATCTATTACAACAAATAAAATACTAAAAGATAAAAAGAGCCATTATGTAGTTGAACCAGATAAAAAAGTTTGGAAGTGTTTAGAAAATAATATGAAAGAAAATAAAACTAATTTCAATATTATCAAAGGTATAATTGGAAAACATAAATATAAAATAAATGGAGATGGATATGCTACTCATACTATAAAAAGTGATGATGGAGATATAGATTGTTATCCATTACCAAATATTGATTTCAATGTTTTGATTGCTGATTGTGAAGGATATTTAGAAACATTCTTTGATGAAAATAAAAAATTATTTGAGAATTTAGAATTAGTAATATTTGAAACTGATAGACCTGAAGTTTGTAATTATAATAAAATTATAAAGGAATTGATTGAAATGGGATATCATTGCTTACAACAAATACCAGAACCAAATATGCCAAATATGTTTCATTTTGTATTTGGTAAAGATAAAATAAAAATATTTGATACTAGAAATGAAATGATTTGTCATTTTGCTGAAAAAATAAATAAACCAAAAATATGTGAATTAGGAGTTTTCAAAGGTGAATTTTTAGATTATATAAAAGATAATATTGATTATGGTACAATTGATGGTGTTGATTTATTTCAAGGTAATTTATATAGTGGAGATGTTGACGGCAACAATCCTGTTTATTGTCAATTAGAAGAACAATATATTTATTTGAATAATAAATATAAAAATAATACAAATATAAATTTATATAAAACATATACTCAAACATATTTGAATCAAATTGAAGATAATAAATATGATATTATTTATATAGATGCTGACCATTCATATGAAGGAGTAAAAAGAGACATTATATTGTCATATAGTAAAATAAAGAATGGTGGATATATTATGGGTCACGATTATGAGATGAATATGAATAAAGCAAAAGAATACTATCATTTTGGAACTAAAAGAGCAGTTGATGAATTCTGTATAGAATATAATCAAAAAATAATTGCAAAAGGTAATGATGGTTGTGTGAGTTTTTGTATTCAAGTCAAAAAATAAGGTTTTTTAGTGCTTACCCTCTATATTATATATAATTTTATATAATATATAGTGTGTTTATGGTGTAAAATCTAATCATTTTTATAATAAAATTATAATTTTATTATATTTTTTACTAGATTTAGTGCATGTTATGGTCTTTTATATATATAATTTTATATATAATATAGAGGATATCTCTTGACATATTCCAATAATTATAATCTATCATATATATATATATATATACGATGGACTTCCCGCATAAATCGTTTTCAAAAAATGATATGATTGAATTGATTGAAATATTTAGAATGGATATAGATTATTTTGATTTGTCAAAAACTAAATTATCTAGTAAATTAGTGAGGTATATACAGGAACACGAAGAATTCACCCCAAAGAAAGAATATTTTATAAATAATAAAGATGAACTAATCGACTATTTATCAAAACCAAATCAACTGAAAGTTTCAACATATCAAAAAAAAGAGATTATGTATATTTCTAAAAATATTATATTATATTGTAGACAAAACAGTTTATATAATACAACTTTCAATGATGAGAATGAATTGATTGAATCTGCTCAATATATAAAATTTTATGGAGATATTCCAACAGTCAGAAGAGCATTGAAAATGTTGAATGAGAAAAATAAATTAGATATACCAATTATAATATCTCCTAAAGTAAAATTTGAATTGAATAATAGAAATAAATTGAAAAAAGAAAAAAATATAATTGAATTCAAATATGGATCTTTTATTTTATTTGGATAAATTATTTTCGGCGAATTGACAAATAATTTTCTAATAATAAATTGCCAAATCGCCGACAATTATTTTTTATTATAATTTATTTATTATAAATTATATTTATATATGAGTGATAAAGTGAAAGTAACTTATAAAGGAGAAACTAAAAACATTCCGAAAAGATATGTCGAAGGATTGAAAGGTGCAGAAAGAAGATCACAAATAAAAAGTATATTCGAAGGTAAACCTAGACCTAAAACATCTTTCAAATCAAAAGAATCAGGATGGACTAAAAAATTCAATGATAAATATGGTGATCAATTAGATAAGTTGAAAGGTGGTAGAAGTAAAAAGAATATTGCTAAAGTGACAGGAATACCAGTCAAAGCAATAAATGAAGTATTCAAAAAAGGAGAAGCAGCATATTATAGTGGAGGTTCTCGTCCAAATCAAACTCCACAAAGTTGGGCATATGCTCGTGTATATAGTTATATTCTTGGAGGTAATGCTCGAAAAGTTGATGCTGAAATTACAAAGAAATATAATGTAAAATTCCCAAAATAAAAATTGATGTTTGTTATATACTATAGATTTTATTATATTATATATATATATATAAAATAATGAAATTTCAAACAGTAAAAAGTGAAGAAACAAAATATGCTGAAAAAATATTTAGAGAGATTGTTGAAAATATGAAAAGAAATGGTTTTTATGAACTTGTTTTATATGATAAAATTATAAAACAAAAGAGTAATGTACAAATTCCTATTTGTTATGAATTAGAAGATGAATATCCTATTGTTATATTATCAAAAGATTCAAATATATCTTCATGGACTATTCCTAGAAAATTATTGAATTTACCTAATAATGAAATTTTATATAATAAATATCATTCATTGAAAAGATCTATTGATTTTGTTTTTGTATGTAATGGAAATATTGAATGGAAAAGAGATAAAAAAATTTATGTAAAAGATTGTGAAGGAGTTGAAAGATTTAGAATGGGATGTGTTATTGGATTTGAATTAGTTTACAAATGTGATGTTGATAATTCAAAATATAATGATTTGAAAAAATATGATATCGAACCAATTTATAAAATTGATACATTGGAACTTATCAAATTATATAATGATTATAAAAAAGAAGATTCATTGCCACAGTATATACCTGTTACTAAAATTATTTAGGCATTGTAAACATCTAAAACACCATTAGTAATAGTCGCAATTTTGAGGTATTCAAGCCAAACTCTTTGAGTATAGTTGCCACCCGATAATTCATCATATTTGGTATATAAATCAATACCTTTTCCACTTACTCTTTCACCCTTATGAAGTCTGTGTGCTTGGTAAAACATAGCACCTTTGAATTGTGAGTTTTGCTGTCGTCCATAAATTAGATTGCTTGTAATAGAATCTCCTTCATCATTGTAAGAATCACGAGGGACAAAAGGTGTCATTCCTTCAGCAGTAGTGATAAGGTTATATAAACGAGCAGTATTTTTGACATCAATTGGATAAATAAAAGAATTATTATATCTGACATTTAGTTCAACGGTTTCATTTCCAGTGTTTGGATATTCTGCTTGGAAATTATTTAGAGTCTGGCTTTCACCATCATCAGCATTGTTTGAAACACCGTGAATAAGTTTTGTGACAATTCTTCCAGCACCTCCAACATTTCTGATGTTGTTTTTAGCTTGGCTTGGAACTAGAGATTGTTTTGAAAGGTTGTAATCGTGATAAGATAAAGTAATTTGTTGATTTGCAGCAGCAAAGGCTTCCATTTGTTCTGGTGGATAGTAAATGTGATCTATAATCATATGAACATTATTCAGATCAACATTATAAGTCTGACCTGCTGTATCACCTGCTTGAATGGATAATCTTTTTTTTGAATTAGCACCAACAAGAGTGAGTTCAACAAATAATGGATCTCTTAGCATGTATAAAGGAATTTGATTCATTTTCAGGAATGGGAATAGATCAGCAAGACTTATTTGAAATACTGGAGCATTTTCGGCCAATAAATAATCAGGGATAAGAGTTTCAGTATTGGAAGCACCAATCGTAGGATAAAGACCAGTGTCAATGGCGATTGCTTGAGCTTTAGTATTTGGAATTTCAGTTGTTGAAGCTGATTTTATATTGTTATATTCTAATTGATAAGACATCAATCTTGCAGTTGTGATTGATTCTCTTTCTTTGTTATTTTCAGCAGCAATAAACATTGATCGATATGCCATATAGTGATTCCAATCGTCAATTTCAGACAAAGTTTTTCCACCACATTTGAGGGTTGCTCTTTCAATTAGAGAATTTACACCTACACCAAAAGGGAAGAAAGCATTTTCAGCAACACCAGTCATTGAAATAGTCAATTTACTATTGCTGTGAAGTATCCCTTTGTTATCGATTTGAAATCTTATAAAAGACTGACTTTTTGTAACTGGCTCATACACCGTTGTGTCATAATCAATTTGTAAGTTAGAGGGGATTTGTCCTATTTTTACTAAATCAGGAACATTGTTTTGAGTTGGTTTTACATCACCTTCT
>Ga0070745_1002215_pt1 | contig 10469 bp, 11 predicted proteins | sample VirMetDEL_Mar_4_FD_77438 | JGI IMG/M metagenome (GOLD analysis project Ga0070745, IMG submission 77438) | Aqueous microbial communities from the Delaware River and Bay under freshwater to marine salinity gradient to study organic matter... | ecosystem: Environmental > Aquatic > Marine > Coastal ...
GCTTCACTCTGAATCTTTCGAAGGTATCGTTACCGTAATTGAAGAAATCATTGCAACGGTAAGCGGCGTGGGCACTACGAGCTATTCCCGGTGTCCCTACGGATACCCTTGGAATTTTGAAGGAGTTGTAAGAGCTTTAGAGGATTTAAACACTAGTATTAGCGGGATCTCTGGAGGCGGCGGCGCCGCCGGTAGCGGCATCGTCGCTGGGTCGGGTATTTATATAACGCAAAGCGGTAGTTTTGAGGTTATCAACGCCACTGTTACTTCAGCGTCTGGTCTTACTATTACCGCTGGTTCAGGTATTTACCTGACTGACGCTGGGACCAAGATTAACCTTTACGCCGAGGGTCAAGGCGGCGTCACTGTTACTTACAGCGGAGATCTTGCACTGATTAGTGGTGCTGTAGGAGGCGGCGGCGGAGGAACTTCGGTCACCGTTTCTGGCGAGCCTGGCACTGGTTATACAGAAGGCGCACTCTGGTTTGACACCAACGAAGGTCGTCTCTTTGTTTACGCAAGTGGCGGATCCGTATCCGAGCCCGCGTGGTACCAGACCAATGCTGAAGCAATCGCCCTCAAGAGCGAGACTGCACCCTCGGGTACTGGAGAGAACGCACCTCCTCGAGATGGTTCGATCTGGTTCAATACCCTTATGGGTTCGTTGTTCGTCTACGACGCTACCTCGAGCGGTTGGTACGAAACTGGTCCGTCTCGAAGCTTTGCTTACGGTCCTTCTGCTCCTGCTTCTACGAGTACAGAAGGTGCTGGTTGGTACTCGACTACAGATAATGTACTGAAAGTTTGGGATGGAACTGACTGGATTTCGACTTAATATCTAGCCGGTCATATGCACCTCCATGTCCAAACCCAAAAACGTTCACCTGATCGAGTCCAAGCCTAAGAAGACGCACCAAGGACAGGGCCGTCACAGCCTCCAGAATCATGGTCGGAAGAAAACCAGGGGACAAGGTAAGGGTTAGACTAGACATCATCCTCTAGGTCGATATGGCAATTGCTTCCTTAAAGGCTGGCGAAACTATATCGGCAGGTGATGCTGTATTTGTTTCCAGTACCGGTTTAGTTTTTAAGGCTGTCGGCCAAAGCCAGGACAACGCCTCCGTGGCAGGCATTGCTGCTAACGGAGGTTCGTCCGGCGATTTGATACGTATTAATCTTGACGGTATTTATACGTCGACAGATACGTTTACTGTTGCTGAGCGTTTATATCTTGACCCTATAGCTTCGGGCGCTTACGCAAATTATGACGCAGTAGCCTCTGGTTTAGCTTTAACGACTCTTGTTGGCACTTACGCCACTGAGATAGGTACTGCAATTACAACGAATAAAATTAATATCGAAGTCTCTTTGCCTAAATTTATTATTAATCCAACTTCTGTTTTACTGCTTGAGTCCAACGCTGGGTTAACTATTGATGCTATCCTTCAAGAGGATGGTTCTACAATTAAGACAGAAGACGCTACGTAACGATGGCCAGTCAAAAGATATCGCAATTTACAGCGATCACGACGCTGGCTAGTGGCGATTACTTTCCTGTTATTCAAGCATCTGGTACGACTAATCGTCGTGTAGATGTCGGTGTTTTAGATGTTCGTTACGCCGCTTCTGCTAGTGGTACTGCTGCTCAAGCAACTGCAAATGCTGCTTTAGCTTCTGGTAACGCTGCTCTAATTGATGCAGGCATCGCACTTGCTTCTGGTAACGCAGCCCTTGGAGATTTAAGCTCTAAAGTCTCCAAAGCTGGTGATGTCATTAGCGGTACTCTTACCGTAACTTCTCGGGCTTATGGTCAGCCTAGCTCGACCGTTGCTTCCGGTCAGATCCTTTTAGATTTCTCCGCAGCCAATAACTTTGATGTCACTCTCGAGGGTGACTCGACTCTTGCTCCTAGCGTTTCTCCTAGCGGCGGTCAAAGTGGCGCTATTTTTATCCGTCAGGATGGCACTGGCTCTCGACTTTTGAGCTATTCCGGCGGTTGGAGCTTCAGTAATGGAGCTGCTCCCACCCTTACGTTGACGGCAAGCGGCGTGGACCTTTTGGTGTACTACTGTCCGCAGCCCTCTACTATCGTTGGTAATTTGATCGCTGCTGTTTCTGGCGTCTGATCTGAATTATGTCTATTCCTGGCGGCGCTAATCCCCTTCTGCTCACTTCTTCTTCTGCAGCGGCTGGCGGGTATTCCATTGACCGTTCGCTGCGGTTTAACTCAGCCGACTCGGCATATCTCAGCCGCACCCCGGCATCGGCGGGTAACCTAACCACTTGGACTGTTTCGGTTTGGATCAAACGCGCTTCGCTTGGAACTAACTGGTTTTTTAATGCGGGCAGCAGTTTTACTACACTGTTCGGCTTTAACGCATCAGACCAGCTTCTACTTGGCGAAGATGCAAACAGTTACGGAAGGCGAACTACTGCCGTATACCGGGATTTGTCTGCTTGGTATCACATTGTCTTTGTCGCTGATACAAACAACGGCACGCAAGCAGATAGATTTAGGATTTACGTCAACGGCGTGCGTGCCGACGACACAAATACTGGAGCTACAGCGTCAGGCGCAACAACAACATGGAATAGCAACGTTGCTCATGCAATCGGCAGGTACAATCCCGGACCAGCTTATACCAATGGATATTTAGCTGATATTTACTCTATCGACGGCCAAGCCCTAACCCCCACCAGCTTCGGTGAGTTCGACGACAACGGCATCTGGCAACCGATTGCCTATAGCGGCTCTTACGGCACCAACGGCTTCCATCTTGATTTCGCGGATAACAGCACCGCCGCCGCATTAGGGACGGACACTAGTGGGAATGGGAATACGTGGAGTGTCAGCAACCTGAATGTTCTCTCTAGCTACACAGATACGTTCCTTTCTCGCTTGCCAAGTGGTGCAAGTTGGACAAATCCCACTTACGCCTTCGATGGCACAACCGCAAATTACGCTGACGGCACTGCTGGCAATGGGACGGTCAGCACAATCCGGTTCAATAAGCCCCTCACTGGGGTCACCTTGCTTGAGTACTTTTACGACGGTACATCAACCTACGGTTACAACTCAACCGATGTAGGTACTGGTCCTAACCTTACTGGCGGCTCGTGGGTCACCGTCTACAGCGGCACCGCAATTACTGTTAACAACGTTCGCTGCACCAGTCAGCCAGGCAACGGTGTTATTCGCCTATACGCCATCCGTGTCAACGGCACGATTCTGAACAACTGGACAGAAGCTGATCCACCTGGCTGCGATTCCCTCGTAGACGTTCCCACTAATGGCACCGAGACGGATACGGGCGTGGGGGGTGAGGTGAGGGGGAATTATTGCACTTGGAACCCATTAAGCGGCTCGCCGTCTTATACATATAGCAACGGCAATCTTGATCTTGCTTTTGATGCTGTAAACGATAGTCACGCTACTACAACTATTACTGTTACTTCAGGAGTCTGGTACTGCGAAGGCGTGCTGACAGCTTTTGGCGGAAGCACTGTAGCGGGAGGTTTTTGTGTATTAGATGGAAGCCTTCAATGGAACAATGCAAACGCGGGATCATCCGGTCGTATTGAGTATCGACTGAGTGGAGGCATCATCTATAACGGCAGTGGTGTTGCCACAGTGTCAAGTTACGGCGTGGGAGACGTAATAGGTATTTGGATTGACGCCACCAACAATCAAATAAAGCTGTACAAAAACAATGTTCTACAGCACACGCAATCAAGCGTGACTTTTGGTTCTTATATGCCTGGATATTACGGTAACGGTGGTTCGGGCAGGACAATGAGTGCAACCATAAATACGGGACAGCGAGCATTTACTTATACGGCACCTTCTTCGTCGAAGGCGTTATGCACCGCGAACCTACCGACCCCGACGATTGAAGACGGCTCGGCGTATATGGACGCAACGCTATACACAGGTAATGGTTCAACCAAGACCATTAGTGGACTTGGCTTCTCGCCTGACTTTGTTTGGATCAAGCGTCGCAACCTGGCAAGTGATCACCAGTTGTACGACATTGTTCGCGGTACAAATAATGGACTAAGCACCAATCTCCCCGATGATGAATGGAATTATGGCAATGGTTTAACTTCCTTCAATAGCGATGGATTTACGCTCGGAGATTTAGGTGGCGCAAACCGCCTGAACGATACGCATGTCGCCTGGACCTGGGACGCCGGATCATCCACCGTTACGAACACCGACGGCAGCATATCGTCTCAAGTCAGGGCAAACGCTAGTGCGGGGTTCTCGATTGTTGGATGGAATACAGGCGGCAGTACAAGTGACTTCACCGTGGGTCATGGTTTGGGTGTGAAGCCCAGCATGTTCATTATCAAGAATCGAGACGCTGCACAGGATTGGGACACTTACTTTGATGGCTTTGCAAGCAATGAAGTCATCTACTTAAACACCACGGCGGCAAAAACTAACGTTGGCGTTACTGTTTGGAACTCCGTAACCAGCACTGTTCTCGGTTTGCGTGGTGCCAGCTTTGGTGGAAGCGCCAGCCGCATTGCCTACTGCTTCGCCCCAGTAGAGGGGTACAGCGCCTTCGGCAGCTACACCGGCAACGGCAGCTCTGATGGTCCGTTTGTTTATACCGGACATCGCAGCAAATTCGTCCTAATTAAAAGTGCTGGCAGCGAGGATCGCTGGACGATTCAGGACACAAGTCGCAGCCCTTACAACGCATCAACTGACACGCTCGCGCCCAACTTGAGTAACGCCGAACTGGCCAGCGCTTTTGATCTAGACATTCTGAGTAACGGCTTCAAAGTACGGAATACGAATAGCGGTCATAACACCTCTGGAGTCACCTATGTCTGGGCAAGCTTTGCCGAGAACCCCTTCAATTACTCCCGCGCACGCTGATGGCGCTAACCTAAAACCACGAAATCCTCGTGGAGTAATCGAAGGCGCGGGGGCTGAGTACTCTTAGTTCTTGCGCTTGATTATCTAGCTCCTTAAGATCTTGATACTTCCGGCACCAGCTATAATTTAGTAAAACAGCGCCGACGATGTTTGTTTTAAACGGGCGACCTTTATCTCTAGATAGACCGTTTGAAGCAAATGGTACTCTTTATCCTGCAAATTGGCTTCGTTTAGCCTCCCCCGCTGAGCGTGCCGCTATTGGGATTACGGAAGTTCCGGATGAGCCCGGATACGACCAACGTTTTTACTGGGGTTGGACGACTAGCGGCACCTTGATTCCTAAGGATCATGCCGGTTTAGTCACCACGTGGAATAACACGACTCGTTATACGGCTAATACTCTTCTTTCGCCAACCGATTGGGCTGTTGTCCGCGAAGTTGATAACGGGACCCCTGTTGCAAGTGGTTTAAAAGCGTGGCGCCAAGAGATTCGCTATGCCTGCGAAAGTAAAGTTACGATGATCGATCTGACTCGTGATACTCCCGAGTTAGCTAATTACATCACCTACGTTACGCCTTCCGGCGGGGCGATTTCTGACTACAACTACTGGCCTCAGTACGTCGAGCCCAGTCTCTTGGCTGCTGACGCCGTGGTCGATGCAGTTGCTACTGATGCTTCTGACGTCCTTCCTAGTGGCGACGTCGTTTGATCCTATAGTTGATATAACGGGGGTTTTTTGCGGTGACTGACAGAGCTATTTTCAATCGGCGCTATACGTCTTATACGCCAGGCTCGACCCCGGTTTGGCTTGTCAACGGAGCAGGGTCTACTACCTCTCCTGCTACGACAGTAACTTTTACCGCTGGTGAGACTTTAGTTCAGGGCGAAGTTGTTTATGTCAGCGGAGCCTATGTTCTTGCTGCTTCCGCCGCTAGTGGGGTTTCTCCTGCCCTTTGGAATGCTATCGGAGTTACAGCTGAGGCTGCTGCAACTTCGGCAGATGTGGATGTAATTTTGGACGATATTGCGCTAATCAGTTCAGGCAATATCATCCATCAAACTGCGCTAACTCCCGGCCAGTACTACTATCTTGCAAATATCCCCGGTAAGTTAACTCTTTCCACAGCACCTTCTGGCATCACTACTTCTGGTCAATATGGTGCGTTAACACCCGTGGGATTAGCGATCAGCTCTTCAGAACTACATGTTGAAGTTGCCGCTCCGGTTATCCTGACTTAATCGGTTAAAATTTAAATAGAGGAGAACGCCATGACCACGCGTAGACCACTTGTAATCGTAAGCGGTGCTTTTTCCGAGCTGCCGCAAGGCGATTCGGTTATCGGCGCTTCGGTTACTCTTGCTGCTGCTCCTAGCGGTTTAATTTATGTCGGTGCTGATTTAGGTATTGATGGCTCTGCAATTGCTTCTGGTAACGCTGCTCAGTCGTCAGCTAATACTGCTTTAACCTCTGGCAATGCAGCTCAGGTTACTGCTAATACGGCCTTAGCTTCTGGGAATGCTGCCCTTGAATATCTTGCTAATAATCCCGGTATTACTGAAGGAAGCGTTATTGGTCTGATCTTCGCGTTGTCCTAAGTTTTTGTATGAGCTATACTTGCTTGGTTTGCTACGAGTTACTTAGGTGTGACCTCACCATTTTCATCACAGTCAACTCTTAAAAAATTCATAAAAGTCTATCGTGGGGCGTTTGATCCTGATCTTTGCGATCAGATCCTTAGTGAGTACTCTCCTTCAGTTTCGGAGTGGCGTCAGTCAGCTGTCATAGGTTTAAAAGGAGCTACGGTAGACATAAATACTAGGTCTTCCTTCTCTATTAACCTATCCCAACGGGGAGTAATAGAAAAAAATAAAACTATAAGGGAAGAGTTAGATAACAAAATATATAAAATTTTGAGTGAACTCATGACTGATTATGTTTCTAACGTTCTTCCTACGTCTAAGATCAAACAAGATACTGGTTATGAGCTTTTAGCGTATCCTGAGGGTTCTTTTTTTAATGAGCATACTGATATGATAACTTATGAAAATCTAGATTTTGGTCAATACGTCCCTATCGAGGAGCTCCGACCCCGACAGCTATCTGTTTCTATACAGTTAAATGAAGATTATGAGGGAGGAGATTTTACATTTTTTTCTGAGACTTACAAAATAATTAAAGAAAAAGCAGTTGTAGTTTTTTGGCCTTCAAATACACTTTTTCCCCATAAAGTTACGCCAGTGACGAAAGGGTGTAGGTATTCGATCGTCACGTGGTTCCTTTGATAAAAGGAAAATAATTTTTTGAGAGGCTCTTTTTTTTGTTAGACTTTTTTCAGTAGAGTGCTTTGAGTTTTTCATGGCCAGCTTTTATAACCGTCCCGTAAAAAATATAGACACAAGTAAAGTCACTGCTTTTACTTCTGTTTCTGATAGCACTATTATTTTAAGCATTCTCTGTGCTAATACAGATGGCGTGAGCGCAGCTGATATTACATTACAGCAAGATGACTCTTCAAATAATTTAGAAGCTTACCTTGCTTACACGATTACAGTGCCAGCTGATAGCAATATTGATCTTATTAGTAACAAATTAATTCTTCCTAGTGGTAAAAAACTTGGTGTTCTTTCTAGCGCAAGCGGTAAACTTGATTTAGTTATTAGTTATGTGGAGGTCTGACTTTGTCTAATCTTGATTGGTCTACACAACTTTTTTTCTTTGGCGACACCTTTCCCAGTTTTTTGCCTTTACGTTTTCGCCTCCCTAATGGTGAGACACGTTATTCGGAAAATTGTTCGTTACTAGATATACACTCAGCAGGGTTTGAAGGCCCCGTAGATCCGGCGCCCTTCCCCCCTGACGATAATCACAGATATATCTGGTCGACTACTACTAAATCTTGGGTACTTCAGATTATTCCTGATTCTGATAAAGCTAAACAACTAAGTGAGACTATTTGTACTGAGTTAGAAGCTAAGCTTTATTCTTGTCCTCTCTTTTTCTGCGACGACTTAGTAGAACACTATAGAGATGAATTATTTACGTATATAGGAAAAATTTATGTGTTAGTTCATGATTGTAAAGTTCATGGAAAACTTTTAACACTTTCCGATATACCTCAAGCCCCTTCAACGTATGCGAGTACAAAAAAAGACCATATAGTCTCTCAGCAAAACTTGTTGAGCTCTGAGTTTGATACTATAAAAATGTGGTATGAAAAACAAGGTTTAGTGCCTTGTAATCGTAAGGAAGATGCGTTAAATTTTTGGTACAATGTAGCTACCCCTTCTGGTTGGACAGTAGGCACTGACCCCATTATTCCAGAAACTATGGCGCTTGCTTATATACTGCCTTCTGGGTACAAGCTATCGATTCGATACTTAGCTCCCTCAGGCTACTATTGTGTTGAACCTGAGTAACAACAACTATCTAAAGCAATGCCTAACAACAAAAAAATAGGTAATCAGACTGGGTCTGTCCCTTTACCTAGTGTTTCTTCTAGTCCTGGTAGCTGGGTTGCACCTACCGAAGTTAATCGATTTCGGAGTTTGAATAAGTGGCCTCTTACACCCAGAGGGTTAGTCGGGACAGTCGGTGACTATTTTTTCGCAACTAGCAGTGGCACTGTTGCGGTGGCGAGCGGAACATATGATTTTCTTCCTGCTTACGGAAACGAGGTGCTTATTTCTAGTTACCCAGATTTATTTAATGTAATTGGAGCTCATTATGGGGGGGATGGTGTAACTCTATTTAAGACACCTAATGTACAGGGGCTGTATGGCTACTTAAAAGGTGCAAATACTCCCTCTGGTGTTTATTCATCCGGTAACCTTCCTCTTCATACTCATCTTATTGGCGGGGCCAATCTCTATGGGGGTATTACTAACCTTACCCCACAGCAATACAATGTCACAAACCCTCCTTATTACAACACATCCACGGATGGCTCTTCTACAAATGAAGGAACCTACAAAGAGATAGTTCCGCTCATAAATACGCTACCGTCGTGTCCCATCCCCGTGGGATGCGCAGTCCAGTTTATGCTGCCAACATCAACTAGTACTTTAGCTTCTCTTTTACCTCAAGGTGTCCTAGTAGCTAGTGGGCAAGAGCTTAGCCGTACTGCTTATCCCTTGTTATTTGAACGTTTAGGTGTTTATTATGGGTCTGGCGATGGAAGTACAACGTTTAACATTCCTGATTATAGAGGTGTTTTTTTAAGAGCACCTTTTGTAAGTACAAATAAAGTTCAGCCAGAAGCTTTAATAACGGGTTCTGGTTATGCTCCTAGCTCTTTTGCTTCTCATTACCATACTGCTCCCGCTACTAATACAAATCCTCCTAATATTGTTAATTCCCAGTCCTATCCCGCTGGTACTCCTATCAGTTTTGACGATACAACGATAACGAGTCCGGCTTCTGGACCTGCGAATATTGGTTCAGCCGAGTCAAGACCTCGGAACTTCGCGTGTTTAACCTGTATAGTAGCTTCAGGGACTATTTAGTCATGCTTGGTCAGATTGTTTATTCTTCTTACTATCGGGGCGTTGCTTATTTGGACGGTACCGATAAAACTTTTTTGTACCTTAATGGTCAAGTGGTTAGCAGATCCTCTTACCCTTATCTAGATCCTTATTTTCCTGTTGGGACTTATGGCAGCACTTTAACTAATATTGTGCTACCCGATCTTACCGGCGCTTATTGGCGCGGCGTTGATCTGAACCGTGGGGCAGATGTAGGTATTGCCACTCGAACTCTTCCGTCTGGTACGCTCCCGGCAGGTTCTGGGTTAGGCACGTATCAGGATGCTTCTATGCTAAATCATACACATAGTTTGGGATCCTTTGGCAGTATTGCAGCGACTACGGGAGGGGGCACTTACTTTGGGAATAGCGCTAATCGAACAGGTAAGAATAGTGTCGGTACTATTCCGATCGCTAGTGGTATAACTTGTACCGGAGTCCTTGGTAGCGATTTTGACGTTGCGTCTATGACTTACTTTCCTTATCTAGGTGTAGATTAGCGAAACACATTTAATGTTTGTAGTTTTACACTTTTGTGTCAGCAACGTGGACGATTTGTTTGTTCATACCTAACAGTTTACTTAAGAAGAACTAGATTAAACTAGAATATATAGTAATAAATTTAAAAAATTGAGGTAGTCGATACCGAAACTATCTTTTATAACGTAAGATTTTTTTTAAATAACAAAACAAAAATCGATTAAAGTATAAATAGCCGCACTCACATTTGTGAGCGAACGGGACCTTATTTTTGATCTCACATGCTTACAAAAAAGATCTGCACGTAAAAAGTTTCGACGACAAATACTAGATGAGTGGGGCTGCTGCGCTTATTGCGGCAGATCGAAACCCTCGACTCTCGATCACGTTGTTCCCAAGGCTCGTGGAGGTAAGACGACTAAAGAGAACTTGATCGCTGCCTGCGCAGATTGCAATTTGATCAAGAGTGACACTGACTGGTTTACTTGGTTCAGAGCTCAAGAGTTCTGGACACCGTATAGGGAGGAAAAGATCTTTGACTGGGTAAATCAGTCGGATCAAATTCCTCCCTTTGTTGTA
>Ga0070745_1002218_pt1 | contig 10466 bp, 15 predicted proteins | sample VirMetDEL_Mar_4_FD_77438 | JGI IMG/M metagenome (GOLD analysis project Ga0070745, IMG submission 77438) | Aqueous microbial communities from the Delaware River and Bay under freshwater to marine salinity gradient to study organic matter... | ecosystem: Environmental > Aquatic > Marine > Coastal ...
CAAGATGAGAACCGCAGATGAAGCTGCTACAGATAAAGCAAGAAGTTCTGCTGCTAAAACTAGACGAGCTACTGCTGAAAAAAATAGAGGTAAAATTAAAGACCCTGCTGGACACTTTATGCAAACAGGGGAGATTGTAGAAGGATTTAATCCTACTCCTAATCAAATTAAAAAAGCAAACATGAATGCAGGTAGGCGTAAGGCAATGCCTAAAAAAGGAGGCGGTTACATGAAAAAGAAAATGGCTGGTGGCGGTTCACTAAAGATGGTAGAAAAGAATGGTAAGAAAGTTCCGTTCTATGCTGCTGATGGTGTAGGTAAGATGTCTAAAGGCGGTGGAGTTAGTAAAGCAATGGGCGAAGATCGCACCCGTGTTCCCGCAGAATACTCAGCAAAAGCTCAGTCTAAGAAACCTGTAAAGAAAAAGATGGGTGGCGGTCAAGTTTACAAACGTAAGCGTGGTGGCAAGGTTGTTTCCGGTAACGATGGTAACTCTATTGTAGCCGCATGTTATGATTAGAAAATTAGTAGGGAAGAGAATTAGACCTAAAAAAAAATCTAGTTCTAAACCTAAAACTAAAACTGTTCAAAAACCTGTTAAGCAAGGCATAACAGAAAGAGATGTTAAGGGGCAGATGAAACGTGGTGTTTCGCCAACCATAGCTCGTAAGGCAGCAAATAAGAGAGCAAGAAAAAGATTAGCAATAGATATTCCTCAACGTTTAAACATGCCAAAAAAAGAAGCTGAAGATATAATAACAATACAAATATTAAATGCTAATAAAAATATGTCAAAAACTGAAGCTCGTAAACTGGCAAAAGCAGAAATAAAACTAGGTGAAAACGAGAGAGAAGTAGCCGCATCATTTAAGAGAGGATTTCAAGACGTATCTGATAAAGAACTTAAAGATGAAGCTTCTAAAAAATCAGGTGGTAAAGTTTATAAACGTAAGAAAGGTGGCAAGGTTATTAAAAATAATACAAGTGGACAAGACCTTGTGAACTCTTGCTATGACTAACCGTTCCTCTATAGGAAAACAAATTACTCGTCCCGGTAAAGTTAAGAAAGTAATGGGTGAGTACAAGCGGGGCAAACTTAAAAGTAGTTCCGGTAGAAAAGTTAAGAGTAAGAAACAAGCAGTTGCCATCGCACTTAGCGAGGCACGTAGAAAGAAACGTAAAAGGAGAAGTTAGATGGGACCGCATACACTTATTAAACGGCCACATAATCTGGATGAAATTGTAGGCCGTCCTACTGGACAGGGCTTTGGTGCTGCACGTAAAGGACCGGCTGTAAAGGGACCGCCGCAGGATGTTGTGGTTGACGAAGACTACGAACAGGGCAAAGCTTTTAAAGTAGAAGACTAATCATGGTTGCAAGAGAACAACTCTTAAAAGCTATTGAACAGGTTGAAAGCGGGGGACGCAGAGACGCTGTTAGTCCTAAAGGTGCCAGAGGCCGTATGCAGGTTATGCCAGCAACGGCAAAGCAACCGGGATACAGAGTTAAACCTGCCCGTGATGAAAGCGAAGAAGAGTATACCAGAGTTGGCAAAGACTATGCTATGGCATTGCTTAAAAACTATGGTGGTGATCTTGAGGCTACGCTTGTTGCCTATAACTATGGACCGGGAAATGCTAACAAATGGATAGCTTCTGGTAGAAATAAAAGCGATCTTCCCAAAGAAACCAGAGATTATATTACCAAAGTTAGCAAAGAACTTGGAGGAAAGAAAATGGCAAGACGACCACTAAAAGCTATAAAACAAAAACAACTTTCAGAACTAACTAAGAAAGCAATAAAAAATCCTGATAGTGCAGATGCTCGTAAAGTTGTTCGTGAACTTATTGCCAGAGGCTTACCTGTTCCAAATAAACTTAAAGGTTCAATAGGTAGGGCCAGAGCAGAAGCTGGTATTGGAAGTCCTGCCGGTGAAGTTCCACGCCCTAAATCAAAAGCTGTTCCACGTCCTAAAAGAAAACCTCCTGTACCTGAAGAAGAGCGTATGATAGGACAAGACCGTGCTTTTAATGTTCCAAGAGGAGATGCAGTAAGACCTGTTATATCTCAGAACCGTTTGCCTAAAAGGCCGGTTGGAGCAACTGGCCCTCGACGGATTGGGTCAGCCGACAATCAATTACGAGGTGGTCCTTCGCTTCCCGGTAGAAATCCTACTGAAGCAGAATTTGCTACTCCACCACGTCCCGGTAGAAATCCTACTGAAGCAGAGTTTATGTATATGATAGGACAGCAACGCCCTGATCCATCAATGATGACACCTCCTATGCGCTCTGTAAGAAGTAGAGATATAGATGAAGATTATGCAGGTAGAAGAGGTTTGCCTTCTTTAGAACTTATGTCTAATGCTCCGCAAGCTGATGGCTTTGTAGGAGATGAACCCGGCGCACCTTACAGATCAAGCGGTGGTCGTGGTGAGATGGAAGGTAACAGAGGTTATGAAACTCTTCGTGAATACTTTATTGAAGACGTGACACCTCGTAAGTCTAAGGTAATGACGCCTTTTGGTATTATTGATATTGATAGTACTGAAGATGCATATGGTAGTGGCGATGAAATTACAGACATGCAAATTGAAATGGGACAGAAAAAAGGTGGCCGTCTTAAAAAGAAAAAGAAACCAACCGCTCGTAAGAAGGTAGCTGCTAAAAAGAAAAAGGTTGCTGTAAAGAAAAAGCCTGTTGTGCGTAAGAAAGCTGTTGCAAAGAAACCACCTATGCGTAAGAAGACTGTAGCTAAAAAACCTGCTGGTCGTAAACGTGCAGCTAAAAGAGGCTTCGGCGCAGAACTTAGAGGTAACTAATATGGTTGACTTTAAAGCTAAAATAAAAGCACAGAAAGCTAAAGATAGAGAACGGGCTGGTAAAAGATCAAAGTCTGTTTCAGGAGATAGAATGCCTTCAGCACCAAGAGCTTCTTTACCCTCTGCTAAAAAAAGCGCAAACAACAGTGCTGCAATTATGAAAAGTGTTGCTAGTCTTTTTAAAAACAATGATCCATATAGCAATTATGAACCCGGTGATTGGGGAAGTGATACTGATTTAGGTGATTTTGCAGATGCTGATTGGGTTTTAAAAAAAGGCGGTCGTCTTAAAAACGCTGGTAAAAGAAAACGTGCAGCACTTCGTGGGCAGCGTTCTGAACTGAGAGGATCGTAATATGAGTAATAAAAAATTAAGAAAGACTGTTACTTCTGATTTAGATAAACCAGAAGAAGAAGAAAAGAAAAGCGAAAGAGATGAGCTTTTTGATAACTTAGGATCAGGCATGGGTCTTTTACCTGCTGTTGTTGGGGCGATGGGTCCAAAAGGATTAACGTCTATTGGACTTGTCAAAGGACTTCTTGGAAAAAGCAAAGGTGGTAAAGTAGGTAAGAAAAAAACTACTGTTAGAAAACGTGCTGCACTTAGAGGACAACGCTCTGAACTGAGAGGATCGTAATATGGCTAAAGACTATGAAGATGATGTAAGTCTTTTTGAAGAACTTCTAAAAGAATATGAAGAAGAAGAAGATGCTGAAGAAGTAGGTGAGCCAGTTTCCGGTGATAACATTAATGTTATACGTCAACAGGTACAGAGCGGTGGCGGCGGTGGCGGCAAAGGTGGTGGTAATATTCTAGGAACTCTTGCCAGAGTAGGACTAATGGCTGCAAGTGGTGGCGCAAGTGCTGGAGTACCAGTTGGTGATCTGAGTACGTTTATGTCCTTTAAAGAAGGTGGTCAGATAAAAAAGAAGACTAAGAAAAAGAAAAGAGTTGTTCGTGGTGTAGGTGCAGCTAAACGTGGTTACGGTAAAGCCACTTATTCTAAGAAAATGTACTGAGGAGATTTGATATGGTTGCAGCGGTAAGAAAACTTGTAAGTAAACGTGGTCGTAAACGTAAGGCCAGAGGCGTTAAAGCAGCATCACCTGAACAGAAGATGGGTGCTAAAGAAGCTAAGATGAAGCTTACTGACTTTAAAAAACTTTCAGATGCTGAACAGAAAAAGTTTATTAAAGAAGCTAAAGATGCTAACAAGCCAAAGAAAAAGAAAAAGCCTGTGGTAAAACGTAGTTCCAAAGATAATAAAGAACTGCAAAGTCTTATGGCGCAGCAGAAAAAAGAAATGAAAGAAGATGCTTTGGGATCAGAAATTCTTCCCAGACGCCGTGCCACTGGTCCTGCTGGACAAGAAGTAGAACAAGGTCCGTTGCTTTCCAAAGTACCTACACATAAGAAAAAAGAAATGTCTCCTGAAACATATAAACGTCAGAAGAGAACAGGACAACGGCGTAAAGGAGAGTACGCTCCTCCTGCCAGTATGGTAGGCGAAGAGATGGGTATGGGTGGCAGAGGTCGTGAAATGATGCCTACTGGTAAGGAACTTGAAGAACTAATTTCAAGCGGCTTTGAGATTAAAAAGTATGGTGGTAAAGTCCGGCGTCGTATGGGTGGACAAGTACGAGGCTACGGTAAGGCTCTTCGTGGTTACTAAAGAATTTTTAAAACAGTATAATAAATCTGTTCAAGAAGGATATGATGATTATACTTTAATAGATCATTCAGCTACTAGACCTAATAAAGAAGACTATAAAGATTTTAATGAATATATAAATAGTCTTTGTAACTATATAGGAAAAAAGTTTAGGTATACATATGGCAGTAAAGCAAAAAAGAAAACCCAGTAACATGAAGGGCATTACGATTGGTAGGGGAATGAAGCGTCCTACCAAGTCAGGTGCTGGTATGACTAAGAAGGGTGTGGCTAAATATCGTAGACAGAATCCCGGTTCTAAGTTAAAGACTGCTGTAACTGAAAAGAAACCTACAGGCAAACGTGCATCAAGACGTAAGTCCTACTGTGCAAGGTCTGCTGGACAGATGAAGAAGTTTCCAAAGGCTGCTAAGAATCCTAATAGCAGACTTAGACAAGCTCGTAAAAGATGGAGATGTTAATGAAAAAAGCAGTGGATGCTCCCAAAGGATTTCACTGGATGAAATCTGGTAAAGGATTTAAACTTATGAAGAATCCTACTGGTGGCTATGTAGCACATAAAGGTGCTTCAAAGAAAGCAAGCTTTGAAGTCCAGAAGATACATAAGAAATGATTAAACGTAAGAAAGGCGGCACAGCTACTAAACGTGACCCAAAGAAGTGGGCAGCGGCAAAGGCCAGAGCAAAGCGTAAGATGGGTGGTAAGCACTCTGCCAGAGCTATGCAGCTTGCTGTTAAGTATTACAAAGATTCTGGTGGAACTTATAGCGGTAAGAAAAAGTCTACTAATAAACTTTCAAAGTGGAGCAAGCAAAAATGGAAAACCAAGTCGGGAAAACCATCTGGCAAAACGGGAGAAAGATATTTACCGGAGAAAGCAATCAAGTCCCTGTCGTCAAAGGAATATGCAGCGACCACCAAAGCAAAGAGAAAAGGGACTGCTGCCGGGAAGCAGTTCGTGAAGCAGCCCAAAAAGATAGCAGCTAAAACAAAAAGGTTTAGAACGTAATGGCAGTATCAGGAACATATGACTTTAACCTTGATATAGACGAGGTTATACAAGAAGCGATGGAGATGATCGGGGGTGAAGATACTCTTGGTCACGAACCTGCTTCTGCACGGCGATCTATAAATTTAATGTTGCGAGATTGGCAAAACCGTGGTATACTATTATGGACTACAAGTGTATCATCTTTTACCGTGACTGCAAGTACTACTTCTTATGATCTATCTTCTTCTACTATAGATGCTCTTGAAGTTGTTCTTAACAGAGATAATACTGATATTAAATTAGAACGTATAACACCTGAAGAGTTTTTGCTTATTCCTAATAAAACACAAACTGGAAGATCATCTCAGTATTCTATCAGAAGAGGTAGAGACAATCCTGTCATGTCTGTCTGGCCTATTCCTGAGAACTCCACAGATGTTTTAAAGGTTGAAGTATTCAGTGAGCTTACAGATGTAAATAAATCAGCAGATCAGAATGCTGATGTTCCTAAAAGATTTTTACCATGTCTTACTGCTGGACTATCTTATTATATGTCAATGAAAAGATTTGGTGTAGATGCTGGTCGTATACAAATGCTGAAGGCAAATTATGAAGAGTGTCTTGCCAGAGCTATGCAGGAAGATAGAGAAAGAGCTTCAATGCGTGTTGTGCCAAGACTAAGGTATATCTAGTGGCTAGTACTAAGAACGCACTTGCTATGTGTGATACATGTGGGTTTGTGTATCCACATCGTACTATGAGAATGAACAGTTATGGGATGCTGGTATGCCCAGAAGACTTTGAAGGACAGTTTGATTTGAAGAACCATCCTCAAAATCATGTGCCTGATGTAAGGGATAATCCAGCTATTCTTAATCCTCGTCCCGATACAGGTGGGCGTAATCTTACATGGAGTCAGGCCAGTACGGCATGGGGATCAACAGATAAGTATTGGAATCTAATATGAGCGATTTAACAAGTCAACTAATATCAAATACATATAAACAGATTATACTTGTTAGTTCTTCAACTAGCAATACTGGTGTAAATACTTCTCTGAAAGCAGTTCAGACAGGTGATGGAACTAACACTGCCCTGAAGGTAGCTACTAATGCTGTACAGATTACTGGTGCATTGGGTGTAGGTGGTGCTGTATCTCTGGATGGAAATCTTCATGTAGATGACAAAGTATGTGCCAGTTCTTTCTATGGTGATGGATCAAATCTTAGTGGCGTAACTGCTACGATTGCTGGTAATATTTCTGTAAGCAATGCTACAGTAGGTGGCAATCTTTATGTAGGCGGCACTGCCACAGTTGCTGGTGCAGCACACCTACAGTCAAGTCTGTCCGTTGCAGGGGCTGCTCAGTTTGCAAGTACGGTAACTGTAGTTGGTGCAGCACAATTTCAAAGCACTGTAACTGCGGTTGGTGCAGCTACTTTTAAATCTACAGTTACAGTAGAAAATGTAGCAGCCCTGAAAAATAACGTAACAGTTGGTGGTACATTTAATGTGGCTGGTGCAGCTACCTTTACCTCTAAAACAGAGTTTGATAATGATGTATCAGTCAGTGGTCGCCTTGATGTTGCTTCTTCTGTTTGTGTAGGAGGTATTGCAAATTTTGCTACTGATGTGTCAGTAAGTGGAAATATAAATGTAGTTGGTAATGTAACGGCTGCATTCTATTATGGAGATGGTAGAAATCTAACTAATATAGAAGCTGAACTCGGTACTGCAACAAACATCTCTGTATCAGGTTTTGTTAATGTAGGTGGTAATCTTTCTGTAAGTGGTACATCTAATATAGTAGGTGCTGCTAGTTTTCAGTCAACAGTTACAGTTGTAGGTGCTGGTACGTTTAAAGATGATGTATCAGTTAGTGGTAATACTAGATTACTTGGTACAGTCACAGTGGGTGGAGCAGTAAGCCTTGCATCTAGTCTAAGTGTAGGTGGAGCAGCTAACTTTGGTTCAACAGTAACAGTTGCTGGTGCAGTTAGCCTTGCATCAACTCTTAGTGTAGGTGGAGCAGCAAACTTTGGTTCAACAGTAACAGTTGCTGGTGCAGTTAGCCTTGCATCAACTCTTAGTGTAGGTGGAGCAGCAAACTTTGCTTCTACAGTTACAGTTGTTGGTATAGGCACATTTAAGGACGATGTTTCTGTAAGTGGTAATACTAATCTTGGTGGAACAGTAACAGTAGCAGGAGCAGTATCATTAGCATCAACTCTTAGTGTAGGTGGGGCAGCAAACTTTGCAAGTACAGTAACTATTGCTGGTACAAATATTCAAGCTGCTAATGCAAGAGTATGTGCCAGTGCGTATTATGGTGATGGTTCTAATCTTACAAATGTAGGTATTAGTGGAAATATATCTGTCAACAATGCTACAATAGGTGGTAACTTATTTGTAGGTGGTACAGTTACTGTGGCTGGTGCTGCTGTATTTGAAGCTGCTGTATCTGTATCAGGTGCAGTAAATATTGCTGGTAATACTTCTGTAGGTGGTACACTAATAACTACAGGTAAAGCTGAGTTTCAAGATGATGTCTCTGTTTCAGGTAATACTGTACTTGGTGGTACACTCAGAGTTGCAGGAGCAACATCACTGGAGGGTGCTGTTGATCTTAATAGTACTCTTACTGTGGCAGGAGCAGTATCACTTGCTTCTACATTATCAGTAGGTGGGGCGGCAAACTTTGCATCTACAGTTACAGTAGTAGGTGTAGGAACATTTAAAGATGCTGTATCTGTATCTGGCAATACTGTACTTGGTGGTACATTAAGAGTTGCAGGAGCAACTTCACTGGAGGGTGCTGTTGATCTTAACAGCACACTTACTGTGGCAGGGGCAGTATCACTTGCTTCTACACTATCAGTAGGCGGTGCAACTAATCTTCTCAGTACTGTTACTGCCACAGGTAATGCTGGATTCTTAGGCACAGTACGAGTAAGCGGTGCAACAAGTCTTGAAGCTGGTTTGGTTGTTGGCGGTAAGGCAGAGTTTGATAGTGATGTATGTGTATCAGGAAATACTCAGTTAGTTGGTACACTTAAAGTAACAGGTGCTACTACTATTACAGGTAACTCAGGCTTCTTAGGAACTGTCAGAGTATCTGGTCCTACTTCTTTGGAAGGTACTGCACACATTACAGGTACAGCTACGATTACAGGTAACTCTGGTTTTCTTGGAACTGTACGAGTGTCTGGTAATACTTCTCTGGAAGGACAACTGCAACTAACTCAGTCAGGGGCTGCTACTGTACATACTACAGCTATTAATGGTGTGACATCTGTGTCTCTTAACTTTGGTATAGCACAGAACTTCTTTACCTCTGTTACTGCTGCACATACACTGGCAAGACCTACCAATGCAAGAGTAGGACAAGTTGGTAGTATTCTCCTTATGCAGGATGGTGGTTCTGGTACTCTTGCTTACAATGCCTGTTGGAACTTTATTGGTGGTGCAGCCCCAACATTCTCAACTGCTGATAATGCAATGGATAGATTAGATTATATTGTTGTATCTATTTCTACTGATAACACTGCTGAAAATATTCAAGCAGTAATGACACAAGCTTATAGTTAGGCTTACTAAGAATGGTATTTAGTAATAATCTTATAATGGATGCAGCAGGTCAGGGCGGTGGCTACGAGATTGATCAGTCGATCCGGTTTAATGATAATGATAGTGCGTACCTCAATCGAACATTCGGCAGCGCAGGCAATCGCAAAACCTACACGTTTAGCGGCTGGTTTAAGCGTGGAAACATTTTAGGCGCAAATACCACGCTGGCGCTTGCCGTCAATTCGGGCGGTCTCAACTCGGACATTCACATACAATCTGATGAGAAGCTGAGATTTCGTGACCAAGGCAACAGCCTCAACTTAATCACCAATCAAGTATTTCGTGATCCCGGTGCGTGGTTTCATATAGTTGCCTCGGTTGACACAACTCAATCAACAGCGTCAAACCGTGCTAAGCTCTATTTAAACGGTTCGCAGATAACGTCTTTCAGCACAGAAACCTATATGGCTCAGAACTCTGAAGGGCTGATCAACAGCGCAGACAATGTTGAGATAGGGCGTAACCCGAATGGAAGCGTGTTCTGGGACGGCTACATGGCCGAGCTTGTTTTCATTGACGGGCAAGCTCTGACACCGGCAAGTTTTGGCGAAACTAACGACGATGGAGTTTGGATACCGACAAATCCATCAAGCCTGACCTTCGGTAGCAACGGGTATTACCTTAAAGGTGAAACAGCCAGTGACTTAGGTGAAGACTTCTCAGGCAACGGGAATGATTTCACCAGCAGCGGCTTGACCAGTGCTGATCAGGTAACGGATAGCCCGACTGATAATTACGCCACGTTAAATCCCCTTCTTAAACACAGCAGTGTAACCTTTGCGGATGGAAACCTAGAAGCCTCTAGTGGCACAGGCGGCTGGTTTGGTTCTGTTGGCACAATCGGTATACAGTTGGGCGATAAGGTTTATTTTGAGGGTAAATGCCTGACAAACACTCGCCTTTATTTCGGCCTGTCCCGCATTAACGGAACTGGAGGATCAATCAATCCATTAAGCTCCGCTGTTTTTGAGGGCAACAGAAGCGACACAGATTATATGTGGCGTGTCACCGATGCCAACACAGTTTGGTACCAGACCACAAACCAAAGCGTTACGGTTTCGGCAGTAGCAGTAAATGATATTGTCGGCTGTTCAGTTGATACTGATGGCACGGTAAAGTTCTATAAGAACGGAACGGAAATACACTCTTTTTCAACGAGGCTAGTTGCTGGTGATACTTATATGCCGGTGTATAGCCTAAACAGCGCTACCACTACCGAAAAGTGGGAAGTAAGGTTTGGCTCAACTGGTATATCGCATCAGCCCACCGGCTTCACTACACTAAACACCGCCAACCTTCCCACACCCTCGATCACAGATGGGTCAGCGCATTTCCAGCTTACGCTTTATACGGG
>Ga0070745_1002224_pt1 | contig 10455 bp, 7 predicted proteins | sample VirMetDEL_Mar_4_FD_77438 | JGI IMG/M metagenome (GOLD analysis project Ga0070745, IMG submission 77438) | Aqueous microbial communities from the Delaware River and Bay under freshwater to marine salinity gradient to study organic matter... | ecosystem: Environmental > Aquatic > Marine > Coastal ...
ACCCAGGTTGTAGATCAGTGTGTCCCAATCCTGGTGGAAGCCTTCCAGCGGGTTGGCGTATTCGTACAGCGCCGTGCCATCGAATTGCGCGAGGCCGTGGGCATCGGTGGGAAAATGCGCCGGTACCCAGTCGAGGATCACGCCGATGTCGGCCTGGTGACAGGCATTGACGAACTCGGCGAATGCCTGCGGCGAACCGAAGCGCGCAGTCGGCGCGAACTGGGACAACGCTTGATAGCCCCAGGAACCGCCGAACGGGTGTTCCATGATCGGCATCAGCTCGATATGGGTAAAGCCCAGCTGTTGCACATACGGAATCAGCCGCTCGGCCAGTTCACCCCAGCCGTACTGGCGCGAAACCTCTCCGGCCTCGTCCAGTTCGCACTGCCAGGAGCCCAGGTGCAACTCATAAATCGACAGCGGCGCCGTGGGCTTCTGCTTTTGCGCACGCGCCTGCATCCACGCGTGATCCTGCCAGTCGACCTGCAACGGCGACGCGACTTTCGATGCCGTGTCGGGCGGCATCTGGGTGGCCAGGGCCATCGGGTCGGCCTTGAGCGGCAAAATGCCGTGGGCCCCGAGAATCTCGTATTTGTAGGCCGCGCCCGCTTGCAAGCGTGGGATAAAGATCTCCCACACACCGGCCGGATGGCGCAGGCGCATCGGGTGGCGGCGGCCGTCCCAGATATTGAAGTCGCCGACCACCGACACGCGCCGGGCGTTCGGTGCCCACACGGCGAACCGCACGCCCTGCACGCCATCGACCGTGGTCAACTGGGCGCCCAGGCAACTGCTAGGTCACGGTGATTGCCTTCGGCAAACAGGTACAGGTCCATTTCCCCCAGCAGCAGTTGCTGGAAACTGTAAGGGTCTTCGGTGATCTGTTCGCCACCGGCCCATTGGATCTTCAACAGGTAGGCCTGGCGACTGCTGAAATGCCCGATAAACAGACCCGGCACCTGGGTCGCGTCGAGGCTGCCGATCGGCTCGCCAGTGTCGCGACTCAGCAGCTGGACACTCAAGGCCTCGGGCAGGAACGCACGGACAAACTGGCCACCCTGCTCGTCATCATGGGGCCCGAGAATCGAGAACGGATCATGGTGTTCGGCGCGCACCAGCGCTTCGACGTCGTTGGACGCCGGCATTGCTGTCAGTTTCGGCTGCAGCGGTTCTTTATTCGTAAAACTCATGACGTCTCCCCACCGCGTACAGATTTCGATCCAGGTATGAGCCCGCTGAGCAAACCTTGCAAACCCTGCAAGGGCACCGGCAGCCAGGTCGGGCGGTTTTCCGCTTCATAAGCCACTTCATACGCGGCCTTTTCCAGGCTGAACAAGGTCAGCGCTGCGTCCTGGCCTTTGGCATCCTGCCAGTCATGCGCCAGTGTAGCCGTCGCCGCGTGATAAGCCTTGATAAATGCCAGACGCGCCTCAATCAGGTAGCGCTCGGTCACACGCTGGCGCGCCGCGTCCGCTGCGGGCGAGTGGTCCACGCCTTGCACATTCAGGGCCATGGCCGCCGCGTAATCAAACGAACGCAGCACGCCACTGACATCTTTATACGGGCTGTGCTTGCCGCGCCGTTCGTGCAGCGGCCGCGCCGGTTCCCCTTCAAAGTCGATCAGGTAGGCATCGCCTTTCACTACCAGCACCTGGCCCAAGTGCAAGTCACCGTGGACGCGAATGCGCAAGCCGCCCAACGTGGCCTGAGCCAACACCCGGACCTGAGCGCCGATGGCTTTTTTCTGCTCCAACAATTCACTGACCCGCGCCTGATCGGCCGGGTTCAATTGGTTTTGATGCAGTTTGAGCAATTGCAGGGCGCGCTCGATCTGCGCCGCGATGTCCTTGGCCCAGGCCTCGGCATCCTTGGCGGTGGTGACTTCGGCTTGGAAGTCTGGGTTGGCCGTCGGCGCCGCCAGCACGCCGTGCATTTCACCCAGGCGCTGCCCGAGCAAGCCGGCAAAGTCGGCCAGCTCGCCCAAGGCGTTGTAATGCGGCTCCTGTTCGGACATCGCTTCGGCCAGTTCGTCGCGGATCGCGCGCTCCAGGTTGTTCTGGGTCCAGCCCCAGGCGTCGCCTTGGTTGCTCAGGTAGCCCTGGGCAATCATCAACAGGTTGTCCTGGCCTTGGCCGTCACGCCGAATCATCGAACCGAGCAACGGCGAAATGTTCGGGTAACCGGCTGCGGTCAGGTAGGCGCTCATCTCCAGCTCCGGATGGACCCCGGCGCTGACCTTGCGGATCAACTTGAGCACCAGGCTCTCGCCCACCACCACCGAGCTGTTGGACTGCTCGGCAGCCAGGTAGCGCACGGGCGACTCATCGGTCAGCGGCAGCCTGGCCAGCTGCGGCGTGGCTTCAAAGCGCAGCTCGCCCTCGCTGCTGTTCAACACGGTGCCGGCCTGCAAGGCCTGGATCACCGCGCGGATAAAGTGTTCCAGGCTGAACGCATCGGTCACCAACCCCACCTGACGCACGCGCCGCACACGGGCCAGGGCCAGTTGTTGCGGCAAGGCGCTGGTGAACTGGTCTTCGCCGAGAAAGCCGAACGGCAACTGGTAACGGCTGACCTGCCCCCCGGCGCTCACCTCGATTTCGCTGAGCAGCACCGGGTGCTGCAGGTCGCCGAACCGCACGCCGTAGGCGATATGCACGCTGTCGATGGCCGTGTCCTTGCCGGCGAACCAGCGGCGCTTGGGCAGCCAGGCCGGCAGCGAGGTGTGCTCCAGGACGGCGCGACACGGTGCGTCGAGCAGCTCCTCCATGCGTTTTTTCAGAACCAGGGTGGTGAAGTCCGGCATGCTTTGCACCGGTTCCACATGCCAGCTGGGCATCTGGTTTTCCGCCGCCAGCACGAACCAATAGAAGCCATACGGCGCCAGGGTCAGCAGGAAATTCAACTGGCCGATGGGCGGGAACGCATTACCGCCGAGCATCTCCACCGGCACCATGCCAGCGAAGGCCGAGAGGTCCAACTCGGCCGCCTGGGCGCTGCGCGAGACGTTGGCCACGCACAGGATGATCTCGGTGCGGCCGTCGTCCCCGGTGAATTCACGGGTATAGGCGAGGATGCGCCGGTTGCTCGGCGAGAGCATCTTCAAGCTGCCGCGGCCGAAGGCCTTGGACTGCTTGCGCACCGCGAGCATGCGGCGGGTCCAGTTGAGCAGCGAATGCGGGTCCTGGGCCTGGGTTTCGACGTTGACCGACTGATAGCCGTATTGCGCGTCCATGATCGGCGGCAGCACCAGGCTGGCCGGGTCGGCGCGGGAAAAGCCGCCGTTGCGGTCGATGGACCACTGCATCGGCGTTCGCACGCCGTCGCGGTCGCCCAGGTAGATGTTGTCGCCCATGCCGATTTCATCGCCGTAATACAGGGTTGGCGTGCCGGGCATCGACAGCAACAGGCTGTTGAGCAGTTCGACGCGACGCCGGTCACGCTCCATCAGCGGCGCCAGGCGCCGGCGAATGCCCAGGTTGATCCGCGCGCGACGGTCGGCGGCGTAGTAGTTCCACAGGTAGTCGCGTTCTTTGTCGGTGACCATTTCCAGGGTCAGTTCATCGTGGTTGCGCAGGAAGATCGCCCATTGGCAATTGGCCGGGATTTCCGGGGTCTGGCGCAGGATGTCGGTGATCGGGAAACGGTCCTCCTGGGCCAACGCCATGTACATGCGCGGCATCAGCGGGAAGTGAAAGGCCATGTGGCATTCATCGCCGTCGTCGCCCTTTTTGTCACCGAAGTACATCTGCGTGTCTTCCGGCCACTGGTTGGCTTCGGCCAGCAGCATGCGGTCGGGGTAATGGGCGTCGATCTCGGCGCGGATCTGCTTGAGGACGTCGTGGGTCTCCGGCAGGTTTTCGTTGTTGGTGCCGTCGCGCTCGATCAGGTACGGGATCGCGTCCAGGCGCAGGCCGTCAATGCCCATGTCGAGCCAGAAGCGCATCACCGACAGCACGGCTTTCATCACTTGCGGATTGTCGAAGTTGAGGTCGGGCTGGTGCGAATAGAAACGGTGCCAGAAGTACTGGCCGGCCACCGGGTCCCAGGTCCAGTTGGACTTCTCGGTATCGAGGAAGATGACGCGCGTGCCGTCGTACTTCTGATCGTCGTCGGACCACACGTAGAAGTCCCGCGCCGCCGAGCCGGGCTTGGCCTTGCGTGCGCGCTGAAACCACGGGTGCTGGTCGGAGGTGTGGTTGATCACCAGTTCGGTGATCACCCGCAGCCCGCGTTGGTGGGCTTCGGCGATAAAGCGCCGGGCATCGGCCATGGTCCCGTAGTCGCTGTGCACGCCGCGGTACTCGGCGATGTCATAGCCGTCGTCGCGACGTGGCGAGGGGTAGAACGGCAGGAGCCAGATGGTGTTCACACCGAGGTCGGCGATGTAGTCGAGTTTGGCGATCAGCCCGGGAAAGTCACCGATGCCGTCGTTATTGGAGTCGAAATAGGATTTGACGTGAACCTGATAGATCACCGCGTCCTTGTACCACAGCGGGTCTTTGATAAAGGTGGCAGCCTTGGGTTTCTTCGCCATTGGAAACTCCTGAAAACTCGAGGATTCTTGCGGACTGAAGCGGGTCGAAGTGCGGGGGCTTGCGCCCGATAGCGGCAGGACAGTCACTTGATCCATAGGCTGGCATAGCGCTTTCGGTAGCAAGCCCCCGCCCACATGTCGCTCCTTAGTACGTGGTGATGCGCCAGATCCCGAACGGCATCTGCGGCTCCAGCCGCATCCATTGAGTCTTGCCGTACCACGTCCAGCGATGGCCGTTCATCAAATCTTCGCCCTGGGTGTGGGCGTCGTCCGGCAGGCCCAGCTCCCACAGCGGCAATTCGAATTGCGCTTCCTGGGCATTGAATGGGTCGAGGTTGACCGCCACCAGGATGAAATTGCTGCCGTCTTCGCTGCGCTTGCCGAAGTACAGGATGTTCTCGTTCCAGGCGTTGTAGAGCGTCAGCCCCAAATGCGTGTGCAATGCCGGGTTTTGCCGGCGGATGCGGTTGAGTTGGGCGATCTCGGCGATGATGTTGCCGGGTGCGGTGAAGTCCCGCGGGCGGATCTCGTATTTTTCCGAGTCCTGGTACTCTTCCTTGCCCGGCACCGGCGCGGCTTCGCACAGTTCGAAGCCGGAATACATGCCCCACAACCCCGAGCCCATGCTCGCCAGCGCGGCGCGGATCAAGAAACCCGGGCGCCCGGACTCATGCAGGAAAGCGGGGTTGATGTCCGGGGTGTTGACGAAGAAGTTCGGCCGGTAGCACTCGCGCCAGGGCGACTCGTTCAATTGCGCCAGGTACTCGCTCAGCTCGGCCTTGGTGTTGCGCCAGGTGAAATAGGTGTAGCTCTGGGAGTAACCGACCTTGCCCAGGCGCGCCATCATCGCCGGTGTGGTGAATGCTTCGGCGAGGAAGATCACCTCCGGGTACTTGGACCGCACATCGCTGATCAGCCATTGCCAGAATGGCAGCGGCTTGGTGTGAGGGTTATCGACGCGGAATGTCTTCACGCCCTCCTCGACCCAAGCGAGCACGATGTCACGCAGTTCAGTCCATAGGCTGGGGATCGCATCCGCGGCGTAGAAATCGACGTTGACGATGTCCTGGTACTTTTTCGGCGGGTTTTCCGCGTATTTGATCGTGCCGTCCGGGCGCCAGTTGAACCAGCCCGGGTGCTGCTTGAGCCACGGGTGGTCCTGGGAGCACTGAATGGCGAAGTCCAGGGCGACTTCCAGGCCATGGTCGGCGGCGGCCTTGACCAGGCGCCGAAAATCGTCGCGGCTGCCCAGTTGCGGATGAATCGCGTCGTGGCCGCCCTCCTCGCTGCCGATCGCGTAGGGGCTGCCCGGATCGTGCTGCTCGGCCCTCAAGGCATTGTTCCTGCCCTTACGGTGGCTGCGGCCGATGGGGTGGATCGGCGGGAAGTACAGCACGTCGAACCCCATGTCATGGATCATCGACAGCCGCGAATGCACGTCGAGGAACGTACCGTGACGCGCTGGATGGTCGGTGATAGAGCGCGGAAACAGCTCATACCAACTGGCAAACTGCGCACGCTCGCGCTCCACGTCGAGCGGGTACGCGGGACTAATGCTCAAATAGGCGCGGTGATCGGCCCGGGTCATCAGGTACGCACTGTCTTCGTGCAGGAACAGAGCAACCTGCTCGGTTTCCAGCAGGCCGGAGAGCTCGTGGTGCAAGCGCATCAGGCGCTCGCGCAGCTCACTGTCACTGCGCTCGGCGGCCAGCAGCACCAGGCTGCGGCCTTCCTGCAACTCAAGGCTGACCGGCACGCCAGCCTCATGTTTCTTGCGCAGTTCGTAGCAGAAGCTGGCAAAGCTATCGATCCAGGCTTCGATGCAATATTCATGGGGCCCTTGGGCGGTGACGGTAAACGCGCCCTCCCAACCGTCGTTGCCGATATCGGCCATGACCTCGCTGTGCCAGCTTTCATCGTGCAAGGCGCGCCAGCGGATCAGCACCGCGAGCGTGTCGTGGCCATCGGCAAACACCTTACTGGTGACATTGATGCGTTGGCCCACCACGGCCTTGACCGCAAATTCGCCGCCGTCGATCACCGGCATGGTGCTTTCAATCGCTATGCGAGGCAGCAACAACGCCTGGGACAGCGGCAATACACAATCGTCTGGAGTCAGTGTTTCAGCAGTCATCGAGCATCTTCCCCTTACGCCCTGTGGACGCTCTTTGCTTGATCCGAATTCTGATACGGCACCGCTCTCCCTGAGCAGGGCCACATAAGGTCCGAGCCCGGGGCCGGGTGAAAAGTTCAGGTGGATGTGCCGCCATCGACGGGGGAATCAATTCCCCCGGGCGGCTGTCCACCGATAGAGCAAAGCACAAAGGAGGCCACACCGATGAATATCCCGATTCCCGCGCAAACGCCCGATCCGAATATCGACAAGCCGACCCTGCCGCCCACCGAACCGGCTGCGCCGCCTGAGGAGGAACCGCCGCAAGACCCGCCCGTGCGGGTGGAGGAACCCTCAGCCCAATGCTATCCCCTCACCATCACCAGACGATGACAAGGAGTTCACCATGCCTGTACGTATCGAAAACCAGATCTGCTACTTCACGGTCGATGACAACGGCCAGGAACAAAGCCTGCCCGCGTCCCAGGTCACCATCAGTACCGACAGCGAAAAATCCATGTCTTTTGTGGCGCTGAACGACGACCGGATCTACATCACCGAGGTCGAGGCCGACGCGCTGACCGTCGCCGGCGCCCAGGATGGGCGCAAACACCTGAAGGCCAGCAACAGTGATTCGGTGATTTGATTGATCTGTATCAGCACACGCTGAATCGAGCTGCGCCCCAGGCGCCACGGGGTGCAGCACATTGTCGCAGCAGGGCCTTTGCAGCGCATCTGATCCGCTTTTTATCGCCACACCTGAGTCTGTTATGCAAACAGCACGACGAGCATAGTTCACCGGCCTGATGGAGGCTGATGAGCAAACGACCATGAGCGAAATGATCCCCGTCCGAACCGTGGAAATCCACGAGCCTGCGCACCCGAAGAAGGTGACGGCCAAATCCAGCGATAACCAGATCCATACCCGTAGCTTCACCGGCCTGTACCGCACCTTGCGCGTGGCTGGTGCAGGCTTTCTGTTCCTGGCGTTTTTCGGCACGGTGTGGCTGAACTGGGGCGGGCGCCAGGCCGTACTGTGGGACCTGGCCGAAAGCAAGTTCCACATATTCGGCGCCACGTTCTGGCCGCAGGACTTCATCCTGCTGTCGGCGCTGTTGATCATCTGCGCCTTCGGCCTGTTTGCGATCACCGTGTTCGCCGGCCGGGTGTGGTGCGGCTACACCTGCCCGCAAAGCTCGTTCACCTGGCTGTTCATGTGGTGCGAAAAAGTCACCGAAGGCGAGCGCAACCAGCGTATCAAGCTGCAAGCGGCACCCTGGAGCCTGAACAAACTGGCACGGCGCTCGGCCAAACATACGCTGTGGCTGAGTATCAGCGTGCTGACCGGGTTGACCTTTGTCGGTTACTTCACACCCATTCGCCCGCTGGCCAGCGAACTGCTGACCTGGCAGATGGGCGGCGTGAGCCTGTTCTGGGTGGTGTTTTTCACCGCCGCCACTTACCTCAACGCCGGCTGGCTGCGCGAAGCGGTATGCATGCACATGTGCCCGTATGCGCGGTTCCAGAGCGTGATGTTCGACAAAGACACGCTGACCATCTCCTACGATGCGGCCCGTGGCGAACACCGCGGCCCGCGCAAGCGTGAAGCCAAACCGGCGGACGTCGGCCTCGGTGACTGCATCGATTGCCAATTGTGCGTGCAAGTGTGCCCCACCGGCATCGATATCCGCGACGGCCTGCAAATGGAATGCATCGGCTGCGCGGCGTGCATCGATGCCTGCGACTCGATCATGGACAAAATGGGCTACGCCCGCGGCCTGGTGAGCTACACCAGCGAACATCAACTGCAAGGCGGCAAGACCCACCTGCTCAGGCCACGTCTGATCGGCTACAGTGCGGTGCTGCTGGTGATGATCGCGGCGTTGGTCGTGGCACTGGTGCAGCGGCCGATGGTGTCGCTGGACGTGACCAAGGACCGCGGCATGTTCCGCGAAAACAGCCAGGGCCTGATCGAAAACATCTACAGCCTCAAGGTCATCAACAAGACCCAGCAACCCCAGGACTACCGCCTGGAACTGGTGGATGGCGAAGGCTTCCAGCTGCAAGGCAAGACCCAGATCAGCCTGGCCCCGGGGGAAATCAGCGACGTGCCGGTGTCGGTGGCGTTGCTGGCGGACAAGCCGGCGAGCAGTTCGCAGATCCTGCGCTTCAAGGTCACCGACATCGACGAACCATGGATCTACAGCGCTGCCGACAGCCGTTTCGTGGCACCGTTGAACCGCTGAGGGTTGGCCAGCATAAGAGATCAAATGTGGCGGCCGCTCAGCCGGCGGCCACATTTCGCCCTGCGTACATCTTGAGAAGATTAATTTGGCTACCATGAAACGCTACGAAAAATTCGCCGACGACATCGCAGAACTGATCCGCTCCGGCGTGCTCGGCCCTGGCCAGCGAGTGCCTTCGGTGCGCTATGCCAGCCAGACCTACGGCGTCAGCCCGTCCACGGTGTTCCAGGCGTACTACCTGCTGGAACGCCGCGGCCTGATCCGGGCGCGACCGCGTTCCGGCTACTTCGTCAACACCCATGCGCCCAGCCCGTTCTCCGAACCGGTGGTGAGTGAACACGTGCATGAGTCCACCGAAGTCGATGTGAGCGAATTGGTGTTCTCGGTACTCGAGTCCATCAAAGACCCGAATACCGTGCCGTTCGGCTCGGCCTTCCCCAGCCCGATGCTGTTCCCGCTGCCCCGCCTGGCCCGCTCCCTGGCCAGCGCCGCCCGTGAGATGGACCCGCGCCTGGTGGTCACCGACATGTCGCCGGGCAACCCGCAACTGCGCCGGCAGATTGCCCTGCGTTATATGGTCGGCGGCCTGATGTTGCCGATGGAAGAGCTGCTGATCACCAACGGCGCCCTCGAAGCCCTGAACCTGTGCCTGCAGGCCGTCACCGAGCCGGGCGATCTGGTGGCCATTGAAGCGCCGGCGTTTTATGCCTGCCTGCAAGTGCTCGAACGCCTGAAACTCAAAGCGGTGGAAATCCCCGTGCATCCGCGTGACGGCATCGACCTCAACGCCCTGGCGCAAAGCCTGGAGCGCTACCCGATCAAAGCCTGTTGGACCATGACCAGTTTCCAGAACCCCATGGGCGCCACGCTGCCGGAAGCGAAGAAACAGGAATTGGTGGAGCTGCTGCGCCGCCATCAGGTGCCGTTGATCGAGGACGACGTCTACGCAGAGTTGTACTACGGACAACAGGCACCGAAACCCGCCAAGGCCTTCGACACCGAGGGCCTGGTGATGCACTGCGGCTCCTTCGCCAAGAGCCTCGCACCGGGTTATCGCATTGGCTGGGTGGCGGCCGGGCGCTATGCGCAGAAGGTCGAGCGTTTGAAGCTGATGACCTCGTTGTGCCCGTCGATGCCCGCCCAGGCGGCGATTGCCGACTACCTGCAACATGGCGGCTATGACCGGCACTTGCGCAAATTGCGCTACGCCCTGGAAGAACAGCAAAGCGCCATGCTCGCGGCCATTGCCCGGTATTTTCCGGCGCAGACGCGGGTCAGCCAGCCGGCCGGCGGGTATTTCCTCTGGCTGGAATTGCCGGAGCAGACGGATTCATTGAAGTTGTTCCAGATGGCCTTGGCCCAGGGCATCAGCATCGCGCCGGGGCCGATTTTCTCGGCGACCCAGCGTTTCAGGAACTGTATCCGCTTGAACTACGGCAGCCCGTGGTCGGAAGCATCGGAAAAAGCGATGGAGACGTTGGGACGCATTGTGCGCTCGTTTTGACGCGGAACCAGATCGACGCACGTACCACACAGGACACTCACTATTCCTGGTTCGAACC